>Ga0209390_10003459_pt1 | contig 25607 bp, 10 predicted proteins | sample BON01_FD_187212 | JGI IMG/M metagenome (GOLD analysis project Ga0209390, IMG submission 187212) | Freshwater microbial communities from Lake Bonney liftoff mats and glacier meltwater in Antarctica - BON-01 (SPAdes) (version 2) | ecosystem: Environmental > Aquatic > Freshwater > Ice > Glacier... | reverse complement strand
CTCTCTCTCTCTCATGCGGGCGTGGCGGCGTGCCTCTCTCTCTCTCTCATGCGGGCGTGGCGGCGTGCCCCTCTCTCTCTCTCATGCGGGCGTGGCGGCGTGCCCCTCTCTCTCTCATGCAGGTGTCGGTTTTTTTTGAGGGCGCGCTCGTGCAGGCCGCGTGCGTGCGCGCGCGCGCTTGTCGCTCCGGCGGCGCCTTTTTCTGCTTCCCGCGCTCCGTCACCCCTCGACAGCCAGGCGCGACCACGCCCGTTCGGTCTCATTCTGAGGCGCGCGCACAACACATGCGCAAACATCCAAAACGCATCCGATCACGCACGCACACCCGGCAATCCCTCTTTTTTTTTGCGTTGAGAGCGAGGGAGAGAGGGAGCAAAAGAAAAAGAGCGAGAGCGTTCGCTGCGTCCCCTTTCGAAAGAGACAAGACAAAACACGCGCGCACGGGCTCCCCTCCCCCTCTCACATGTCAAAACGCACGCACACGCACACACCCGCCTCGTCAGTGTAGTGTAAGAAGGAACACATGCATTAGCCCACGCTGGTGAGATTTCGAACATCATTACAGAGTTGGGTTTTGTTTTCGAGTTGGCGGGAAAGCGATAAAAAATGAAGGCGGGATGGGAAGAGGTGGGGGAGAGAGGGGGGACCCAAGACGCAGCCAAGACCCCCTTCCGAGACCGCCGCCCGCTCCGCCCAACCCCCCATCCCCGCGCCTCAGCCGTAGTTGCGCAGCCCCATCTTGCCCAGCCGCGCCGAGTCGCCCAGCGCCGGCCGGTTGGGCGCCCCCACGCCGACGCGCCGCCGCTGCCGCGTGCGCGCCGCCCACTTTGCCTCGGCCTGGCCCGCCGCCACGCCGCGGCGCCCCTCGAGCCGCGGCCGGAGCACCAGGCCGAACAGCAGCGCCTGGGCGCAGAAGGCCGCGGGCACGAGCAGCCACCGGCCGAGGGCGCCGCCGTTGGCGCGACGAGCGAGCCCGCGCCGCCACGCGTACGGCTTTCCGGGCAGCAGCGCCAGCGCCGCGACGTCGGCAACGAGCGCCGGAAGCCACGGCACGCCGCCGCCGCCGCCGCCGCCGCCGCCGCCGCCGCCCGGCAGCACGCGGAAGCCCGTGCGCGGGTCGGTCGCGCACGCCTCGCTGCACTCGGCCAGGGCCACGGGCATGGACGCGGGCGCTCCCCGCGCGAAAAAGGGCCCGGACGCGCGCCGCACCGCCTGCCGCAGCAGCGCCGAGCGCCGCTCGAAAAACGACCCGCGCGTGGTTCCGGGCGGCGGCGCGGGCATGCCCCCGTGCGTCAGCACTATGCCCGCCCGCCGCCACAGCCCCCTGCCGAACTGGTCCGTCAGGGCGCCCAGCGCGCGCCGGTCGAGGCGCTCGACGCGGTACAGGTCGAGCCGGTCGACGTAGAGCACCGCGTCCACGGGCCGCCCTGCTAGATCGTCTGCCGCCTTCGAGATCGCGCCATAGTTGAGCGCGTCGCCGGCCTCTGGATCTTCGAGGCCGGCCGTGTCCACCAGCCGCACGCGGAAGCCGTTGAGCAGCTTGGCGTGCCGGTGCTGCGGGGGCAGGCGCACCTCGCGGGCGTAGGTGACCGAGGCCTCGGCGTCGGGCTGCAGCTTGAAGGCGCTGACGGCGGCCGCCTTTTCGGCGAGCAGGGCGTTGACGAGGGACGACTTGCCGCTGCCGCCCTTTCCGAGCAGGAGGACGGTGACCCCCGCGCGGCCCGCGCGCGCGAGCGGGGCGAGGGCGTCGAGGACGGCCTCGCGCTCGGGCAGGGAGGCGAGGCCGCGCCACTCCTGGGCGACCTCGAGGTCGTCGTCGTCGTCCTCCTCCTCCTCCTCCTCCTCGCCGTCGTCGTCCTCCTCCTCGTCCTCGTCCTCGTCCTCGTTGGCGGCGGCGCCTCGCCGGCCGGACGGCCGCTGCTGCTGCTGCTGCTGCTGCCCCCCCTCCTCGGCCTCGTCCTCGTCCTCGTCGTCGAGCAGGTCGTCCTCGTCCTCGTCGTCGAGGTCGTCCACCTCCTCGTCGTCCAGGAGCTCGTTGTCGTCGCCAGGGGCGCCGGGGTTGCCTGTTTTTTTGGTTTTGGTTTTTGGGGGGCGGCGCACAGGGGCGGAGAGCGACGACGGCGGTGAGACGGCGGCGAGACGGCGACAACGACGACGACGACGACGGCGCGACGTTCCTTGCTTGCTGCCAGGCAGACCATCGATGCTTGATCGATCGTGCCGGGTCTTCCTCGTCGCATCGACGGCTCCAGTGGGAGGGCGTGCGGGTCGAGCATCGACGCGCGCGGGTGACGATGCGGAGAAGCCGCCGCACGACGACAAGACTCCTCCCGTTGTGATCGCCGTCACGCCCAGTGCACACGCGCGCGCCTCCAGCCCAAACGGGCAGCCAGCGCCACCACTGGCGTCACGCGGTCTGACGATCGCGAGAGAACGGCGGCAGGCCTCGGCGCATCCAAAAACGGATCGAGACGAGTGCGTCGTCCGCCCTCTCTCCTCCCTCACTCTCGTGCGCGCGCACCTCCGTCGATCTCGTCCTCGTCGTCGTCCTCCTCGTAGTCGTCCTCCTCGTAGTCGTCCTCCTCCTCGTCGTACGCGAACTGCTCGCCCTCCGGCGGCATGGTGTTCCCGGGCGGCGAAAGCAGAAGGGAGAAGGAGGGGATGTCTTTGCGCGCGCGCGCGTACCCCCGCTGTGTGTCTCTGTGTGTGTCTGTGTTCTCTACCTGGATGCGTGTCTGTGTGTCAGATGGTCGATTTCCAAATGATGGGTGTCTTCCCGTCAAGGATTGGGTGTTGCGACTGCGGCGCCCCGCTTTTTGCTCGCGGCGAGCGAGACGCGAGCGCTTGCAGCAGCGGCGGGCACGTCCACGCTGATTCCCTCGATCCCCCAGACCAGATCGACTCTCCACCGAGCATCCCTTTTGCAGCTTTACAGACCCGGCGCCCCCGCCGCCGTCAACCCCCGCGGCGCCAGCACAAACCGCTCGATCGCCTCGGCCGCGCCGTCGGCCGCGTTGCTCGCCACCACCGCCCGCGCCGCGCCCTTCAGCGCCGCGCACGCGTTGCCCATGGCCACGGGCCACTCGGCCGCGCGCAGCATCTCGAGGTCGTTCTCGCCGTCGCCCATCGCCAGCAGGCCGCGCAGCAGCGGGCCGCCGCCGCCGCCGCCGCCGCCGCCCGCGTCCCCACCTTCGCCCCCTTCCTCCTGCCGCCGCCGCCACGCCCGCTCCACCTCCGGCGGCAGGGCGTTGTCCAGCAGCCAGCGCAGGCCCGCGCCCTTGGACGCGCCGGGCGGCAGCAGCTCGACCATCCCGGGCAGCGCCGTCGTCACGCTGCCCCTCGCACCGCCGCCGCCGCCGCAATCGCCGCCGCCGCCGCCGCCAAATTTCGCCTCGATCTCCGCCCGCGCCGCGTCCGCCCGCTCCGCGCTCCCCATGAAGATGACCTTTTGCACGGGCGGGAGCACTCCCCGCGCCAGCAAGGCGTCCAGAGGGCCCAGGCCCTCGGGCGCTGGCTCCCCGTAAAAAAGGAGGCGGTCGGTGTGCTCGTCGGCGCGCTCGGCCAGGATGCGCCCGCCCGCGTAGGCCGCGAGCGTCAGTCCCAGCCCGCGCGCCAGCCGCACGGCCGCGAGCAGGGCCTCCTCCTCGAGCGCGCGGGACCACAGGGTCCGGCCGGACGCGTCGGCGACGAGGAGGCCCTGCAGAAAGACGCCGGGCATGGCGGCGGCGGGGGCGCCGGCGGCGTACAATGCGGGGAGCACCGTCTCGGCCCAGGGGCCGCGCGCCTTTCCCGTCGCGACGATGAGGGGGACGCCGGCGCGGGTCGCGGCGGCGCGGGCGGCGGCCGCGACGCGGGGCGAGAGCTTCTGCCGCGGGTCGAGCAGGGTGCCGTCGACGTCCGACGCGATGAGGACGATGCGGGGGGGGGGGGCCGAGGCGCCGGAGGACGCCGATGGCGCGGGATTTGCGCCGGCGGCGGCGGCGGCGGCCAACCAGAGAGGGTGTTTTGCGGGCTGGGTGGCGGAAACAGCGGGACGGCCAATGGGCGCCAGCGCGCGCCCGCCGCTGAGGAGCATCAAAGCCCGCGTTTTTGGCGAGAGTTCGGACGAGAAGAGAGAGAGAGAGGAGAGGGAGGGAGGAGAGGGAGGGGTGTTCAATCGTCCGATGCTCTATGTGATCGCAAAGGGGTTGCGCAGCTCAGCAGCAACTCAGCAGGAGCGCGCGTCTATGCGGCGAGAGGAGGAGGAGCAACCAGCGAGAGCGCGCGCGCCGCGCAAAAGGGCGCTCGCTCGCTCGCCGCGACGGGCGCGTCTCTTAACCCTCCCGCCACCGGCCGCTGCCGCCGTCGCAGCCGCCGCAGCCCGGGGGCGCCGGGATCGTCGCGCCGACGCGGTCGCGCGGGATCAGGCGCAGGTCGGACCCGTGCTTGAGGAAGATGTTGCCTGTTTGTTTGCGGGTGTCGTCGTCGTCAATGCGTTGCTTTTGGTGAGTGGGGGGCGACGACGACGCCGGACGCGGCACGCACGCGCGACGTCCCGTCGTCTTTTCTGTTTCTCTCCCTCCCGGTCCCCTCTTGCCCCCTTCTTATCCCCGCAGGCTGCCAACCTAATTTCCTACAAGCCATTCGAAATCCTCCCTCCCCCCCCCCTCTCGTCCTCCTCACTCTGCCCCGCCGCCCCGCCGCCTCACCCGCCGTCTGCGCCGGGTTGACGCCGACGCCGTCCTCTGTGATGATCGCCGAGGTGGCCGCGGGCACCTTGAACTCCTCGGCGGCGAAGCGGACCACGGCCGTGAAGGGGGCGTCCTCGGGCACGGTGAACCTGCGGGGATCGCTTGTGTTGCGGGGAGCAGGAGAAATGGCGTGAGCGCCAAACACGGGGCGAGTGACGGCGGGCGCGGTTTTTCGCGATCGATCGAAACAGGCCGACAAAGGAGACTCACACCCGGTACGGCAGCTTGGGGTCGGACGTCAGCGTGATCTTGAACTTGACCTTGGACCTGTGAGGTTTGAATTTGTGTGTCGAAAGGAGGAGAGGGGCTTTGGCGCGTCGAAGGAAGACCGACAGCTGTTCCATTTGAGCGGTGCGACGCACGACGCCAAGGGGATTGCTTGGGTGACGCGCCCACTAGAGAGCGAGCGACCAGTGCGTCACGTTGCCTGTCTGCCAGAAGCTGCGGTGCTTCGCGAGAGAGAGAGGGAGAGAGAGGCCGCAGACTCACATCCTTTTCACCCAAACGCCGAAAGGTCAGCGATTGCTCGTCCGATCGTTTTGTCGATCGGCTAGCGGTTGAGGTGTAAGAGTGTTGTCGGCGAATTTGGGAGAGCGGGCGAGCGTCTCCCCCCCGCCCCTTGGTTTTCAAACGCCGCCGGACGCTGCGTCACCAGTCGTCGTCGTCCGCCAGCGGGCGGCGCGCAAAGGGGACGTCGCTTCTTTCCGTCTGTCGCTCTCGTGTGGGCCGTCGTAGATGTGCATAGAGCAGGGGCCGCCGACGGCGCAGTGCCCAAGTTCTTGCCGACGCCGAGAGAGGGGGGGGGGGGGGGGGGGGGGGGGAGGCTCGAGGAGGCGGGCACGATTTCCCTCTTCGCCCCCCCCGCCGCCCCGTGTCGGCGCCGACGGCGCGCGCCGCCGCTCGTTGCCCGCCATCCATGGGTCCAACAGCTGCCCGCCCACGAGCAAGAGAGGGACGCGCGGCGTCGGCGCACTGTGTCTGAGACGCGGGTCCAGTTTCACGCGCCCAAGGAGCCGATGCGTTTCGAGATATAGGGGGGGAGGGGAGGAGGGGGCGAGGATCGTCGCGCTCTCCTCTGCCGTCGCCAAGGGGGCCGTCCGGGCCGCGAGGGGCGAGCGGGGGGGCGGGGGCACGAGCGGCGACGTCGCTCGCTCGTTTCACGCGTGGTCGTCGGGTTTGTGCTGCTGTGCGCATCTCAGGTGTGCATCACAGGCGAGCAAGAGCCAGAGAGCGAGAGGCCACGACGTCTGTCGGAAATCGAATCACAAGAACGAAAAGAAAAAAACACTTTGCGATAAATCGCGAGACTCGCGGTCACCGCCCCAGCGCCTCGGCCTGCGCCGCCTTGCTCAGAACAACGACGCTGCCGCCCCCCAGCCCGCGGTACAGCTCGTTCGTGTCCATGCCCAGGCCGCTGACCCACACGTTGGGAATGCCGAACCCCACGTACTCGGGCGCGGGGCACTGCGGCAGGCGCCGGGCGGCCTTGTCCAGCGCGACGGCGGCCTTGACCGACAGCGCGCCGGCGGCCAGGCAGCGCGCTCTCACGGTCGCGAGGGTCAGGCCCGAGTCCGACAGGTCGTCCAGCAGGAGCACGTGCCGCCCGCGCACCTCGTCCCCGTCGGGGCCCTCGACGAGCACCTCGCCGGACGTCTCGGTGCGCGCGCCGTAGGACCGCGCGCGGCAGAAGGCCAGCGTCGTGCCGGCGGGCCACGGCCGCAGCAGCCGCGCGAAATCCGCCGCAAATATGAACCCGCCCTTGAGGATGGTCAGCAGGACGGGCCGCTTGTCCGCGTAGTCCAGGGCGCACTGAGCGGCCATCTCCTCGACGCGCGCGGCGAGCTGCTCGGCGGTGTACAGGACTGACGCGATGGCGGGGTGTTGAGAGGGGGGGTCGGCGGCGGCCGGACCGGCGGCGGCGGCGGCGGGCGGCGGTGGTGCGGCCGCGGTGGCGGACGCGGCCACCTTGACCGGGGCCTTCTCTGCGACGGACGCATCACGCGCGGGCGCCAGGGTGGCCGACATCGTGTCCGTGATTGCGGTGCGATTTGAAAAGGGTGGTGGCGGGTACGGATTCGTTTTTTATTTCGGACGCGCGCTTGTTGTCGGTTGCCTGGGGCGAGGGCTGTTTTGAGGTGGACGCAAGGCGAGGTGCAGAACCTGTAATTGAGGCTGATTGATGAATGGCGAGGGGGCACAGTTGCCGCGGCGAGACATTCGTGCCTTCGCGTCGCGACGCGCCGATCAGTTGGCGGCGCCAGCGCGCGAGATCGATCTGCCCCAGTCCCCGCTCCCTCTTTTTGTTTCTGGCTCCTCACCCAAACGCCACGAGCTGGTACGGCCCGCGCGGCAGGGGCAGCCTCGCGAGGGCCTCCCAGCGCTCGCGCACGGCGTCCTCGAAGCCGTCCGGCAGAGCGGTGGCGCCGTTGCCCTCGGCGACAAAGGTACGGCAAGGCCACGAGGGGCTAGGGCCGCCGCCGCCCTCGCCGCCGGCCGCCGCCGCCCCCGCTTCCTCCTCCTCGCCTTCCCCTTCCTCGGCAGCAGCAGCGGCGGCGTCGCACGCCGCCTCGAGCGCGCGCGCCTCCGCCCGGGCCTCGCCGTCCTCCTCGGGCATCAGCACCACCGCCTGCCAGCCGCGCTCGGCCGCCCGCCGGAGCTCAGCCGCCCGCCTCTGCGCCCAAGAGGCACCGCCGCCGCCGCCGCCGCCGCCGCCGCCGCCGTCGCCGCCGCCGCCGCCCCCCGGCCGCGCCTCGACGACCATCCCCCCCGCCGCGACGGCGTCGGCCGCGCGCGGCAGCGCGAGCACGCCCTCGCCGTCGAACGCCATGGCCGGGCAAGGAGAGCAACCCACGACCGAGCGGCGGCCGCCGCCGCCAAACCCGCCGCCCTGCAGCAGCAGGCGCTCGAGCGCGAGCAGCGGCGGCGGCGGCGACCAGGCGCCGCCGCCGCCTCCCGTGTCCTCTCCGCCTCCAGTGCCGCAGCAGGCGGGGAGCATGCGCAGCACCACGTCGGCGGTGCCCGCCGCTTCGGGCAGGAGCAGCGTCAACGCGCCGCCGGGGCCGAGCGAGGCGACGGGCTCGGCGGCGGCCGTCCGTCCTTCCTCCTCTCCTTGCGGCGCCGCCGCCGCCCCCCCTCCTTGTTCCGCCAGCCCCCGCCCGGCGTGCCGCGCCCTCCAGTGGGACAGCGCGCCGAGCAGGCACTCGGCGGCGCAGCGGGCGGCCGCGGCGGGCGAGGGGAAGCCGACAAAGGCGACGTCGAGCTCGCAGCGGCGGCGGCGGTGGGGGGGCGGCGCGGCAGCCCCGCCGCCCGCCAGCAGCCAGGGCACGACGTCGCCGACGAGCAACGTGGCGCCGCCGCCGCCGCCCGCAGAGGAAGGAGGAGGAGCGGAAGGGGCGGCGCGTGCCTTGTCGTCCCCGCCACCGCCGCCGCCGCCGCCGCCAGCGCCACTCATCCACCCGCCGGGAGGCGGCGACAGCAGCCCGTCCAGGCACCCGTGCCCGAGCGCGCGCAGGCGGCGGCGCAGCGCGGGCAGGCCCGCGCACTGGCCGGGGGGCAGCATCCCGGCGCCGCGTGCCGAGCGGCACTCTGCCTCGAACGGGCGCAGCAGGCACCCGCCGCCGCCGGCAGGGGCGGGCGATGGGGCGACTCCGCCTGGCCCTCCTCCTTCTCCGCCGTTGCCGCCGCCTGGGCCGCCGTAAAAGGGTCCCGCCAGAGGCGCCGTCGCCTCAGCAAACCCGGCCGCGACGAGCCTCCGGCGCACGTGCTCCTGGCGCCAGCGCTCCAACGCGCCGCCGCCGTCCTTTTCTCCGCCCGCCGCCGATGCCGCTGCCGCCGCCCGTAGCGCCGCCGCCGCCGCCGTCGCCGCCGCAGACGCGAAATGCTCGGCCGCCGAGACGACGGCCAGGGCCGCCGTGAGCTGGGCGTAGTCGGCGGCGCGACGGCTCGCTTGCAGCTCCCCCGGTGTAGTGGCGGTTGTTTCGGCCAGCGCCGTCGCCAGCGCCGTCAGCTCCGCAAGGCGGGGGTCGGCGGCTCTGTCGCCGTCGGCGGCGGCGGCGCAAGGTGCGGCGACGCCGTCGAGGCACCGCGCGCACGCTTGGGAGATCGGGCGGACGTGGGCGTCGAACGCGCGCTGGGCAGCGTCGTCCAGGTTGTCGAGCGGCATGGCCTGGGCATCTGGAAACGCAGTGAAAAAGTCCCTCGCCAGCGAGGACTGCGCGGCGAGCGCGCGATGCATGATTTGTCGTTGCTCGGGCGGGGTGCTTTTCCCGGAAAAGTTTTCCGACAACAGTGCCGCTCTACGAATGCTCGTGATCCGTGACTATGTGAGGTCGATGCAGGATATAGAGTGGATGACGGGCTGCAAGTGGACAGCGTTTTATTCTCGCGGGGGAAGAGGATGCGCGGTGGCGGCACTGCCCGCCGTCAAGCGCGTCGTCCCTTGGCGCGCCGACGCCGACGTCTCGCACGATGAGGAAAAAGGGGCGCTGGCAAGCTAAATCGCCCTTCCCGTCATCGCGCGCGATTCCCTCGAGACAACCACGCCTCTATCCTGTCTCGCTCTTTGCAACATGGAGTGAGCGAGGCACGCAAACATCAAGGAAAGGAAGGAAGGAAGAATGTTTTGAAAAATCTTCCTCCGCAAATCGCCGAAACACACGTCCACAACTCCAACGGCGCTGCTGCTGGGGGGAGGACAGCGGCGAGAGAAGCAGCGCCCCGTGGCGTCGCCTGTGACTGGCGGACGAGCAGCGACGGCCACGACGATGGACGCCCCCGCATCTCGCGCGACAGTCCGCCTGGCCCTCGACGCCCTTCTCGGGATGTCGTCGTCGTCGTCGCCGAGCGACCCGTCCGACCTCGCGCAGCAGCTGGCCGACTGCCTGGCGGACGCGGTGGCGGCCACAGCGGCGGCCGAGTCGCAGGAGGAGGAGGAGCAGGAGGAGGAGGAGGAGGAGCAGCAACGAGACCGGATGGGGCGCGATCAGCTCGCGGTGCCGGCGCCGGCGAGCGTCGGGCGCAAGCGGCGCGCCGGCGGCGAACGCGGCGGCAGCCCTCGGCCCTTCTCGCGCAAGCAGCAAAAGCGGGGCGCCCCCGCGGCGCCGCCCGCCTGTTTCCCGGCCTGGCAGCTGCCGCGCCTCCTGATCAACGCCGCGGCCGCGGCCTCGCCCGAAGCGCTCGAGGCGGCGCTGCGGCAGCTGCAGGCGCCGATCCACCAGGCGGCGCCGGGCGCGGCGGCAGGCGGCGGCGGCGGGTCGGCGGCGGCGGCGGCGCGCGGCGCGCTGAGGGCGCTGGCCGCGCCCGCGCGCGCCAAGCTCGCGTCGACGCTGCGCGCCGAGCATCTCAAGCAGGCGGCGCATGACGCGCGCGCGGCGGCTGGCGACGGAGGAGGAGGAGGCGCAGAGGCGGCAGCAGTGGCGGCAGCAGCGGGAGCAGCAGCAGCAGGAGAAGCAGCAGCCGCAGGAGCAGCAGCAGCAGGCGGAGGAGAGGACGGCCCCGACGCCGACACCGACATGGCCGCCGCCGACGACCCCGTCGCTCCCACGGACGGCTGGCTGCCGGCCCTCCCGTCCGCACCGTCCGCAGAGGTCGCGGCCCTACCCTCCTTGGTGGCGCCCATCCCGAGCGGACAGCAGCGGCAGCAGCACGAGGAGGCAGCCGCCGCCGCTCCTCCGCCGCCGCCGCCGCCGCCGCCGCCGCCGCAAGCGGGCGCCCTCCGGGCGACGACGCCCCTCGGCGCCGACGACGGGGACGGTGACGCGGCCGGCGCGCACGGATTCGTCACGCCGTTTGGTCCGGCCTGGCTGATGGGCGGCGGTGGCGGCGGCGGTGGAGGCCGGGGCGAGGCGGAGGGGGCGGCAACGGCGCCCACGCAAGCGCGAGGGGGGGCGGCGGCGCCGACGACGGCGCCGGCGACGGGCGGCCCGCTCCCGACGCCCTATTCGCTGCAGCAACATCTGGACCAGCAGCAAGAGCAGCAGCAGCAGCACGAGCAGCAGGAGCTACGGCGGCAACCACTGCCGGCGACGCAGATCCTTTCCGCGGGCGACCAGCCCTCCTATCCCTCCGCGCGTGCGACGGAGGCGGCGGCGACGGCGACGGCGAAAGCGGCGGCGGCGGCCGCGTCCGCGGCGGCGGCCGCTTGCGACCTGCTCCTGCGCCTGCGCCGCCTCACCGCCGCGGACGTGCTCATGCTGATGGTCCTCGGCCGGCCCGCGCCCCCGTCGGCGCCCGGCGCCGGCCGAGCAATTGCCCGCGCCGACCGCGCCGACCGCGCCGCCGCCGCCGCCCTCCGCGCCGCCGTGCTCGGCTCGAGCGACGCCGCGCTCGAGGACCTCTTCCGCGGGCTGGACGCCGCGTCGGACGCGGCCGCCGACTGGCTGTCGCGCACGGCGCGCGCGTGGGCGCGCGCGCCGCGGGCGGGCGGCCTCTACGAGGAGGACGGGGAGCAGGAGGAAGACGGAGGCGACGCCGAGGCGGCGGCCCTGCGCGCGGCCGGGGCGCGGCTGGTGGCGGCGCGGCTGTGGGCATCGCCGTCGCCCGCGGCGGCGGCGCGCGCGGCGAGGGGGCTGCTCGAGGCCGTCGAGCGGGAGGCCGAGGCCGAGGGGCACGAGGATGAGGACGGCGGGCGGGGCCTGCCGCCCCTGGCTTCCGCCTTGGTCTCCGTGGCGTCGCGCGCTGCCGCCGCTGGTGCCGATGCTGTCGCTGCTGCTGCTGCTCTCGCTGCTTCCGCCCGCGACGACGGCGCCGCCGCCGCCGCCGCCTCGGCCGCCACAACGCGCGCCGTCGCGGCGGCCGTCGCCGGAGCGCTGCCGTACTGCCTGATGGCGCTACCGCACGCGCTGGCCGCCGCGCTGGTCGACGCCGCCGCGCCCTTGCTGGCGCGGTCGGGCGCGGCGGCGGCCGCCGTGGCGCTCGCGAGCGCGGCGCTCCTGCGGGCCGACGAGGACGAGGACGAGGACGAGGACGAGGACGGCGGGGTCGGGTCGGCGCCCGACGGTGCCGCCGCCGCCGCCGCCGCCGCCGCGCCGACAGCACTCGCCGCTTACAGCTGGGGCGCGCGCCCTCCTGTCGAGCATGCGAAGCAGCAGCAGCAGCCGTCTTATGCCCGCCGCCTCGGCCCCGCGCCCGATGGCGCCGCCGCCGGTCTCCTCACGCCGCGGGCCGTCCTCCAGCGCTGCCTCTGCGCGTCTCGCGCGGCCGCCGGCGCGACGGCGGCGGCGGCGGCGGCGACGGCGGCGGCGGCGCCCACCGAGGGCGAGCGCCTCGCGGCGCGGTGCGCTCGCGCGGTGCTGTCCACCTCGGCCGGCCCGGCCGCGGCGCCGCTCACCGAGGCGCAGGCCTCCGCCGTCTCTGCCGCCGCGGCAGCGTGGCTGTCGCCGCGCCGACCCCAACTGCAGAGGCTCGTTCTGCTGTCAGCGGCGCCGGCGCCGGCGACGGCGACGAGCGCGGGGGCCAATGGCGGCGGCGGCGGCGGGGGCGAGCGGCGCCGCCTCTGGCTCGGCGCCGTCGCCTCGGCCCTGCGCGCGGCCGCCGGCGGCGGCGCGCTCGACTTTGGCGGCCCTGGGGCCGCGTCCGCCCCGCTCATGATGCGCGCGCTGCTGCGATTGCTCGCCGAGGACGAGGAGCAGGAGGACGAGGGAGACGCCGGCGCCGCTGCCGGCGTCGTCGCCGCCGCCATTGCCGCGCGCTCGGCGGCCGTCTCGGCCGTCGGCGCGGCCCTCTCGGCGGCCCTGCACCTGCCGCGACTGGCGGAGGGCCGCGAAGACCACCCGGACGCGCCTTCTCCCGCGCTCCTCGCCGCCGCCACGGCTCAGCTCGCCGCATTCGGCTGCGCGGAGATCGCCCTGCACGAGGCGCTGTCGGCGCTGGCCTGCCCGACAGGCCCCGGCGGCGGCGGCGGCGGCGGCGGCGGCGGCGGCGGCGGCGGCGGCGGCGGCGGGATCGGCCGCGCCCGCGCCTTGGCCGCCGCCTGCGCCGCCGCCGCCTCTTCCTCGTCCGCGGGCCCTCCCTTTCCCCGCTTCTGCCGCGCGGCGGGACGCGCGGCGGCGGGCGGCGGCGGCCCCTCCCAGCCGCCGGCCCAGGCGCCGGGGGAATGCGCGGACGCCCCGCGAGAGGAGGAGGAGGAGGAGGAGGAGGACGAGTGCGAGGCTTGCGCGCTGCTGCTCTCGGGCGCAGGCGCGGCGGCACCGGCGGCCGCGGCGGCCGCGCCGGCTGGCAGGCCGCGGCCGGCGCTGCGGCAGCTCGCCCTTCAGCTGCTGCCGCGCGTCGCCGAGGCCGAGGCGTCGGCCGCGCGCGCCCTGCTGCCGCTCCTGCACGAGTGCGAGGCTTGGTGGGAGCGCCGCGCCGCCGCCGCCGCTGCCGCCGCCGCCGCCGCCGTCGCCGCCGAGCCCGGGGAGGCGACCGCGCCGCAGCAACAAGTGACGGCCGCTGCCGCCGCCCCAGGCGGCAAGGCGCGCGGCGGCGGCGGCGGTGGCAGCAAGGGCGCCGCCGAGGGGGCGGCCGGCGGCTTCTTCGTCGCGTCCGCCGCTGCCGCGGCGGCGGCGGCCGCCGGACCGCCCGCCGCCAGCGCCCCCCCTGCCTCCTTGTGGCGAGGGCCGCGCCCCGACCCTGCCGCCGCCGCCGCCCCTCCCGCCCCGCCCGCGCTCGCGTCCGTCGCCCCCTGGCTGCTTCAGGCCCGCCCGCTGCCGCTGCCGTCAGCCGCGGGGCTGCTTGACCTGCGCGCGTCCGCCTCGCCGCCGCTCCTCCGGCACCGCGAGGCGGACCCGCGCCTCGCGCGCGACGCGCTGGCCCGCGCGGCGGCCGCGGTCCGGCGCGAGCGGCAGCGGAGCCTCGCCGGGGCCCGGGCCGGCGCCGACGCCGATGCCACCGCCCCGCTCCTCTACGGCGCGGCCGCCGCCGCCCTCCGCTCGTATCGCGCGCTCGACGGGCCGCTGGCGGGCGAGGCGCTCGACCTGGCCGCGCAGGCGCTCGCGGGCGCGGCCGACGCCCTGCGGCGACGCGCGACCGTCTCCAACCCTCGGCAGCAGCAGCAGCAGCAGCAGACGCAGGCGCAGCAGCAGGAGCAGCAGCACCGGCAGCAGCCTTACAAGCAGCAGCAGCAGCAGCAGCAGCAGCGGCAGCTGGCGCGCGCGCTCGAGCCGCTCGTCGGCGCCATGGCCGGCGCGTCGCCGGCGGCGGCCGCCGCGCGCAAGGAGCTAGCGCGCGAGGCGCTGATGCGCGCTGACCGCGGGTACGGCCCGGCCGTCTGGGCCCGCGCGCAGCGCTCGATCGCCGCCGACGCGCCCGGCGCCGCGCGCGTCCTGCTGCTGGTGCAGCTGGCGCGGCTGATGGGCGTGCCCGACGGCGGCGTCGGGGGCGGCGGCGCCGGCGCAGGCGCTGGTGGGAGCGCCGCCGCCGCCGCCGCCCCAGCGGCGGCCGCGCCGCCGGACGAGCGCGGCCGCGCCAGGGAGCACGCAGGCTCTGCGCGCGAGCACGCCCGCGCCGCCGACGCTTCCGCCGCCGCGGCGGCCGCGGCGCCCTCTCCCGACTTTGACGCCACCGCGCAGTCGCTCGTGCGCGGGCACCTGCGCCTGCTGCAGGCCTTGCAGGATGCGTCGGCCGCGGCTGCCGAGGCCGACGCCGCCGCCGCCCGCGCCGCCGCCGCCAGTGCCGCCGCCGCCGCCGCCAGTGCCGCCGCCTCCGGCGGTCCCGTTCCGGCGGCGGGCGCCGCCGGGGTCCTGCCGCCGCGCCTGGCCTGGTGCTCCGAGGCGGCGGCCGCGCTGACGCTCCTGGTCGCCACGGACGGGGCCGCGGCCCCGACAGGCGGCGGCGCAGCGGGAGCAGCAGGAGCAGGAGCGGGAGGGGCCAGCCCCCGCGGGGGGGGTTCCGCGCCCGGCCTGCCGCCGCCGCCGCCGCCCCTCGCGCCGCCGTCCGGCGCGGCGCTCGCGCCCGATTCGGCCGCCCTGCTCGCGCTGATGGCCTTTTCGAGCCACGCCGCCGAGGGCGACGGGCGCGGCGATGACGGCGCGGGGAGCGGCGGCAGCAACAGCGGAAGCGACGATGATGAGGGCGACGGCGACGGCGACCGCGAGCAGGAGGAGGGGGAGGGAGAGCAGCTGCAGCAGCGATCCGCCGCCGCCGCCGCCGCTGCCGCCGCCGCCGCCGCCGCCGCCGCCGCGCCCGCCAAAGGCGGGAGCTGCGGCGGCACGGGCGAGACCTCGGCGCCCGCGTCCTCGGCGGCGACGCTGGCCGCCTGGCTCGTGCACTGCGCGGCCCTCGAGCACGCGCCCCGCGTGCACGCCGCCCCCCTCTTCCGCCGCGCGGCCGTCGCCGGGTGGCAGGGCGGCCGCCGGCCGGCCTGGCTGCGCGGCTGCGGCGCGGCCAGCGCGCTGGCGGCGGCGGCGGCGATGTGCGCCGCGCTGGCCGGACTGGCCGAGGAGGGCGGGGGGGGGGCCGGCACGGGGGGCTGCGGTGGCCGTCGCCGCCGGCGCCGCCCGCCCTTTCTGACGGTGCAGGCAATGGCGGCCGCCACGGCCGCGGCGCTGGACGCGGCGGCCATGGCGGCTTCAGCCGGCGAGCGGGCCGCGGCCGCCGCGTCTGGCGCAGGTCCAGCAGCCGAGGGCGCCGCCGCCGCTGCCGCCGCCGCCGCCGCTGCCGCCCGTTTTTCGCCCCTGCTCCTCCAGGCGCCCGCGGCCCCGACGTCCTCGGACGCCCGGGCCTCCTTGGCCGTCGACTGGGACGGCGTGTGCCTGTGCGTCGCGCGCGCGCTGTCGGCGTGCCTTGCCGGGTTTGCGTGGCCCGGAGGGGGCGGCGGCGGCGCCGCCGCCGGGGGCGCCGGGGGCGCCGGCATTGGCGGCGCGTCCGCTGCGGCCGAGCGCCTCGAGGCGGCCGTGGCGGCGGCGGCGCATGCGGCGGCGGCGGCGGCAACCGAGGCCTTGACCAGCGTCCAGGAGCTGGCGCAGACGCAGACGCAGGAGCTGACGCAGACGCAGCAGCAGACGCCGCTGGGCGCGACCCCCCTGGCGGAAGCGGCGGCGGCGGCATCGGCGGCCGCGGCGGCGGCGAGGCAAGCCGCCACCACGCCCCCTCTGTCTCTTTCCGGGCCGCGCCTCTACCAGCTGAGCCGCGACCACCACGACGCCTGCCTGCTCGTCGCTCTCGGCGGCAGCGCCGCGCGCGCCGCGGACTGGGTGGCCGCCGCCCTGGAGGTCGCTGCGCGCGGGGGCGCGCGGCGGCGGGAGCGCGGAGGCGGCGGCGGCGGCGGGCGAGGACAAGCGGCGGCTGCCGGCGACGGAAGCGACGACGACGACAACGACCCGCAGCGGCGGCAGCAGCAGCAGCACCGACGGCCCGCCGCACTGGCCGCGGCGCGCCTGCGCCAGGACGCCGCCGCCTTTGTCCAGCGGCGCGACGCCCTCTACGCGGCGCTCGCGGCGACGACCACGGCCACGACCACGCCCGCGCGCGCGCGAACGCGCGCCGCCGCCGACCCGGCCGCCGCCGCGGCTGACGCCGCCCGCGCGGCCGCCGCCCGCAGCGTCGTCGCGGCGCTCTCGGACGCCTCGCGCGCCGCCTGCTCGGCGCCGACCAGCGAGGTGGCGGCCGCCATCGCCGAGGCCGAGGCCGCGGGCGAGCTGCTGCTGCTGGCGGAAGACGGCGACGGCGACGACCCGATGATGGAGCGCGAGGGCGAGCACCAGCAGCAGCAGCAGCGGCAGGAGGAGCAGCGGCCGCAAGAGGCGCCGGCGGCAGCAGCAGCAGGGGGGCCGCCGCGCCAGCCGTTGCAGCCGCGTCAGCTGCCGCCGACCACCTCGCGGCAAAACGCGCCCGCCGCCGGGCAGGAGGAGGCGGCGCGCCGGTTCGAGGACCCGCAGGCCTACGAGGACCTGCTGCCGGGCATGATCGTGGACGACGACGACGACGACGAGGAGGACGACGAGGACGACGAGGAGGAAGACCTGGGCGAGGGGGGCGGCGCCGCTCCCGTGTCGCCTCCCGCCGCCTCCGCCGCCGCCGCCGTCCCGCCGTCGCCGGCGCCGGCGCAGGCTCTCTCCCCCGCGTTCGCGGACCCGGACCCGCCGCAGCAATCGCCGCAGCCGCAGCACCAGAAACAGCCTTTGCTCCGGCAGCTGGACCTGGCGTCCTCCCCGCGCGGCTGCCGCGTCGTGCCCCTGCCCGCCGCGCTTGCCTCGCCCGGCGCGGCCGGTGCGGCGGGCACGCCCGAGCCGTCGCTGGCCCCGCGCGCCGCCACCGCCCCCAGGGCAACGACGGCGGCCCCCCAGGCGGCGGCAGCGGCTGCGGCGCCGGCGGCCTCGCGGTGCGAGGTGTGCGTGGCGGCCAAGAAGGGGCGCTGCGGCACCGAGGTGGCTTACGTGCGCTGCCTGCGGCGGCCTCGTGGTGGCGTCGCCGCCGCCGCCGCTGCCGCTCGTGCCGCTGCCGCTGCTCCTGCCGCTCCTGCCGCTGCTGCCGCTGCCGCTGCCGCTCCTGCCGCTGCCGCCGCCGCTCCTGCCGCTGCCGCTGCTGTTGGTGCTGCTGCCGCTGCCCGCGCTGCTGCGGCCGCATCCGCGTCTGCCTCTGCTTCCGCGGCCGAGGCGCTCGGAGAGGAGGGGCAGGGCTGGCAGGCGGCGCCAGCGGCTGCGGCGGCTGCCGCTCCTGCAGCTCCCCCGCCGCCGCCGCCGCCGCCGCCGCGCGCCTCTCCTCCGCCTCCTCCGCCTCCGCCGCCTGCCGCGCCGCCGCCCGCGCCGCCGCCGCCGCCGCCGCCGCCGCCGCTACCCGCCCCTCCAGCCGCTTCTGCCCCCGCCTCGGCTGGCCCGCCGCAGCCGCGCTCGCGCTCCCGCTCCCGCTCCGCATCGCCCGCGCGGCCCGGTGCCAACGGGGGCGAGCGCCGCAGCCAGCGCACGCACCGCGCGTCGCTGGCGGCGGTCGAGGCGGCGGCGTCGGCGGGGGCTGCGGCCGACGCGCGCGCGGCAGAGGCCCGCGGGCGCGCCGCCGCCCGCGCCGCGGCCCCCGCGTCAGCCTGCGATGGCCCTCATGCGCAGGCCGCGACCGCCGCAAAACCCGCGCGCCTTGAGGCCGCGCCTCCCGCGCCGGCGCCTGCGCCCGCGCCTGCGCCCGCGCCCGCGCCCAGCCCGGGCGCCGCCCACGCCGCCGCGCCAACGCCGCCGGCGAACGCCGGCAGCGGCGCGCCCAGGCTCACCAGCCGCTGCGCCGAGTGCGTGCAGGCCAAGAAGGGGCTCTGCGGCACCGACCGCGCCTACGTCCGCTGCCTGCGGCGGCCGCGGCCCGGGGCGGGGGCGGCGCCTGTGGCTGCGGTCGCTGTTGCTGCCGTCCCTGCGGCGGCAGCGCCGCCGCCGCCGTCAGCAGCAGCCCCTGCAGCCCCTGCTGCACCTGCTGCACCTGCTGCGCCTGCTGCCCCTGCTGCCCCACGCGCCTCGGCGCGCGCCGCCTCTCGCTCCCTGGCGCGCACTACCCCTCCCCCTCCGCCGCCTCAGCCGCAGCCGCCGCCGCAGCTCGCGCCCGCGCCCGTGCCGCCCTCGTCGGCCGCGCGCCTGCGCCGCGGCGCCGCCGCGCCCCCGCCCGCCGCGCCGAGCGAGAGCCTGGACGACGGCGACGACGACGAGACTTCCGACGAGGAGCCGGAGGAAGAGGGCGGCGCCGGCAACGGCGAGCAGCAGCAGCAGCAGCGGCGCCACCGCAGGCGCGCCAGCGACGACGAGACGACGCCCAACGAGGAGGAGGAGGAGGAGGAGGAGGAGGAGGACGACGACGACAAGGACGGCGGCGGCGGTGGCGGCGGCGCCCCTGTCAACTCCCTGCGCTGCCCCGCGTGCGTGCAGGCCAAGAAGGGGCTCTGCGGCACCGACCGCGCCTACATCCGCTGCCACCTGCGCCGCGGCCTCGGCCTCCCCTACCTGGGCGAGGCGGGCAAGCGCGTCGTGCCCCCCGGGTACCGGGCCCCCCCGCCGGCGGCGGCAGGGGCGGCGGCGTCGGGGGGGGCGGGCGGCCGCTCCGCCCGAGAGGCCGCTGCCGCCGCCGCCGCCGGCGGCCCCGCGTTGTCGCCGGCGTCGGCGGCCGCCGCGGAGATCGCGCGCGGGCGCAACAGCTACGTGGCGGCGTGCCTGGCGGAGCAGCGCGGCGGGCGGGCGGGGGGCAAGCGCAGGCGCGTCCACGCGCGCGAGGAGCGGCCGCAGCAGCAGGAGGAGGAGGGCGAGGGGGAGGAAGGGGAAGCGGGCGGCGAGGGGCGGGGCGCCGTCGCCGGCGGCGAGGGGGAGGAGGCCTCCGGCGGCGGCCCCTCCGGCGACGACGAGGACTCGTACGGCGACCTGGACGACTTTATCGTCGTGCAGCCCGGCCGCGACTACGCGGGCGTGCTGTTCGGCGGCGGCTCGCGCTACCGCTTTGGCGGCGGCGGCGAAGGAGCGGCGGCGGCGGCCGGAGGAGGCGCGGCGGCGGCGGGGGGCGCGGGGCCGAGCAAGCTGCAGCACAAGCAGCAGCCTCAGCCGGCCCCGCTGCGCAGTGCGGCGGCCAACGCGGCCAGCGCCGGGGCAACTGCGGCTGCCGCGGCTGCTGCTGCTGCTGCTGCTGCTGCTGCTGCTGCTGCTGCTGCTGCTGCTGCTGCTGCTCGCGGCGGCCGCGGCCTCTGACGGTCGCCCAACCTTTGTCGTTTCCCGCCGCCTCTCCCGTTTGCGCACCATCTTTCACAAAATCAAACCACCTTTGGAGATTGAAACAAGCACGGGTCTATCTCTCAACCATGCGCTCGTGGCCGCGTCTTTCCCTCTCACTCTCTCTCTCTCGTATCTTGTGCGACTAGCGGGGGGCGTGCGAGGAGGGGGGGGATGGCGGTGCGCTCATGGAGAGAGGAGAGCAACTGCGGCCGGGCGCCGCAAACGGCCGTCTTTCTTCTGTCTCTCTCTCACTCGCCGTGGCCCTTCTTGGTCCCGCCGGCGGCCCCGTGCCCTTTGCCCCCGCCCTTGGCCCCCTTCCCGGCGCCGCCGCCCTTGGCCCCCTCCTCCTCGCCTCCGCCCTGCGCCGCCATCGCCCCCCCTGCCGCCGTCGTCGGCGCCTGCGCCTGCGCCGCAGCCGGCTTGGCCCCCTTGTGTTTGCCCCCACCCTTGGCCGCCCCCTCCTCCTCGCCCCCGCCCTGCGCCGCCGTCGCCGCCCCTGCCGCCGTCGTCGGCGCCTGCGCCTGCGCCGCAGCCGGCTTGGCCGCCGTCCCCGTCCCGCTAAACACGGTGTGGACGGTAAACTCGACGAGCTCCTCCATCGCCATGTCGGGCGCCCGCTCGGCCTTGACCACCGCCTCGGCGTCGGACGCGAGCTGCGGGTTCCACCCGTCCGCGTCCGGCACGGAGCCGGGCAGCGACTCGCCCGCCCGCTCGGTGGCGCCGCTGAGGTTGCGCGCTTTTTCGCGCTCGAGCACCTTCGGGTCGTTGTCGCTGGCGTTGCCGCCGAGGCCGAAAAAGCGCTTGGCGAGTGGGCGGGCGGCGGGCGGGCGGGCGGCGAGGGCGCGCAGCGGCGTGGCGTGCTTGAGCATCGCTGCGGCCGCTTGCATGAGCATAGTTGTTTCTTGTTTCGGAGCGGCGGCGGCGGCGAGCGGCGGCGACGACGTGACGCTACGGCGAGCGACGCGGCGGAAGCGGAGGTGATCGGTTGGATTGGTGCGGTTGTGTGTGTGTCTGTGTGGCGATGTAGTTGAGGAGAGAGAGAGAGTGAGCTCCCTGGAAGCTCCGCCGAAAAAACGGCGGCGCCGATCGTTCCAAAAAAGGGGCGCGACGTCGGCGCGCGCCGGTGGATTCAAAAAAGGAACGTCTCTCTCTTCACGCGCACAAGCTCGCCCCTCCCTCCGTGTCGCGAGGAACATCGCATGACCACCACCAACACCGCGCCGCCTGTCCACCACGACCATGGGCAAGAAGGGCAAGAATTACTACGCTGTCGTTACAGGGAGGGCCGTGGGCGTCTTCCGTCACTGGCCGGACTGTCTGGCGAGCGTCACCGGGTGGCCGAGAGCTCTATTCAAGGGGTTTAACACGCAGGCCGAGGCGGTCGAGTTCCTCCGCGCCGCGGGCCTGGACGTCGACGAGACCGGCGCCGTCGTGGGCGCCGTCACCGGTCTCGCGAGCGCCGCGCGAGCGCCGCCGGCCCCGCCGTCCGCTGCCGCCGCCGCCGCCGCCGAAGCAGAGGCTGCCGCCGCCGCCGCCGCCGCCGCTTGCGCCGTCGAGTCGAGCGAACAGGCGCAGGCGCGGGCCCAGGCGCGGGCGCTGGCGGCGCAGCAGGCCGAGGCGCCGCCGCCCAAGCGCCTGCGCACGGACGCGGGCGCGTCGCCGGCGCCGGCGCCGACCGGCGGCCTCCCCCCGTCCGCCGACGTCCGGCGGCAGCTGCTCGCGCAGTCGGCGGCGCAGCAGCAGCAAGAGGAGGTGGAGCAGCAGCAGCAGCAGCAGGGGCAGGGGCATGATGCGGTGCCGCCGCGGGCAGAAGACCCGGGCGCGGCAGCGGCGACGGCCACGGCAGCGGCAGCGGCAGCGGCAGCGGCAGCGGCAGCGGCAGCAGCAGGCGCAACGGCAGGAACGGCATCAAGCCCGCCAAACTCGAGGCCGCTGCGCGTGCGGCTCGAGTTTGACGGTGGCACGCGAGGCAACCCCGTCGGCTACAGCGGCTACGGCTACGCCCTCTACGACCGCGACCGCCCGGGCGCCGACGGCGCGCCCGGGCGCGCGCCGCTGTTCCTCGGCTGCCGCTCGCTCGCGCAGGGCACCACCTCCAACGAGGCCGAGTACTGGGGCCTGATCGCCGGCCTGTCGCGCGCGCGCCGGCTCGGCGCGTGCGACGTGCTGGCGGTGGGCGACTCGCAGCTGATCGTGCGCCAGACGAGCGGGCGGTACGCCGTCCGCGACCCCAAGCTGGTCGTGCTGGCGACGCGCGCCCGCGCGCACATCGCCGCGCTGCCGGCGTTTGCGATCGACAGCGCCCCGCGCGCCGAGAACCGCACGGCCGACGCCCTGGCCAACCTGGCGATGGACGTGGACGCCGCCATCGTCGGCACGGTGCCGGCGCTCGTGCGCGCGGGCGCCGCGCAGCCCCAGCTGGCGCGGGCTCTCGGTCAGGCCATGGCGCTGGGCCCGCGGGACGTGGCCGAGCTGGCGGGCGCGGCCGACCTGGTGCAGACGGCGGCCGAGATGGTGTCGCGCGTGATGGACGACGCGCCCGTGGAGGAGGTGGCGCGGGCGATGCGGCAGCTCTGGTACGGCGGGGGCGCAGGCGCGGGGAAGCCGGGGGGGGCGGGCTCGGGCGGCGGCGGCGGGGGCGGCGGCGGGGCGGATCGGGAGGGGGGGGCTTCGGGCGGCGGCGGCGGCGCAGGAGGGGGCCGCGGAGGGTCCGCCGGCGGGGGCGAGGACGGTGGTGTCGGCGGCGGTGGTGGCGCGTCCGGGACGGGGAGCGTTGGCGCCGGCGCGCTTGGCGGCGGGCGAGGAGCAGCAGCGGGCGGGGCGCAACCGGGCGCAGACGCGGCGCCGTCGGCCGCAGCCGCCGCCGTCGCCAGGAACGCCGCCGCCCCGTTGCCGCCGTCGGCGGGAGCGACGGCCGCGAGCGCCTTGGCCAAGGCCGGCGGCGGCGTCCTGTTCCGGCCGCCGCAGCCGAAGCCGCCGCACCAACACCCGTCGCTGCCCCCCGGCCGCCGCCCGGCCCCCGCCTCGCTCGCGTGGGGCGCCGCGGCCGGCGCCGTCGCCGGCCGCCTGCGCTTTTGAGTAGAGCGGCGATTTTTTAGCACACACGGCGGGGGACACAGAGCAGGCCGCACGCCGGCTGCCGATCTGCCGCGCTGGAGGGGGCAGGCGACGCCGTGACACGGCACCGAGAACGATGCGGGGGATACCGTAGCGCAAACACCACACACGAGGGCGACGGCCCCGCGGGGTCGGTCGCAACGGGGAATCGGGGAATCGGGGAATCGGGGAAACTAGGCGAGGGGCGGGGGATCGCATGCCCGCGCAAATCTTTGCAAGCTCGTCCGTCTGGAGAACGCGCCCCGCTGCTCGCCCGCCCTTTTGCGCCAGAGCCGGGGCCTTGGCAGCTCGTGATCGCCTCCCTCGCCCGTGCGTGGTGCCCTTTCGCGAGCGATTTCACACATTGCGATTGGAAAAATTGACTGCGCCGCCGCCTCCGCAGGCCTCCGCTCGTCGCCCAGTCACCGGCGCCCGACGCCGGGCGCCCGCCCGATCGCATTTAGGGAGCCCCATCCTTCTCGGCCCGCCCCCATCAAAAACTGCCCGCCCCCCTTCTTCTTAACATTCGCTCTACATCAATCATCGCGCTGGGGTCCCATCTCGCCTCTGCACTTTTCTTCTTTTGACTGCCCCCCACGATCCCCGGGCGGCGTTTCTCCCCCTCTCCCCCCTTTTTTTTTTTTTTTTTTTCCGGAGAGCGGTTTTCACGTTTGCTCCAATCGGATCCTTTCCGCCCCCTCCCCCCGACGACATGTCGCGCTACGTGCCGTTGTGCCTGGCGTTCATGATCGCCGGCTGGCTCGCGTGCCCGGCCGAGGCCCGGGCCGTGGCCGGCCGACGTGTCAAGGTGAGAGATCGTTCGTGATTGGGGGAGTTTTCGGCCCTCCCACAAAGGAGAGTTTTCGGCCTTCCCCCCCTCCCCCTCCCCCTTTTTGCTTCCGCGTGGACGTGCGCCGCCGTGCGCCCGCTTTGCTCAAACGCGCCCGCGGCGATCGGCGCGGCGCGAGGGCGCACACAAACCTGGCGCGCGCGCGAGCGGCGAAGGCCGGCGGCTCGCGGCGGGCGACGGCCTGGTGACAAATCCAGGCCTTGCCGCCGCCGCCGTCGCCGCCGCACGAGTCGCCGCCGTCAAGCGCCAAGGGCCGTTGGTCACCAGCCCTTGGCGCTGACGCGGCGGCGGCGGGCGGCGCACGCGTGTCGTTTTGCGGTTTCTTTTTCCGGGCCTCCGTCTCTCTCGGCCCCGCGCGCCGGCAACACCTCGTCCCCGACCGCGCGCGCGAGGGATCAAGGGCACGCACAGCGTGCGGCCCTTCCCCCCTTTCCCCCTGACCGCCCCCTCCCCCCCGCCCGAAAACCAACGACCGCGCGACACGGCATTTTTGCCCGCGCTGATTTTTCTCAGCGCTCACCATCCCGCTCCCATCCCATCCCGCTCCCCTCCGCCGCTTGACGCCAAAAAACGAACTGAACACAAAACGAACTGAACACAAAAACGTTGACCCCCACCGACAAAAAATAGGTCCCGAAATCCGACCGCGTCATCGTGCGCGTCGAGGCCGAGGACGCCGTCGCGGCGGGCCAGGCCGTCGCGGCCGCGTCCGATATGGCGTTCGTGCAGTCGCTCGGCGACGGCTTCGTCGTGCTCGAGGCGCGCGGCGAGCCCTCGCGCGCGTCGACGTCGCGCCTCGCCATCCGCTCGGCCGCCGCGCGCAGCAACGCCGGCCTGGCCGCCGTCTCGCTGCTGGGCGAGGCCGTCATGCTGGCGCGCGTGGCCTCGGTCGAGGAGGACTTTATCGTCCAGGCGCAGGCCTGGGCCACCGAGTGCCCGGACGGCCGCTGCGGCCCGGGCCTGTGGGGCATGGACGCCATCCGCGCGCCGCAGGCATGGGCGCTCGTGACGGGCGCGGCCGTGGCGCCGGCGTCGTCGGCCGTGCTCGGCTCGGTGATCGACACTGGCGCGCAGTACGAGCACCCCGAGCTCGACGGGCAGGCCGTGCGCGCGCTCGGCGCCACCTACCTGTCCGGCGTGCTGTCGGGCGACGGCGCCGACGACAACGGCCACGGCACGCACGTGACGGGCACGATGGCCGGCCGGTGGGGCGGCGCCGCGGGCGGCGTCGCCGGCGTCGCGGGCAACGCCGACGTCGCTGAATGCAAGTTCCTCGGCCCGACGGGCAGCGGGTACACCTCGGACGCCATTTTGTGCATAAAGCACCTCGCCGCCAAGGGCGCGCACTTTGTCATCAACAACTCGTGGGCCGGAGGCGGGTACAACATGGCGCTGCACTACGCGATCCGCGACTACGTGTGCGCGCGCAACGGCCTCTTCGTGGCCGCGGCGGGCAACAGCGGCGCCAATGTGGCGGCCAGCGGCGCCTTCCCGGCCTACTACGCCACGTACGCCGGCGCCGAGTGCGTGCTGCCCGTGGCCGCCGCCGACAGCGCCGGCGCGCTCGCGTCGTTCAGCAACTTCGGCCCGGCCGTGCCCCTCGCGGCGCCCGGCGTCGGCATCCGCAGCAGCGTGTGGACCAACGCGACGACGGCGGCCGAGGCCGTGTGGAGCGGCACGTCGATGGCGGCGCCGCACGTGAGCGGCGTGGCGCTGCTGCTGCGCAACGAGTTCCCGGCGCTCTCGGCCGCGCAGATCAAGGCTGTCCTCGTCAGCACGGCGACGGCGCGCGTGACGCCCTACCTCGCCCGCGAGCTCGGCGGCGGCCTGCTCAACGCAGAGGCCGCCTACAACGCCGCAAAGGCCATGGCGGCCGCGCCCGCGCCCGCGCCGAGCCCGTCGCCCAGCCCGTCGCCCAGCCCGTCGCCCTCGCCCAGCCCCTCGCCCAGCCCCTCGCTCTCCGCCCCGCCGCCCTCGCCCAGCCCGCCGCCGGCCGCGACCCCCTCGCCCAGCCCGCTGCCCTCGCCGAGCCCGTCGCCCGCGCCCCTTCCTTGCAACTGCCGGCTCAGGGCCGGGTACTGCCCGCCCAGGTGCTCTGGCGGCACGTGCTACTACAAGCGGGTGCCTCGCAGGGGCCGGTGCTGATGGACGGATCAAACAGGGACAACAGGAAACACAGCGAGAAAAGAAAAAAACCTCGAAAGAACCCAAAAAAAAAGCTCGACCCACGCACAAACCCAACCCCATCCGTCGATCGATCGACCGCCCCCTTCGCCCACGTTCCCG
>Ga0209390_10003458_pt1 | contig 25615 bp, 22 predicted proteins | sample BON01_FD_187212 | JGI IMG/M metagenome (GOLD analysis project Ga0209390, IMG submission 187212) | Freshwater microbial communities from Lake Bonney liftoff mats and glacier meltwater in Antarctica - BON-01 (SPAdes) (version 2) | ecosystem: Environmental > Aquatic > Freshwater > Ice > Glacier... | reverse complement strand
CGTTATTGGCTAATAATTTTTCCAATTTGCATATCCATACTTCTGGGTTCGTCACCTGGTTAAATTGATAATCGATAAAGTCAGGAAATTGAGATTGATCTAGTTTTAAGATTTTTGAAATTAAAGCATTGCAATATTTTTGAATAGTAACATTTTCTTCAATAATAATATCAAATAAAGGATTTGTGGCTTGTGCCAAAGGCACTGCCAACAATTCTACAAACGCTGCGATTTGTACATTTTGATCCTTTGAATTCAATTGTAATATTGTTTTTTTTGTTGTTCATTTTTTAAAAAATTGTAATTAAAAGCGGTTTAAAATTTGATGCTTTTTACTTGCTACTTGTCTTACAAATAGCTTTCACCTTTTTTTCGTTTTGTTTGCTTTAAAAATTACTAGATTTCTATAACGCAAATGTAGAAAATAAAAAAAATCCTTCGTAAAGGATTTTAGTTGAAGTTATTAACAATCGTTTAAGGTCAATAAAACTGATGCTTTACACCATTTATTAGTTTTATGTTGTTCTTTTATTATTTGCGAATTTTAGTTGCCTTTACTGTTTCAGAATTTCTAATAATCTGTAATTAATATATATTTTTTCTTTACCAACCGTTTCGCTTTTTAGAAAGCCTTTTTCTTCTAAAGCTATTAGGTAATTTCCTATAGTTTTTAATGACGCTATTCCTTCTGATTCTAATTGTTGGCGTTTTGTATAGGGTAATCGGAATAAGGCTTCTACTAAATCTTTTGAATACACTTTTGGAAGCTGAAGTTGAATTTCGGCTGCCATTTGGTTCATTAATTTTTCGATGGTTGCAATTTGATTTCGACCTTTTAACGCTGTGCTTTCGACCATATCTAGCATGTAGATAATCCAATCTTCCCAATTTGCTTCTTCTGTAACTTTTCTCAAATTATTATAATAAGCTGCTTTATTATCAATGATATAATTGCTCATGTATAATGCCGGTAAATCCAACAATCCTGAAAGTTTTAAATACAACAACAATATGATGCGTCCGGTTCTTCCGTTTCCATCAAAAAAAGGATGTATGGCTTCGAACTGGTAATGAATTATTGCCATTTTCACTAACGGATCTATTTCGTCTTCAGCATGGATGAAATCTTCAAGGTTTTTTAAAATTCCACGAATTGTATTTTCTCCTTCTGGTGGTGTATAAATTACTTTTCCAGTAGCAGGATTTTTTAATTGTGTTCCAGGTGCGTTTCTGATTCCAGCCGTATTTTCCTTTATGATTTGAGCTAACTTAATAAACAAGTTGGTATTTAGAATAGGACGCTTTTCGATTTCTTGAAAACCAAACCATAATGCATCTTTATAATGTAGCACTTCTTTAGTAGCTGGATTGTCATATTTTTTGTCAGCTATGGAAGCCATAAACAATTCATCATGTGTGGTAATGATATTTTCAATAGCTGAACTGGCTTGTGCTTCCTGTAAATTAATAGTGTCGATAAATAGTGTTGGGTTCGGCAAATTGGTAATCGCACCTTTCAGTTCAGATAAAGCTCGACTTGAAGTAATTAGTTTTTTTAAAATTACTTTTGATTCTAAATCAATTTTAGGTGGTAATAATGGTAATTCATTATAAGCTACTTCTGGGTTGTATTTGGTGCTCATGTGCTATTATTTTTGTTACTTCAACAAGGGTAGTTTTTACCTTCGTTTTGTTTTCGAGAGTAAAAATAGTAAAAATTTACCCTCGTAATGATTTTCGAGAGTAAAAAATTGTAAAATTTACCTTCGAAATAAAAACGAGAGTCATTTCTACTCTCGTTCTTTTCTAGTAAATATAATTATCAACTGCTTTGTCTAATTCTTCGCTTATGATTTTGGCATATATCTGCGTTGTACTTATGTTTGTGTGGTCCATTAATTTAGAAACGTGTTCAATTCTCATTCCATTATTTAAAGCATTTGTTGCAAAACTGTGTCTTGACAAATGGAAAGAAAGTGAGAAAGGTAATTTCAACATTGTACCCATTCGGTTGAGTTGGAAATTTGCTGAATGATTTTCCCTAGATGAAATGAAATAACGTGTTTCTTCATTGGTGTTGTACATTTTTTTATCTGTAATAATTGGGAAAATATAATCATCGTGTTGCACATCTTTCTTGATGTATTTGTTTAAAATATCTATCGCTACTTTTCCGATTTTAAACTGGTGTAATCTTCCTGTTTTGCGGATTACTTTTTTTATCCTTTGCTCTTCTTCATTGTAATTGGAATATTGCAGCTCGATAACATCACTAAATCTTAATCCTCCGGCATAAATTGAGAAAATGAATAAGTCACGCCATAAATCGGCTTTCTTGCCTTCCTTGAGGTCTAAATTGGTCAGTTTTTCAATTTGTTCCTTGTTTAAAAATACACGTTTCTCCGTATCTTTTTTCAATGTCAATTTACTAAATGGATACATATACTCTGGAATGATATCTTCCTTGATAGCTTCTTTGAACATTATTGCCAAGATCATAACCGAATACCTTTGTGTCGTTGCTCCGTTTTTTAAAACATTACCCATATGAGCCATATAGTCCTTAAGGACTGAAACCGTAATATCGTCAAAGTACACATCTCTTGTTCCAACGTATTTTTCAAATTTCTTGATGTAAAGTGTATAGTTTTTATAAGTTCCATACGAAACGCTGCCTTTGATTTTTTCACATCGCGCTTCAGCATATTTAAAAAAGTTTGGCACTTCTTTTCCTTTGATGGCTTCTTTTAGTTTTTTGATGGAAACGGTTTTTATCTTTCTTTCCATATCGGCAACCTGAGCTTCAGCATCTGCAATTTTTTGAGATAATGAGGCATTCATTCTGGCACTGTTTGGATGGTTCTTCTTTACTTTCTGCTTTACTTCATCCCACTCGTTCTCTTTGAGCTTCACTCCAGCAGTAATAAATTTCGTTTTTCTATCTTTTATAATTCTTATATACAATGGGCTGTGTCCGGTTTGGTCTGCCTGATGTGTTCTTAAAATTAGTTTAATTGATGCCATAGTGTTAGAAAATTAGAATAGTTGTACTATATTTGTAAAGCAATGCAAAAGAGTGAAAGTGCTGTAAATACTAGTCTTTCAATCGGGTGCAACGTGAAACGAAGGTACAACAATTGGTATAACAAAACAAGTATTTCGTTGCTTTTTGCTGCATTAATTTAAGCTTATAAATTTTATAAAGTCAATGAATACAATACTTTAAGTGCAAAATGGAACTGGCGTAAACAAAATAAGGATAACAGCGGTTTGGCGAGATTGGGGTTTTAGGCTTAATTTAAAGATGGTTTTGTATTTGTAAAGTATAATAATTAATCCAAAAATTTTAGTATATTTTTATGCTACTGAAATATATGCTTTAACATTAAAAGAGTTTTTTTTATTTGGAAATAAAATTTTTTCTAAATAAAACTATCGTTATCTTTAAAAACCGTTTCGTTTATTTCTCCTATATATTCCAAAATTTCTTCTTTTCCAGTTTTTTCAGTAGAAGAAGTAATAAAATATTGAGGCATTTCTGCCCAGTTGTTGCCTAATAATTTCTTCTTGTAAGCTTCAACATTTTGGTGCACTTTTGTTTTACCTATTTTGTCTGCTTTTGTAAAAACAATACAAAAAGGAACTTCTGTTTCTCCTAAATAAGTAATAAATTCTAAGTCAATTTGTTGTGCTTCAAGTCTAATATCTATTAAAACAAAAGCACAAACTAGTTGCTGCCTGCTTTCAAAATAGTCCGTAATAAATTTTTGAAAAACCTCTTTTGTTTTTTTAGAAACACGTGCATATCCATAGCCAGGTAAATCTACTAAATACCAGTTTAAATTAATTTTAAAGTGATTAATAAGTTGCGTTTTTCCTGGTCTTCCAGAAGTTTTTGCTAAATTTTTATGATTAGTAATCATGTTGATTAAAGAAGATTTACCAACATTAGATCTACCTATAAAGGCATATTCTGGTAAAGGCTCATTTGGACATTTACTTACTTCAGAATTACTAATTATAAACTCGGCAGTATTTATTTTCATTTGTATATTTTTTTAAAACGTATTTTTAAAATAGTTTTATAAATTATTTTTTTTCAACCAGTCAAAAAGTATCTCGTTGAATTTATCAGGATGCTCCATCATTGCAGCATGACCACATTTTTCAATCCAAAATAAATCTGAATTTGGTAATAGTTTGTTAAATTCGGTGGCAACTTCTGGCGGTGTAACTTTGTCATTTTCTCCCCAAATAATACAAGTTTTAACATGCATTTTAGGTAAGTCTTTTGCCATATTATGTCGAATTGCACTTTTTGCAATAGTCAATGTTTTAATAAGTTTTATGCGGTCGTTTACTGTTGCAAAAACTTCATCTACCATTTCTTTGCTAGCTACATTTGGATCGTAAAAAACATCTTCAGCTTTCTTTTTGATGTATTCATAATCCCCACGTTTTGGATAACTTTCGCCCATTCCACTTTCGTAAAGACCAGAGCTACCAGTAATTACAATTCCTTTTATTAATTCAGGATACATTTTTGCAAAGTACAAGGCAATGTGTCCCCCCAAAGAATTTCCAACAAGAATTACTTGCGAAAGGCCTTTGTCTATAATAAAATCTTTAGTGAATTTTGAAAATGCTTTTACGTTTGTTTTTAATAAACTTTGCGAGTAAAGAGGTAATTCTGGAATAATTACTTTATACCCTTTTTCTGGAAAATAATTTGCAACGCCTTCAAAGTTACTCAATCCACCCATTAGGCCATGAAGAACAATGATTGGAGTTCCTTCTCCGCGTTCATAATATTTGTATTTTTTGTCTTGTGTCAGCATAAAATAATTTCAAATTAAGTTTCTGAAATTTTCACAAATATAACACATTATTAATGAATTAAATGCAATTAAATAAAACTATAAACCTCGTTTTTTGTGTTTGTAATTTCAATAAAATTTAATTTTTAATCTAGGTTTTTCTATTTTACTAATTTATTTAATAAAAAATGAACTGTATTCTTTATAAGTGCTTTGTAAGATCAAACGATTTAGTTTTTCAAGTATTTGTAAACATAATGCATTGATTGTTAAAGCGTAAAAACTTATTAACAAAGTGGGTTTTTGTGGTAAAAAGTGGTAAATATTTTCTAAATTTGTGCTTACATTAATATAAATAACCACATTTGAATACGATAACAGGTACATATGAATGCAAAGTAGATACGAAGGGAAGGCTTATGCTTCCTACTTCGTTGAAAAAACAGCTAGGCTCTATTGAGAATGGTTTTGTTTTGAAACGCTCTGTGTTTCAGCCTTGTTTAGAATTGTATCCAATGAAGGAGTGGAATGCTATGATGTTTAAAGTGAATAAGTTAAATCGCTTTATAAAAAAAAATAACGATTTCATTAGACGCTTTACTGCTGGGGTAAAAATAATTGAAATTGATTCTACCGGAAGATTATTGATTCCAAAAGATTTAATGTTTTTTTCAAAAATTGAAAAAGAAATTGTTTTATCGGCAGCAATTAATATCGTAGAAATTTGGGATAAAGATTTGTATGAAAATGCAATTGAAAATGCAACAGACGATTTTGCAGATTTAGCAGAAGAAGTAATGGGTAATTTATACGAAAATGAAGATGGAATATCATAATCCAGTATTATTAAAAGAAACGGTCAATGGATTAAATATTAATCCAGATGGAATTTATGTAGATGTCACTTTTGGTGGTGGTGGCCATTCGAGAGAGATAATGTCTAGATTGGGAGAAAAGGGTAGATTAATTGCCTTTGATCAAGATGAAGATGCTTTGGCAAATGCAATAGAGGACAGTCGTTTTTTATTAATTCATGAAAATTTTAGAAATATTAAAAGGTTTCTTCGTTTTCACGGAATTAAAAAAGTAGATGGAATATTAGCAGATTTAGGTGTTTCATCGCATCAATTTGATGTGGCTGAACGTGGTTTTTCAACTCGTTTTGAAGCAGATTTAGATATGCGAATGAGTAAAAAAGGAGATTTAAGTGCTTTTCATGTTGTGAATCAATATTCCGAACAAGACTTAAAAAGAGTTTTTTTTGATTATGGCGAATTAAAAAATGCCGGTGGCTTAGCAGCTGCAATTGTTGCTTATAGAAGCGATAATAAAATTAAAAGTTCTGAAACTTTAAAGTTAGTCCTAGCGCGTTTTTTGCCAGCACATAAAAGTAATAAAATTTTAGCGCAAATTTATCAAGCCATTCGAATTGAGGTAAACCAAGAAATGGATGCCTTGAAAGAATTTTTAGAACAATCTTTAGAGGTCTTAAATATTAGTGGAAGATTGAGTGTTATTTCTTACCATTCTTTAGAAGACAGATTGGTAAAACGATTTGTAAAAAACGGAATGTTTGAGGGAGAACCTGAAAAAGATTTTTTCGGAAATTTTGAAGTTCCGTTTAAAACAATTGAAAAATTAATTGTTCCAAGTGCTACAGAAATTGCAGTAAACAATAGGGCAAGGAGCGCGAAATTACGCGTAGCAGAAAAAAAATAATTTAGAATAAAAACCGCGGCCAACTAAAAGTTTGTGCAAGCAAGCTCCGTTAGAAATAAAGCAATGCTTTTGTGCAGTTTGAAAATAATAATAATCGACAAATGAAAAACGGTGTTTATAGTCTGTTAAGAGCTAAGTTCTTGGTTAACGATGATGCTTTAAAGAATTGGAAATTTATTGTTTTTCTTCTTTTATTAGCAATGATAATGATTGCTAATAACCATAGATACGATGTTAAAAATTATAGAATAGCAGACTTAACAAATATAATAAAAGCAAAACGATCAGAATTTGTAGACAAACGATCGGAGTTAATGAAACTAAAAATGGAATCTACAGTTGCTGAAAAAATGGAAAAAAGAGAGATTTTTCCAGCAAACGTTCCGCCTACAAAAATTGTAGTTAAAAATAACAAGAAAGAAACTAAAAGTTTTATAGATAAATTAAAGCTATGGCAGTAACTAATAACAAAAATCCATACCGTATGTATTTGGTAGTCTTCATAATTTTTATGATGGCTGTTTTTGTTATGATAAAATTGAATAATATTCAATGGGTTGAAGGCGATTACTACCGAAAATTAGCAAAAGAAAGAACGGTTAAAAATTTTATTATTCCCGCAAACAAAGGAAATGTATATTCTTCTGATGGTAGTTTGCTAGCAACTTCTATTCCAGAATATGTAATTCGTTTTGATGCTGTGTCTCCAAAAACAGAAGATTTCAATAACAATATAAAGCCTTTAAGTGACTCGCTTGCAGTTTTTTTTGGAAAGAGTTCAGGCTATTTTCAAAGTAAATTACAAAAAGCAAGGTCTAATAAAAACAGATACTTTTTAATTGCTAGAGAATTAAGTTATTCAAATTATTTACGCATAAAAAATTTTCCGCTATTTAATAAAGGGCCTTATAAAGGTGGAATTATAGTAGAACAAAAAACAGTAAGAGAACATCCTATAGGTAGAGTTGCAGAAAGAACTATTGGTTACGAAAGAACTAATAACGATGGAACTCCAAATGGTAAAGGTTTAGAATACGCATACAGAAAACATTTGAATGGAGCGAATGGCCATAGAATGATGCAAAAAATTGCAAAAAATCAATGGAAACCTATTAATGATAATAATGAGCTAGAACCACAAGATGGTTTAGACATTATTTCTACTATAGATGTTTACATTCAAGACATAGCGCATCATGCTTTATTGAAGCAATTAGAATATTACGAAGCCGATCACGGTTGTGTAGTGGTAATGGAAACTAAAACGGGAGAAGTTAAAGCAATTTCAAATTTAGGAAGAGCGAAAGATGGAAGTTACTATGAAACACAAAATTATGCTGTTGCAGAATCGCACGAACCTGGTTCTACTTTTAAGATTTTAGGTCTCATTGCTTTGCTTGATGATAAAAAAGCAGATACAAGTACTGTTTATGATTCAAATGGAGGAGTTATTGCATTTTATAATAGAAAAGTAAAAGATTCGCACAAAGGAGGTTATGGAAAAATATCTTTGGCAAAAGGGTTTGAGGTTTCCTCTAATACCATTTTAGTACAAGCTGTTTATGATGCTTACAAAGATAATCCTAAACAATTTGTAGATAGAATTAACAGTTACGGACTTAATAAACCGCTTGGTTTACAATTAATTGGGGAAGGGAAACCAATAATTCATCAACCAGGCACTAAAGGTTGGAGTGGCGTTTCATTGCCATGGATGGCTTTTGGGTATGGAGTTTCGCTTACGCCTTTGCAAACTTTGGCAATATATAATGCAGTTGCGAACAATGGTGTAATGGTTAAACCGTTTTTTGTGAAAGAAATAAAAGAGTGGAATACGGTTATCGAAAAATTTGATCCAGTAGTTATTCATCCAAAAATTGCTTCTGAGGAAGTTTTGGCTAAAGTGCGTAAAGTTTTAGAAAATGTTGTAAAAAGAGGTACGGGCTCAAAGTTGTATTCTAAAGATTTTTCAATGGCTGGAAAAACAGGAACAGCGCAAGTTGATTATAATAAAGGGGAAGGAAAATTGTATTATGCTTCTTCATTTGTGGGTTATTTTCCTGCAAACGAACCTAAATACTCTTGTATTGTTGTGGTGCACAAACCAAAGGTTTCTTCGGGTTATTATGGTGCAGATGTTGCAGGTCCTGTATTTAAAAGAATTGCTCAAAAAATATATACAGATTCGCCGCCTACAAATCATATTAAAGATATAAACACCAAAATCACTTCTTTGGAAAGTAATTATGTTTCTTATTATAAAAAGTTAGAAAAGGAGCCTTCTACTGTTCCTAACGTAAAGGGTATGAGTGCGATGGATGCTTTAGCTTTATTAGAAAATTTAGGATTAGAAGTTAGGGTTAAAGGTATTGGTAATGTAAAAGAGCAATCTATAAAAGCAGGAGAAAAAATTAATAAGAACCAAGTAATTATACTCAACTTATCGTGAAAACATTAAAAGACATATTATATAAAGTTAGTATTGAAGCTGTAAAAGGAACTACAGATATCAGTATTAATAAAGTAACTTTTGATTCTAGAGACATTAGTTTAAATGATGTTTTTGTAGCTATTAAAGGTTCGCTTTCAGATGGTCACGATTATATTGAAAAAGCTTTAGGTTTAGGAGCTATCGCTATTATATGTGAAGAATTTCCAAATATAATTGTAAATGGAGTTACTTATATTCAGGTAAAAAACTCAAATGAAGCTTTGGCTTTTATTGCAGCTAATTTTTATGACAATCCATCCCAAGATATTAAATTAGTAGGGGTAACAGGTACTAATGGAAAAACAACTATTGCTTCTTTATTGTACCAAATGTTTAAAAATGCAGGGTATAAAGTGGGTTTGCTTTCTACGGTGAAAATAATGGTCGATGAAATTGAATATAAAGCAACGCACACAACACCAGATTCTTTAACGATTAATAAGTATTTAGAAGAAATGACTGCGCATGGCTGCGAATTTTGTTTTATGGAAGTGAGTTCGCATGGAATTCATCAAAAAAGAACAGAAGCGCTATGTTTTACGGGTGGAATTTTTACTAATTTATCACATGATCATTTAGATTATCACAGCACTTTTGCAGAATATAGAGATGTAAAAAAGAAATTTTTTGATCAATTACCAAAATCTGCATTTGCAATCACAAATATTGATGATAAAAACGGAGCAATTATGCTTCAAAATACTAAAGCTAAAAAAGTTTCCTATGCTTTAAAATCATACGCAGATTATAAGGCACAAATATTAGAAAACCAATTTACAGGTTTGTTATTAAAAGTGAATAATAGTGAAGTTTGGTCTAAGTTAATAGGCTCTTTTAACGCATATAATTTACTAGCAATCTTTGCAACTGCCATTGAATTAGGTATTGAAGAGCAAGAAGCACTTCGATTAATATCTACATTAGAAAGTGTTTCAGGTCGTTTTCAATACATTATTTCAAAAGGTAATATTACTGCAATTATAGATTATGCGCATACGCCAGACGCTTTAGAAAACGTATTAAATACAATTGAAAATATTCGCACAAAAAACGAACAGTTAATTACTATTGTAGGTTGTGGTGGCGATAGAGACAAAACAAAAAGACCATTGATGGCAAATATTGCTTCTGCATTAAGTGATAAAGTAATTTTTACTTCCGATAATCCAAGAACCGAAAGCCCGGAAACAATTATTGCAGAAATGGAATTAGGTGTGGAACCTCAAAATTTTAAAAAAACTATTTCCATTACCGACAGAAAGCAAGCAATAAAAACAGCTTGTCAGTTAGCAAATGAGAATGATATTATTCTAATTGCAGGAAAAGGACATGAAACGTATCAAGAAATAAATGGTGTACGTCATGATTTTGATGATATGCAGATAGTAAAAGAAATCCTAGAACAATTAAATAAATAGTTGCGGCTTAAATTGGAAGCAACTTTTAACTTTTAAACTAAAAAAAACATGCTGTATTATTTTTTTCAATATTTAGATAAAGCATTTGATTTTCCCGGAGCAGGAGTATTTCAATATATAACTTTTCGTTCTGCAGTGGCATTCATAATGTCTTTAGGATTTGCTACTATTTACGGAAAAAAAATAATAGACTTTTTGCGCAAACAACAAGTTGGAGAAACGGTTAGAGAACTTGGTTTAGAAGGTCAAATACAAAAAGCAGGAACTCCTACAATGGGAGGTATAATCATTATTTTAGCAACTTTAATTCCAGTTTTTTTATTAGCCAAGTTGGAAAATATTTACATTGTCCTTTTAGTAATAACTACACTTTGGATGGGTACTATTGGTTTTATTGACGATTATATTAAAGTATTTAAAAAAAATAAAGACGGCTTAAAAGGACGTTTTAAAATCATAGGTCAAGTTGGCTTAGGCTTAATAGTTGGGTCTATTCTTTATTTTAATCCAAATGTAACTATTAGAAAAGATAAACACGTAGAAAAAGCAAAAACAGAATTAGGGGTTAACGTTACAACTTTAAATGAAAAGTCAACGGCAACTACTATTCCGTTTCTTAAAAACAACGAATTTGATTATGCTGAGGTTCTCTCATTTATGGGTGGTAACTATAAAGATTTTGCATGGTTAATTTTTATTCCATTTGTTATACTAACCATAACAGCCGTTTCAAATGGTGCAAATTTAACAGATGGTATTGATGGTTTAGCTGCTGGTACTTCTGCTATATCAGTTTTAGCACTAGGTGTCTTTGCGTTTATTTCTGGAAACGTTATTTTTTCAGATTATTTAAACGTCATGTATATTCCAAATTCTGGCGAAATGACTATTTTCATTGCAGCTTTTGTAGGGGCATTAGTAGGTTTTCTTTGGTACAATACTTATCCAGCGTCTGTTTTTATGGGCGATACGGGAAGTTTAACGATAGGCGGTATTATCGCTGTAATTGCTATTTCTGTTCGTAAAGAGTTATTGATTCCTATTTTATGCGGTATTTTCTTAGCTGAAAATTTATCGGTTATTATACAAGTGGCGTATTTTAAATATTCTAAAAAGAAATTTGGAGAAGGAAGAAGAATTTTTTTAATGGCGCCTTTGCACCATCATTACCAAAAGAAAGGATATCATGAAAGTAAGATTGTAACTCGTTTTTGGATTGTTGCTATTTTCTTAGCCATATTTTCATTAGTGTCCTTAAAATTAAGATAATATGAAACGATTAGTAATACTTGGTGGAGGAGAAAGCGGTGTTGGAACTGCAATACTTGGAAAAAAGAAAGGGTACGATGTTTTTGTATCTGATTTTGGAAAAATCAAAGAGTCCTATAAAGAAGTTCTTACTATTAACGGTATTTCTTGGGAAGATGAAAAGCACAGTGAAGCGCTTATTTTAAATGCCAATGTGGTAATGAAAAGCCCAGGTATTCCTGAGAAAACAGCAATTGTACAAAAATTAGTTTCGTTAGGAATTCCTGTTATTTCAGAAATAGAATTTGCAGTTCAGTTTACAAATGCTACAACAATAGGAATTACAGGTAGTAATGGTAAAACAACAACAACAATGTTGGTATATCATTTATTAAAACAAGGAGGTTTAAATGTTGGTTTAGCTGGAAATATAGGAAAAAGTTTTGCTTGGCAAGTTGCAGAAAACAAGCACGATTTATATGTTTTAGAATTAAGTAGTTTTCAGTTAGATGGAATTATTAATTACAAACCAAATATTGCCATAATTACTAATTTAAGTCCAGATCATTTAGACAGGTATAATTATGATTATAATTTATATATCGAATCTAAATTTAGAATTACGAAAAATCAAACGGAAGAAGATTTTTTAATTATTGATAATGACGATGTTGAAATTAAAAAATGGCTTCAAAATAATAAAACAAAAGCACAAATAATTCCTTTTTCTTTAAATGAACAATTGAATATGGGAGTAAGTATAAACGAAGAATCAATTAATAGTACCGTAAATAACGACACATTTATTATGCAAATAAACGAACTAGCATTAGAGGGTAAGCACAACTTAAAAAATGCAATGGCTGCAACAGCAGTTTCTCAGTTAATGAAAATTAGAAAGCAAACAATTAGAGAAAGTTTGTCAAATTTTCAAGGTGTTGAACACCGCTTAGAAAAAGTGGTTAAAATTCAAAACGTACAATATATTAATGATTCTAAGGCAACAAATGTAAATGCAACATACTTTGCTTTAGACAGCATGACGGTTCCAACGGTTTGGATCGTAGGTGGTGTAGATAAAGGTAATGATTATACTGAGTTGATGTCTTTAGTTCGCGAAAAAGTAAAAGCAATTATTTGTTTAGGTTTAGATAACGCAAAATTAATACAAACATTTAGTAGCGTAGTAGATGTTATGGTAGAAACATCTTCTATGACTGAGGCTATAAAAATAGCAAAACACGTTGCTGAATCTGGAGAAGCTGTGTTATTGTCGCCAGCTTGTGCTAGTTTTGATTTGTTTGAAAACTACGAAGATAGAGGCAGACAATTTAAAAATGCTATTTATAATTTATAATAAAAATGATAGATATAGTAACAAAATTAAGAGGAGATAAAGGAATATGGGCAATAGTTTTTCTATTAGCTCTAATTTCCTTTTTACCGGTTTACAGCGCTAGTACAAATCTAGTATATGTAATAGGTAAAGGCTCTACGTTGGGTTACTTAATGAAGCATTTTGGACATTTATTTTTAGGTTTTGCTATAATTTATTTTGTACATAAAGTTCCATACCATTATTTTAAATTAATATCTATTTTTGCGGTTCCTATTCTTATGGTGCTGTTATTGTTTACTCTATATCAAGGAAGAACTATTGATGGTGCAAATGCAAGTAGATGGCTAATAATTCCATATATAGGATTAGGTTTTCAAACATCCACTCTTGCCTTTACAGTTCTAATGGTTTACGTGGCAAGATATTTGGCAAAAATAGATGGGAAAGATATAGTTTTTAAAGAATCTCTTTTAGAATTATGGTTACCCGTTTTTGGAACATTAATTTTAATTTTACCTGCTAACTTTTCAACTGCTGCATTAATTTTTGTTATGGTTTGTATGTTAGTTTACATAGGGTATTATCCGTTAAAATATTTAGGCGGAATAATTGCCATGGGAATTATTTTTTTAGCAATTTTTATTTTAGTATCCAAGGCTTTTCCAGACGCTATGCCAAACCGCGTAAAAACATGGGAAAATAGAATTGAACGCTTTATTTCTGATACGGAAGATGAAGATGTGTACCAAATAGAAAAGGCTAAAATTGCTATTGCTTCTGGCGGAATTAAAGGCTTAGGTCCTGGAAAAAGTGTGCAAAAAAACTTTTTACCACAGTCTTCTTCTGATTTTATTTTTGCAATTATTGTAGAAGAATACGGTATGATTGGTGCTTTTGGAATTATATTTTTGTACATGTTACTATTTGTACGTTTTATAATAAATGCACATAAAGCAACTACTCTTTTTGGAAAATTATTAATAATAGGATTAGGTTTTCCAATTATTTTTCAAGCATTAATAAATATGATGGTTGCGGTAGAGTTATTGCCTGTTACAGGACAAACATTACCCTTAATTAGTGCAGGTGGAACTTCTATTTGGATGACCTGCGCTGCAATAGGAATTATATTAAGCGTTACTAAAAAAGAAGAAGAAATAGCATTAGATCTAGAAGATAAAATAAAAAGAGGAGACGCTTTACAGCGAATTATAGACCGGGAAGTTGATTTACAATCAGAAGATTTTAGTATAAACGATACATCAGATGATGACAAAAATCCATTAGAACCAATTTTAAATAAATAAAAATGGAAAGCTTAAAATTCATAATTAGTGGAGGAGGAACTGGCGGACATATATATCCTGCTATCGCGATTGCTAACGAATTAAAGAATCAGTATCCAGATGCTGTGTTTTTATTTGTAGGTGCAAAAGATAAAATGGAAATGCAAAAAGTGCCAAAAGCGGGCTACGAAATTAAGGGTTTGTGGATTTCAGGAATACAACGAAAGCTTACTTTAAATAACGCAATGTTTCCTTTTAAATTACTTTCTAGTTTATGGAATTCTTATAAAATAGTAAAAGAATTTAAACCAAATGTAGTAATAGGTACTGGTGGTTTTGCAAGTGGAGCAGTTTTAAAAGTAGCTGAAATACTGGGTATTCCCACGGTTATTCAAGAACAAAATTCTTATCCAGGAATTACAAATAAATTATTAGCAAAAAAAGCAAATGCTATTTGTGTAGCTTATGAAGGATTGGAGAAATTTTTTCCAAAAGAAAAATTAAAATTTACAGGAAACCCAGTACGACAAGATTTATTATCTATTGACGACAAGAGAATTCAAGCATTAACTTATTTTGAACTAGATAGTAATAAAAGAACAATTTTAATTTTAGGCGGAAGTTTAGGCGCGAGAAACATAAATCAATTAATTGCCAAAGAAATTGATTTCATTTGCGATTTAAACGTGCAGGTAATTTGGCAATGTGGTAAAATGTATTTTGAAGAATACGAAAAATATAATAAAAATAAAAACGTACACGTTTTAGCATTTATAGACAAAATGGATTTTGCATATGCAGCCGCTGATATTATTATTTCTCGTTCTGGTGCATCTTCTGTTTCTGAGCTTTGTATAGTAGGAAAACCTACAATTTTTATACCATCGCCAAATGTTTCAGAAGACCATCAAACTAAAAATGCAATGGCAATAGTGGCAAAAAAAGCAGCTATACTTTTAAAAGAATCGGAGTTAGATGAAAACTTTAGAAACATCTTTGCAGATTTGCTTTCAAACGATAAAAAGCAAGAAAAGTTAAGTAAAAAAATACACAAATTAGCGTTGCCAAATGCAACAAGAGAAATAGTACACGAAATAGAAAAATTATTAGAATAAAATTTGAGAGCAAGTTTAGAAACCAAGAATAAGCTCCAGAATTAAAAAATAAATATAAATAATAATATAAAGTTTGAAATTGAAATTTGAAGTTGCTCTTGCGCTTTAATTTGAATTTTAAATTTGTAATCGAACTTGAATATGAATTTAAACCAAATACACAATGTTTATTTTATAGGTATCGGCGGAATAGGCATGAGTGCTTTAGCGCGTTATTTTTTAAACGTAGGTAAAAATGTAGCGGGTTACGACAAAACCAAGACTCAGTTAACGAGTGAGTTAATTGCACTTGGAATGGACATTCATTTTGAAGACAATTTAAGTTTAGTTAATGATAAATATTTAGATAAAACAAATACGTTAGTAATTATTACTCCAGCAGTTCCTAAAGAACATACAGAATGGAATTACTTTTCAAAGGGAGAATTCAATGTAAAAAAACGCGCAGAAGTATTAGGTTTAATTACAAAAGACACTTTTTGTTTTGCAGTTGCAGGAACACATGGAAAAACTACTACATCTAGTATACTTGGTCATATTTTGTTTCAAAGTGGCGTAGATGTTACTGCTTTTTTAGGTGGTATCGTAGAGAATTATAATTCCAATATAATTGGCGATGGAAAAACAGTTACTGTTGTTGAGGCAGATGAGTTTGATCGTTCTTTTTTGCATTTACATCCAAATGTTGCTTGCATCACTTCTATGGATGCAGATCATTTAGATATTTATGGCGATGCATCTGCAATTGAAGCTTCTTTTGTAGAGTTTTCACAAAAAGTAACCTCAAATAATTTATTCATTACCACAAATTTACCTTTAGAAGGAAATACGATTGGTATTAATGAAGAAGCTAATTTTCAAGCACTAAATATTAGAATCGAAGAGGCTTTTTATGTATTTGATGTGAAAACGAATTCAGAAATTATAAAAAACATAAAATTTAGTTTACCTGGACACCATAATTTATCAAATGCTTTAATTGCTTTTGCAATGGCAAAAAGTTATGGTCTAGAAAATGAAAAAATCATAAACGCATTAGAAACCTTTAAAGGTGTTCGTCGTAGGTTTTCTTTTCAAACAAGAACAAGTAATATTGTTTACATAGATGACTATGCACACCATCCTACTGAGATTAACGCAGTGCATCAGGCGGTTAGAGAGTTGTATCCAAATAAAAAAATAATAGCAGCTTTTCAACCGCATTTGTTTTCAAGAACAAGAGATTTTATAGATGATTTTGCAAAAAGTCTTTCGCAATTTGACGAAGTACTTTTAATGGAAATTTATCCGGCTAGAGAGTTGCCTATTGAAGGTGTAAATTCAAATTGGTTGTTAAGTAAAATAACAAATCAAAATAAGAAATTAGTTACTAAAGAAAATTTGCTAGATGAAATTAAAAATTCGACAGCTACTATTTATGTAACAATTGGTGCTGGAGATATTGGTGAAATGGTTCCACAAATAAAAAAGATTATAGATGAAAAGATTTAATTGGCAAAATATTCGGCTCGTGCTTATCGTTTTTTTAATGCTTTTTTTGTATTCTTTCTCTTTAAAAAAGAATAGCAAAAGGCTAATAAATGCCGTAAATATTTCATTTACAGCAGGACAGGACAATTTGTTCATAACCCACGAAATAGTTAATAACTTGTTGATACAAAAACAAAAAGACCCTATAAAAATAAAAAAAGAAGACTTAAATTTGAAATCTTTGGAGAAGCTTCTTGTTAGCCACGAAATGATTGAAAGTGCAGAAGTTTTTTTAACCATAAACGGCTCTCTAAATGCAAAAATTAAACAAAAAACCCCAATTGTAAGGTACGTGTCAAGTAATGCTATGTATTATCTTGATAACAAAGGAGATAAAATGCCTTTGTCTGAAAATTTTTCAGCAAGAGTACCTATAATATTTGGGGATTTTGATATGGATAATAAAGAAAAATACGTAACGCTTTTTAATGCAATTGCTAAAGACGATTTTCTTAAAAAAAGTATAACGGGAATAGAAATATTGCCATCGGGAAATATTGTGATGACAAATAGAGATTACGATTTTGAAATTTTATTTGGAAGTCCAATACATGTAGACCAAAAGCTTAAAAATTATAAAGCTTTTTACATGCATGCAATAAAAGATACGTTGATTAACAATTATAAATTGGTAAACTTATTGTTTACAAATCAAGTTGTTTGTAAGAATTAGAAGTTATGAGTAAAGACAACATCGCAGTAGGACTAGACATTGGAACAACAAAGATTGTTGCAATGATAGGTAGAAAAAATGAATATGGTAAGCTGGAAATTCTTGGAGTAGGAAAATCTAAAAGTTTAGGGGTTCATAGAGGAGTTGTAAATAATATTACACAAACTATACAGTCTATCCAACAAGCAATTGCAGAGGCTGAAAATAATTCAGATTATAAGATTAACGATGTAGTAGTAGGTATCGCAGGACAACATATTCGTAGTATTCAGCACAGCGATTATATAAGTCGACCAAATGCTGAGGAAGTTATTAATGAAGTAGATATAGATGCTTTAATTAACCAAGTACACAAATTAGCAATGCTTCCTGGAGAAGAAATTATTCATGTTTTGCCACAAGAATTTAGAATTGATGGGCAAGGTGAAATAAAAGAACCCATAGGAATGTATGGCGGAAGATTAGAAGCTAGTTTTCATGTAGTAGTAGGTCAAGCAGCGTCGATTAGAAACCTAGGAAGATGTGTTAAAAGTAGTGGTTTAGAACTTTCGGGTTTAACATTAGAGCCATTAGCATCCGCAGATGCAGTTTTAAGTCAAGAAGAAAAAGAAGCAGGAGTTGCAATTATAGACATAGGCGGTGGAACTACTGATTTAGCTATTTTTAAAGATGGAATTATAAGGCACACAGCTGTTATTCCATTTGGAGGAAACGTAATTACAGAAGACATAAAAGAAGGTTGTTCTATTATTGAAAAACAAGCCGAACTATTAAAAATGCGTTTTGGTTCTGCATGGCCAGGTGAAAATAAAGATAATGAAATTGTTTCTATTCCAGGATTAAGAGGAAGAGATCCAAAAGAAATATCCTTAAAAAATTTATCTAAAATTATACACGCAAGAGTTGTAGAAATTATAGAACAGGTTTATGCCGAAATCAAACTATATGGACATGAAGATTCTAAACGAAAGTTAATTGCAGGAATAGTTTTAACAGGAGGTGGCGCACAGTTAAAACACATTAAACAATTAGTAGAATACATTACAGGCATGGATACTCGTATTGGATTTCCAAACGAACATTTAGCAGGAGATTCAGATGAAGAACTATCCAGTCCAATGTATGCAACAGCAGTAGGATTAGTAATGAATAGTATTAGAAACAATACAAAAAGCGCTACGCCATTAGTAGAGTTAAAAATAGAACAAGTTGCAAAACCTGTAGAAATAAAAACAGAGGATGCATTTGAAGAAGTTATAAAACAAGAACCTGTTGAACAGCCAAAAACTAGACAAACAGAAGAAAAAATCAAAAAGTCATTTTTTGATAAGTACATAGAGAAGATTAAGGAATTTTTAGATAACGCAGAATAAAACAAAATCATTATGACAGAATTTACAAATATATCATTCGATTTGCCTAAAAACCAATCTAACGTCATAAAGGTAATTGGAGTAGGTGGCGGCGGTAGCAACGCTATTAATCACATGTTTAAACAAGGGATTGATGGTGTCGATTTTGTGGTTTGTAATACAGATGCGCAAGCATTACAAAATAGTCCAGTTCCAAATAAAATTCAGTTAGGTTTATCCTTGACAGAAGGCCTTGGTGCGGGTGCAAATCCAGAAGTAGGACAGCAATCTGCAATTGAAAGCATTGAAGCCATTGAGAAAATGCTTGGCACAAACACAAAAATGCTTTTTATAACTGCAGGAATGGGTGGTGGTACTGGTACAGGAGCTGCACCTGTAATAGCACAATTAGCAAGAGAACGCGATATCTTAACCGTTGGAATTGTAACAATGCCGTTTGAGTTTGAAGGAAAAGTTCGTGCACAACAAGCTATGCTTGGAATCGAAAAATTGCGCAAACAAGTAGATTCTTTAATCGTTATCAATAATAATAAATTACGAGAAGTATATGGAAATCTTGGTTTCAAAGCAGGTTTTTCAAAAGCAGATGAAGTTTTAGCAACTGCCTCAAGAGGAATAGCAGAAGTTATAACCCATCATTACACACAAAATATAGATTTAAAAGATGTTAAAACAGTTTTAGCAAATAGCGGAACTGCAATCATGGGATCTTCAACAGCAATAGGAGAAGACAGAGCTAAAGAAGCAATAAAAAGCGCACTAGATTCCCCATTATTAAACGACAATAAAATTACAGGAGCAACAAATGTTTTATTACTAATTGTTTCTGGAACAAGCGAAATTACAATTGACGAAATTGGCGTAATAAACGAATTTATTCAAACAGAAGCGGGTAATAACGCAAATATTATCATGGGTGTAGGGGAAGATGATTCTCTAGGCGATGCAGTAGCAGTAACCATAATTGCAACAGGTTTTGATGCAGAACAACAAAATGAAATTGTAAATACAGAACCTAAAAAAATAATACACACATTAGAAGGCGAACAAAAAATTGTTCAAGAATTAATGAACAAAACAATAGCAAACATTACGGTAAACCAACCTATAATTGAATCTAATATTGTTGCAGAAGCAAAAGCAACAAACGATGGAAACAATCAAAAAGTTATTTTTGAATTAGAAGACGAGGTTACATTTGAAATTCAAGAGCCAGTACAAAAAGTAGATTTAATTCCAACCTCTGATTTTTTAAAAAATATAGATGTTCAATTTGAGGTAGTTACTCCAAATACCACTAATGAATTTGAAATAATTAGTGCGGAAATAAGGGAAATTGAAGTAATAGAACCAGAATTTGTAAAAGTAAAAGCAGAAGATTCTAACCTTTCTTTAAACTTATTTGAAGAAAAAGCAGATAATCAAATTGTTTTTAATTTAACCGAAGATACAAAACAAATAGAAGTTAAAGATCCTATTAATGTAGTTCCAGTAACAGAGTTTAACGAAAACGGAATTATTAAATACTCTTTAGAAGATTATTTAGAGAAAGAAAAAGAATTAACAGTAATTGCAAAAACAGAGGAAGTTAAAGAAATTGTAGACAAAGAACTAGATTTTTCATTTGTAAATTTAGCAACTAAAACCACCGAAACTACAAAAACCACAAACTCTAATAATGAAAATGCTTCTCCAGTAGATTTGTCAATCGAAGAATTGAAATCAAGAACAGAAGAGCGAAAAAGAAAAATGAAAGACTTTAACTACAAGTTCAATAACAGCAATGCTCACATTGACGAAATAGAAAAAGAACCTGCATATAAAAGAATGGGAATAGATATTAACGAGCAGTTAGCAAGCAATGCGCCTTCAAGATTATCCTTAGGAACAGATAGTAATGACGACGTACAAATTCGTTCAAACAACTCCTTCTTACACGATAATGTAGATTAATCAAAGTAAAAGAAACACATACACTTTAAAACCCGAAGCATTGTTTCGGGTTTTTTTATTACTTTTGCACAAGGCTTTTTTTAGAACCTATTTCCAGCTGTTCGCTATATCTCTCTTATAAAAAAATAAGAGAGGATGACGCTACCATCTGGGGTAAAAAAAACAAAAAAACGATTCCATAAACAAAAAATAGATATGAGTTTAGAAAAAAAAATCATGGACAACATGAAAGATGCTATGCGAGCAAAAAATACAGTAGCATTAGAAGCATTAAGAGCAATAAAAGCCGCAATAATCATTGCTAAAACAGATACCGGTGCAGCAGAAGGATTGTCTGAAGAAGACGAAATAAAAATGCTACAACGATTAGTAAAAATGCGCAAAGACAGTGCTACCATTTTTACAGAGCAAAATCGCATGGATTTAGCAGAACCAGAATTAGAGCAAATAGCGGTAATCGAACAATTTTTACCAGCACAACTATCAGAACAAGAAGTAGAAGCAATCATTGCAAAAATAATTGCAGAAACAGGCGCGTCTGGTATTGCTTCAATGGGAAAAGTAATGGGATTAGCTTCAGGTCAAATAGGCGGACAAGCAGAAGGAAAAACTATTTCTACTATTGTAAAAAAACTTTTAGTATAAATTTAAATTTTTAGATAATTAGATTTGCTTAGAAGATTAGATAAAAATAATCACTAAGGAATCTAAAAGACTAAATTTCTAAGTAGTCTAAAAATATAATTTGTCTAAATAAATGGCTTCGTAGTTCAATTGGATAGAATATCAGATTTCGGCTCTGATGGTTGCAGGTTCGAGCCCTGTCGAGGTCACGAATAATTTTGATTATCAGCATTTTACAAGTGTTTTGCTACACATTTGCTACACTTTTTTAAAAACGCTCTATTTTTAGGGCGTTTTTTTATGCTTTGAAATTACTCAATACATTGCTTCTATATTTATCTACTTTAGATAATTTACTAAAAAATAAATGTTTTAAACATAAAAAAAAACCGATAATATTTTACTGCGTCGGGTTTGAAACTTATTCTTCTCTTCGGTTAATCTTTATAATAAGTTTCTTTTGCTTTAGTTGTTTCTTTTTTGGTTTCCATGAAATCTATTGTATCAATTTCTTTCATTATTCTATCCGTTTCCGTGAGAGCCACAATCATTTTTTGATAATGTAGAATGTATTCAAAACTTAACTCTCTTCCTTTTCGGTCTTTTAGCCATTTTTGCGCTGGTTGGTAGCCGCCAATGTAAAAATCCCAAGCTATTTCGGCAACATTTGCAAAATATTGCTCGTTATTAATGTAAACACGTCCTAAATTCCCCTTTTTTTGAGGGGTGCCCGTAGGGCGGTGTGATTTTTTCTAAACGTGCAATTGCAATTTTAGTTATAAATTCGCCATCTTTATAAAAATGGAAATCCATATAATCGGTAAAGATTAGATTTGATAATCCCGCTTTATAACGGTCAAACTGTTCTTTTAAAGTTTTGCTACCTAAATCTACTCCAATGTCTTTAGCTTTTATATAACCTACGGTAATGTATTTGCGGGTTTAAACGTAATCTGGAGCGCCACATTCCACTCTAGCGGGTTCGTTTGTTACCAATACATCGGGAAATATTGCCATGATAAGATTTTGTAAGTCTCCGCGATATGAGTGTTTTCTTGCATTACTTGTTTTATATAAAATATTGATTTTATCGATGTATTGCTGAATGGTCATTCTACTGATTTTGATTAGTAAACCAAAATTAGTAAATGTTTTCTTAGTAATTTTAGGTAGAGGATTAAAAATTACTTTTTTGGTTTAATTAGTTTAACAATGTTAAATACACAATATTTTGCTTTAACGCTTTGTGGTTGGGAAGACTAAAAGTATCTTTAGAGCATGAAAAAAAGTATTTGCATTTTATTTTTATTCTTTTCTATTTCTATATTTTCTCAATTAAGAGTGTGTAGTTGGAATATTGAGAATTTAGGAAAGTCAAAATCAGAAAAAGACATAGCATACATAGTAAATGTATTAAAAGAGTACGATCTTGTTGCATTACAGGAAGTTGTAGCGGGAAAAGGTGGAGTAGAAGCAGTAATAAAAATTGCAGATGCATTAAATAGAAAAGGATCAAAATGGGATTATGTAATAAGTAATCCTACAACAGGAAGTCCATATAAAACAGAACGGTATGCTTTTTTATGGAAAACAGGAAAGGTTAAAAAGATTGGTAAGGCTTGGTTAGAAAAAAAATACGAACAAGAAATAGATAGAGAACCTTTTTTTTGCACATTTAATTATAAGAATAAAGCAATTACTATTGTAAATTTTCATGCCATTACTAAAAGTAAACAACCCGAAAAAGAAATTAAATATTTCAAATTTTTACCAGAAGAATATCCAACGTTGAATTTGCTTTTTGTAGGTGATTTTAATTGTCCGCAATCGCATACTGTGTTTAATCCATTAAAAAAAATGGGCTATGAATCGGTTTTTAAAAATCAGAAAACAACACTAAAAAGAGCTTGCAAAGAAAAAAACTGCTTAGCTTCTGAATTTGACAATATATTTTATAAACCGTCTTTAATTTATATTTTAAAAAAAGAGGTAGTTCCTTTTTATAAAGATTTTGAAACACTTACTTTAGCCAGAAATATTTCAGATCATATGCCTGTTTATGTTGCATTTGAGTGGAAATAAAGTAAAAATAAAGTAAAAATATATTTATATTTGATGCACCTTTTTTTCTCACTTAATCTCTTTATTTTTTGATTTACATTTTTATTTTTATTGGTCTTTTATTTGCAGGATTATTTCTTTATAATGTTGTTTTGGAACCTATTTACGCCTTTGTATTTAGAAAGCCCATTTATGTACATTTTTATATTTTTACTAAAAAACTTCCCTTAAATCAATTGAATATTCTGCACACTCAATTTGATTTTTATAAAAAGCTATCCAAAAAAGAAAAACAATATTTTGAACACAGAGTAGCAGTTTTTATAGAAAAATATCCCTTTTATGGTAAAGAGGGTTTAATAATTACAAACGAAATCAAGGTGCTAATAGCTGCCACTTCTATAATGCTGACTTTTGGCTTACGAAGCTACTTGTTTAATGTAATAAATAAGATTATTGTTTATCCAGATGTATATTATTCTAAAATGAACGAGAATTACCACAAAGGAGAATTTAACCCGAGAATGGAAGCTATTGTATTTTCGTGGAAACATTTTAAAGAAGGATATGAGATAAACAATGATAATTTAAATCTTGGACTACATGAGTTTTCCCACGTGTTGCATTACCAAGGTTTAAAGAGTTCAGATACTTCAGCAACTATTTTTACAGTTACGTATAATGAAATTATGGAGCAGGTAAAACATCCGCCTAATTATAATAAGTTGATTAGTTCAAACTATTTCAGGATATATGCTTACACAAATGACTTTGAATTTATAGCTGTTATTTTAGAACATTTTTTTGAAACACCATCTCAATTTAAAAGAGAATTCCCAATGTTGTTTGAAAAAGTAAAAGTAATGATTAACTTTAAAGAAGTTAAATAATAGAGCATTGTTTCAATAGAAAGACTCCTTTAAAGAAGTCTTTCTATTAAGTTATTTATTTTGTAATTTCCTTTAAATAGGCAATAGTTGCAGTTGGGTTTTCAGCACTAAAAACATAGCTTCCAGCTACTAATACATTGGCTCCAGCATCTACTAAAGCTTTAGCGTTTTTATTTGTAACACCACCGTCTATTTCTATTAAAGTAGAAGCGTTTTTTCTAGTAATTAAAGCTTTTAGTTTTTCTACTTTGGAATACGTATTTTCAATAAATGATTGCCCACCAAAACCAGGATTTACACTCATTATACAAACTAGGTCAATATCATTTATTACATCTTCCAATAAATCTATGTTAGTATGTGGATTCAAGGCAACGCCTGCTTGCATACCTTCTGCCTTTATTGCTTGAAGCGTTCGGTGTAAATGGGTACAAGCTTCATAGTGAACGGTTAAAATATCTGCACCTAATTTTTTAAAAGTTGTAATGTATCTATCTGGATCAACAATCATTAAATGAACATCAATAGTTTTTTTAGCATGTTTAGAAATGGCTTGTAAAACAGGCATTCCAAAAGAAATATTTGGAACAAAAACACCGTCCATAATGTCAATATGAAACCAGTCTGCTTCACTATTGTTTATCATTTCTATGTCGCGTTGTAAGTTTGCGAAATCTGCAGCTAATACTGATGGTGCAATTAATGTGTTATTACTCATAGTAATTGTTCTTTTTTTAATTTCGTGAATCGCAAGCGATTTCATTGTAGTTATGTTGTTTGTACAAAGATAGTTTTTAGTTTAAAAATTTAAAGGGTTAAGCGTTTAAAAGTCGTTCTGAATTAAAATAAAACAACAAAACCTCCATTAATATTAGAACAAATAGCATAAATAAAGCTATGTTTTAATGTTAATGGAGGTTTTGGTTTAAACGCTTATTTTTTTAATACTTGTTTTTTTGTAAATCAATTTGTTCTTGAATAATATTCCAATCATAATATTGAAATACCATTCCGTTACTCATAGCAACAAGCATTCCGTTAGGATATTTACTTCCAAGGTTAACAGAAGTAGCATCTA
>Ga0209390_10003452_pt1 | contig 25634 bp, 24 predicted proteins | sample BON01_FD_187212 | JGI IMG/M metagenome (GOLD analysis project Ga0209390, IMG submission 187212) | Freshwater microbial communities from Lake Bonney liftoff mats and glacier meltwater in Antarctica - BON-01 (SPAdes) (version 2) | ecosystem: Environmental > Aquatic > Freshwater > Ice > Glacier... | reverse complement strand
CGGGGATAACCTCGCCTTGAGGGTCGTCAGGGCTTTGGTGAACATCAGCTGGACCTTGTTTAGCGATAAGAGTCCGTCTGTAAATCATGACCTGGACCCCTAAACCACCCTACTGTCGTGTAGTATGGCCAACCATATCAAACGCTAAGCGCAATATGACCAAGGCCCGCGCATGTCTTGGTTTGCAGTCAACCTTATCAAGATTGATTGCAAACCGCTTCAAACGCTAACCCCCAAAACGCAAAAAGCCCCGCAAACTGCGGGGCCTTTCACAAACTCACACCAAATCAAGCAGCAGCGGCTGTTGCAGCTTTTGCAGCTTCTGATTTGTCGAATGCCGCTTTGGCGGACGCTGCGATCGTGTTGAACGCCTCTGGCTCATGCACGGCCAGATCGGCCAGAACCTTGCGGTCCACCTCAATACCCGACAGCATCAAACCATTGATGAAACGGGAATAGGTAAAGGCCGCATCGAACAAACGCACAGCCGCGTTGATCCGCTGGATCCACAATGCGCGGAAGTTGCGCTTGCGGGTCTTACGGTCGCGTGTGGCGTATTGGTTGGCTTTATCAACCGCCTGCGTAGCAGTGCGGAAGTTGGTGCTGCGCGCGGCATAATAGCCTTTTGCAGCCTTAATTACTTTGCGGTGACGGGCGTGGGTAACGACGCCAGATTTTACGCGGGACATCTTTGGCTCTCCTTACCGGTTATAGGGCATGTATTTTTTGACGATTTTCGCATCTGCAGCACACAGGATCATTGTTCCTGCTGTGTCGCGGATAAACTTCGTCGAACGCTTAATCATGCCGTGGCGCTTGCCGGCGGAGCCAGCCTTTACCTTACCGGATGCGGTGAAGCTAAAGCGCTTCTTGGCCGCTGATTTGGTCTTCATCTTGGGCATTTCCATCTCCTCGTTCGAGTGGTTATCGCGCGACTCGGCATGCCACTTTGGCCGGTCGTGCGGTTCATAGAGCGCGTCGTTTAGGATGGGTGGGCCTTAAGTGCAAGCCAAAAACAATGGTGGCACCCATATCTGGCGCCGAATAACCGCTTTAATGGATATAGCGGCCAATGACTGCGTAAAACGCCTGCGGAATATCGGAAATAGTATAGCCGCCGCCCTTGGTTTGCAGCGCCACAACCACCAAAACCCCCGCAATCAACACGGTGATAGAGGCCGCGCGCGGTGCGCGACCTTCTGAAAATGCAGAGAGAATCGAGGGGACGGCAAGAACACCAAGGACGATGCCAACAACCAACAACAGATCGGGGTCCATGCCACGCTACAAATACCAATAACTTTAAAGGTATTATTCAGCTTCAGAGGCGTAAATCAACCGTTCATCACAAGGTGCCACGCGCAGAATATTGGTGGTTCCAGGTACGTTGAACGGCACGCCGGCGGTGACAACAATCTGCTCAGAGGCGCTGGCAAATCCATCGCTGCGCGCCACACGCACAGCCGCCAGAACGGCCCCTTTGAACCGGCCCTGCGGTTCGGTAATCGTGCAATGCGTCCCCCATGTCATGGTCAGGCGACGCGCGGTGCGCACCAATGGCGTCAGCGCAATGATCGGCGTGCGCGGACGTTCCCGCGCCACAAGGCTGACCGTGGTGCCAGATTGGGTAAAGCAACAAATCGCTTTAATATCCGTAGTTTCCGCAATTTCCCGCGCCGCCGATACAATCGCATCGGCCACAGTGGTTTTTGCACCGCGACGGCTTGCTTCAATGATCTCACGGTAAATCTTGTCGCTTTCTACCGAAATCGCCACGTTGTTCATCATGGTCACGGCTTCAACCGGGTAATGCCCCGCCGCCGATTCCGCCGACAGCATAACCGCATCAGCGCCTTCATAGATCGCAGTTGCCACGTCCGACACCTCGGCCCGTGTTGGCACAGGCGATTCGATCATCGATTCCAGCATCTGGGTCGCCACGATCACTGGTTTCGCCGCAGCGCGCGCTGCCCGGATCAGCCGTTTTTGGATTGGCGGCACCGCATGCACCGGCAATTCCACGCCCAAATCGCCGCGCGCCACCATGATACCGTCTGATACGGCCAGAATGGAATCAAAGGATTTCACCGCCGCGGGCTTTTCAATCTTGGACAAAATCGCGGCGCGGCCTTTGGCCAATTCTCGTGCTTCCAGCACATCCTCGGCCCGCTGCACGAACGACAGCGCCAGCCAATCAGCCCCCATTTCACAAGCAAATTCCAAATCCGCCCGATCTTTGGCAGACAGCGCCGCCAGCGGCAGCAGCACATCCGGCACGTTCACGCCTTTGCGGTTCGAAATCACGCCACCGACCATCACGGTACAATCGGCAAAATCCTTGCCGCATTTTTCCACTTTCAGCCGGATCTTACCGTCATTAACCAGCAAGGATGTCCCCGCCTCCAACGCGGCAAAAATCTCAGGGTGAGGCAGGTTCACGCGGGTCGCATCGCCGGGGGTCGCATCCAGATCCATCCGAAACGCTGCACCCTCAACCAGCTCCTCGCCGCCATCCTTGGCAAAGGTACCAACCCGCAGTTTTGGCCCCTGAAGGTCGGCCAGCACACAAATCGGGCGGCCCGTATCTGCCTCAATCTTGCGAATAATGTCATAGCGGGCGCGCTGTTCGTCATGCGTGCCATGACTCATGTTCAGGCGAAACACATCGGCCCCTGCCTCAAACAAAGCGCGAATGGTTTCATAGGTCGAAGAGGCTGGGCCCAGCGTGGCCACGATCTTTACATTGCGAAGGCGTCTCATATCTGCCGCAGTCCTCTTGCTGTTGAATGGTCGTTTGCATGCCTTATGGCGGAAATTAGCAGATGGGGCAACGCCGGTGTGGTAGCGCAACCATAGCCGAAAGATATGTGCGCCAATCGGGTGGTTCCTTTGCGCAGATGATTATCCTAAACATACCCCATCCCTAACGACACATAGCAAACAAAATATGACCACGCCTTACCAGATCATCGGCGCAGACCGCCCTTCGCGGTTTTTGGTGACATGTGACCATGCAACCAACCGCGTGCCAGATGATATCAGCGGCGGCACCCTTGGCCTATCAAATGCCGATATGTCCCGCCATATCGCCTATGACCCCGGCGCCGCAGGCCTTACAACCGCGCTGGCGCAGGCCTTAGATGCGCAGGCAATTCTCTCCAATTTCAGCCGCTTGGTGATCGACCCAAACCGCGGCGATGATGACCCGACTTTGGTTATGAAACTCTATGACGGCACGCTGATCCCCGCCAATCGCCACATCACCGATGCCGAAATCGCCCACCGCCGCGCCACGCTGTATGACCCCTACCACGCCGCCTATACCACCCTTGCCGCGCGCCGCCCCGATACGGTGATTGTCGCTGTGCATTCCTTTACCCCCTGCCTGCAAGGCCGCACCCGCCGCCCGTGGCACATTGGCATCCTGCACGCCCCCGCCGACGATCGCCTCAGCCGCACGCTTTTGACCGGCCTCTATGCCCAACCCGATCTCTGCATTGGCGACAATGAACCCTACCTTGGCCACCTGCCCGGTGATGCGATTGACCGTCACGCCTTGCAAATGGGGCGGCTCAACACCTTGATTGAACTGCGCAACGACCTGATATCTGACACAGCCACGCAAACCCGATGGGCCAATCGCTTGGCCCCCCTGCTGATCGCCGCCTTGGCCTGCACAAAGGAATAACCCATGGACAAAGCCACCCAAACCGAACTTGAAGCCGCCGCCTTTCGCCGCCTCATCGCACATCTGATGGACAAGCGCCCCGATGTGCAAAACATCGACATGATGAATCTGGCAGGCTTTTGCCGAAACTGCCTGTCGCGCTGGTACCAAGAGGCCGCGAACGAACGTGGCATCGACATGGACAAAGAGGCCGCCCGCGAAGTGATCTATGGCATGCCTTATGAAGAGTGGCGCGCCGCCAACCAATCCCCGGCCGATGCCGAAAAACAAGCCGCTTTTGCAAAGGCCTTCAAAGAAAATACCGATTAACCGTCCAAACTATCGCCTCTATTTCGCCATATCAGCGACATTGTTTCCGACTCCATCGCAAATTAACCCTATTTTAACCCCTCCTCTTGACTCAAACCCCTCAATTTCGCGACCTTACCCGCGGGTGTGTCGTATTGCCCCGAACAGAAACCATTGCTGCCGCAAGCCGTTTTTCTCGGGTCTAGGTTTATTGGGAAATTTGTAATGGAAATTTTGCTTTTGCTGGCCCTGCCGCTTTTGGCGATGTTTGGCCTTTCTGACAACAATGATGACGAAACGGAGACGGACGCCAATACTACCGCCAATACCCACGATAGCGACACGGGCGGTGGTACAGACGGAGGCACCGATGGCGGCACAGATGGTGGCGGCGACACCACAATTTTTGGAACCACGGGCGATGACAACATCACCGGAACCGATGGCGATGATCTGATTGATGTCGGGTCGGGCAATGACACTGTTTTCGGCGGTCTGGGCGATGACACCCTCGTTGGCGGCTTTGGCAATGACAGGCTCGAAGGCTTTGACGGCAACGATTCGATCGATGGCGGCGATGATGATGATTCACTCTGGGGCCGTGACGGTGATGATACGCTGAATGGCGGCAGTGGATTTGACACCCTTATTGGTGGTCTTGGCACAGATGTCATTTTCGGCGGCAATGACGATGATGTCATCGCAGGCAGCCAGGGCGATGATGAAATCTATGGCGGCGACGGCAACGATATCGTCTTTGTCGGCGTTAACGAAGGCTCAGATGAAATTTACCTAGGGGGTGGCAATGACCTGCTAGACGCCGAAACCGCCACATCCGCGCAAGAAGCCTATGGCAATGATGGCGATGACACGATGCTGGGCGGCGAGGGTTATGACACCTTCTTTGGCGAAGATGGCAACGATTCCCTTGATGGTGGCACCGGCGGAGGCGAGCTTTATGGCGGCTTTGGCGATGACACCCTGACCAGTATCGGTGATGCGGACCTATATGGCGAAGACGGAAATGATGCTTTTGTGATCCAAACTGCGACGACCGGTGTCTTGCAAGTGTTCGATTTTGTTCCCGGTGAGGACCGGGTTGAGATTGAATTTGAAAATCTTGCAGCGCCGCCTGAGGTCACAACTGTGCTGGCTGCGAATGGGCTGGACAGCGAGGTTTTGGTCGGAGGCGAGCTGCACATGGTCTTGCTTGGCGTCACGCCAGATCAGTTGCTGGACGCGTCGTTGGTCTTGGTTCCGGTACCGGTTGCGGCTGTGGCCTAACCCGAAGGCGCGCGCCAAATTGCTAGATTAGGTCTTTTGGCAGGCCTGTAAAAATGCAAAGAGCGCGGCCCTTAGCGGCCGCGTTCTTTTCTTTTTGGCGGGCAAAAATGCCGGGTAACAGCCTGCGATTGCGGTGAGTTTCTTGTGTGTGGCGCGTCCCGCCGCAGTACATATGCTTTGAGTCATCCAAAACCGTTCTCGCCGCGTAAAATAACCAAACAAGGAAAGAACATATGCGCCTGTCCCGCCGCCGTCTGGCCCCACTGCTTCTCGTCCTAGCTTTGGCCGCTTGTACGGGAAAGCCGTCTTTCAACGACCCCAGCCTGTCGGAACGGCAATTGCGTCTTGAGCAGTTCTTTGTCGGCGATCTGGTTGCCCACGGGCAGTTTCAAGATGTCTTTGGCACTGTGCGTCGTCAGTTTGAGGTTAAGATCAATGGCAAATGGGATGGCAAAATTCTAACGCTTACCGAAGATTTTGTGTACGAAGACGGATCTACCGAGCAGCGTGTTTGGTCGCTGCACAAAACCGGCACGCGCACATGGGCCGGAACGGCACCCGGCGTGATTGGCATGGCGACAGGCGAAGAAAAGGGCGACCGCTTCAACTGGAAATACACCATCGACCTGCCGATCCCAGCAGCCGATGGCACAACATCCGTGACCCGTGTCAGCTTTGACGATTGGATGTGGTTGCAGTCAGACAAGCGCCTTTTTAATCGGGCCTATATGAAGAAATACAGCGTCGATATCGGCGATGTGTCGATCAGTTTTGAAAAGCTGCGCTAAACGTAAAGCTGGCAGTTTGGGGTTAACCCAAATTGCCTCGCTGCCCGCATTAAGACGCCGATCTACCCAAGATTTGCCACCCGACACGCGTGTGCGGCACAGGTTAACAGCGACTTAACAAAAATATGAAAATCATTTATTATCAATAACTTCCTATTTTAATCGCGCGCGATTCAATCCCCCCATTCGCACCTCAAATCGCAGTCTTGCGGCTCTCTTCCAGATAAATTTCCCGCAGCCGTTTTGCCACCGGGCCGGGCTTTCCATTGCCAAGGCTGACCCCATCAATTTCCACCACAGGCATTACAAAAGCCGAGGCCGAGGTAAAGAAAGCCTCATCCGCGTCCTTCGCCTCTTCAATCGTAAAGGGCCGTTCTTCAACCACCATCTGGACCTCTTTCGCGAACCTCAAAACCGCCGCCCGTGTGATCCCATGCAAAATATCATTTGAAAGCTGGCGGGTGATGATCCGCCCGTTTTTCACGATATAAGCGTTGTTTGACGTGCCTTCCGTGACATGCCCATCTTCAACCATCCAGGCATCATCCGCGCCCGCTTTCTTGGCCATCATCTTGCCCATCGAGGGGTACAAAAGCTGGACCGTTTTAATATCCCGCCGCCCCCAACGAATATCCTCGATCGAGATCACCTTGATCCCAGTCAACGTCACCGGACTGTCCGCCATGCCCGGCTTTGATTGGGTAAACAAAACCAGGGTCGGCTTTGTTGTGGCCGGGTCTGGAAAGGCGAAATCCCGATCACCGGGATTGCCGCGCGTGACCTGCAAATAGATCATCCCGTCGGTCAGATCATTCTGGGCCACTAACTCCTGGTGAATTTCCAACAGCGCCTCATCCGAACAGGGAGCTTCAATATCCAGCTCTTTCAAACTGCGCGCCAGGCGAACCTGATGGCCAGCGAAATCCAGCAGCTTGCCATCCAAAACGCTGGTCACCTCATAGACCCCATCCGCCATCAGAAAGCCGCGATCAAAGATCGAAACCGTAGCCTCAGCTTCGGGCAAGTAGTGGCCATTTACATAAACAATGCGCGACATGATCTATCCCCACAATTTAGCGCTGGGCGGATGGACGCCTTGCGCGTCAAAAACCAGCGGGTTCTCTCGGTCTTCGGCCAAAAGCAGCGGCCCGTCAAGGTCGGTAAAGGACACCCCTTGCGCCAAAAGCGTGGCCGGCGCCATCGCTAGCGACGATCCGACCATGCAGCCCACCATCAGCTCATACCCCTCGGCCAGCGCCGCCTGTTTCATCGCCAGCCCTTCGGTCAGCCCGCCGGTTTTATCCAGCTTTATGTTGACCACATCATACTTGCCCCTCAAACCTGCCAAGCTCGCACAATCATGCGCCGCCTCATCGGCACAAACCGGCAAAGGCCGCGCAATTTCGGCCAGCATATCATCGGCCCCGGCTGGCAGAGGCTGTTCCACCAAGGCCACCCCCATCGCGACCAAATGCGGGGCAAGCTCGGCATAGATCTCGGCGCTCCACCCTTCATTTGCATCAATGATAATCCGGGTTTTCGGCGCGCCTGCCCGCACCGCCTCAAGCCGTGGCATATCATTGGGGGTGCCGAGCTTAATTTTAAGCAACGGGCGGTGAGCGTGATTTGCCGCCTCTGCCCGCATGTTTTCGGGCGTGTCCAGTGACAAGGTAAAGGCCGTAACCTCTGGCCCCGGTTCAGTGAGGCCCGCCAATTCCCAAACGCGCTTGCCGGCCTGCTTGGCTGCCAGATCCCAAAGCGCGCAATCGACCGCGTTGCGCGCGGCCCCGGCAGGCAAGGCGCTTTGCAAGGCGGTGCGGGTAATGTCGGGGTTTAGCCCTTTAACCTGCGCGGTGACAGACTCAAGCGTTTCACCATAGCGCGCATAAGGCACACATTCGCCCCAGCCCGTCACACCACCGCGCGTGATGCGAACGGTCAGAACCCGCGCCTCAGTGCGTGAACCGCGCGAAATGGTGAAGACTTGCGCAAGTTTAAACACATCGGGCGTAACGGTTATCATAGCTTGGCCAGCACCTTATCTGGGAAACCGAGCCAAGGAACACCCGATTGTTGCGTTGGTAGGATCGTCGCCCGATTTGAGCACGCGTTCAAGCCCGGATAAATGCTGCACCTGCAAAGGCCAGCTTGCCTTTGGTGGCGTCACAATCTAACCATACAGCCTGAAAACCTGAAATATAATTACGCCAAGGATATCCGACATGAGCTTTCGCATCCAACCCACGCCCCCTGCCCGCCCGAACCGCTGCCAGCTGTTTGGTCCCGGCTCTCGGCCTGCGATATTTGAGAAAATGGCAGCATCTGCGGCGGATGTGATTAACCTTGATCTTGAGGATTCAGTGGCGCCTAGCGACAAGGACAATGCGCGGGCCAATGTGATCGCGGCGATTGGTGCGGTGGATTGGGGAACCAAAACGCTGTCGGTACGGATTAATGGGTTGGACACGCCCTATTGGTACCGCGATGTGGTGGATTTACTGGAGCAAGCAGGGGACAGGCTAGACCAGATCATGATCCCCAAGGTGGGCTGTGCGGCCGATGTTTATGCGGTGGACGCGTTGGTCACGGCGATTGAGCGGGCCAAAGGGCGCAAAAAGCCGATCAGCTTTGAGGTGATTATTGAGAGTGCCGCCGGGATCGCACATGTGGAGGAAATCGCGGCCTCATCGCCTCGGTTGCAAGCGATGAGCCTTGGGGCGGCGGATTTTGCGGCCTCGATGGGCATGCAGACCACGGGGATTGGTGGCACGCAGGAAAATTACTACATGCTGCAAGACGGCGCGCGGCACTGGTCGGACCCGTGGCATTGGGCGCAGGCGGCGATTGTTGCAGCCTGCCGGACGCATGGGGTTTTGCCCGTAGATGGGCCGTTTGGCAACTTTTCCGATGATGAAGGGTTTCGCGCGCAAGCCCGCCGTTCGGCAGTGTTAGGCATGGTTGGCAAGTGGGCCATTCACCCCAAGCAGGTGACCTTGTCGAATGAGGTGTTCACCCCATCTGCCGAAGCGGTGACTGAGGCGCGGGAAATTTTAGCCGCGATGGAGGCGGCCAAAGCGCGGGGTGAAGGGGCCACCGTGTATAAGGGGCGGTTGGTGGACATTGCGTCGATCAAGCAGGCCGAGGTCGTGGTGCGGCAATCCGAGATGATTGCGCTTTAAGCCTATGGCTGCTTGACCCCACGGTGCCAACGGTCAAGAAATAGCCAAACGGGCGCCGGTTTGGCCTGCCTGTTTGCGGAAGGGCCGATGGAAACAGATTATGCGATTATCGGCGGTGGGGTGGTTGGGCTTTCGGTGGCTTGGGGCCTGCTGCGCCGGGGTTTGACCGTCACGGTGATTGACGGCGATGATGGCAGTCTGCGTGCCAGTCGTGGCAATTTTGGGCTGATCTGGGTGCAATCCAAAGGGCTGAAACAACCCCGCTATGCGCAATGGACACAAACCTCTGCCGCGGCGTGGCGGGGGTTTGCAGACGAGCTGTCAGACCTGACTGGCACAGACCTTGGGCTGTGCCAAGACGGTGGGTTAGACCTGCATTTTTCGGAAAGTACGCTAGCGGCGACGGTGCAGCAGTATGAAGGGCTTCGCGAAACCTTGGGCGGGAATTACCCGTTTGAGGTGCTGGGGGCCAATGCCTTGCGCAAAGAAGAGCCGCATATTGGCCCGAAAGTTATTGGCGCGATTCTGCATCATCAAGATGGGCATGCCAACCCGCTGCGGCTGTTGCAAGCCTTGGCCGATGGGGTGCGGCGGCGCGGGGCGCGCGTGCTGAACGGGCGGCAGGTGGTGGCCGTAGTTAAGGCGGATATGTTCCGCATTTCCTGCGATGATGGCACGCAGGTGCGCGCGCGCAAACTGGTGCTGTCGGCCGGATTGGGGGCGATCACGCTGGGGCCAAGCCTTGGGTTTCGTGCGCCGCTTCGTCCGCAACGGGGGCAGGTGTTGATCACCGAAAAACTGCCAAAGTTGATCAATCGCCCGTCGATCACGGCGCGGCAAGTGGATGAGGGCGGTATCCAAATCGGTGCCACGAATGAGGAGGTGGGTCTGGACGACAGCGTGACCCGCAAAGGACTTGCCACCTTGGCACGCGAGGCAATTGCCGCTTACCCCGCGCTTGGGGCCGCGCAATTGGTGCGCAGCTGGGGGGCGCTGCGGATTTTGTCGCCCGATGGACTGCCGATTTACCAAGAAAGTGCTACGATGCCGGGGGCCTATTTGGTGACCTGTCACAGCGGCATCACCCTTGCCGCCGCGCATGCGCTGCGCCTGCCGGATTGGCTTGAACGCACCGCCGATGCCCCTGACCTGAAGGTATTTCATGAAGACCGCTTTTCATAACCTTGCGCCGGGTGGCACCCGTGTTCGCGTACGCTTTGACGGGCAAGAGCTGTTGGTGCTGGACGGGACCAACCTTGCCGCCGCACTGCTAGAGGTGGGCGTGTCACACTTTCGCCGTAGCCCCGTTTCAGGCGCTGCGCGCGGGCCGTTTTGCATGATGGGCGCCTGTTTTGACTGTTTGGTAGTGCTGGACGGTGTGACCCGGCAGGCCTGCATGCTTGAAGTATCGGCTGGCATGGATATCGCACCCGGCAAGGAGCCACGCAATGACGGCTGATCTGGTCATTCTTGGTGCTGGGCCTGCTGGCATGGCAGCGGCGGCACGGGCTGCGGGGCTTGGCCTGTCGGTTTTGGTGCTGGATGAACAACCCCGCGCGGGGGGGCAGATTTACCGTGATGTTGGACGGACGACTATGGCCCAACGTGCCATATTAGGCACTGGTTATGCCAAAGGTGCAGCCTTGACCAAATCGCTGAACCATCCGAATATCACCCATCTGACTGAGGCTGTGGTTTGGCAGATTGACCCATCAGGCGAGGTTACCTTTAGCCGCAATGGCCGCGCCGACGTGGCACAAGGCAAACGCGTGCTGATCGCCAATGGCGCGTTGGAACGGGCCATGCCTATCCCCGGTTGGACCTTGCCGGGGGTGATGACGGCGGGGGCTGCGCAGATTTTGCTGAAATCGGCAGCTATGGTTCCGGGGCGTGCGGTTTTGGTTGGTGCTGGCCCGCTGCTCTATTTGATCGCGGTGCAGATGGTTCGGGCTGGGGTGCCGCCACTGGCTTTGGTCGAAACCCAAACCCGTGCCGATTTTCTGGATAGTTTACGGCATTTGCCCGGCGCGCTGCTGGGATGGCGCTATCTGTGGAAAGGCGCAATGATGCTGGCAGTATTGCGCAAGGCGAACGTAAGGCGCTTTAAAGGCGCGTCAGAAATAGAGATATTGGGCGACGACCACGCGCAGGCCGTTCGCTTTTCGCACCAAGGCAAGGAGCACCAGATTTCTGCTGATGTCGTTCTATTGCATCACGGCGTTGTACCTAACACACAAGCCAGTCAATCGTTGAGGTTGGTGCATGATTGGAACCAACGTCAGCGTGCCTTTTGTCCACGGGTGGACCGCTGGGGGCGCAGCAGCGCGCCGAACATTTTTGTTGTCGGCGATGGTGTAGGGATTGGCGGCGCAAAGGCTGCGGTGCTATACGGTGAACTTGCGGCAATGGAGGTCGCGCGCGATCTGGGTTGGCTTGGTGAAGGCGATCGGGATCTTTCAGCGCGCCCATTGCAAGGCCGCCTTTGGTATGAACTGGCCGCACGCCCCTTTCTTGACATAGCTTTCCCCGCGTTTTCTGAGGCGCTTGCCCCCGCAGATACGACCATCATTTGCCGCTGCGAAGAGGTCAAGGCGGGGGATATTCGGCGCTATGCCGGGCTTGGCTGCCTTGGTCCAAACCAAACCAAAGCGTTTGGTCGCGCGGGGATGGGGCCGTGCCAAGGGCGCTATTGCGGTTTAACGGTGACGGAATTGTTGGCCGCGCATCACGACCTACCACAGGACCAAGTGGGGGCTTACCGCATCCGTGCGCCGCTAAAACCCGTTACGCTTGCCGAGATTGCCGGGCTGGATGAAGAGCCGCTGGTGAACGCACCGCATTGAATGCATCGCACCAAATGCTGGCCCGCATGAAAAAAGGCAGCCCAAAAGCCGCCCTTTATAGCAATTTAGGTCAGATTAAACGGCTGACGCGATCCAAGTGGCCAAGGCAGCCTTTGGGGCAGCGCCGACTTTGTTCGACACAACCTGACCGTCTTTGAATAAAAACAACGCAGGGATACCGCGCACGCCCAGTTCGGCCGGGCTATTCGGGTTTTCATCAACGTTAATTTTGACGATCTTTACCTTGCCTTCATATTCGGCAGAAAGCTCTTCCAAGGCGGGGCCGATTTGGCGGCATGGGCCACACCATTCCGCCCAAAAATCAACAACGACGGGAATGTCTGAATTGCGAACTTCGGCGTCAAAGGTAGCGTCGGTGACTGCGATCGTGGCCATTACATATCTCCTGAATGGAATGTGTTGAGAATTAAGGTAAGGGCGCGCCTTGCCAACGTCAAGGGAGTGTGGCGCGCACCAAGGCAGACCGCAGGATATCGGGGGAGATTGGCATAAGTTGTGCTGTGCGGGTCCATAGCAACGCGACCTCAATCGTTTTGTCGGGGTAAATCTGGGCAAGCGCTGTGTGATAGGCCGCCATTTGGCGCAGCAGGCCATCGGGTGTGGCGGCTGGGGATTCGGGTACGATCAAGTTGGATTTGAAATCCACAGCCAGCACCCGGTCATTGGTGACAAGCAGCCGGTCAATCGTGCCGACCAGCGGTTGACCGTTCAGATCGGCAGTTATGAGCGCCTCGGCCAAGGTATCGGGGCCAAAGAGGGCGGCGAAATCCGGGTGGGTCAGGACGGCCTGCACTTCGGCTAGCAATTCGTCGCGATCGGGGGCGTCGGGCATAAGGGCCGTTGCAAAAGCAGGCCAATCTGCTACCGGATGATTGGGCAAATGTTCCAAGAGTTGGTGAATGCGCGTGCCACGGTCCATCGCCGCGCGATTGTCATCATCAGTGGTGAAATCACCCGGCAAGGCCTTGGCGCCGCCTAAGTTTGAAGGATTTAGCGGTTGGTCAGGACGGCTTTCATTGGCCGCCGGGGCCAGCACCCAAGCAGAAAGGTTTGCGCCAGCGACCTGCGTTTTGGCTTGGGGGCCAATATCTGCTGGCCACTCCCCTTCGGCCAAACGCAAGCCGCCATCCGGCTGCGGGGCGGCACCTGCGGCACCCATCGCCTCTTGGATGAGCCTATACCAAACCACAGTCGAGGCATCCTCATCCTCGGATTTATCCGCGCCAATCGACCCTGCGGCGGCCACGATCAGCCAGCTTTGCGCACGGGTCATCGCAACATACAAAAGGCGCATTGCCTCGGCCTCTTCGCGCGCCTTGCGGGCGGTGCGGGCTTGGGCAATGGCGTCGGGGCTCTCAGTCTTGGACGTTTTCCAGGCTGGACCTTGGGGCAGCACGAAAATCTCATTGCGTTCGCGGGCAGTGTATTGTGCGGTGTCGGGCAAAATCACGATGGGGGCTTCCAAGCCTTTGGAGCCATGCACGGTCATCACACGGATACGTTCGCCCGCGCTGTCCATCTGGCGCTTCACTTCAATGTCATCCGTCTCTAACCAGCCCAAAAAGCCGGTTAGGCTGGGTACGTCATTGCGTTCATAGGCCAGTGCTTGCGACAAAAGCTCATCAATCCCATCCTCGGCCTCGGCCCCCAAACGTGCCAAGAGTTTGCGGCGGCCATCATGGCGGGTGAGCATGCGTTCAATCAGATCATAGGGGCGCAAAAAGTCGGCTTGTTTTAGCATGTCTTTTAAAATGATATTTGTCGCGCTGTGTTCGGGTTGGTTGCGCAAGCACTCCCACAGGAACGCTTTTGGCGGTCTGGGCTGCGACAACGTGTAAAGCTGTTGTTCCGTCCAGCCAAACAGCGGGCTGCGCAAACAAGCGGCAAGCGAAAGGTCATCCTCGGGTGTGGTCAAAAACGCCAACAGCGCTGCCAAATCGCGCACCGCGAGTTCGGCGCCTAGTTTTAGCCGATCTGCACCGGCAATGGGCAAACCTACCGCTTTGCAAGCCTGAATGATCTCGGAAAAAATCTCAGAGCGTCTGCGCACAAGGATCAGGAAGTCGCCCGCATGCACCGCACGGGTTTTCTTGCCGCCTTCAATCGGGATTTGCACGCCCTTGGCAATTGTGTGGTGGATGGTTTCGGCGACCTTTTGGCCCAACTTGGCGGCGTGATGTTCCTCGGTGATCAAATCAACCGGGTCGTACCAATTTTCAGGCTTTGGGTTGGGCGATTTTTCAATTACCGGCCACAGATCCACCCGCCCCGGCATATCGGGGAAAAATGCGATGTGCTTTACTTCACCGCCCAAACCCTTTTCGCGGCGCTCGTCAAAGGTCAGGTCAACCAGCCGTAAAATGGTGTTGGAAGAGCGGAAAGAATGCTCCAACAAAAGCTCCTGCAAGGGGGTTCCCACTTGGTCCAGCTTGCCTTTGAACAAGTCGCGCTTTTGGTCAAATGCCTCCACATCCGCGCCTTGAAAGCTGTAGATCGACTGCTTTTTATCGCCTACCACAAAAATCGTGCGGGGAGTGTCCCGTGCGCCACGGCCCGACGTAAACTCATCAGCCAGCAGTTCGATCACACGCCATTGATCCGGGCTGGTGTCTTGCGCCTCATCGACCAAAATGTGGTCAATGCCGCCATCTAGCCGGAACAGCACCCATTGGGCGACCTGCGGGTCGGTCAGCAAGGCCTTGGCATAGGTGATCAGATCGTCGAAGTCGAGCCAGCCGCGTGCCTCTTTTCGGGCCTTGTATTCAGGCAAAAACACAGCAGCAAAGCGGTGCAGAATGGCGGTGCGTTTGGCGGCATTCAGGGCAATACGAGCGCCGCGTGCGGATTCGACACGGCGCATCAGGTCTTCAAGCCGATCCAGAAGCTGCCCCAGTTTGGGCTGGGTGGGTTTGGTTGGAAACGTCCCTAACTTAGCGGAAAATGGGATTTTGGTCTTTGCACCACTTAAGAGGATGCTTTCCAAGCTTGCCAAAAGCCGCATGTCCGGGGTCGCGAGATTTAAGGCACGCAGCTTGTCTGCCGCCTTTACATCATTGGCAGATCCGGTCGCAATAATTTGGGTCGCTTCGGTCAACCACTCTGCCTCACCGCCCAAAAACACCTCGGCCAGAATGGCGGTTTCGGTCTGACCCGTCGGCACCTCAAACAGCGCGCGGCACTCGGCATCCGACAAAAACTGCGTGAAGTCATTGCGGCGGTTTGCGACCTCGGCAGCCAACGCGCCAAAATCCTCACCGGTATAGGCGCCGGCAAGGGCTGCGATCACATCAGGCGCGCCCAGATCGGCGAGTTCGTCAATAATCTCATCGCGCAGCAAGGCGGCGGCGCGGTCATCCATCTCGGTAAATTGCGGCGACACCCGCGCCTCAAGCGGAAAACGCCGCAGAAGGGACGCGCAGAATGAGTGGATGGTTTGAATACGCAGTCCGCCAGGCGTTTCAATCGCACGGGCAAACAATTGGCGCGCGCGGGCCAGACGTGCGCCGTCAATCGTATCATCCACGCCCAGATCGGCCAAGGCTTGCCGCAAGGCCGCGTCTTCCTTCATCGCCCATTCGCCAAGGCGCGCGAACAGGCGGTTTTGCATCTCGGATGCGGCAGCTTTGGTATAGGTCAGGCACAAAATCCGCCCCGGATCGACGCCCGAAAGCAGCATCCGCGCCACCCGATCAGTCAGCACCCGGGTTTTTCCCGAGCCTGCATTGGCCGACAACCATGTTGAGGCCAGCGGGTTCGCCGATTGAACCTGTCGTTCCGAGGCAGCATTGCGGATCATGTCACATCCTCAGGCGCAGGATCATCGGTCATTTCCCATTCGCCATAGCGGGCAAGGTGGTCGTAATCACCAGGAAAGCGTTCGCCGTGCATGGCGCGGCGCGAAACATAGCCGCGGTCGGGCGACATGTATTCGCCGATGAGTTGGTGTAATTCTTCCCAAACTTGGCCCAAAACGGCCTCATCCGGGGTGCTGGTATCTTCCTTTGGCGTGGCGCCAAGGCCGATATAGGTGATCCCAGCCACATCGCGCGGCCCGTCCAAGGGTTTGAATGCCCCACGGGCGACCATCGCCGCCTCTAGCAAAAGCTGCTTGTCAAAGAATTTTTGCTGATCTTTGCTGGGCGGGCTGCCGGTTTTATAGTCAAAAATATGCACGCGACCATCAGGCAGCGCATCAATCCGGTCGGGTTTGGCCGTCAGGGTAAAAGCCAAGCCAGTCAGTTGCACGGCACCTTGTTCCTCAATCACCACAGGGGTTCCGCCCAGCGCTGCCTCTACCCCCAAAAAGAAATCAGCGGCGCGGTGCATCCGCGACATCCAAAGCGCACGGGCGGCGGGCCACGGCACCTCGTTTTTTAGCACCGTTTCGGCCACTGCAATCAAACGGGTGCGGGCCACGTCGCGGGCTTCGACATCTGGGCGGGTGCGGGTGAAGGTTTCCAAAACCTTGTGCAAAACCGACCCGCGCAGCAAGGCATCGGGGGAAGGGCGCAGCGGGTTGAGTTTGAACAGGCGCAGGATATAGCGGGCATAAATCGCATAAGGGTCACGCAGCAGGGTTTTGATGCCCGTGACGGCCAGCTTGTCGGGCCGCACTGCGATTGGGGGGCGCGGCGCAGGGCGGTGGGCATGGGCGACAGGGTCTGCACGCTCGGAAGCGGTAGCAAGAGCAAGCCATGTATCTCCTCGTTGGCGCATTTCCTCCAAGGCCGCTTTGCCGCCTTGATCGGGCAAGCCGTTCAAAAGATTGGTTAAACGATTGACCCAACGCGAGGCCACGGTTTCCGCATCCGCATTGCGCACCGCGCGGGAAATCACCACCTTCGGCGCAGAAATTGCTTGTTGATAATCATGCGCCGAGAGGCCAATCCGGCGCTCCGGTAGCAGCAGCCCCGCTTCTAGCCGCATGGCGCGGTTCATCCACGGGTCAGGTGGCGGGGTTTGGGGCCAGATGCCATCATTCAAACCGCCAAGGACCACCAGATCCGCCCCCTGCACACGGGCCTCGATTGTACCCCAAATCATGATGCGCGGGTGCGATTGCAGCGGTTCGCGCACCTCGCCACGATTCAAGATCGCCTCAAGCAAATGGCGGTAATCGGCGGGCGTCATCGTGCCGCCATGCTCGGCCTCGGCCTCTAGTTCCTGAACCGTCGCCAACGCCTTTTCGCCCGCCGCTTTCTGCCACAGTTCGCTGGTTTGCGCGGTCACTGTGGGGCCAAGCGCCAATGCCTCGGCCAGGTTGCGGTGCCGCGCAATGTGGTCGGCCAAAGGCATGCTGCCTGTCGTGGGCAACCCGTCCAGCGTGGTGGCCAGCCAATTCGCCCAAGCCAACACTTTGGGATCTTTTTGCGTTCCTGCCCAAATGATCAGATCTTGACCAGTTGGAAAGGCCGGGCCGTGGCGGCGCAGTTTCAGTTCTAAGTTGCGGGTGAACAGCAAATGATCACCGCGATCCACCTCATCCGGCGCCGCTTTGGCGCTGGCGGTTAGGGGATGTTTTAGCAAAATCAGCAAGGTCTCGGCGGTGATACGGTTTTCAAACAGGTCCAGAACATGGCGCAAAAACCGTCCGGGCGCAGACAGCGCCAAGGGGCGCCCCGCGCTATCATCGGGCAAAATGCCCCAACGATCGAGTGCAGATGTCACTTGCCGCGTCAAGCCGCGGTCGGGCGAAATCAGCGCCGCCGTCACGCCATCCTCGGCCGCTTTACGCAAAATCAGCGCAATCGCTATTGCCTCGGCGCGGGGGGTTGGGGCCTCAATCAAGGTTATATCAGCGCAGGCTTGGGGCAAGTCGCTAAGATGTCGTCCTTCGGTCAACCATTGGTCCGTCACGGGCGCAGGGCGCAAGGACAATGAAATCAGTTTGTTACGGGCTGGGTTGGGCGTGGGCGCGTCTTGCCAAGGGTGAATATCAGGGGGGCCAAGCCCCAGCATATTCATCAGCTTGAAAAAACGGTACTGCGGGTGGTCTTCAGCCGTCAGGGCATCGCCCAAGCCATTCCAAACGGATGCGGGCAGATCAAAGTCGAACCCCGGCAGAACGATTGCGCCTTGCGGCAATGCCGCCACCGCCTGCATAAACAGTGCCGTTGTGCCACGCGACCCGGTAGAGCCCGCAACGATCACAGGGTCTTGGGGGGGAGCGATTTGCCATTGGGCAGCAATGGCCTGGACCAGTTTGCGCTGCCGCGTTTGGCTATCAGGTTGGCCCATCTGGCCCAAAAGCTGTACGACAATGGCCATGAATTCACGCGTCCGCGCCCAATGGGCCGAATGGTTGGCGACATCCAGCGTAGCGATTTTATCGGGCGAAACGCCCTCGCCCTGCATTTCATCCAGCAAAGTCGCAAGGCTATCGGCAAGGTCGTAAAGCGCTGCGCGGGGGGCAAGGTCAGGCTGCTGCTGCAACAACCCTTCAATCAACTGCGCCAAAACCAACCGTTGGCGCAAGGGCGACACTGCAGGCGGAATGGCTGCGCCTAGGAATGTGCCTTCAAGATCAGTCACCAGCCGGATGCGGGGCAGAAAACTAGCACCTTGGGCCACGAACAATTCAGTAATGCGGCGCTGCATACGGGTTGTGTTCACGTAAAGCGTGACCCGCGCCATCGCCTCGGGCGGTTCGCGTGAAAGCCGTCGCTTTAGGCCTGCGACCAGCCGCGCCGGAAAATCTGCGCCGGGCGGCAAGGCAAAAATATGAGGGCCGGGGTTAGGAAACATCGGAGTTTGCCAGCATCGCTTCGGCCTCGGTTATGCCTTCGGGGCGGCCAACATCGCACCAACCGCCCGTGTGCAAAACGCCAAAGGCGCGGCCTTGGGCGATCATCTGGTCCCATAAAATATTCAGCGAAAAGGCCTGATCGGCAATCGCCTTTAACCCGTCGGGCCACAAAATCTGTGCGCCCAGATAGGCCAAGCCTGCGGCCCCATTTGCGCGTGCGATGCGGCCATCTAGACCAAGCACAAAATCACCTGCGCCTGTATACCCTTTGATGTTTTGCGGGGGAGCCAGCAGCAAGAGTGCATCCATTTGCGCATCGTCCCAGTGATTTTTTAAGTTTGTCAACGGGTTAGGACCGGTCCAAACGGCATCGGTATTCAGCGTGAAAACTGGGCCAGGCCCAAGCTGCGGCAAGGCTGCACGCAACCCACCGCCCGTTTCAAGGATTTGCCCTCGCTCGCACGACAGACCAATATCAGGTCTATCCAACAGATGCGCCGCGATCTGATCGCCCTTGTAGTGCAAATTAACCACTGATGTGTCGATTCTGGCCTCTGTAACAAGGTCCAATGCGTGATCAATTAGTGCCTTGCCCGCAACCTTGATCAGCGGTTTCGGCCTGTCAGCAGTCAATGCGCCCATCCGCGTGCCAAAGCCCGCCGCGAACAGCATCACCGCGTTGGGTTGGTTCCGCATTGCGCGCGTATCCCTTCAAGGGCTTGAGACGTTGGCTCTGGCAATAATGTGGCGCAGATTTCAGCAAGGTCGGCAAGGGCCGGATGGGCCAAATTGCGCTGCAATTGGCCCCACACGCGTGGGATAAGTGACACATACTGCGCCTTGCCAGCAACTAGGCACAGTCGGGCGAAAATACCCAAAATCCGCAAAGCGCGCTGTGCTCCGATGGTGGCATAAGCTGTCGAAAATGCCTCGGGATCTGTTGATTTTCGAAAACGGGCTATCATTGCAACCTCGACTTCCGGTGACACATCGCGCCGCGCGTCTTGCAGTAATGATACCAAATCATAAGCGGGCTGGCCCATTTGACCAAGCTGAAAATCCAATAAACCGACCTGCGCGAGGCCATCCCTATTTGGCAGCCATAGCAGGTTTTCCGCGTGAAAATCCCGCAAAATTAAGACGCGCGGGCCATCAGCATAGGTTTTGATTAGGTTGGTCAGGGTTTCATAAAAATTGGTGCCATCCCCTGCTTGCCCAAGAGCCGCCATGCGATACCAATCAAGGGCAAAGCCTGCGGCCTGCGCCCAGTCTTTGGCAGCCAAGTTTGGCAGATTTGGCGGTGCTGCGTGGGATTGCAGGTGCAAAAGCACGTCTGTGGCGGCGGCGTAAAGCCCTGCCTCTTTGCTGGGGTCTTGGTCAACCAGTCCGGCGAACAAAGCATCACCCAAGTCTTCAATCAGCAGAAAGCCATTTGCCAAATCTTTAGCCAGAATGCAAGGCGCAGATAGGCCCAGCGCGTTCAGGTGCGCGGCGATTGCGATGAAATCAACGGGATCATCACCTTTGCCGGGGGGGGCGTCCATCAAAACGGCGGTTTTGTCGTCCAAATGCAGGCGTTCATAGCGCCGATCGGAAGCATCACCTGCCAAAAAGCGACGCTGGGCCGCGGCCCAATGGGTGTTGTTTAGAAAATGGGTGGCGGCTGCGGTTCGGTTATCCATTTACAGCGAGCGCCTTTTGCAATTGGTCCAATAAGCCAGCACGGCCGCCTGTAAAAACCACCTCGCGCCCTTCGCCTTTTGAGGAAAGTGAAACATGTAGCGCCGATTTTGGGGCCAACTCACCCAATCTGTCTGGCCATTCTACAAAGCAAATCGCAGTGTCAAAGGCAGTGTCCAGGCCAAGCTCTAACACTTCATCCGGGTGTGAAAGCCGGTAAAGATCGGCGTGCCATACCTCGGATCCATCGGCATCATAGGTTTGGACAAGAGTGAAGGTGGGGGACGGCACATCCTCAAAGCGACCCAGTTTTGCCTGAATAAAAGCGCGGGCCAAATGGGTTTTGCCAGCCCCGATATCACCCTGTAGCAAAACCGTATCGCCTGGCTGCAAAATTGTGGCGAGCAGCGCCCCAAGCGCCGTTGTGGCAACATCATCAGGCAAAAAGAAGGTGACAGAAGGGGTGGCTGACATTCGGTTAGTTTTACGCGCTGCATCCGGCGGCGCAAGTGCTTAGCCGACCCTTTTTCGACCACTGGAAAAGGCAAACTCCGATCCGTCGAAATCAGTTGCTCCGAACCGAAAGGTGGCCATGGTTGCCCCGCCTGCCAATGGCGAAAATTGACAGGATACCTGCTGCCCATCAGGCAAGCGCGCGGTGTCTTGCCATGCACTGCGCTCACCCAATTCTGCCGAGAAATCCTCAACCCGGTCCCAAATCGTTGAGGGTGCCGTTGCCGAACGCCAATGATCACACATTTTTGCCATGCCACCCTCAGCACCCAGTGACGCCGCAGGATCATGGCCCCACAGCGTGGCATAAGCTGCGTTTGACATGACAAGCATTCCTGATGCCGAAAATACTGCTATCGCCGCATCAACCGCATCAATCACCGCCTGCCCAAGCTCTAGGTCTGCACGATAGCGCCGGGTTTGCGACATCTCAGTTGAGATATCCTCAAACGACAGAGCCAGCGCGCCGTTTGGATGCGGCCTACCCGTCACGCGGTAGGTTTGGCCACTCGATAGGTTCCAGGTTTCTTCATACAGGCCCGAAGCAGCAGCCTCCTCGATATCGGTGATTTGATTGCGCCAACTTTTGTAGTCACGCGGTTCAGGGATCATCGACGCTTCGCGCAAGGCATCAAAAAAGCTTGGCAATGTTGGCCGCATTGTCAGCAGATCGGGCGAAAGACCGGTCAGGTCAAGCAAGGCGGGGTTGAACAAAACCAGCTTGCGATCATGGTCAAAAATCGCAAGGCCGGTCGACAGATGCGCAAAAGTTTTCGTCAGGGTTTGCATAAAAGCGCGCAAGCCATCTTCGGCCTTTACCGTTGTGTCGGCAGGCAGGGCATAAAGCTGTTGACCCTTGGCATCACCAAATTCGAAAACATCAAACCACCGGTCTTTTTTTCCACCTTGCCCCGCAAGTTTTTTACGCTCGCTGACAGTAGAGTCAGATACCGTTTTTTGTGGGAAAAGCCTTGGGAGTGGCCAAGTTAAGTCTTCATCATCGCTCAGTCGATCGGTTGCAAGATCAAGGTAGCAAGCGTTGGCCCAAACCACATCGCCGCTTTCAGATTCACGCCAAATGGGTAAAGGCGCCTTAGCGGAGATTTGACGAAGCTGTTCCAGCTCATCCCGGATTGCGCGGCGGGTCAACGGGTCAAGCGCCGCCTTGGCCGATGTTGCATCAGACTCTGAGAGGGCGATGTGGGTCAGACCGCCCCGGAGTTCGGCACGCAAAAGTAACGGTGCGCTGTCACTGTCTTCCACGCCGCCCATCACTAAGGTTCCCTGCGCCTCCAGGGTTTCCAACCGCGCGGTCACACCTGGAAACCGATGTTCAAGATAGTTGATAAGGCCGGGCCAAGCTGATGCCCGCCCTTGGCACGCTTTGGGAAGCAAGCTGCGCCCCACGGGCGTCGCATCGACCAAGGTATGACCATCAAACAAATATACCGCGCCATTGTTCACTTCAAGAAACAGGGTTTCGGGCGAACGCGACGCCCGTTTTTGCAAGAAAGCAAGCAACAGAACCCCGAGCAGCGCCGAGAACACGCCGGTCATAGCCAAACCTAAAGCGAACGAGAGGTCAAATGTCACAATCGGCTCCTTAAACTCTTCCAATACAACAGATTTCAACCTGTGGTATAGAATGTTAATGGGCCGTTAACGTGGGATCAAAATCGATAATTTAACCGAGGTATTTTGAGCATTTGTGCCTTTGTGTCTGCACGCAAAGGCGCTTCAAATCTCTATTTGTATGTTTTCGCCCAAACCACCTTCGGCCGTTGCGACAAGATCTTCCAAGCGCCAGATCACCTCAACAATCGCGCCACATCGGGCGGGGCGATTGGCGTTGGGGTAAAAGGGGTCGGTCCCATTGGCAAACTCCACCGCAGCACCCGACCGTTCCAATAAGGTTTTCGCGATAAATAGACCCAAGCCCATACCCTCATACCCCGGTCTCGGATCTTGTTTTTGGGTGGTATTGCGTCGCTTTACAAAGGGATCGCCGATCCGGCTAAGAATGTCGCTGGAATAACCCTGACCATCATCAACGACCCGCACCGTTAGCGTATCGCTGCCCCATTCCGCATCAATCCAAACGGTTGTTCGTGCGAAATCGACAGCGTTTTGTACCAAATTGCGGATGCCATGGATCACCTCTGGCTTGCGCATGATTGTTGGTTGTTGGGCCAAAACATGTGGCGCGGGGTGTAGATCAAATATCACCGATTTGCCGCGTTGCCGATGCGGTTCTGCAGCCTCGCGAAGCACGGCGTCAAGCGGCGCACGCAACAAATGTAGATCGCTTTTGCCTGCCCGACCCATAGACCGCAAAATGTCACGGCATCGGTCGGCTTGATCTTTTATCAGTTGAGCATCATCACGCAGATCAGGGTTGTCTTGCAATTCCGCGATCATTTCCGCACTGACCAGTTTAATCGTGGCCAAGGGTGTACCCAGTTCATGCGCAGCGGCTGCGATAACGCCGCCAAGATCGGTCAGCTTTTGTTCACGCGATAGGGCCATTTGCGTGGCCAGTAGCGCCTCGGACATCGACTGAATTTCGGATGCAACACGGTAGGAATAAAGACCCAAAAACATAATACCGATTACAATCGACAGCCAAAACCCAAACTCAAACAGAACAGGGACCGCTAAAATACTGCCATCAGCGAAATAGAGAGGGATGTTAAAAACGGCGGCAAGACTGATCAACCAAATCGCCATGATACCGAGCAAAATGGTGATGCGCGATTGCAGCGCCGAGGCGGAAATGATCACTGGTGCCATAATCAAAAGCGCAAAAGGGTTTGTAAGGCCACCAGTCAGATACAGCAAAAACGACAGCTGTGCCAAATCGAACAGCAAGACCAACATCGCCTCTAGGTCCGACAGCCGCCGGTTTGCGGGGAAGACAATGCTTGAAACCAAGTTCGCTATCACCGAAAAGCCCACCGCAAGCAGACATGGACCGATTAGCAGTCGCAGTTCAAAATAAAAATAGGCCACCAAAATTGCCGCAAGCTGCCCTGCAATCGCCATCCAGCGCAACACGATCAAAGTGCGCAGCCGCAACCTGTTTTGCGCGGTCGCCGGAAAGAACGAGGCCACACCCGTGTTTATCATTGCATTGCCCCTTTGGTACAAAAAGACTATCTCACCTGTTAAAGGGCGCTGCACGAGGTTTCAACGCAAACCATTTTGTGGCCTCGCTCATGATTAGACCACGAATGGAGATACGCGGATGATGAAGGTTTATGCTGGCGCCGCAATTGCCGTTTTTGCCGGACTTGTAGGTGGCTCTGCCTATTGGGTCTATAGCAACCAATCCGGCGATGCCTTTGCACAATGTCGCGGTGGGCAAGTTGGCGGCGGCTCAATCGGTGGCCCATTCACGCTGGTGAATTCAACCGGCGAAACCGTTGCCGACACAGAAGTGATAACAAAACCATCGCTGGTCTATTTTGGCTATACATTCTGCCCGGATGTTTGCCCGCTGGACAATGTTCGCAATGCTGAGGCCGTGGATATTCTGGAAGAAATGGGGTTAGATGTGAACCCAATCTTTATTTCCATAGACCCAACGCGCGACACGCCCGAGGTGATGGCTGAATATGTCTCTATCATGCATCCTAAAATGATCGGACTGACTGGCAGTGAGGAGCAAGTGAAAGCTGCGTCTCTTGCCTATAAAACCTATTTTAAAAAACAAGATGCTGTGGATGACTACTATTTGGTCGACCATTCGACCTTTACCTACCTCATGTTGCCAGAGGTTGGATTTGTGGATTTCTTTAAGCGCGAAACCACTCCCGATGAAATGGCGCAAACAGTTGCGTGTTTTTTAGGGGCAAGCTGACAGTTCGCTCTATGTTACGACTGTGCGTGAACAGACATGAAAAGGGATTTAGATGTCCGAAGATCTAAGCGCGGAAATCGGGGTGGACCGTTCGCTTTTGTTGGTTGATGATGACGAGCCGTTTTTGAAGCGGCTTGCCCGTGCAATGGAAAAGCGGGGGTTTTTGGTTGAAACGGCAGAAACCGTTGCAATGGGCAAAGCGATTGCGCAGGCCCGTCCACCTGCCTATGCCGTAGTTGACTTGCGGCTGGAAGATGGGAACGGGTTGGACGTTGTTGAGGTTCTTCGCGAAAAACGACCCGATTGCCGGATTGTGGTTTTAACGGGTTATGGTGCAATTGCGACAGCCGTCGCTGCTGTGAAAATTGGTGCGACCGATTACCTTTCCAAACCAGCCGACGCGAATGAAGTGACCAACGCGCTGTTGTCGCGCGGTGATACCTTGCCCGAACCGCCCGAAAATCCAATGTCGGCGGATCGGGTGCGCTGGGAACATATCCAACGTGTCTATGAAATGTGTGAACGCAATGTTTCCGAAACCGCGCGCCGCTTAAATATGCACCGCCGCACCTTGCAACGAATTCTAGCTAAGCGCAGCCCGCGCTAGGCTCAGGACTCATTGATCATATCCAGAAGATGACGATGGCTGCTATTGCGATTGCGGACATGAAGGTGTGGGCGCATCGGTCGTAGCGGGTGTGGATGCGACGCCAGTCCTTGAGTTTGCCGAACATGTTCTCGATTTT
>Ga0209390_10003449_pt1 | contig 25658 bp, 28 predicted proteins | sample BON01_FD_187212 | JGI IMG/M metagenome (GOLD analysis project Ga0209390, IMG submission 187212) | Freshwater microbial communities from Lake Bonney liftoff mats and glacier meltwater in Antarctica - BON-01 (SPAdes) (version 2) | ecosystem: Environmental > Aquatic > Freshwater > Ice > Glacier... | reverse complement strand
ATTCGTCCAGGGTTTCTTTGCTCATCGTGGCGGGCATTCGCCACGGTGTCCGCTATTATGAGGCAATGGAACCCATCCGCTCTTTCCCGAGATCCCGCTTCGGTGTCCTCTTCAATGAGGCAACACGGCCCGAATTACGCTTGCAAATTACCCTTGCCAATCCTGCTTTGACTGCTAGTTTCTGCGCCCTTTGCGACTATGAAAGCCGACATTCATCCGAATTATGTTGATGCAGAGATCCGTTGCGCCTGCGGCAACGTGGTCAAGACCAAGTCTACCAAACAGACCGTCCTGATCGGCATCTGCAACGCCTGCCATCCTTTTTACACGGGCCAGCAGCGCTTCGTGGACACCGCCGGTCGGGTCGACAAGTTTGAGCAGCGCCTCGCCAAGACCAAGGCCAAGCAGGAAGAACTGGCCGCCAAGCAGGCGTCCAAGAAAAAGAAGTAGCTCTCCCCAAACGCCCGCAGAGTTTCGTCGTCAGACCTCTGCGGGCGTTTTGTTTTTACGTCCATGGATTTCAAAGAGGCCATCGGCAAGTTGGAACGGCGCCATGCCGAGGTCGAAAACTCGCTCGCAAATCCGGGCGTGTTCAACGACCAGAAAAAATCTCAGGAGCTCACCCGCGAATACTCGCGCCTGAAGGACCTTGTGTCCTCCGGCCGGAAGTATCAGAAAGCGTTTCAGGAGCTGGCCGACAACCGCGAACTGGCCGCGGGCGAGCCCTCCGATTCCGAGATGGGCGCGATGGCCCGCGAGGAGATCGAGCGACTGGAGCCCGAAGTCAAACACCTCGAACTGGTCATCCAGGAAGGACTGCTCCCCGCCGATCCGACCGACAGCCGTAATACCATCATTGAAATCCGCGCGGGTGCGGGAGGGCTTGAGTCGGCGTTATTCGCCGCGGATTTGTACCGGATGTACACCCGTTACGCGGAAACCAGGGGATGGAAGATCGACAACATGTCATCCAGCCCGTCCGATCTGGGCGGCTTTCGGGAGATCATTTTCCAGGTCAACGGCGACAACGTTTACAAACGGCTCAAGTTTGAAAGCGGCGTGCACCGCGTACAACGCGTACCCACGACCGAGGCTTCCGGTCGCATTCACACGAGCACCGCGACCGTCGCCGTGTTGCCCGAAGCCGAGGAAGTTGACGTGGAAATTGATCCTGACGATCTGGAGATCAACGTCTGCCGCGCCGGCGGACACGGCGGACAGGGTGTCAACACGACGGATTCCGCCGTACGCATTTTTCACAAGCCGTCCGGAATCGATGTGCGTTGTCAGGACGAGCGTTCCCAGATCAAGAACCGCGCAAAGGCGATGAAGGTGTTGCTTGCGCGATTGCTGGAACGCAAGGTTGCCGAGGAAAAAGCGAAGTACGACGCGCACCGCAGCAAGCAAGTCGGCACCGGTGAACGGAATGAAAAGATCCGCACCTATAATTTCCCCCAAAACCGCGTCACAGATCACCGGATCGAACTAAGCCTCTACAACCTGCCTTCGGTGATCGAGGGAGAATTGGATAATCTAATTGAACCGCTGTTGACCAACGACATTGAGTCGCGGTTGGAGGCACTTACGAAATAATGGAATACCAAGGACTGATCTTCGACTGTGACGGAACGTTGGCGGACACGATGCCGCTGCATTGGAAAGCCTGGCAACTCATCACCCGCAAGTATGAGCTCCATTTTCCTGAAGATCGATTTTACGCGATGGGCGGCGTTCCTTCGCGGGATATTCTCCGGATGCTGAGCGAGGAACAGAGCAAATCGCTGGACCCGATGGCCGCATCGCACGAAAAGGAATCCGCGTACCTGGGAACGCTTCATCTGGTTGGGCCCATCCACGCCGTCGTTGAGATTGCGAAGGCGAATCACGGCAAGGTGCCGATGGCCGTGGCGTCAGGAGGGACCCGGCCCGTTATTGAAAAGGTGCTGGTTCATCTTGGCATTCGCGACCTGTTCACCGACATCGTGACCAGTGAGGATGTGACCAACCAAAAACCGGCCCCCGACATCTTTCTGGAAGCGGCCCGCCGGATCGGCGTCAAGCCGGAGCTCTGCCGTGCATTTGAAGACACCGATCTGGGGATGCAGGCGATTCGCGCCGCCGGAATGGACGCCGTCGACGTACGGAATCTGCGCGAAGCGGATCTGCCAAAAAACAATTGATCACAGCCCCTTCGGGAATTTAACCGACCGCTCCGGTCTCCAGCAAATGATGGTCAAAATGCTCCTTCCGTTTTCGATCGTGGGTCGGGTTCTTCGGCTCGCTGCAACGATCAGCCTGTTTTCACTGATGGCAAATTGTTCAGCGATTGCGCAACCGGCCGAGGATGCGGAAACGCTGTGGTCGACCATTCGCATCACGGACAAACCGCCGGTCCCGCCCGCCGAATGGCTGGAGGACGCACCGACTAAAGAGGACGTTGCAAAATACGATCAAGCCGCGGCCGCCGCTTCCGTGAAACTCGCGACGATGTGCGAGAATTTCGCCGAAAAATTTCCCGAAGACCCACGCGCAGGGCAGGCACGTTTTCGTGCGTTGATCGCGTTGAAACTGGCCGAGAAGCTGGGCGATGATTCTGTTCAGGAACGTTTCGAGGCGTTGAAAACGAAACTGCCACCGCCGTCCGCCGAGATTGATTTTGTGCTCGCCGCAGCCTACGCGATGCACTTGTCCGAACTGCTGGACTACGAGGTGAACGGCGTCGATCTCGACGTTTTTTCCAAGGAAATCGAACCCTTGAGGAACCGTTTTCCGGACCAGTTTGACACCGGCCGGATGTTGTTCCAGCTCGGGCAACTTCAGGTGTCCGCCGGGCAACTTGAGCCAGGGAAAGCCACTTTGAAACGGGTCGTTGAATCCGGCGCGGACGAGGATTTTAAGGAGGTCGCCCGGGCCATGCAGGCTCAGGCGGATCGCATCGGCAAACCGCTTGAGCTGGAGTTCACCGATCTGAAGGGAAACAAGGTTTCGCTGGAGAACTATCGGGGTCGCGTGGTGATGGTGGATTTTTGGGCGATGTGGTGCGGACCGTGCGTCCGGGCGCTGCCCAAGCTGAAGTCGCTCCATAAGAAGCTCGGCGGCGAACAGTTCGAAATCCTGGGCATTAACTTTGACGGCGACCCGAAGGCGCTCGCTGAATTTGTAGAAAAACAGAAAATGAACTGGCCGCAGTATCCGGGCGGCGAGCCGGGTAAAAATGAACTGGGCGACGCGTTCAATATCTACCAGTGGCCGACCGTCTGGCTGGTCGACAAACGGGGCGTGCTCCGGGACATAAGTGGGGAAACGGACACGGAAAAGAAGATCGGCCGGCTTTTGAATGAGCGTTTTTGACGTTTGCGTTCGTCTGAAATTAGCGGTGAACTTGCAGAACAAAATGAAATCACTTTTCGCTAGGAAAAATTGGAGCCGCTGGATCGTCAGCGTCGCGTTGATCGCGGTCGTGTCGCTGATGTTCGTCAGAACCACCGCCGCCGAGGACAAGCCCGTCGCCGACAAGGCGTGGAGCACCTTCGAGCGCGCGCGCCAGCCCGCGCCGCCACCGAAGGAATGGTATACCAAGGAACCGACCGAGGATGAGATCGCCGCGCACTACGCCAAGCAGGCTGTCCGCGCGACCGAAGCGGCCGACATGGCGAAGGCGTTTTACCAAGATTACCCCAAGGACGAGCGCGCCCAACAGGCGAGGTTGTTCGAATACCAACTGCTCGGCGCCGTGATGCAGCTGGGAGACGACTCAGTTGCCGCCCGTGTTCGCGAAGTGGAAACCCAGCTCATCAACGACAAATCGATTCCCGAGGAGGAACGCGTCGCTCTGATGTTGATGGCCGCCCGCAACATTGTGCAGAACGCGACCAAGGAGACGTTGAAAGACGCTCTGGGCGAATCCAGTCAGGCGATCCTCAAGATCATGGACCAGTTTCCCGACAACCCGGGCCCCGTCCAGCTGCTGCTTCAGATCGCGGACATCCAGATGAACGTGGGTGACGACGTGAAAGCGGCGAAGCTGTTTCAGCGGATCATCGACGGGCCGTATCCGGACGAACTCAAACAGGCCGCGCGCGCCAAAATGGCCACCTTCGATCAGCTTGGAAAACCACCGGAGATCGCCTTCACCTCCGTCGACGGGCGCGAGATCAACATCGCGGATCTGAAGGGCCAGGTCGTGCTGATCGATTTTTGGGCGACGTGGTGTGGTCCCTGCATGGCGGGTCTCCCCGAGCTGCTGGAGACCTATGAAAAATTCCACCCGCAGGGTTTTGAAATCTTGGGAATCAACATGGATCAGGACGTCAAATCTCTGGAAAAGACAGTGAAGGAGAACGACATGAAATGGCCGCAGTTCTTCGACTCCGAGAACGACAACAATCGCATCGCGATAAAATACCAGATCGCTGCCATCCCGACGCTCTGGCTGGTCGGAAAAGACGGCAACCTGCGCTACCTGAACGCGCGCGCGGATCTGGCCGGCAAGATCGAGAAGCTCCTGGCTGAGTAACCGCACGATACATTTTCGTCGGAGTGGGTCTCACCTTCACCGGAATCAACCGGTCGAACGCATTCATTTTCCATCCGTATGAACCTGCGTCCATCGGTGGTTTGGTTCCCGATCCAGGATTTGCCTTCCCCTGCTCGAGTTCTTTTCTAGAATGACGACCATGTGGAAAGGGAAGACTGTCGGGCTGAGTGTCATCCTGCTCGGATCACTGCTGATCTCCGGCGCGTGGTTGTTCGCGGCGTCAGACCAAGCGTCCATCGGGGCGAAGCTTGACGAATACCGAGGCGTTGCCGTTTACAGCAACGGACTGATCTACTCCAAGTCGCACGGAAAACACTACGGCGATGACGGGTATTACTACGGGCAAAAATGGCAGTGCGTGGAGTTCGTCAAAAGGTTCCTTCATCAGGCGTACCAACACGAAATGCCGGACGTCTGGGGGCACGCAAAGAATTTCTTCGACGAATCAGTTCCGCAGGGCGAGCTGAACGCCGCACGCGGCCTGCTCCAGTTTCAAAACGGTGGTGGCGTTTATCCGAAGACCGGCGATCTGGTCGTGTTCACCAACGGCAGTTTCGGACATGTCGCGATCATCTGCGGCGTCACCACCAACGACGTCGAAATCATTCAGCAGAACGTCATCGGTTATCCGCGCCAGAAACTTCCGCTGAAATGGACCCCGAAGTCGTTCATCGTGGGGGACACCTACCAGCCGACCGGCTGGTTGCGCGTTCCGAAACAGTGATGGCAGTGACGGGGCGGTTGATGCGTCCGAAAGAAGAAGCCCGCCAGATGTTGGGAACTGTTCAATCACCGTCGACCGGGCCGAAGATATCATTCAGATCGCAGTTCAACCGTTTGAGGAGATGTTCCAACGTGTTGAGTGTGACATTCTGCTCGCCCATTTCCATCCGATGAAGGGACGAGACGGAAATCCCCAGCTTTCGCACGAACACGGTGTAGGTCATGTCGCCCCGCCTCCGGCGAAGGAATTGACCAAGCTTCGATTGCAGGGCGCGAGCCACGCCGGGATCGTGCGTGACGCCATTTTCCACATGTGGGAATAAGTGCTTGCCTTCGATTCCCCTCTTGGTCAGGCCCCGCACCGTAGTTGGAGACAGGGCAATCGGAGGTGTGCCGCCCCGTCAGAGAAACAGAAGCCAAAACAACCCGAACCACAGGAACCCATGAAAAATCACATCATGCCGGTTCCCTCAAGCTTGTATCCGAGGGGAATCCATTCGTTCAAAGTCCACGTTGTCCTGCTGACCGTTCTGGCGGCGGGAATCGCCAATGTTCCCGCGCAAGACGGGCCGCCGATACCACCCGTTTTGCCGCCCACGCAACCTCCCCGCGAACCGACTCCGGAGGAACTGGAAGCGCAGCGGAAAGCTCAGGAGGCGCATTGGCAGAAGAACCTTGAACGCTTCACTCCGTGGCTCCATGAATCGGATGCGAAGAAGGAGGCGGAGTTTGCGGAAGCGGATCTCCTGCGTCGCACGCGGCTGCTGTCCGAGGCGGCGCTGGACTCGGAGAAAGTGCATGCCCGGCAGGCGGTAGTGAACGAGCGCGCCCGTGCCGCCGGAATTCGACTGAAGAAGGACGGTTATCAGGATGGAGTGGACGTGATCCTCATCGGCGACCGTCTGGAAACGGTTCAGGGTCTGGGGCTGGACGCCGCGAAGACGATCCAGGCGAACAAGCTCTGGCCGACCGGCGGCTCGGGCTACGGTCTCACGGGATCGGGCGTGACCGTGGGCATGTGGGACACCAGTCAGGTCAGGACAACCCATGTCGAGTTTGCCGGTGCGAGCATTCCCCGGGTTGCCAATGTCGATTCCGGCATGGCCTCTCCGGACAATCATTCGACCACCGTCGCGGGCGCGATCATTTCCGCCGGTGCCATCGATGCGAGTTCCATCGGGACGGCCTATCAGGCGGAACTTAGAGCATATGATAGTTTCAATGATGCCAATGAAGTAAAGACGGAAGCCAACGGTGCATTCGCCATCAAGACGTCCAGTCATGCTTACGGGATACGCAGTGGGTGGGAACATCTTGGCCTCACCAATTACCTCTGGCGCGGAAACCTCAACGAGTGGGAGGATTACAAGTTTGGTTTTTACACCACGAATTCGGCCGCAATGGACAAAACGATCTATGATTCAGGTTATGTGCTGCCCGTTTGGGCGGCGGGAAACGACCTGAGCGTGTACGGTCCGGAACCCAATATTACAGGACATAAACACCTGTTCGGCGGTACAAACATCTATTCTGATCCCCATACCAAAACGAATTATTGGGACTGCCTCCAAGCGCATTCCTCCGCCAAGAACATTCTGACGGTGGGATCGGTGGTGCCGCTGGTCAACGGGTATCAGGGTTCCAACAGCGTGATTGCCGGTGTCTTCACCGCATTTGGTCCGACGGATGATTTCCGGATCAAACCCGATCTGGTCTCGAATGGTGAGAGTGTGTTCTCCACCAAGGAAACCGGTGACACCGCCTACGGGACCTACAGCGGCACCAGCATGGCTGCACCCTCTGTGGCCGGGGCGTTGGCGCTGCTCTACGAACGCTACTACCAGTCCCACCGCGCCGTGAAGCGGATGCTGGCCTCCACCCTGAAGGCGCTGGCTATCCACACGGCGGACGAGGCCGGTGATGCCGCCGGTCCGGACTACAAGTTCGGCTGGGGCCTCTTCAACGCGCTGGCCTCCGCGATCCTGCTCGACGCCAACACCACCAACGTGGTCGCAGGGACTCTGAGTGCCAACCCGAACATCCGGGAAGTGCAGGTGTTCAATGCGGGCCCCACCAGCCTCTACTTCTACCCCAAGGGAACGGAGCCGGTGAAGGTGACCATCGTCTGGTCCGATCCGCCGGGGACCAACTCCTATCCCCAGCTCGACCTGCGTTATCCCCAGTTGGTAAACGACATCGATCTCCGGGTGACCAGCGGCAGCCAGAGCTGGTTTCCCTGGGTGTTGAACGGGAACAGTCCCCACCTCGCCGCAGCCACCAACGTCAACCATCTGGACAACGTCGAGCAGGTGATCATCAACAACCCCTCGACCAACCTGCACACGATACTATTGAGCCATACCGGCGACATCCGGGACGCGGCGGGCGGGAACCTCACCAACCAGTGGGTCTCCGTCATCATCACCGGTCTGCAAACCGTTCCCAAACCGCAGCCGGTCATTCTGGACTTCGGATCGGTGGGAGCCACCAACGCGGCAATCCTCTGGTCCGCCGTTCCCGGTCTGGCCTACCGCATCCAGCACATCGACGAAGTGACCGCGTCGGACTGGACGGACGAGGGCGCACCCTACACGGCGACCACCAACAACGTGGCCGCGACCGTGACCTACACAAACGCCAACGCGCAGCGATTCTATCGGGTGATCACCGACAACTGAAGATCGACCGATGGACCCCGTCCCTACGGGCACCCGCCGTCCCGGAGGACGGCGGGATGCGGGGGAGCCCCGAACATGCTACTTTCACGGATCATGACCAAACGAATCCTTCCGCTTCTGGCCCTCGCGCTCATTGGCTGCACCGCACCAACAAACTCCATTGCCCAGGGCACAGTCGTCTATCACAACGAGGGGGACATCCGGATATTTTCCGACGGAGGATTTCGAACCGAAGATGATTTGGACCTCGATGGCAACGGGACCGTGGACTTCAAGCTGGTGGCGCAGTTTGGGTTCTGGATGGAGCCGGCTGGAGTGAATGAAACCATCGCCACCCGGCTTGGGGGGGGCGATCTCACGCGGTATGTCAATCCACTGGCTGAAGGCGTTGCAATCTCATCTACCGCTCTCGCACCTGCGGAATGGATCGGAGCCGAGGAGTTCTTTTTCCCGCAAGGCGGAAGCGCAATTATCTATCCTTTTTTTCACGGTCGCTCCACATCCGGCACATCTGGCCCGTGGCGGGACGGAGTGGACGCATATATCGGAGTGAGTTTCCTGATTGATGACGAGACTCATTACGGTTGGATCAATCTGGAAATTCCAGACACCTTTCCCTTCGTATTGCTCAATGGCGGAATAATCAAGGACTGGGCCTACAACACGGTTCCTGGCGAAATGATCCTCGCCGGTCAGGTGCCCGAGCCCTCGACGTGGGCGTTGCTCATCGGGGGTGGTGCAGTCCTTTTCTGGCGGTGTCGTCGTCGGTAGGTTATGTGTTTCCGAGTTTCTCTTTGGGCAACCCCGCCAGCTTGGTGGCTCCTGTAACTCACACACCTGACGTCTCCTTTCAGAACGGGCCGGCGGGTAACCGGACAACCACAGCAGCGGAGTCTCGACAAGCGTCATTCTGGTAATTATCGTCGGCCTCATGGTTAGAAGGTTGTTTGTTCCGCTGATGGTCGCAGCCGGGCTTTTGAGCGCGGGGGCGGAGGTGATATATTTGAAGGATTCAAACCAGCTGACCGGCAAGATTCTCACGGAAAAGGAGGACAAAGTCTACGTGGATCTCGGCTTTACGGTCATCGGCGTGCCTCGTGCGGACATCGCCAAAATCGAGGCCGACGATGCCGCGAAGGAATCTGAAAAACTGGTGGTGCCGCCGACCTATGAATCGCGCGCCAACGGCCTCTATACGATCAACCTCACGCCGCCGCCGGAACGGACCGTGCGCGACCTGATGCTTCAGCTGGGCGAATCGGTCGTGCAAGTCAAGACGCCCAGCGGCCTGGGTTCAGGTTTTATTCTGAACGAGGACGGATCGTTGATCACCAATTTCCACGTGATCGAGGGGGAGACCGAGATTTCGGTGGAGGTCTATCACCAAACCGGCGGCAATCTGGAACGCAAGACCTACCGTCAAGTCCGCATTCTTGCGATCAACAAGTTTGCCGACCTGGCGCTGTTGCGTATTGAAGACGGCGACGCGCCAAAGTTTAGAACCGTCGCCGTCGGTGATTCAGACAAACTTTCCGTGGGTGAGCGCGTGTTCGCGATCGGGAGCCCGCTTGGCTTGGAGCGCACCGTGACGGAGGGAATTCTCAGCACGAAGACGCGGCTGATCGACGGCGGTCTTTATCTTCAGACCAACGCCCAGATCAACCCGGGGAACAGCGGCGGCCCGTTGTTCAACCTCCGGGGCGAGGTGATCGGCGTGACGAACATGAAACTGCTGTTCGGCGAGGGCCTCGGATTTGCCATTCCGTCGGACACGGTGAAATACTTCCTGGATAACCGCGACGCGTTCGCTTACGACAACGACAATCCGAACAACGCGTTCCGTTATCTTGAACCTCCGGGCCGTACCAGTGCGGCAGCCAGGTGATTTTCTGAAACGTTTTTCCCGAATCCCGTGTTCATACCACTTATGAAAAAACTGTTCTGCACGCTCGCAGCCGTCAGCCTCATGGTCCCCGCCTTCGCCGAGGATGTGCCGCCGCCGGACCGGCTCCTTCCGGCCGACACCCTGGGTCTGCTCACCGTTCCCGACATGACGACCGCGCGCCGGCTCAACACGAAATCCTCTCACATGTTGCTCTGGGCCGACCCCTCGCTCAAGGCGTTCAAGGACAAGTTTCTGAACAAGCTCGACGTGGAGATCATCAAGCCGTTCGAGCAGAAAACCGGGATCGAACTCACCAACTACCTTAGTCTGGCCCAAGGGCAGTTCACCGTCGCGATCACCCGCAACGGCTGGAACGGTGCGCCGGGCACCGCCCCGGGCGTGGTCGTGCTGATCGATTCCAGAAACGAAAGCGCCCGGATGAAGTCCGCCGTCGACGATCTCCTGAAACGCTGGCGGGAGAACGGCAACTCGATGAAAACCGAGACCATCCGAGGAGTGCCGTTTTCCGTGCTGTTGATTCCGCGCGACAAGCTCGATGAATTTGATCCGACCAATGCCGGCGGGGACGACGGATCGGTGGAGGATCCGAGTCCGGCGGCGGACGCGGACGATCAGGAGGAAGTCAAACCGGTCGAACTCTTCGTCGGCCAGTCCGGTTCCCTGTTTCTGGCCAGCACCGCCCGGACGGATCTTGAGAAAATTCTCAGCCTGCAGTTCGGCGGACCGGTCATGTCGCTGGCTGAATCCACGAGCTTCATGCCCGATTACAACCGGAGCTTCCGTGACGCGGTGGTTTACGGCTGGTTGAACTTCCAGCCGGTCGCCGAGGCGGTCCAGAACTCCCTGCCGACCGCCGACCCCGGCAATCCGTTCGCCTTCAATCCTCAAAAGGTGTTCCGCGCCACCGGGATTTCAGGCATCCGGACGATCGCGATGGCGTCATCCATGCAGACCGACGGGGATCATTTCGATTTCAGCGTGAACGTGCCGGAGTCCGAACGTCGGGGGCTGTTTCGCCTGCTGACGTTCGAGGCGAAGGATTCCGCGCCGCCGGCATTTGTGCCGCAGGATGCCGTGAACTTCGTCCGCTACCGCCTGAACATGATGAAGAGCTGGAACGCTCTGGAAGCGATGATCGCCGAAATCTCGCCCCAGGTCGGCGGAATGATGAAAATGACGCTCGAAGCGGTGGGCAAGGACAAGGACGCCACGTTTGATTTCCGTCGCATGTTCGTGCAGAACCTAGGCGATGACCTGATCAGCTGGCGGAAGTTGCCGCGAGAAAACACGCTGGAATCGATGAAGAGCCAGCCGGAAATCGTTCTCATTGGATCACCGAATGCAGACCAGCTTTCGGGTGCTCTCAAGACGCTCGTCGGAATGGCCCCTCCCGACCTTACGAAAATGGAGGAACGCGAATTTCTGGGCCGCAAAGTGTGGTTGATCGCCATCCCGACCGGCATGCCCGCCGAAGGCCAGACCGAATTACCGACCCAGACGATCGCCTTCTCGAGCAACAGCGGCTATCTCGCCGTGGCATCGGATGTTGGGCTGCTTGAGGAGTTTCTGCGATCCAGCGATGGCGGCCCGGAGCCGTTGATCAACAAGACCGGCCTGCGGTTCGCCTCCGAGAAAACCGGGGGCATGAACACCGGGCTGTACGGCTATTCAAACGACCGTGAAACCATGCGGTATCTTTACAAATTCTTCACGTCGGACAACGCAGGCCAGTCCGTCGGCATGAGCGGTCTCAACCAGTTTCTCAGCGCAATGGGAGCGAACGAGGACGACAGCGATTTCGATGAATGGGTCGATTTCTCCCTTCTGCCGCCGTTCGGGCAGATCGAGAAACACTTCGATTACACCGTTTATTCGGGCAGCGTGAAGCCGGACGGCTATTTCCTCCAGATGTTCGCCCCCCGTCCGCGCGGGCTCTGAACAAAATCAACGGGTTCCGGAAAATTTCTTGTTGCATGGGACGTTCGAGCCGATAAGGTGTCGCGCCCCGCGAGAAAGCGGGAGCACAAGTTAATCAATATGAACGCCGATCTCTGCAATAAAGCCCTGTTGAAGGTCAAAAACCCGAACATTCTCGTCAACATGGTCTCGCGCCGCGTTCGCCAGTTGAACGCCGGTGGTGGCGGAATGGGGCGCCCCTTGGTCAAGGACACGGTCGGACTCGGATCTGCGGACATCGCGTTGCGCGAAATCGTTGAGGGTGCGATTGAATATGAATTGCTCATACCAATGCCCACCGGCCCGGCGCCCAAGCGCAAGAAAAAGAAGGCCTGAACGCCGACATTGAACTTTCACGAAATCAGCCGGAAGTGCATGCTTCCGGCTGATTTGTTTTTATGGCGGACATCGTCAACAACCCCAAGGCCCGGCGCGACTATCACATCCTCGACACGTTCGAGGCCGGCATCGTTCTGCGCGGCACGGAGGTGAAATCATTGCGGGCGGGCAAGGGGCAGATCGGCGAGGCCTACGCCCGGGTGGAGAACGACGAGGTCTGGCTCTACAACGCCCACATCGAGGAGTATTCGCACGGCAACATGCTGAACCATCAGCCCAAGTCGAAGCGCAAACTACTCCTTCACAAGACCGAGATCCGCAAGCTCTTCGATCAGGTGTCCATCAAAGGAAACGCGCTGTTCCCGCTGTCGATGCACTGGAAAACCGGCAAGGTGAAAGTCATTCTTGCCGTTGGGAAAGGCAAGGCACAGCACGACAAACGGCAGGATCTGAAGGAGAAAAACGCCGACCTTGAAATGAAACGCGCCATCGCAAACAGCCTGAAGGGGCGGTAAACCGGTCGCCTTGCGCTCCATCTGCCGCCCAAAAAAAACTCACGCCAAGACGCGAAGTTCGCAGAGGAACGAGCCCGCCGAGCTCGATGAAAAACGATTCCTCTGTCCCTATTCCCTTGGCTGCGCAAACGTAAGCTCTAACTGTTTCACTGACCCACTGTTCACTTCCCGTCCCCGGGTTCACTTGTAGATCACGACGAGAAAAATGACGGCCTCGGATTTCCCGATGTTCGTGAGCGAGTGGTCGATGTCAGCCCGGTAGCTCGCAGAATCTCCGGCCCCAACCTCGCATTGATCGTTGCCGGATTCGACGCGCACTTTTCCCTTCTCCATCGTCAGAAATTCGCGCGCGCCGCTGAAATGCGATGCGCTCCGCAGTTCCCCTTTTTGCTTGAGCACGACTTCGTAAAATTCCACATCCTTTTCCAGATTAAGAGGCGAGAGCGTCCGGATCTGGCATTGTTTGTCCGAACGAAACACGTGGGCGCGGTCATCCGCACGAATCACCTGGATGCCCGGCTTGCGCACCGGTTCCTCGACCAGTTCCGCCAGAGAAAGCCCATACGCGCGGGCGATCCGCACGGCAACCGCGAGTGTCGGGTTCGCCCGGCCCCGCTCGATCTGGCTCAACATGGACCGGCTGACCCCGGACGACATGGAAAGCGCTTCGAGCGACCAGCCCTGACCGGCGCGGAGTCGGCGCAGTTTTTCGCACAGAAGACCCGCGTCTGCGTCGGCGGGCGTGGTGACCTTTGGTTTGGGTGTGGTTTTCGCGGCAGGCATCGTTGGATCTAATATAGTGGAATTCCGTCTTGCATATCAAACATCAATTTTCCATTATCCTGCACAGAGCGTCCACTGTAACGAACAAGACCAATATGAAAGCCCTTGTCAAAGCCCGAGCCGAAACCGGCCTCAAACTGCAGGAAGTCCCCGAGCCGAAACCCGGCATCAACGACGTGCTCATCAAGGTCCATCGGACCGGCATCTGTGGCACCGATCTGCACATCTGGAAATGGGACGAGTGGGCGCAAAAGACGGTTCCCGTGCCGATGGTGGTTGGGCACGAATTCGTGGGTGAGATTGTCAAGGTCGGCTCCAACGTGGTGGACTTTCATCCCGGCCAGATCGTCAGCGGCGAAGGTCACGTTGTCTGCGGACGCTGCCGGAACTGCCTCGCCGGCCGACGTCACTTGTGCGCACACACCAGCGGCATCGGCGTGAACCGGCCGGGCGCGTTTGCCGAATTCATCGCGCTGCCCATGACCAACGTCTGGCTGCACCACGACGATATCGACAAGGATATCGCCTCGATTTTTGATCCGTTCGGGAATGCCGTACACACCGCGCTTTCGTTTCCGGTTCTCGGAGAAGATGTCCTCATCACCGGCGCCGGACCGATCGGCATCATGGGTGCCGCCGTCGCGAAACATGCCGGCGCCCGTTACGTCGTCATCACGGACGTGAACCCGTATCGCCTCGAACTGGCCCGCAAGCTGAACATCACGATGGCGGTCAATCCGACGGAGAAATCGCTTGAACAAGTTCAGAAAGAGTTGGGCATGACCGAGGGCTTCGACGTGGGTTTGGAGATGAGCGGCAACATGACGGCGTTTCAGGACATGCTGCACAACATGTCCCACGGCGGAAAGATCGCCATGCTCGGGATTCCCTCTGAGTCGAAGGCGATCGACTGGAACACCGTCATTTTCAACATGCTCACGATCAAGGGGATTTACGGTCGCGAGATGTATGAAACTTGGTACAAGATGTCCGTCATGTTGCAGAGCGGACTGGACATCGCGCCGGTGATCACGCACCGGTTTGGCTACACTGATTTTAGGGATGGGTTCGACGTCATGCTCAGCGGGAAGTCCGGCAAGGTCGTGCTCAACTGGGAAAGCTGACACAATGTTTCACTAACCAGATCCAACTGATGTATACGAAAATCCGAGATCATATTGTTTCCGAACTGGACTCCATCCGGAAGGCCGGGCTCTACAAATCCGAGCGCACCATTTCGTCGCCGCAGGGCCCCCGGATCACCGTCAAGGGCCGTTCGGTTCTGAACATGTGTGCCAACAACTATCTCGGGCTCGCGCAACATCCAGAAATGGCGAAGGCGGCGGAGCAGGGGATGCGCGACCGGGGATACGGTCTCGCGAGCGTGCGGTTCATCTGCGGCACACAGGACATTCACAAACAGCTTGAAGCCAGGCTCAGCGAATTCTTGGGCACGGAAGACACGATTCTTTATTCGTCATGTTTCGACGCGAACGGCGGCCTGTTTGAAACCCTGCTTGGTCCGGAGGACGCGATCATTTCCGACGAACTCAATCACGCTTCGATCATCGATGGCGTCCGGCTTTGCAAGGCGCAGCGGTTTCGGTACAAGAACAACGACATGGCTGATCTGGAAAACCAGTTGAAGTCGGCTTCCAGCGCGCGATTCCGTTTGATCGTGACCGATGGCGTTTTCTCGATGGACGGTTATTTCGCCAATCTCGCGGCCGTCTGCGATCTCGCCGAGAAATACGATGCACTGGTCGTCGTGGATGACTCGCATGCCGTCGGTTTTGTCGGCAAAACCGGACGCGGCTCACACGAACGTTGCGGTGTGATGGGCCGCGTCGATGTGATCACCGGGACGCTGGGCAAAGCACTCGGCGGAGCCAGCGGCGGCTACACCAGCGGACGAAAAGAAATCATTGAGCTGCTGCGACAACGTTCGCGCCCGTACCTGTTCAGCAACACCATCGCGCCTCCAATTGCGGCTGGATCGATCAAAGCGCTGGAACTTTTGTCCGGATCGACGGAGCTTCGCGATCAACTGGAAATCAACACCCGTTACTTTCGCAGTGCGATGGAGAAGGCCGGGTTCAACATCCTGCCCGGCGAACATCCGATCGTCCCGGTCATGTTCGGCGATGCTTCGGTGGCGGTTCAGTTTGCGGATCGGATGTTGGAGAAAAGCGTTTACGTGGTCGCTTTCAGCTTCCCGGTGGTGCCGAAAGGAAAAGCCCGCATCCGGACGCAGATCAGCGCGGCCCACTCGCGGGAGGATCTCGAATTTGCCGTCGCGAAATTTATCGAAACGCGCGACGAACTTTCAGAGCCTGTCTGAAAAAAGAGCGCGGCTGTGTTGAAGACCAGCCGCAGGGCGGAGGCACCAGTCCCAGGCCCCGGAAATTGCGAACCGACTGCGGCTGGTCGAGGACGACACAGCCGTGCTCCGTTTTTTTCAGACAGACCCTCAACGTGACCGGCTTGCCTGCTGTTCAAGCCACTCGCATGCGCCGGGCAACACGCGGTCCCACTGAAATTCAAACGACCGCTTCCACGCGTTTTCGCGGAGCCCGTCATAGGCTTGTTTGTTCTTCAGAACGACATCCAGCTCGGCGGCCAAAGCAGCGGGAGTTTCCTTCTTCGCAATCAGGCCGGTGACGCCCGCAACGGTGGAATCGACCAGCCCGCTCACCGGATACACCAGCGCGGGCGTGCCCATCGCGTTCGCTTCGATCACGTTCAATCCCCAGCCTTCCCGCACGGACGGATGCACCAAAAAATGCGCCTCGGCGAGCAGATGGTTTTTTTGGGATTCTGACAACCTGCCGCGAAGATGCACGGCGTCGTGCAGTTCCAGTTTGGCGATCAGTTCACGGATTTGCTTCTCGCACTCGCCCCCGCCGACAACCGTCAGCTCGACCCTGTTGCCCTTTTTCTTGAGCAGATCCACGAGCTCCACCGCGTGATGAACGCGCTTGTTGTTGGCAAGCCGGGAAACGGTGATCAGCCGGATGGGCGAGCCGAGAGGCTTCGGCGGAAGTTGGTGAAGCGGGATCGTATCGATTCCGTTGGGGAACATGTGGACCGACCCGACGCCGCGCGCTTCGAGTTCGGATTTCGTGCTGTTCGACGGCACCCAGAACGGAACGTTGCGATAGAAACGGTGGGTCCGGAATTCCTGCCAGCGGCCGATCATGTTCAGCGGCCAGTTGTAGAACGAATTCCAGATCGGCCCGAGCACTTCGTGAATGTAGGCGACGCAGTTCGTTTTGCACCACCACGGCGCGTACCACGGGATGCCGTGATGCTGATCGATCACCAGATCGAACTTCGGCTGTGTGCGATACCATTTTTGCGCCGCCAATACTGATGTTCCCCGTCCGCCACCGCGATGCACCGGCACGCCGTCGATCACGTCGTCAACCGGGCCGTTGGGAAATTGATTCGCAAACCAGCACACTTCGTGACCCCGTTCCTGAAGCGCTTTCAGGTAGCGTTGCGACACCCGTTCCGCGCCGCCGGCCATCGGATTCTTCGGGTCGCGCCAGTTGAGCATCAGGAAACGCATGGTGAATGCGCTGATTTGAGGGGAGGACCGCACGGGTGCAAAGAAGAATCTGCGCGCTGCTCCGAAACGTTGATCGCCCGGTACGCGGAAGTCCGTTCCGCGAGCGGGGTTTTGGCTCGCGCCGACGGGGTGGAACTCGCGAGTCAGAAATTCGAAATGGACTCTCGCATTCCGGGCGGAACGGGCTTCCGTGCCCCTTCGCGAAGATCCGACCGCTCAATTTTTGCGTCGGCACCGCCACCAAAGGAATACTCCGCCGCTTAATATGAGCGCCCAAGTTGAAGGCTCGGGAACTTGTCCGGCGAGGATGGGCTGGCCGGAGACGGTGTTGTAGGCGAGGTCGTGGATGATGCCGCCGTTGCCTCGGAGTGGATCGGGAATCTCTATGCGCAGCCAGCCGTAGTGCAGCTCACCGTCTATTTCAAACTGGGCTCCCATGTAGCCCATTGTGCCGTCCTGCCACAGTCCTCCTGCGCCCTCCCTAAGGACGTAGTGGAAGTAGGCGGTGATGGGATATTCAAACGGAAGATTGGGGGCCTGGTAGGTTTCAAACCAGACCGCGCCGGGCGGCAAGTCCGGACCGATGGCCTGCCCCGCCTGCAAAGGGATGGCCCGCGCCCCCCAGATCGCCGGGAGGCTCCGGATAGGAAAACACGGCGCTGTCGCCAATCCCGATTGGCTGAAACGCTTCACCCGCCTCAATGATGAAATCGGTCTGGCCGTCCTCATTGAAGTCGAGGTTGTAGCGGGTGGGGAAGTTCGCATCGCCAACGATCCAAAACGAACCGAGGTCGCGGTAAACGACGGTGCCTTGGGCCCGACCCGTGTCCAGAAACAACGCCAGGAGGAGAAGAGACAGCGCGGGGGCAGTCGGGAGTGTTCTCATGGCCGTTAGTATAGTCTGTTATTTCCCGCTGGCAATCTGTGCTCCCAAACGCACAGGAGCACGGGCGCATCTTGACACTGCCCCCGGAGCGCGGCCGTTAGGCCGCTTCAACGACCGGGTGGGCAACGGCGTAACGACTGGCCCGTGGGCGTGTGAACGATGAAGCGGCGTAAACGCCGCGCTCCGAGCCAGTTTGATTACGGGGGCAGTGTCAAGATGCGCCCCAGGAGCACAGATCGCCGTTTCGCGGGGGGGCGGCTAATCGAGCACCACCCGGTAAAAGCGGTTTTCGCCGGAACTGTAAGGAACGTTGGTCACGGACATGGTCGTGTTGGTGGCCGTCACGGAGCTGATCGCGTCGGTCCACAGGTTGGGCGGCATGTTGGTGGCGTACTGGAGCTTGTAGCTCTTGCCCACCTTGGCCGACCACGTCATGGCCATGTGGTTTGAACTTACCCGGGCGACGTCCAGCAGTTCCGGACGCAGATAAACCTCCTGCCCCTCGATCAACAACGAATACTCCTGATTGGTGACGCTGGGAAGGTAGTTGCCCGTCCGCAATGTGCCCTTGTGCTGGACGTGGATCTCGTATGATCCCGAAGTAAGATTGGTCACGATCATTTCCACGTTGTCCAGCGTGTTGTCCCCCGTGGCGGCGGCGGCGCCGCGACTCGACGGATTGAGCACGTAGGGCAGAGCGACAGGACCGCCGCCGCTGGTGGTGACACGGACGTCCAAATCATTGATGAGCCGGGACGTCGGATCGTTGAGCACGGGCTGGTTGGTCGGATAGTATCCCCGATCGTTCCAGACGAGGACCACCCGCAACGGATCACTGCCGGAATAGTTGATGTACACCACGTTGGTGGTGCCGTTGGTCAGAACGCCCTCGATGATGTTCGGATGAAGGCGGGCCGAGGGAGCGCCATATCCGTCATGATAGTTGGTCAGATCCCGCGCCAGCAGGCTGGCCGCGCGGTCGATGTCCGCCACGCCCCAGCCAAACTTGTAATCCGGCCCGGGCGCCGGTCCGGCCTCGTTTGCAGTCAGAATGAGCAACGCCTTGTAGGTGGAGGCGAGGAAACGTTTCTCATCGCCGTAATACTCGCGCACGCGTTGTTGCAGCAGGCCGATCCCGCCGGAAATCGCTGCGGCGGCGGAGCTGGTGCCGGTGCTGGTGTTGTAGCGGTTGGTCTCGGTATTGTTGAACTTCGCCGAGCTGAAGACCTGATAACCGTCCGCCACCAGATCGGGTTTGATCCGGCCGTCGTCGGTTCCGCCGAAGCTGCTGACGGCCGCCAGCGTGACGTCGGCGGCGGAGGTCCAGCCGTTGGTCAGACCGTTGATGGCCCCGACGGTCAGCACGTTCTTGGCGGTCGCATAGGTGTTGATCAGGTCGTAGCCGCCGCTGGTGACGCCATCCGGGTAGTGATAATCGGTGAAGGTCCGTCCGGCCGCCTGATCAGAATAGTGATAGTGCGGTTCAAGACCCGAACCCACCGGCGGGGCGCCGCCGTCGTTGGCGTCATTTCCGGCCGCAAACACCGGAAGCAGATACTTGGTTGTGTAAACCGTCTCATCGGTCTGTTCGGCACGTTGTCCATAGAATCCGAACTGGAGGTCTTCATACGGGTAGTTCGTTCTCCCATACCACCACCAATCGCCCCCCTCAAGCTGCCAGCCTTGCTTGGGACCGTACGAATGGTTGGAGACATGGATGGCATAATCAATAGAGTCACCGCCCATTTCGGTCGGGTCGAGCCGATGGTTTCGCGCTGAAATGGTGGACCCAAAATGGTGGACCCATAGGCCATGCCGGTGGCGGCGGAGTTCAGGCCGCTGGCCCCGATCGTGCCCGCCATCTGGGTCGCGTGGCTTTCCGCCACGAGGTCCGGCACGTAGCCGGTGTCGCCGCCATCGCGGTAAAACACGCGCGGCCCGTAAACGAGAAACTCCTGGTGGTTGGTCTGCGGCTTTCCCAGATCCCACAGACCCACCGTCGTGCCATAGCCGGTCAACGGGGTGGTGGAGATGCCCGTCGGCGGGCTGTTGGTCCACGCTTTGTCCACGGCGATGGTTTTGGCGGCGACCACGTTCATGCTTTGCAACGCCACCACCCCGCCGTCATAATAATCCACGTGGGAACCGCCGGGTGTGTCTTCGGCCAAAGGGATGCCCAGCTTCCGGGCCTCAATTATTGCTTTCTCATGTGACGCGATCTGTTTTGCCCGCATCACCCCGGCATGGGCACGGACGTCCCGGACATAACTCTGTCAGCGGCGCTCCTTCTCTTCGCGGACCAGCGCCTCCGCGGAAAGCAGCCGCTGGCGCGTCGGCGCGTCCATTTTGGAAGCGACCTTGGCTTGGTGCGCGAACGGAACGAAACGTTCGAGATCCGCCCGCCAACGAGCCTCCCGGGCTTTGCGCTGCGCCGCCAGTTCTTCGGGAGTCGGTTCGCGGGGAGGATTTGCTTGCGGTAAAGTCGGAGGTATCGGCGGTAACTCCTGGGCATTGATGTTGAAGTGAAAAAACAGCATGAGGGAAAGGGCAGCGGCTTTCAGCTTCAAACGATTCCTCCCCGACCGTGACGGATTTTTTTGTTCATAGGATCACATGGGTTGATGGTTCTGAACCTCTCTTGGACTGGACGGCACAGCTCTGATCGCCCTGTCTCTTTTTACTGTGATGAATGTGACCGGCACGGCAGCCAAAGGCAAGTTCGAACTGAAAAAACTCCACCTATAGGCGGTAGTCCAACCGGTGCGTGCGCTGTTGTGCTGGCGGGATGTCAACAAAGCTAGCGCATCGCACCCGGTTGGGTGACGCCATCCGTCGCCGCCGGAGAAAGGCCGGGTTCAGCCAGGAGGTGCTGGCGGAAAAGGCCGATTTGAACTCGAAGTACCTGAGCGAAGTCGAACGGGGGAACAAGACGATCTCGGTGGACAGTCTGGCGAGAATCGCGGCGGCGCTCCATTGTCGTTTGGACCAGCTGTTCAGAGGCATGTGATCCGCAGCCGTACTCGGTCCCCGTCCCGCGACCGGTTGTTCGGCCAGTGAATCGGTTACGCTTGATTCTCGTTCAACCCGGCCCATCGCGAAGGGGCGACGATTCTTCATATTTACGTTGTGAATTCCTCATAAATCACGCTGACAATTCATGGAAAACCGTTCATTCTCCCCTCCCGTTATGTCCCAGAATAATTTCATTCCATTCTTGATCGACAATCCGCTGACGTTACGACGGATCGCGTCCCAACTCGAAATGTTACCTGCCGACGTGGAGCGTGATCTCGCGAAACTCGATGAATCCCTGGAAGACACCAAATGGAAAATGGTGGTTCATCCGGCGCTCTGCCGAAAATGCGGCTTCCGGTTCGGCACGGAAAAACTGAGCAAGCCCAACCGATGCTCGGAATGCAAGGCCAAGGTCATGACGGAACCGGAGATCGAGATCCGGGCGCGCGGCAGATCCTGATCACCCCGCGTCCGATGCACCGCGTGATTTTCCATCTCGATATGGACGCGTTCTTCGCCTCGGTCGAACAACGGGATCACCCGAAACTTCGCGGTAAACCGGTCATTGTCGGAGGTTCCCCCGAAGGCCGCGGCGTCGTCTGTGCGGCAAGTTACGAAGCACGCAAGTTTGGCGTTCATTCCGCCATGCCGACCAAGACGGCGGATCGGCTTTGTCCTCACGGCATTTTTGTTCGACCGCGAATGTCGGCCTATCAGGATGAATCGCGGGAGATCATGAAGCTCATCTCCGATTTTGGCGCGGTGATCGAACAGGTCTCCGTCGACGAGGCCTACCTCGACATGTCGAAACTCTGCGACGGCGATTCAGCCGACGACTGTTTGTACCGCGCGATCCCGTTGGCGAAAGAAATTCGAAGCCGGGTGCGAACGGAACGTCAACTTACCGCCAGCATCGGCGTCGCTTCCAACAAACTGCTGGCCAAGCTCGCGAGTGATTTTCAGAAACCGGACGGGCTCACGTTGATTCCCGAACGCGACAAGGTGGCTTTTCTAGCTCCGCTACCGGTGCGCGCCATTCATGGAGTCGGCAAGGTTACCGACGAGACGCTTCGCAAGGCCGGCATTCACACGATCAAGCAACTTCAGGAATACCCCGGCGATCTCCGGTCGTTGGTCGGTTCCTTCGGGGCGACGCTGAAACGGTATGCGATGGGTGACGACGATCGCCCCCTGGATCTGAGCGACGAGGTGAAAAGCATCAGCAGCGAAGAAACGTTCGCGCGAGATACCGAGGATCGGACCATTCTGCGGAATTGCCTGAAACAACAGGCTGACGAAATCGCCGCGAAGCTGATCAAGCGCCGGCTCTGCGCGAAGACCGTGCAGGTGAAACTGCGCTACGGCGATTTCAGCACGTTGAACCGGCAGATCACCGTCGAGGAACCGATCGAATCCGCGCAGACGATTTACCGGATGGGTTGCGTATTGCTCGCCCGCGAAAAACTGGTGAACCGTCCACTGCGATTGCTGGGGCTCGGAGTCACCGGACTCGAATCGGCATCGATGCAACAGCTCTGGCTGGCGTTGAAATAGCCATCACTGCATGCATTGGATTGTTTCTCATATAGAACGTACAGCAAAAAGAATGTCGGAAAAGGGTGGCGGGTGCGGTGATGGCAGGGTGCGTCGCTCCGCGCGCGCCGCCGGGAGCCGGACGAGACTTTGAACATTCAGAACGGTTGAAGAAAGACCTGAACCCGCAAAGCCCATCGACGGACCGCGCAGGTTCACAGAAATCCTATGTCAGCTCAACCCAAACCCCGCGCTTACCTGATTCTGACTGACCGCTAATCTTCGATTCATTGTGAGAAAGTTAACAGCCAACGCTTTCCACGAAACGACGACTGAGTGTGGCCCTATAATACTGATGGGCGAAGGAAGTGATGACGTCAGTTTTCATATTGTTTCACGCCCGAGCCAATTCCCTACGGCGCTCCACGCCTCCAGTCTTGGCGCAGCTAAATCGTTAGACCACTCGACACCGATGCAACGATTGCGCCATCTATTTTGCACTATGGGCATACTCTCATTCTTTTTTGGCGAATGCGGAAAGCAGCCAACCCCACAAAGCCCAGCGACGACGCAGACCATGCCGTCAGGTGAGCTTTCTTACAGTCAGTTGGATATTACCGAGAGGTTCGACGACCATCTCCATCTCAAGCCTGACGATTGGATTCCGACAGTTCCACTGAACAAGTCAGTGCCAAATGGGAAGGACCTGCCACCGGTTGACGCCAGCGCCGACGAGGTTTACAAGGCTGCCGAGAGATTGTCGCAGCTTCGAGAGTCCATCTCGATTCAGAGCGATGGCGTTTACTGTCTGGTTTGCCATGTTGCGAACACTCAGCTTGCGAAGTTACGCACGCCTTACCCGAAGTGTGGGAGAGCGTTATTGAAGTTTGGTTGGGAGTGATATGACGACGTGGTCGAACATGCTTACGCGACATCTTGAACATTGAAACATGAAGACCATCATTGCAGTTCTTGGGACCCTTCTCATTTCAGGAGCCCTTCTCATGGCCGCTGAGGCAGACCGGTTCGTTCAGAAAATCAAACTCCCCTCCGGGCGGACCGCCGTGGTAGCGGACGGTGATTATGAACCTCGTTCCATTGGCAGTTATAGCGTGCGGATCTATTCAGGACAGAATCCTGATTTCCCCTTCGAGGACTACGTTGTCGGGGTCATACGGGCGCGGCCCGAGGGTTACATCGAGAAGATCATGCTGGCCGATATTGATGGTGATGGGCACGATGAGATTGTCGTGATATTCCGTTGCGTGGGCACAGGCCAGTTTCTGTCCGCCGAGGCCTTTGCGTTTGATAAGGAGAGGTTGTTTTTGCGCGCTTCGGTCGAAGGTTTGGAACGGAATGCAAATCCCGTGACAGCCTTGAAGAAGGTGAAGAAATGACCATCCCGCCGAACAAAAAAGAGTATAGCGAAGGAGAGGAACGAGCCTGCGACCATGAATCCTGTAATGACTGAAAATGAAACTCGCACTTGCACAAATGTTGGTGGAACCGGGCGATCAGGCCGTCAATCTTGCGCGCGCCGAACAATCCATTCGCGATGCCGCTGGGCAGGGCGCGGACGTGGTGCTGCTTCCCGAATGTCTGGACCTCGGTTGGACGCACCCGTCGGCCTGTCAAAATGCGTCGCCTATTCCAGATGGAATATCGTGTCAACGGTTCGTCCGGGCGGCGATGGAGAATAGTATCTACGTTTGTGCCGGACTGGTAGAGCGAAGCAGTGACCGGCTTTTTAACTCAGCGGTGTTCATTGATCCGAACGGGGAAGTGCTGCTTCACCATCGCAAGATTCATGAATTGGATTTTGCGCGGGAACTTTATTCAACGGGCGATCGACTCGGTGTCATCGACACGCCGTTCGGCAGGATTGGATTGATGATTTGCGCGGATGGATTTGCGCCCGGTCAGGCGATCAGTCGTTCGCTGGCGATGATGGGTGCGGAGATCATTCTTTCGCCCTGTGCGTGGGCGGTTCTTGCTGGCCACGACAATGAGAAGACTCCCTACGGCCAGATCTGGTTGGACAACTACGGTCCCGTCTGCCGCGAGTTTGGAATTACGATTGTGGGTTGCAGCAACGTCGGCCCCATTACGTCCGGTCCGTGGGAAGGGCGGAAGTGCATCGGCAATTCGATGGTGATTGGTGGCGATGGTGAACGCGGTCTGTGCCTCTCGCATGGTCCGGAGGAGTTGCGGATATTCGAGTGGAAGAAGTGATCTGCTCAATGTCAAAGATTGAACGCGATCGGAGGACAGGCATCCTGCCTGTCAGGGATGCCACGAACGTGCAGCCAGGAATGGCTCCTGGCACGTGAGTCTGCTTGAAACCGCGTCCTGCTTTCCTGGTTCGCGAGGGAGGCGGGCTGGAAGTCTGTCCTACGCGGGGCCTGAGACATCAGCCCGCAACCAGCGCGGCACCCCGCGTTGTTGCACCTGAATCGTCGCGTAACCGATAAAGATCAGTGCGCCGAACAGAATCGAAAATCGATACGCCGGGTGTGTTGGTGGTAGCGAGAGCAGACCGAACATGTCGGTTGCCAGATCGATCGGATTGATGATGACGTCCCAGCTGTTCCACCGTTGGAACCGGCCGATGTAGACGCCAACTCCCGCAAGGCCACACGCAACCAAGGCGAATGTCCATCCGACCCAATCATTGATCGCGCGAGTCACGTGCCGGTGCATCATTCGCAGAGAAACGCATCCGATCAGAAATCCCGGCCACGCAAACAGCAGGATCAGAATCATGTCGATCCAGAATCGGGTGTCGTGGACAGGCCCCAGATGCACGATGTCGGTGAAGAGATACGGCGCGTTGGGGAAGAACAACAACCAGCCTGCTGCTGCCCACGGTTTCCAGTTTCGCCAACCCAGCCGATCACCGAGGCGCATGGATGCGATGGCGAACACGAGCGGCAGCCAGGCGAGAAACAGGTTCCACGGCAGGAACAAATGTTGGAGCCGACCGGTCAACACGATGCGAAGTGCGAGTGTACAGCGACAATTAGATTTCCCCACTGACGACGATTAAAATTCCCCGGTTTTGCGGGGGATGGTTTTGCGGTGGTTTTGTTCCGATCGGGACGAAGCTCTTCCGCAGATGGTCACCGAAAGTCAGTTAAATCAACTCCGCAAGGAGTACAAGAAAAAGGAAAATATGACAGTCAGCGCTATGAAGGCGGGGATGGATCGCAAGACCGC
>Ga0209390_10003445_pt1 | contig 25670 bp, 28 predicted proteins | sample BON01_FD_187212 | JGI IMG/M metagenome (GOLD analysis project Ga0209390, IMG submission 187212) | Freshwater microbial communities from Lake Bonney liftoff mats and glacier meltwater in Antarctica - BON-01 (SPAdes) (version 2) | ecosystem: Environmental > Aquatic > Freshwater > Ice > Glacier... | reverse complement strand
AGACCGTTCGGTCAAATGTATCTCCATTTTTCACCAAAATCTCAGTTATTAAAACGGTAGAAAGCATATGTATGTCTAAAAATAACAGCCGGATAGCTTTTTTGAACGGCTGCAAAGAATTGGATTGTATGTATCATATGGTCTAAACTAGATATAAATAGCACATACATCGAAAACAACTGGAATCGAATATGCCTTGGGAAAAATCATTTAATGAAGAAGTCGCACTTGAAAATGCCATGCATGTTTTTTGGGGAAAGGGTTTTGAAGCGGCCTCCATCGCTGACCTGATCGAAGAAACAGGTGTCAATCGGGGCAGTCTTTACAACGCCTTCGGCGGCAAGCGGTCGCTGTTTGTCAAATCGCTGCTCAAATACGACCGTGATACCCGTCAATCCAAGCTGGCCCAACTCGAGGCCCTGGACGACCCGAAGCAGGCTATCAGCCAATTCTTTGATCGCATTGTCGCCGAAACCGTTGAAGACCAGGATCGAAAGGGCTGCTTTCTAATCAATACCTCGCTCGAGCTACCCTCGCATGATGCGGAAGTGAACCAGATCGTTGTAAAGGGACTGCGGGAACTTGAGGCGTTCTTTAGGCGCTGCATCGAAGTCGGCCAGGCACGCAGCGAAATTCCTAAAGACATCAAGCCAGAGGCTGTAGCGAAAACATTACTGGCCCTGCTGGTCGCTATTCGGGTACTCAGCCGTGGTGTATATACTGAAACTGCTTTGCAAACCATTGCCGATGAAGCCAAACATCTGATTGGCAAAGGATGACCCATGTCCGATGATATCCCCGCTTCGATCATCGTTTTCGACGTAAACGAGACCCTTCTCGATATCACCACGCTCGAACCTCTGTTTGATCGCGTTTTCGGCAACCCGTTCGTTCTAAGAGAATGGTTTGCGCAACTGATCCTTTACTCCCAAACCATGACGCTTTGCGGGCTTTACACACCGTTCGGAGAGCTGGCCGTGGGTACGCTGCGTATGGTCGCGTCCATTTATGGGGTAGTAGTCGCCGACATCGACATCGATGAACTGAAGCAGCGGCTGAATACAATGCCGGCGCATTCCGATGTTGTCCCGGCGCTCACCCGGCTGCGCGACGCGGGTTTCCGGCTGGTGACATTGACAAATTCGGCGAGCGCGTCTTCGCCCTCGCCGCTTCAACGCGCCGGGCTTGGCTCATTCTTCGAACGTTCCTTCAGTGTCGAGGCGGTTCGAAAATTCAAGCCGGCCCCCGAAACATACCAACTCGTGGCAGAGGAGATGAATGTCGAGACGCCGGCCCTGTGCCTGGTCGCCTGTCATTTGTGGGATACGATGGGTGCCCAGGCCGCTGGCTGTCGTGGCGCACTCATTACACGTCCCCACAACGCCATTCTGCCCGCGGCAGAAGTACCGATCCCGGACCTTGTTGCATCAGAACTGACCGACCTCGCCGAGCAGATCGTTCTGCGCTGGCAGGCATCCTGATGGTCTATTTCTCCGCCTCCATGTGCACCAGGTCCGCCTTGGCAAAAGCACCGGTGGTCAGGTTCTTTGCATGATCAGTCATTTCGCTTAACTCCGTACCTGGGTACGGGAATAAGCATACAGTCAACACGGCCGCACGCGTTGATAGCAATAACGGTGCTGACATGCGCGAACACAATACTGCTGCTAGCACGGTTTTAATAACGCGTCAGAAACTCAATACCCCAAACGGGCGGTTCATTCACAAAGCCGGAAAAGTTGTTAAAGTCGATGGCGCCCGCGATCGAGGTGTCATCCAGAATATTCCGCCCGAAGGCCGCTATTTCCCACTTCCCGTTGTCATGCACGTAACCGATACGCACACCTCCCTCCACCAGGCTTCTGTCCTGGAACTCGACACTTTCGTAGAGGAAGAAATTGATACGGCTACGGTAAACCCAGTCAGTATAGACATAGTACTCCCCTCTGCCACTTGCTGTCGGGATCCCGTAACGGGCTGTCAGGTTGGCAATCCAGCGGGGCGCCTGTGGCAACGAGTTACCATCGATAAACGCATTGCCGGTTGCCGTATCAATCGGATCCAGTACGGTACAGGGTGCCGCACATACCGCGACTTTCAGGTTCCGGTCCTGTATTTCCGTGTCGTTGAGGCTGAGCCCGATGCTCAGCTCCAGGCGCTCTACCGGGATAAGGACGCTGTCTAACTCAAAGCCGTAACCAACAACGCCGTCTGCATTCAACAGCTGGTTAAAATTGCCCGCTCCACCAACGGCGGTCAACTGCTGGTCATTTGTTCTGTAGTAATAGGCTGTCAGATCCACACGCCCGCGTCCATTCCAGAGCGATGTCTTTATTCCTGTTTCAATTGAATCGATGGTCTCCGTATCAGCCGTTGTTATTGCATCGCTGAATACAATTCTTCCCTGTATGTTCGGGGCGCGAAAACCGCGCGCATAACGTGCGTAGACTCTCGAAGTATTGAAAATGGAATGCGTCAGGGAAACATCCCCGGAGACGATGACATCATCCAGGTTGGTGGAGGCGGGCCCCAAGGTGCCGGAACCGAATGGGCCTATCAGCCGCTCAGCGGTAAAATCCTTCCCTTCCGCCGAAACCCGCATTCCTCCCTGTAGGATCCAGCTTTTCGCCAGCTCCCAGGACGCCGAAGCGAATACCGCCCCAGCACGGGTTTCCTGGTTCTGCAATGCACGACCGTTTACAGCGCCGTTTGCCAGGGTATCGAAACTGAAGTTTTCAATCTCCAGTTTTTCATAGAAGAAGTAGCCACCCAGAGTCGCCTCGACGGACTCAAAGGGCTGAAAGTTCAGGCGCAACTCCTGAGTAAATTGATCAAGGCCATTGATATTGTCAGCCGTTTCGGCGGCAAACGGAATGGATCCTGGCCCTGCGGGTGGTGCGAAATCAGCACCGAACCCACCGTCAACATCCCCCCGCGCAGTGACAGTCAAACGCTCATAACCCGTCACAGACACGAGTCTCCCTAGAGGAGTTTCAAGTTCATTACGCAGGCTGATTCCGAAATTGTTGACATCAAGTATCTGGGTCGCATCCTGCGCCGTTTCAAAACGTCGAAAGCCGTCAACCAGTCCACCCGTTCCCGGTTTAATGATATTGGCACGAAACGACCTTGATCCGCCGTTCAGCCACCGTCCGTGCAGATTCAGCAGGGACGAAACTCGCTCATTCGGCTGGTAAAGGAACTGTACGCGTCCGGCAAATTCAGAGAATCCCTCAAAGCCATCCTCACCGCCATTGAATGTGTTGTCGACAAAGTCATCCCGGCGTTGATAAAGGACCGAGGCCCTGCCGTCCAGGTCGCCGGCTATCGGCCCGGTCAATGCCGCCTCTGTATCAACCGTGTTGAAACGGCCATAAGAAACCCGCGCATAACCACCCAGTGTGTTTTCCGGCTTCGCCGATTCAAACTTTATGACACCTGCGGGTGTATTGCGACCAAACAGGGTCCCCTGGGGGCCTCGCAGGATCTCTACCCGGTCGAGATCAAATACCGGAAAGCCTTTCAGTATAGAATTTTCCAGTACAACATCATCATAGACCAGACTTACAGGCTGGTTGGCATTCAGGTCAAAATCCGTATTGCCCAGTCCCCGTATGTAAAACCGTGGAAAAGTCCGGCCGGATGAGGATTCGGCATAAACGCTGGGAGACCGGCCGGAAAGAAACAGGATATCGGCGCCCGCTGAACTGAGTACATCGAGTTTCTGGCCCGCTAATACGTCTATCGAAAATGGAACATCCTGGATATTCTGGGTGCGCTTTTGTGCCGTGACGACAACCTCTTCAAGCTGTTGTCCGGGATTACCTTGAGCCAGAGCCACCCTGCACACGAACAGGCCTGTTAGGATCAGAAACAGGAATGTGAATCCCAATGATTCTGGCAACGAATGTGAATTCGGTACTTGCGCGCCTTTTACATCATTTTTGTGCACGTAGTTCGAGTATTTCATGCTTGCTCAAAACTCTTTATATTATGGATATCCCTTAGGTAGTCGCTTCCGGCGCCGGAATTATTACAATGAGGCGTTTGAACTTTTGCATGACGCTGCACGTGCGGTACGAGATAGCTTCCACCGCGGGGATGCAATTCGCAACGGCGTCGGATGCGGTAAAGGTCGATCTTCCCTACACATCAATTCAACGTTCGGCTCATATCCACCCGACAGTTTCGGAGCTGATCCCGACTGTTTTTGGCGACCTCCAGGCGGTGGACTGAGTGCAGGCCATCCATCAGAAAAATATCTTTAGTCCGACGCGCCAAAGGATGTCCCAGGTGCCGACAATTGCCGACAAAGGATCACACATGCCCCATGATACACCCGCCTCGATCATCAAACTGCGGCCGAGATAAAAAGGGAAGCCTTGACCGACCTTATGGATGTGTTGTTGCCTTATAAAGGTATTTACACGGTTCCACGCAGCATCCCTCCCCAACAGAGCGGGGAATTCATAAGGTGACAGCTAAGCGGGTAGTGATCCTCGGCGGCGACTTCGGCGGCGACTTTACCGCTAAATACTTGCGCAAAACTGTTGACCCAAGCGTCGTCATCGAACTGATCAACGATACCAACTACTTCGTGTTTCAGCCCTTGCTGCCAGAGGTGGCGGCAGGAATCATCAGTGCGTCCGATGCAGTCACGCCACTGCGTGTCATGCTTCGAGGCGTCAATGTACGCATGGCGCACGCTTTCGATGCGAATGAGGAAGACGCGCTCGCAAAGGCCATGCAGGTGTTTTGGCAGAAAGGCTTCGAGTCCGCGTCTATCGCTGACCTGATCGAGGGGACCGGGGTCAACCGAGGCAGTCTTTACAACGCCTTTGGCGGGAAACACCCATTGTTTGTCAAAGCGCTGCTCAAATATGACAGGGACAACCGCCGTAACAAGCTTGCGCAGCTTGAGGCCCTGGACAATCCGAAACAGGCCATAAACAAGCTTTTCGACGGTATTGTCGCGGAAACCGTGGCGGATACAGAGAAGAAGGGCAAGCGCGTGGTGATATTCGAAAGGAAATAGACCCGGGTCGAACCCATCCGCAATGTGCGAGCGATTGAGATCATCAAAGCGCAGCTCGCCGTCAACGACGACAGTATTCAGCGGGCTGCTTAGCCCCCGGTTTGGCACGCTCTCCTAATAGCACGCCGAACTGATCTGGTATTTCCGGCAGATCTCTTTCACCGGCTGACCGGCCTCGGCTTCCTTCAAAATCGACACGATCTGCGTGTCGCTGTATTTCGATTTCTTCATGGGTCCTCCTGGCTACATTGTGCCAAGATTCTCTACCCATGAGTGGTCTACAATTCAGGGAAGCTTACGTTTTGGCAAGGGTCTTGAGCCGATACATTAAAACTCAGCAAAAACAGAAGAAGTAACAATTGCACGTGGTTGGCCTCGTAGCCCTAAAGTCGCAAATCACCGGCGGTTAACAGCGGTGTGGCTGTAGCGTAGCGGAAACCGTGCCGCTTTTAACCGTCCGAATGAATTTGCCTTGTTAGGTTTTAACTTGCCTTGCCCGCTTCCGTTGCTTCAGGAACCTCTATGAGGCTTCCCGTTTTGCTGTCATAAATATAACCATAAATTGGAATATCGCTTGGAACCATTGAATTATTTTTAATTCGTTCTACATCAGATAACACGCTTTTAGCTTGATCACTAATAGTAAGCCACTCGATAAACTTGCCGTCTGTTGTGCCACCACCTGCATTACTGTCATGCCACCCCGATGCATCAACACTTGCAGTCTTTAAACTACCAGACAATAAATCACCCATAATTTCATTATTGAATGTTTCCATTCCGCAATCTGTGTGATGAATGACAAACCATTCTTTTGTACCGAGTAATTTATATGAAATTACTAATGAACGTATTGCATCGTCACTTGCTCTTCCTCCTGCGTTACGAATAACATGGGCGTCACCTTCAGCAAGACCTGCATATTTTGCTGGATCTAAACGAGCATCCATGCATGTAAGAATTGCAAACTGCCTTCCTGGAGGCATTGGCAAATCACCCTTGTCTCCAAAGTTCGCCACATAATCAGCATTTGCTGATGTTACTTCTTCTACTATTTTACTCATCATCATTCTCCTGTTGGCAAGCCCAAGATTTCTGGTCCACTCAAGCTGTTAGGGTTTTCGGTTGTTGATTGATATTTCCGTCCGTCCATCGCTGTAAAATTCGGCTAGGCTGATAACGCGAGTGGGTCGCTCGAATCGAGTAATGCGTCGATGATCGGACATTCCGGGACGTCATCACCGGTGCATTGCGAGGCGATACTTCGAAGGGTCTTCTCCAGACGCTTTAGATCTTTGATCTTCTGTTTGACCATCTCCGCGTGGTCCAGGGTCAAAGCATGAACCTCGCCGCAGGTATAACCGCTTTCGTCCACCAATCCGAGCAGGCCCTCGATGTCCGCCATCGTGAACCCCAATTGCCGGCAGCGGCGGATAAAGAGCAAGCGCTTCAAGTGCGCCTCTTTGTACACCCGATATCCGCCCGATGTCCGCGGTGGATCCGGCATGATGCCGCTCTTTTCGTAGTAGCGAATCGTCTCGATATTCACACCCGTCCGCTTGGAGAGTGTGCCAATGGTGAACTCATTCACAGTTTAACCCCTAAAGCCCTTGACCCTGTAGGAACTACAGACTTTATAATCACCTCATTATTGACAAATTGCAAGAGTGTGTGATGGATATGATGGACAAATCAATGGAGACGGGTATTGGACGCAAACGGCTGGTCGCTGCGGGCGGCCTCATTGGCGCGCTCTTGGCATCATCGTGCTGTATTGCGCCGCTGCTCTTGCTCACGCTGGGCGTGAGTGGCGCCTGGATGAGCAATCTGACCGCGCTAGCACCGTATCAGGGGTATTTCATCGCTGCGACACTATTGTTTCTGGGTGCAGGTTTTTGGACCGTGCACATCAAGCCCAAAAAAGCGTGTGAAGACGGGACCTACTGTGCCTCGCCACAGTCGGATCGCATCATCAAAACTGTGCTGTGGGTCGCGACCGTATTAGTGGCGGCGGCTCTTGGCGTGAATTTTATTTTGCCATTGTTTTTGTAGGAGATTGGTTATGACTCGAGCAACCTGGACATTGTTATTGATAGTGATAATGGGATTTAGCGCCACGGCGCTTGCGGAAGAGAGCACGGTCACGTTTACAGTTGAGAAAATGACCTGTGCGACCTGTCCGTTCACCGTGCGCAAGGTGATGAAGAACGTCGACGGTGTTGTCGATGCCAAGGTCGACTATGACAGCAAGACCGCCACCGTCACGTTTGACGATGAGCGAACCACGCCGGCTGAGATCGCCAACGCCTCTACCGAAATTGGTTACCCGGCGACGCTAAGCGCGAGAAGCGATCCATGAACACCATTAATCTCCGGGTTTCCGGCATGACCTGCGATCATTGCGCGCAGACCGCAGAAGCCGCACTCAACGCCTTGGACGGGGTAGAGGCGCGCGTCTCTTTTGATGACCAGCGCGCCGAGATTGACGCCAAAGCCGAAGTGCCACTCGGGCGATTAACTCGGGCACTCGTGCGCCAAGGCTATGAAGGACAACTCCTGGACGACACCGGCGAGCTCGCCCGTGGTGGCGGTGCTGGGTTGCACGTGGCAGTAATTGGGACGGGATCGGGCGCGTTCGCTGCAGCACTCAAAGCGGTGGAGGAAGGCGCGACGGTCACAATGATCGAGCGCGCTGAGATCATTGGCGGGACCTGCGTCAACGTTGGCTGTGTACCCTCCAAAATCATGATACGCAGTGCGCAGCTCGCGCAGCACCAACGACATAATCCCTTTGACGGATTGGCAGATAGGGAACCGGCGATTAATCGTCGGGCATTACTCGCGCAACAGACCGCACGGGTCGATGAACTGCGCGATGCCAAGTACGAGAATATTCTTGCCGACAATGAGTCGATTAAGCTGATCAAAGGGTCGGCGGCGTTCAAGGATACCAACACGCTCATCGTAACGCGCACCCACGGCAACGAACAAACGCTCACTGCCGATCGCATTCTGATCGCGACGGGTTCGACTCCTGCTGTCCCGAACGTGCCGGGGCTTACCGACACTCCGTACTGGACGTCCACCGAGGCGCTGTTTGCAGACACCATTCCAAAACACCTGGTGGTGATTGGGTCATCGGTTGTGGCGGTCGAGATCGCACAAGCCTATCGACGATTGAGATCAGCGGTTACGATCCTCGCGCGCACCAAATTGCTCTCACAGGAAGATCCCGCGCTGGGCGATGAATTGGCCAAGGCCTTTGAGGCTGAAGGCATACGCGTGCTCATCAAGACCAGCGCGTCACGGGTCGAGCACAACGAGGGCACGTTTACGATTGAGATCGACGGCGAAACGCTAACGAGCGATGCCTTGTTGGTCGCTTCCGGTCGTTCGCCGAACACCGCGGATCTGAACCTGGCCGCCGCCGGTGTCGACACCGCGTCGAACGGTGCCATTGTGGTTGACGAGCATATGCGCACCTCTGTGCCCAACATCTATGCCGCCGGCGATTGCACCACGCAACCGCAATTCGTGTACGTGGCCGCCGCCGCTGGCACACGTGCCGCCATCAACATGGCCGGCGGTGATGCGACGCTCGATTTGTCGGCGATGCCGGCCGTCATCTTTACGGCTCCGCAAGTCGCCACGGTCGGACTCACGGAAGCCGACGCCGAACGTGACGGGCTGCAGGTCGACAGCCGAACACTCGATCTTGAAAATGTACCGAGGGCGCTCGCCAATTTCGAGACGCACGGGTTCGTGAAACTGGTGATTAACACCGACAACGATCGGTTGATAGGGGCGCAGATTTTGGCGCCGGAAGCCGGCGAGCCGATCTCCGTATCGGATCACCTGTGTTGGACCCGGCACGGCGGCCATCACCTGCACGATTTGCTGCCATTGCCGTACGCAGAGGAGGTGATCGCGCATGTCGCCGATCGTATCTCGAAAGTCCAGGATATGCTTGGCCGGCAAATCCTGATCGAGAACCTGTCGAGCTACGCCGAGTTCGATTGGTCGCCAATCCCTGAGTGGGAATTCTTGACGGCGGTCGCGGAGCGAGCCGATTGTTTGCTGCTACTGGATTTGAATAACATCGTCGTTAGTGCGCATAATCACGCCTTTGATGCCATGGACTACCTTTCGGCCGTGCCAGTGCATCGCGTTGCACAACATCATCTGGCGGGTCACAGCGACAGCGGGTCGTTGAAGATCGACACCCACGATCACCCCGTATCCGATGCGGTCTGGGAACTCTATGACGCCGCGCTGTCCCGATTTGGCACGGTGCCGGTGTGTCTGGAACGCGACGATCACATTCCCCCATTGGTCGAGCTGCTCACCGAACTCGACGTGGTTCGGCAATATGCTGCCGAGGCCACAGCATGAACGCGACGCGTCTCAGTGACTGGCAAGCTCAGTTTCGTGCGTTTCTGTATCGCGGCCATCACGAAGACGAGTTGGCGATCCAGGTTCGCACCAATGACACGACAACGCCGAACGAACGGCTTGATGTGTATCGTCATGCCTACTTCATCCGCCTTGAGCAGGCTCTGGCACACGATTTCCCAGTGACCGAAACCGTACTTGGGAAAACCGCCTTCGCCCGATGTGCCGGGGAATATGTTCTGGCACATCCATCACGGTCGCCGAGTCTTCGCGAGATTGGGTGCGCATTTGCTGATTGGTTGCAGACCAATCATTCCAGCGAAACCGCGCAAATTGCCACGATTGAATGGGCGGCCATGAACGTTTTTGATGGACCCGACGTAGACCCCGTGGCTGCCGATCGACTGCAAGCTTTCTCACCCGAGGACTGGCCACAGTTGATGATTCGTCAAATGCCGACGTTGACGATTTTGTCACTCAGCAGCAATGCCGATCGTGTGTGGTTGGACAAAGCGCACGACACAGAGTTGATCGCCGGCCGGGAACGTCACATTGCTCTCTGGCGCGGCGATGAGTATCGGCCAATGCTGGCAGAGATCGACGCCGATACGTTTGCGGTACTGACGGTTTTTGCCGAAGCCGTGCCGCTCTCTGTCGCGGGAGAACGGCTCGCGACACAATTTCCGTCCGCCGCTGTGCCACAAATGATTGGGCGGGCATTGCATAACGCGTTGGCGCGAGGCTGGGTTGCCGCCATCGAGCTCGAAGCACGTTAAGACCCGCTTTGTACCAGTCCGCAACGACCTATACCGGCGGCCTTGGCCATCGCACCGATGGTCATTGAACATTGTTTTTTGGACATAGGGCTTGATTCCGTAGCTGACTACGGGAGTAACCTTATCGCAGTCACCCAAGTCATGAAAGGAGCCATTGTAATGTCAGAGTCCAAATCCGGTCGCGGTTCGCTGTTTGCAGGGGGCGTCGCAGCCATTCTGGCATCCGCCTGCTGCCTCGGTCCCCTGATTTTAATCACGCTGGGCATTTCCGGCGCCTGGATCGGCAATCTGGCCGCCCTGGAACCTTACCGGCCATGGTTCATTGGTGCTGCGCTGGTGGCGATGGTCTTTGCCTGGCGTCGGATATACCGGCCTGCGGAGGCCTGCCAGCCGGGCGAGGTCTGCGCGGTACCGCAGGTGCGCACGGCTTATAAGGTCGTTTTCTGGATCGTCGCGCTGCTCATTCTAACCGCGTTGGCGTTCCCCTTTGTCTTCCCCATATTTTACTGAGAGGTACTACTCCATGAAAAAATCACTGCTCGCCACTGCGTTGTTCCTGCTATTCAGTTTGCCCGCCCTGGCGGCGCAACAAACGGTCACCTTGTCGGTTCCCGGCATGACCTGCTCGGCCTGTCCAATCACCGTCAAAGCCGCCCTCAACCGGGTCGAGGGAGTGAGCGCTGTCGATGTCCGTTATGAAGAACGTGATGCTACGGTCACCTTCGACGATGCGAAAACCTCCGTTGAGGCACTGGCTCAAGCCACGACTAACGCAGGCTATCCGTCCACGCTGAAACAAAGCCAGGCGACACAGGAGTAATCATGCAAAACCCCAAAACCCTGTTGCGAGTGAGTGTCATTGGCACCGTGCTGGTTGCGCTTTGCTGTTTTACGCCGATATTGGTGGTTTTGCTTGGGACGGTAGGCCTGGCTGCGCTGACCGGCTACCTCGACTACGTCCTGTTGCCTGCGCTCGCCTTTTTTATTGGCCTGACCTGCTATGCCGTATGGCGCAAGAAGAAACACGATGCCTGCTGCGATAGCCCATCGACTAAGGAGTAACGTTTATGAGTGACAACAACCTGCACATTGCAGTGATTGGCAGTGGCGGTAGTGCCATGGCCGCCGCCCTGAAGGCGACTGAACGCGGTGCCCGAGTGACGCTGATCGAGCGCGGCACCATTGGCGGAACCTGCGTCAACATTGGCTGTGTGCCCTCCAAAATCATGATCCGGGCGGCCCACATCGCCCATCTGCGCCGGAAAAGTCCATTTGATGAAGGCATCACGGCAACTGAACCCATGATCGACCGGCCCTTGTTGCTGGCCCAACAGCAGGCACGTGTCGATGAGCTGCGGCATGCCAAGTACGAAGGGATCCTGGAAGACAATCCTGATATCACGGTCGTGCAGGGTGAGGCTCGTTTCCGTGATGCGCACACGCTGCTGGTGAATGATACCGATGGTCATGAGCGCGAGATTAACTTTGATCGTGCGTTCATTGGTACCGGTGCGCGACCAACCATTCCTCCGATTCCGGGCTTGTCCGATACGCCGTACTGGACCTCCACCACTGCGCTTGCCAGTGACACCATTCCGGACCGACTGATTGTCATCGGGGCCTCGGTGGTGGCGGTGGAACTGGCCCAGGCGTTTGCCCGGCTGGGCAGCGAGGTGACAATTCTGGCGCGCAGCCGGCTATTATCTCGTGAAGACCCGGCTGTTGGAGAAGCCATTCAAACAGCATTCCAGGCTGAGCGTATAAGCGTCCTGAATGACACGCAGGCGAGCCAGGTCAGCTATACCAATGACGAGTTCATTCTTGCCTCGAATGCCGGGGAACTGCGGGCGGACCGGCTTCTGGTCGCGGTGGGTCGCACCCCGAACACTGAAATGCTGAACCTGGATGCGATCGACGTAGAGACCGACCATGGGGCCGTGATCGTGAACGAGCAACTCCAGACTCGGGTGCCGGGCATTTACGCTGCCGGCGACTGTACCAACCAACCCCAGTTTGTCTACGTTGCGGCAGCCGGCGGCAGTCGGGCTGCGGTCAACATGACCGGTGGCGATGCACGACTGGACCTCAGCGCCATGCCGGAAGTGATCTTTACCGATCCGCAAATTGCGACCGTCGGTCTGTCCGCGGCGGAAGCCGAGGCAAGAGGCTACGCCACCGACAGCCGCACCCTGACCCTCGATAATGTGCCACGAGCCCTGGTCAACTTCGATACCGGGGGCTTCATCAAGATCGTCGCTGAGCGTGACAGCGGCCAGTTGCTGGGCGTTCAGGCTGTGGCAGGAGAGGCCGGTGAGCTCATCCAGACCGCCGTGATGGCCTTACGCGCAGGCATGACTGTCAACGATATTGCGAATGAGTTGTTTCCCTACCTGACGATGGTGGAGGGGCTCAAGTTGTGTGCCCAGACATTCACCAAGGATGTCAAACAATTGTCCTGCTGTGCTGGATAAGGCGGAGCAGCCCATGAATGACATTCGTGAGATCGTGGAACGGCTAGGCCTGACCGGAGAAGCGGAGGCCGCACTTCATGTGGCGCTGTTGCGAGAGCTTGCCCAGGGGCAACCGGTCACCATTGAGCGGCTCGCGAAGTCGCTCAACTGGACGACTGGCGAGGCAGCGTTGGTGCTGGAAAAGTTGCCTTGTGGAACCATCGAGTACGACTGTCAAGGACGGCTAATCGGCTACGGCATCACACTGCGTGAAACACCGCATGCGTTTGTCGTAAACGATCAGCCGCTCTACACCTGGTGTGCACTTGATGCCTTGATGTTTCCAGCCGTTATTAGCGAACGCGCGCAGGTTCAATCGCGTTGCCCACATACCAACGAGCCGGTCACCTTGACGGTTACGCCACAGGAGGTGATTTCGCTCCAGCCAGAGGACGCTGTCATCTCTTTAGTATCGGTGGCTGCAGAAGGGGACATTCGAAGTGCCTTTTGTTGCGACGTCCTCTTCTTTGCCTCTCGACAGGCCGGGGAGGCCTGGTGCCGGGATAAACCGCACGCGCACATTGTGAATGTTCAGGAAGGTTTCGAACTGGGTCAGCGGATTGCGCGCCTTATGCTCGACAGCGCAAGGAGCCACTAGCATGACGGTTAATACTCGAATGGTAAAACCCAGCCTTGAACGTGGGCCGGGGCCACAAACACAAGGCTACGTCATTTCCGAGGCGGCCCGTCTCTGTGGCCTGTCTGTGCATCAGGTTCGGACTTATCTGGATATGCGATTGGTGTACGCCTGCGGTACTACCCAAGCTGGTTTTCGCTTATTCGGTGACGGCTGCCTGGAACGGCTGAAGTTGATCTGTTCATGTTGTGAGGCCGGCCTCGGTCTCCCCGAGATCACTGACTTTATACATGCGCTGGACAACGGGGATGAGCAGCAGTGCCGAGCAGTCGAACGGCAAATACAACACACGATTGCTGTTAAAAAAGCCGTGCTGAATCGCTGTACCCAAGTACTAGCAAAGGCGGTACGTGGAACCGAATTGAGCGATTTAAACCGGTCTTAAGTTAAAATCGGCACTGGACAGTGGCCGAACGAACAGGCTTTTCTGTCCATCCCATTCTTTTCATATCGAGATATCGAGGCGACCATGAGCAATAATACCAACCACTTACTTGAAGATGCACAATCCCGAATGGCCGACATTTACGAGCGGCTTGAGGTGGCTGACGATAGTCGCCACCGCTTGGGACAGCCCAAACGTATCCATCAGGCAAGTTTATCGGTGCGCATGGATGATGGTTCATTGCGCGTCTTTCGCACCTGGCGAGTGCAATACGACGATACCCGTGGACCAACCAAGGGCGGTATTCGTTTCCATCCGAACGTAACCGAGGATGAGGTCGCGACACTGAGCTTCTGGATGACGTTAAAGTGCGCTGCCGTCGATCTCCCGTTTGGCGGTGCCAAAGGCGGTGTTTGTGTCGATCCGAAGACCCTCTCCCGCTTGGAACTGGAGCGGTTATCACGTGGCTACATCCGCGCATTTCACGATGTGATCGGACCCGATCGCGATATTCCCGCACCCGACGTCAATACCAACGCGATTATTATGGGCTGGATGGTGGATGAATACGCCCAGATTGCCCGGCGGCACATTCCCGGTGTCATTACTGGCAAACCCCTCGGGCTGGGGGGCTCCATCGGCCGTGAGGAGGCCACCGGTGCAGGCGCGTTGCTGGTGATGGATCTGTGGGCGAAGCGGCAGGACAAAGAGCCTCACGAATTGAGTGTGGCCATTCAGGGATTCGGCAATGCCGGCCAGCATTTTGCTCGTCTGGCACACCATGCCGGTTATAAAATTGTTGCATTGTCCGACTCCCAGGGCGCCATTTACAGTGAAGAGGGGTTGGACCCTGAACCAATCATGCGTCACAAAAATCGTACCCGCGAACTCAAAGGCATGGTCTATTGTGACGATTCCGTTTGCGACGCTGCGGAGATGGAGACACAGACCCTGAGTGGTGACGAGTTGCTGCAACTGGATGTCGATGTCCTGGTCTTGGCCGCGCTGGAAAACCAGATAACGGACACCAATGCGGACCAGATCCGGGCCAGGACCATTGTCGAGATCGCTAACGGCCCCATCAGCACTGGCGGTGACCGGATTCTGCAAGGCCGAGACATCACGGTGATCCCTGACATCGTCGCTAATGCCGGCGGCGTTATTGTCAGCCATCTGGAATGGGTTCAAAACCGAATGGGTGATTACTGGTCGGGGGATACAGTCGAAAAGCAACTCAGACAGCGTCTTGAGCGTGAAGCGAATGCATGCTTTGACTTGGCGGACGAGAAAGCCGTACCTCTGCGCACGGCAGCCTATATCCAGGGCGTCCGGCGGATTGTCGATGCCATGGCGCAACAGGGCACTCAGGACTAATTCAACGATCGCTGAGGATAAGGAGTAAAGCCATGTTTGACCATGAGCCGGTCATTCTTCACAATGTGGAGTCGATGACGTTAACCCTTAAAGATCTCAAGGAACGAGGCCATCATATTGATCACGATATCCTCAAAGGGTTGGCTCCATACCGCACGGACCATATCAATCGATTTGGCGACTATACGCTCGATTTTGATCGACAGGTGTCACCCATGAACTACAATGCAAAAATAATTTAAATCCAGAAGGTTAGTTCACATTTTGGAGGATTTGGTAAGAATCGTTGCCGACCCTCTTATAAGGAGTCACTATCATGCCCTCGTTCGATCTGGTTGTTCTCGGTGCCGGTACCGCCGCCACCTCCACCGCCAACAAATGCGCCTCGGCCGGCTGGTCGGTGGCGATTGTTGATGAGCTACCCTATGGCGGTACGTGCGCGCTGCGCGGCTGTGATCCGAAAAAGATGTTACGTCGCGGCGCCGAAATCATTGATGCGGTGAACCTGATGCGCGGCAAAGGCGTGGAAGCGGAAGATATCCGCATCAACTGGGCGGATTTAATGGCCTTCAAGCGCACATTCACCGACAAGATGCCCGATCGGGTTGAAGGCAACCTGACCAGGAACGGCGTCACCACATTTCACGGCAGCGCCCGATTCATCAATGAGACTACTGTGAGTGTGGACGGCACCGAACTGAGCGGACGTTACGTGCTGATCGCGACCGGTGCCGAGCCGCGGCCCGTGGACGTACCGGGTGCAGAATATCTCAGCAACAGCACCGATTTTCTTGAGCTCGAGGCACTGCCGAAGCGGATTTTGTTTGTCGGCGGCGGATTCATTTCGTTTGAGTTTGCACACATTGCTGCGCGCGCCGGCAGCACCGTGCACATCATCGATCACGGCGAACGGCCCCTGAAAGCGTTCGATCCGGACCTGGTCGACAAGCTCGTGCAGCGCACACGGGGGTTGGGGATCGAGTTTTCGCCACGCACCGAATTACGCAGCATCGAACGTAATGCCGAGGTCGATACCGTTGTCGCGGTTACGAACGGTGAGGCACGGACGTGGCTGGTCGATCTCGTCGTCCACGGTGCCGGTCGTATTGCCGCCTTGGACCGACTGGGTTTGGAGAGCGCCGGCATCGACTTCGGCCCGAACGGTGTCACCGTCAACGAATACTTGCAAAGTGTCTCGAATCCGGCGGTGTACGCGGCCGGCGATGCGAGCGATACCGAGGGCTGGCCCCTGACGCCGGTGTCGTTCCTGGAAGGCCAAGTGGCCGCGGCGAATATGCTGAAAGGTAACAACCGAACTGCTGACTATCGCGGCGTGCCGAGCGCGGTGTTTACCATCCCGGAACTCACGCGTGTGGGCCTGCTGGAGTCAGAGGCCAGGGCGCGTGGTCTCGACTATCGCGTCAAGTTCATTGACACCGGGGGCTGGTATTCCAACATGCGCGTTGGCGAAGAGTGCGCCGGTGTCAAAGTGCTGATCGACAACGCGTCGGATGAAATCCTCGGTGCGCATCTTCTCGGCCCTGAAACAGCAGAGGTGGTGAATCTATTCGGCATGGCTATCCGACTTGGTTTAAAGAGCCGTGACCTGAAGAGGATGGTCAGCGCTTATCCGTCGGTCGGGTCGGATTTTGGGTCGATGTTGTAACGCCGCCTTTTCAGAGGACGACAGCGGTTCTCGATATACCGTGGGCTCCCAGCCGATGAATTCAGGCGGTACGACAGTGTACCTGTCCCCGGATCTGCAATACGTCACCAAACGGTCCTGGTCGATCATCAACCTACTTTTTCGCTGGCCGCCACTTTTCGACCTGGTTGCCGGCAAAGTTCGCTGTCCAGACCGTGCCGTCGGCATCCACCGCCACGGCGACCTCGCTCTGGCCAAGGCCCTTAGCAGGCGTGCCGAAGGCGGTGAGAAAGTCGCCTTCGGCGGTGAACTTCTGGATGCGGTCGTTGTAGAAGTCGGCGACAAAGACGCTGCCGTCGGCGCCGACGGCAATCGAACTCACGGTCGCGAACCAGCCCTTGAATGGCCCGAAGATATTCAGCGCGAAGGGCCCACCCCACTTACGCACCAACTCGCCGTCCGGGCCAAACTGCTGGACGCGGTCGTTGTAGCCGTCGGCGACATAAAAGCCGCCGTCTCCGTCCAGGGCCACGTCGGTGGGATAGTTGAACTTGGCAGCCCCGATGCCTTGCCCGGCCCAGCTCCCCAGTATCTTGCCGCCCGGGTCCAGGTGCACGATGCGCTGGCCGTAGGTATCGGCCACCAATAGGCTGCCGTCCGGGTGGACGGCGACGCCACCGGGGCTGTTCAGGCCGTCCTCGGCCTCGATGGCACGCTGGTAATCGCCGTCCAGGGTAAAGACGTGCACCACGTCCTGGAAATAGTCGGGCACATAGAGATTGTCTCCGACAATGGCTAGATTCATCGGTCGTCCGAGCTGGTCCTGTCCGAAGGCGCGTTTGAAGTGGCCCTGTTTGTCGAAGACCTGGATGCGGCTGTTGCGGGCATCGGAGATGAAGACCTCGTCGCTGGTGACTGCGATGCCGGTAGGGTCGTTGAGCTGGCCGTTGTTGCTGCCTTGTTCGCCCCAGCTTTGCTCCAGCCGGTAGGGCGGCTGCTGATTCCAGTTGATCGCGCCGCCTGCCCAGGCGAGCGTCAGCATGGTCGCCAACAACGCCAGGACGCCGTAGCCTGTATATTTGGCCAGTTTGATCATGTCGTGTCTCCTCATTAAAAATTGCGGCGGAAGCCGACGCGGACAATCTTGTCGTCTTCCAGGGCGTCGCCGTGTGGATTAGTGCTGACCGGCAACTGCACCGTGCCCTCAAATATCCACCGCCGGCCGACGTATTGCAGACCTGGGGCTAGCAGCCATTGGGTACCACCCGAATTCGGATCGGTGCCGCTGGCAACGTCGTCGCGGTCGCGGTGCACCAGGTTGGATTCCAGCAGGGCATAGACAAAGCCGGGCGTGCCGGATTTGAATTTGCGCGGCCAGACCCGGTACTGTATCGAGGCGTCGAAGCGGGTCTCGTCGCCGGCGGCAAAGCCATCGTGGCGGCCGTTTTCGCGATAGACCACTTGCGTGTCCAGCTCATATTGCAGCGTCTGGTAAGTGGCTACCACGCCGACGAAGCCGTCCCAGCCACCATCGCCGGTTTGCAGCGGGCGCGGCAGTTCGCCGAAGCGGTCGCGGTCGTTGTCATCGCCGGTGGGCATGGTGATGCCGGCCACCGGTGCGATGCGAAAGGTGCCGCCGGTGAAATCGCGTTTGTAAGCGGTATAACGGGCAAAGACAGTGGCATCGCCGAAACCGTCGGTGCTGCGATTGACGCGGCCCATCGGTGTCGTCACGTCCAGCTCCCGATTAAAGAAATGGGGCACCGCACCGAAAACCGCCAGCCGGCTGTTAATACCGTAGCCCAGCACGCTGACCAACGCCTGGACGGAGACATCCCGGTCGCCCGGCCCGCCGCTGGAGCGCTCACGCAACACCGCCTGTTCACGCCAGATGAATTCGCCCTGGGCGACGGGCAGAGCGGTGTTGAACGTGTTGGGGGCAGCCAGGGCGAGTATCGGTGCAATCAAGAGTGCCGTGAATGTGGTTGTTCCTCTCAAACGGCGCCGGCGAGTACTATTCGTCACCGGCCCGCTCCGCATCCGCGCTTTCGAAAGAAAACAGTGTAAAGCCGGCCTCCTTGACTGCGGTGCGCGCCTTGTCTTCCGTGAGTGTATTGCCCTCGGCCATCGTTACGCGCACGACGCTGTCGCCAAGATCGACTACCACTTCATCCACCCCGTCAATCTTGTTGAGGCGCTTTTCAATACCAAACGCGCAGTAGGGGCACGCGAGGCCTTTGACGCCCAGCGTGTATTGGTTGGCGGCAAATGCCGACAGGCTGAGCATTAAGCCAGCCGCTAAAGGCAGTAATTTTCTGAGCATGATCGTCTCCAGGTTGTGGGTTCATTCTCAGTCTACGAGCTGGAGTGCACTCCATGTCAAACTTTTTTCTTCAACATCGACACCGACTCGGACAAGCGCTTTTTTATCTCGCTGTTCGATGCGGCCAAGTCACGAGTCAACGTCATACGGATTTCCGAGGCCGTGCTGCGAAAGAAAGCCTAAGGGCCAGGTTGAGGCGTCTGATCGTCGAGCAATGTCATCTCCCGGTGGTCGAATCCTGGCAGGATCGATGGCTTGACGATTTTGAAACAGGGTGACACATCGAAGTCACGTGGCGTAAACAAGAAGCATGGAAAAAGAGACCTGCAGATCAGCGATTATCTTTCAGGCCGGGGGAGCTTCGAAACGCCCATTGACAGGTAGAGGCTTAACCATCGCTTGAACACCATAGAGACGCAAGGGTTCATCAAAGTTGTCGTCGATGACGATACACACTTGCTAATAGCTTGGATCGTACATCAAATCTTTGATCATCCCTTCAATATCTGCCGGTCGAGGCTCTTTCGCGAGGCCCTGATCGAAGGCCCGCCTCGCGACTTCAGTTGCGATTTTCAGAGAAATCGTTCGAATTTTCGATAACGGCGGATAAACAGCACCCACTTTCAGGTCCATTTCATCGACACTATTAGCGAGAACGCGGGCCGCATCTAAAAACATATCTTCGCTTACCTGGGTTGCATTGCACGCAATAACACCCAAACCTACGCCCGGGAAAACATACACGTTGTTACCCTGGCCGGGACGCTTGGTCTTGCCGTGATACTCAGTCGCTTGGAAGGGACTGCCGGAGGCAAACACGGCACGGCCATCGCTCCACTCATACGCCTGCTCGGCGGTGCATTCCGCCTTTGAGGTCGGATTGGACAATGCAAAAATGACAGGTTTGTCATTGATTTCAGCCATCAGGCGCACGGCGTCCTCGGTAAACGATCCCGGTGCACCTGTCGCACCAATCAAAACATGCGGTCGTGCCAACCGGATGGCATCCACAAAGTCTAATTGCGCGATATTTCGAGCATAAGGCAGGTTATGTGGGGCCAGGTCATCGCGATCGGCAACAACCAAACCAAATTGATCGACAAACCAAAGTTTTTCCCGTGCTTCTATTTCCGACCAGCCGGCTTTTCGAAAGGCCAACTGTATAAGGTCAGCGATACCGGTGGCGGCGGATCCGGCGCCAAGAAACATAATCCTGAGGTCTGCAAAGTCAACGCCGGTAATTCTGCACGATGCAAAAACACCCGCCAGCGCCATTGCCGCAGTTCCCTGAATATCGTCGTTGAAACAGCGTACCTTATGGCGATACGTATTCAGCAACCCATAGGCATTCGGCGTCAAAAAATCCTCAAACTGAATTAACACCCGGGGAAATACATTCTGTACGGCAGTGACGAACTCGTCGACCAGTGACTTGTATGCCTCGCCTGTCAGGCGTGGTTGGCGAACACCCAGATACAGCGGGTCATCGCACAATTCCTGATTATTAGTGCCTACGTCCAAAATCACAGGCATGCATTGCGTCGGTGGTATTCCAGCGCAGGCCGTATACAACGCCAGCTTGCCTATCGGAATACCGATGCCATTGGCGCCGAGATCACCCAGACCGAGAATGCGTTGGCCGTCGGTTACAACGATTAATCGGACATCCCGCTCCGGCCAGTTGCCCAGCAACTCCTCAATCCGGCCCCGGTCGTGCGGTGTTATATTCAGTCCGCGAGATTGTCGGAAAATGTGTGCAAATTCCTGGCAGGCCTGCCCGACAGTCGGCGTATAGACGATGGGCAAAAGTTCCTCGATGTTCTCAACCAACAACTTGTAAAACAGGCGTTCGTTGCGGCCAAGCAGCGCCATCAGGAATATGTAGCGTTCGATTTCGTGCGCTTTACGACGCATATTTTCCAAAGACCGGACAAGTTGAACGTCCTGGGTATTAATGGCCGATGGCAATAAGCCGCGCAGACCGTATTCCTCACGCTCCTGTGCAGTAAATGCGGTGCCCTTATTCAGTGCCGCTGTATCCAACCGCTCGCGGCCCATCGGCATGAAGCTATTCTTGTCGCTTTTCACTATAAGACAGGGCTCCTGAACACCATCATTTTTTCCCGCGTCATTTCATGCATGTTGACCAAAAATGTCCAGGCCACAGATTACTCACTGCGAGTTTTGTCGTTACAATAAATCAAAATCGCCGGTCACTATGGTTCAAGATCTTGGAAGTCTTCGCGAAAATCTACCTCAACCACGTCTGGTTCCCCTTGCGGACGATATCGCACTTGGAAGTCCAGAATCGCCGGCAGATCCACATCCAAGATGCCCACATAGGAAACCATATCGTTGGTAACAAGCTCCTCGACTTCAATCTCCATGCGCTGGCCCGCAGCATTAACCACATCTACGTCGAGCTCTGCAGGAACGTTGTTGCCTGTCGCTTTATCTTTGATCACCAACGTGAGCAGTAAGTTATCTCGCTCCTGCTCAATTTCGTAGCGACTGGCAGAAGTCTCTGGGAGCTGGCTAGTGCGGATTACGGCGTGGATGAGTTCGTAGCCTCCGCTCGTGTCGTTGCCTCTACTTGCGTCACTGGCTCTACTTGCGTCGTTGGTAGTGCTGGTGGTTTCACTGTTACAGGCCACGAGTAGTATCGTAAGACTAACGGCGCCAACCGTTTGCAGCAATCTGATCAGCGTGGTCAGCATCTAATTACCTCCATCTGTGTGATTCAACGCTGAAACAATCAACGTTAAAGGCGTGCTAGACGAGTATACCGTAGACAAAAAATCCATGCAGCGCCCGAGGCCGATAGGGAAGAGGGATATCAACTTACGAGGAAAAAGCCTGAAGAGTTTGTAAAGGGTGCAATGCCACGCAAATCTAGAGACGCACTATTTGCGCTGTTTCGGGGTGTTATCGGGCCTCAAAACCGTGGGCAGGGCTTTAGGCAGCGTTTGTGGATAATTCCGGGTGAAATGCAGGCCACGGCTTTCCCGGCGCGATAACGCACTGTTAACAATAAGCTAGGCCACCACCACCAGATTCCGCAATTCCAGCAATTCCAGCAGGTCCAGCAGGTCCAGCAGGTCCAGCGTAATACGGAAATTGGCGTAATATTCGTCGATCTCTTCTTTAAAAGCAGCTTGATACGCGTTTGTGCTCGCTCCAGCCGTTTGGTGGCACGCACGATGCTGCTACCGTGTTTTTGGGGTCGAACCTGCGTAATATGCTGTTTTTAAATGATATTAACTCATTAATCATACTTGGATTCAACAGCGAAGTGCAACGGTTAGTAATTCCTGAGTGTCATTGAACGCCTCATAAGGAGTCAAGTAACCGAGGCATTTCCTCGGCCGATGATTCAATCGATGTTCGATGCGATCTGCCTCTTTTGGGCTCAGATTGTCGAGTTGCAGGTCGAGCATCTGCTTGGCGATTGTGACGATCAGGGTCTCGATGCCGTCCACGCGCAGGACAGCACTCGGGCCAAAAGAGCGGGACAGTACCATGACAACAAGAGATGACTACATCGAAAAAGCGACAGACAAACTCGACGTGCTCAATGCTGACCTAAAAATGAGAATAAAAACTTTCGTCTGCAAATTATGCCTCATGACAGCCATCGCGCTATCCGGTTGCGCTACGTACAATGAAACATACTCCTCCTATGACAAGAGTGTTGATTTTACTAATTATAAAACTTATGCATGGCTAAATTCAGATAAGCCCCATGAGCCAACTCCGTATGATAATGATGTTATTGAGAATAACAATTATAATTCCCTCATGCCCTATTCCTATATGAGCGATGCACGCGACGTGTCTGAAGCAGACGACGAACAACGCGACGTAGACCTCCAGGAAACTGCCGAGTGGATGGACGCACTCGAAGCGGTGATTGCCCGCGAGGGCGCCGAACGCGCGCACTTTCTGCTGGAAGGCCTGATTGAAAAATCCCGGCGTTCGGGCGCCTACATCCCGTTTTCGCCGAACACCGCCTACGTCAACACCATTCCGCCGCACCAGGAAGAACGTTCTCCCGGCGACCCCGTAATCGAATGGCGTCTGCGCTCCTATATCCGCTGGAACGCCATGGCCATGGTCGTGCAGGCCAACCGCGAACACGAAGGCATGGGCGGGCACATCGCCAGTTTTGCCTCGTCCGCCACGTTGTACGATGTCGGCTTCAACCACTTCTGGCACGCCCCCAGCGATGAGCACGACGGTGATCTGGTTTACATCCAGGGCCATTCCGCGCCCGGCATTTACGCGCGCTCGTTTCTGGAAGGCCGTATCGACGAAGAGCGGCTCAAGGATTTCCGTTCCGAGGCCGGCGGCAAGGGCTTGTCGTCCTATCCGCACGCCTGGCTGATGCCCGATTACTGGCAATTCGCCACCGTCTCCATGGGCCTGGGCCCGATAAACGCCATCTACCAGGCGCGCTTCATGCGCTATCTGGAAAACCGGGAAATCCGGGAAACCAAAGGCCGCAAGGTCTGGTGTTTCTGCGGTGATGGCGAAATGGACGAGCCCGAATCCATGGGCGCGATTGATATCGCCTCGCGCGAGAATCTGGATAATTTAATCTTTGTCGTCAACTGCAATCTGCAGCGTCTGGATGGCCCCGTGCGCGGCGGTTCCAAGATCATCCAGGAACTCGAAGGCGCCTTTCGCGGTGCGGGCTGGAACGTCATCAAAGTCGTCTGGGGCGCGCTTTGGGACGGCCTGCTCGCCCAGGACCACGACGGCAAACTCGTGCAGCTAATGAATGAAACCGTCGACGGCGTTTATCAGGCCTGCAAGGCCAACGGCGGCAAATACACGCGCGAAAAGTTTTTCGACAAATATCCGGAAACCGCGGCCATGGTCGCGTCCATGTCAGACGAAGACGTGGGCCGGCTCAACCGCGGCGGTCACGACCCGCACAAGGTTTATGCGGCCTATCACCGCGCCGTGAATCTGAATAACGGCCGCCCGACGGTGATACTTGCCAAAACCGTAAAAGGCTACGGCATGGGCGAGGCCGGTGAAGGCCAGAACATTACCCATCAGCAGAAAGAGATGGGTGAGGAAGCGCTGAAAGAATTTCGTGACCGCTTCGAGATCCCGGTCGACGACGACAAGATCGCACAGGCGCCCTTCTACAAACCGGCGGAAGATTCCGAGGAAATCAAATACCTGCACGAACGCCGCAAGGCGCTCGGCGGGTATTTGCCCACACGCCGTCAGGACTGGGAAACCTTGAAAATTCCCAAGCTTTCCGCCTTCGACAAAATTCTGCAAGGCTCAGGCGATCGCGAAATATCCACCACTATGGCCTTCGTGCGTCTGCTGCAAATCATGGCGCGAGACAAGAATATCGGCGATCGCATCGTGCCCATCATCCCCGACGAGGCCCGCACCTTCGGCATGGAGGGCATGTTCCGCGCCATGGGTATTTACTCACCCGTGGGCCAGTTGTTCGAACCCGAAGACAAGGGTCAGCTCGCCTATTACCGCGAAGACATCAAAGGCCAGATTCTGGAAGAAGGCATTACCGAGGCCGGCGCCATGTCGTCCTTCATTGCGGCCGGCACCTCGTACTACAACCACGGCGTGTCGATGATTCCCTTCTTTGCTTTCTATTCCATGTTTGGTTATCAGCGCATTGGCGATCTTTGCTGGGCTGCCGGCGACATGCGCACCCGCGGGTTTTTGATGGCCGGAACCGCAGGCCGCACGACAATTAACGGTGAGGGCCTGCAACATCAGGACGGCCATAGCCATGTCATGTTCGACGCCGTGCCCAATTGCCGCGCTTACGACCCCACGTTTTCCTATGAACTCGCGGTGATCGTGCAGCATGGCATGCGCTGCATGTATGCTGAACATGAAGACGTGTACTACTACATCACCATGATGAACGAAAACTACGCGCACCCAGCCATGCCCGATGACGTGGAAGACGGCATCATCAAAGGCATGTACAAATTTTCCGCAGGCGACGGCCGGCTGAAAACCCGTGTGCAGTTGCTCGGCTCCGGCACCATTCTGCGCGAAGCCATTGCTGCCGTGGACTTGCTGAAAGACGATTGGAACGTGGCCGCCGATGTCTGGTCCGTACCAAGCTTCACACAACTCCGCCGCGATGGTTTAAGCGTAGAACGCTGGAATCTGCTGCACAGCGATAAAAAACCAAGACAAAGCTACGTGCAGCAATGCCTGGCCGATTGCGAAGGGCCAGTTATTGCCGCTACCGACTACATGAAAACCTACGCTGATCTCATCCGCCCCTTCATGCCCCGGTCTTACTACACCCTGGGTACCGACGGCTTCGGACGTTCCGACAGCCGTGAAGCTCTGCGTGATTTCTTCGAAGTCGACCGGCGCTGGATTGCCGTGACTGCGCTTAAAGCGTTGGCCGATGAGGGCGAGATCGACAGAAAGACCGTGAACAAGGCGATTAAAAAATATGGCATAGATCCTGAAAAGCCGGAGCCGGTAAGCGTATGAGCACAGAAATAAAAGTCCCCGACATTGGCGATTTCGACGCCGTTGAAGTTATTGAAGTTTTGGTCTCCAAGGGCGATTCGGTCGAGGTC
>Ga0209390_10003443_pt1 | contig 25674 bp, 21 predicted proteins | sample BON01_FD_187212 | JGI IMG/M metagenome (GOLD analysis project Ga0209390, IMG submission 187212) | Freshwater microbial communities from Lake Bonney liftoff mats and glacier meltwater in Antarctica - BON-01 (SPAdes) (version 2) | ecosystem: Environmental > Aquatic > Freshwater > Ice > Glacier... | reverse complement strand
GTTCGTTCTGAGCCAGAATCAAACTCTCCGTATAAAATTCGGTTGGCGTATCTTTCGAGACCATTAAATAAATTTAAAAGCTTCTAGGATATCGTATTCCAAATTGATCTTATCAGGATCCTTGCCCGAAGGCATACATCCTGACGTACTGCGCGACATTTCGCGCAGCGCACAATTTAATCTTTTTCTTCATCTCAGCGAAATCTAATCTGCTTACGACCGCCAAAAACTTGCTTGCGCTTGTTTCTGGCACGATTTTTGCTGAGCCACACTGTCAAAGAGCTTGTTTCGAGGGGACTAAAAAGCCGATCGGGTGACGCTCCGTAGAACTTACCGCGACCGACTGAGAGTCTCTCGCGCCGCCTCTTTCGTGGCGACGGGCGGACACTACACCAACGGCACGGGACCCGTCAATACGTTTTGATGTTTTTCCCAATTTTTTTTGAACTGCTGGCAACTGTTGTAATCGCAAGGAATATAGGTGCCCAGATTCGGATTTTTGGCAACGCGACCAGGGACCTTCTGAAGTTTTTGAGTCCGAACGATGGCTGTCAGGTAAATTAGAGAACAGCGATTCTCAATCTGGCGTCCCTAACTACTATACTCCTAGTAAAAATACCTCAGAGCCGCACAGCGAGACGGACTTCCTTTCCAAGAGGAAAGGCCTCGGTCGTAGCAACCTGTGATCTGCGGTGAATACCAACGAGCAGGCCCACGGCGGCCAGACTGAAAATCAAGCTAGTTCCACCGTAACTCACGAAAGGTAGAGGCAGGCCGTCGTTCGGAAGGACTGCTGTAGTGACCCCGATGTTCACCATCGCGGGAACGACAATCACACAAGTGAGGCCGAGAGCAATGCAGCGCTCAAAGACCTGTTTCGCCTGAAGCGAGATCCCGATACCACCGACCGCAATGGCGACATAACATGCGACCACGCCGAGGGTCGCAGGCAGTCCGAGTTCCTCACCGATGACAGGGAAGATGAAATCGATGTGGGCGAACGTAAGAGTCCCGAATTTCTCCACCCCATTACCAAGACCCACTCCCCAAGGACCTCCGTTTCCGAGTGCCAACAGCGAGCGCCATTGTTGCATTCCGCGGTCAAGTTGGTGAATGGGGTTCTCAAGGTCGAGCCATGCTTCGATCCGCCCCCAGCGGTTCGGATTATTAAAAAGGAACCACCCAGCGAACGTCATCGAACCCAAAGCGGCCGGAATCATGTAGCGCAGCCGTGTACCGACGCAAAACATGATCGCGCCGACGGTGACGCCTAAAGAAAGAGCGGTTCCGACATCGGTTTCCGCTGCGATGAGGCCGAGCGGCAGCACCACAATGAGTCCAGGAACCACAAATCCGCGCCAGAGTGTCCCTACCTCCGTTTGCCAGCGGGAAAACCAGCAGGCGAGGGCGATGACTACGATCATCTTCGCTGCTTCGGAAGGTTGGAATTGTCCAATTATGGGGAGCTCGATCCACCGTTTTGACCCATACAATTCGACGTTTACCGCCGGAACGAAGCATAGCACCAAGGCGACACAAATCCCGAAGTAAGCGAGCGCTGTTGTTTTCCGAATCCAGTCCAGAGGCATTTTCGCCATCACGCATGCGGCACCGAGCCCAATAACCACCATGATCGACTGCCGGATCACGAAATGATAAGGCTGTTCAAGCCCCCTCACCCACACGCCTGTGCTAGCCAGCATCACCAGCCCGAGTCCGCAAAGGAGGGCGACCGCGATGATTAAGAGAGTGGAACTATGGCGAAGCACTTGTGGGTATCTTAGAAGAAGCGGTGGCCGAATGAAACGAAAAACTTAAGGAAGCTTAAGTATTTGTCCGATCCTGAGCTTGGTTGGATCGGTGATATTATTAATCTTCAAGAGTTCATTCTGACTGACCCTATATTGGTTTGAGATCCGCCAGATATTCTCCCCTGATTTCACGGTATGAGTGCGGGACGACGAAACGGGAATCGCTCTCGGGGCATCTGCAAACTGATTGATCGTTGGGCGAACCAGTTGCGCTTGCGCCGATTCGATAGGTGGTAGGATTTCCACTAGGCCGCTCTCGGATTCGTTCGCTGATCGGCGGTCCCGGATTGCGGTGAGTTCCGGAGGATCCTCGGCGACGATCCGCCTGCTCTGCGGAACGAGAAGGATGGCTCCCGCACGAATATCCACGTCAGGGTTCATGTTGCGGAGTTCGCTTTGTTCGACTTGGAACTTCGCGGCGATAATCGCGTAGTTATCGCCTTTTTTGACCATGTAAGGTTGTTCTCCACTGCTAAGCACAGGGCGATCGGCATCTCCCAGAACGACCGGTTTGGTCTTGCTTTCATTGGAGGAAACGCTCGATTCCGCAGGTGCTTGAGTGCGGCCGGAGAGATACTGCTTGTGGATAAAAATCATACCGATCGCAAGAATATGGATCGCAAAAATGATCGAAAGCGAGCGGGAGATATTGAGGCCCGGTCCTTCGACTTCATCCGCCGAGGAAGCTGCGGCTGAGGCACGTTGCTTACGAGGCTTTTGGGTTTTGTTAAAAAGGCGCGCATGTAGCCTTTTTTTTACGGGCGTGCGACGGGTTGGTATTCTTTCGAATTTCATAGAGCGTTTGCTGGTTGCTGTTAATTAAAAAAGTTGGTGAACGAGGTCGCGGAAGACATCGCCACGATGTTCGTATCCTTTGAACTGGTCGAAGGATGAGGTTCCGGGTGAAAGCAAAATAGTGGAGCCACGCGGCGCAATTGAGCGTGCGTGAAGGATGGCTTCCTCAAGGGTTCCGACCGCTGTCGATGGAACTGAATTTCTGAAAAGCTCCGCAAGTGGACAAGCGATTTGTCCAAATGTGACCGCACCAAGTGCCTGCCTGCCTAAGACAGGTAGGAGAGCGGAATAGTCGAGGCCCTTGTCCTTTCCGCCAGCAATCAGTATGACCGGACGGTTTTGCGAACGGACGGCACATTGCAGAGCATGGAGATTGGTAGCCTTGGAGTCGTTGAGATATTCGACACCGTCGAGGGTGCGGATCAACTCGCAGCGGTGCGGTGGTGGTGCGTAGCCTTCGAGCGCCGTGGGGATGATTGATGGATCGATGCCGTAGGCCATGCATGCGGCCATCGCGGCCATCGCGTTTTCCGCGTTGTGAAGACCGCGCAGCGAGGTTTCGGCTTCGAGATCGAGCAGCACGCGTCCGCCCTGCATGATTGTGACCCCGTCGGAGAAAAAGTCAGCCTTACGGGATTCGGTGGAGAAAGTGATCAGCTTGGGCGTCAGCTCTCCGAGATCCTCACCGTATCTTACGACCATGCTGTCATCCGCAGTCTGGTTTTTGAAAATTCGCAGTTTTGCGGCACGGTAGGCCTCGACGGTCGGATACCGGTCCATGTGGTCTGGAGCAAAATTCAACCAGATGGAGACCCTGGGCCGGAGGTCGTCGATTGTCTCAAGCTGGAACGACGAAAGCTCGAGGGCCACCGCCGCCGGGACATCCGGATTGAGTAGAATTTCTGAAAGAGGAGCTCCGTAATTTCCGCAGGGAGTGCCGCCCAAGCCCGCCTGTTTGAGAATGCGAGAGACCAGTTCCGTGGTTGTCGTTTTACCGTTGGTGCCGGTGATACCGATGATCCCACCTTGATAGAATTTCGAGGCAAGCTCGGTTTCGCCGATGAGCGGGGCTTTCTTTGCGAAGGCCTGGACCAACGCTGAGTAGGTATCGATACCCGGGCTGATGACGATCAGATCGGCAGAAAAATCCTCAGCATCAGCGATGGAAAATTTCGGGTGGGTTTTCACTCCGGGCGGAATTTTTTCGAAAACCTTTTCATCACCCTCGTCCCAGATCGAAACAACCGCGCCTTCGCGCAAGGCCAGCGCAGCCGCCGCACGTCCCGAACGTCCGGCGCCGAAGACGGCTACGTGCTTTTCGAAGATGGAAAAAGATTCGTTCACTGTTGGTTTAAGCGATTTTCAGAAGTGCGATCCCGAAGAGTGCGAGCATGATTGAAAGGATCCAGAAGCGGATGATAACCTGGGATTCATGCCAGCCGAGCAGTTCGAAGTGATGATGGATAGGCGCCATCTTGAAGATGCGTTTTTTGCGGAGTTTAAAGGAACCGACTTGGAGTATCACAGAGAGTGCTTCCATGACGAACACGCCGCCGATGATCACGAGTAGGAGTTCTTGTTTGGTACAGATCGCAGCGGTTCCGAGTGCACCACCAATGGCGAGTGATCCGGTGTCACCCATAAAGACTTTCGCAGGATGGCAGTTAAACCAAAGGAAACCGAAAGCCGCCCCAGCCAGCGCCATGAGGAACACTGCGAGCTCCGCGATATAACGGTTGTGCGGGATCACGAGATACTCGGTTGCCATGAAGAAGTGACCTGCGAGGTAGGCGAGCATCGCGTAACTGAGCGCGACCGAAATCGTGCACCCAGTCGCCAGTCCGTCGAGTCCGTCAGTGAGATTCACCGCATTCGAGCAGCCTATGATGACAAGGATAAAAAACGGGATGATGAAGATGCCCAGATCGAAGAGAGGAATTTTAAACAACGGGAAACAGATTTCGCCAATCCCGATTCGCTGCTCGCCTAAGCGGAATCCGGCAATCCCTTTGCTGATCTGTTCTGCCGTCGCGCCGAAGCCAGAAATCTCTGTCTTGAAATAGATGAAGCACGAGGCGATCAGAGCAATGACGCACTGCCATAACAGCTTTTTCCGACTCGAAATTCCCGCGGAGTTCTTCATTTTTACCTTGGTGTAGTCATCGACAAAACCGAGCAGGCCGCAAGCGGCCATGGTGCAGGCACAAACGGCAACGAAAGGATTGAAGATTCGGGCGCAGACCAAAGTGGAGATCAGAACACTGGCGAGAATCAGGACGCCACCCATGGTAGGGGTGCCGATTTTCCCACCATGGAGTTCCGCGAGCTTGTGGACTTCTGCAGCGGTGCGAATCGGCTGGCCGGCTTTTAAAGAGATCAGCTTTCGGATGATGAGAGGGCCGATCAGGATGGAAACGCCGAAGGACAGGAGTCCGGCGGTTGCGGCACGGAAGGTAACGTATCCGAAAAGGTTGAGAAACGAGAAGGTGTGCGCCCAGTCTTCTTTACCAGAGGCGATCTCAGCCTGATGTGCGGCGTGCCAAAAATCGTAAATTGCGGTTAACATGCTGTCGGGAAAGCGGTCTGGAGAACTTTTTCGATGGCGGCGGTGCGGCTTCCTTTGAAGAGGACCACGTCGCCGGAGCGTGAGTTATCGAGTAGCCAGTCTGCTGCTTGGTGGATGTCTGGAAAATGGGTCGCGTTACCACCCGCAGCAATACCTTCTGCACCTTCGCCGACCGCGATCAGGCGCAATCCTTTGTCGGCAGCCAGTTTGCCGATGCGCAAATGGGCTTCTTCAGCGTATGGTCCGAGTTCACCCATTTTCCCGAGAACCGCGATGCGCTGGTTTCCTTCGGGAACTGCCATTTCAGAGAGGGTTTCGAGTGCCGCCGCCATCGATTCCGGATTGGCGTTGTAGCTGTCATCCAGCAAGGTGATCCCCTCCCAATTGATCTGCCGCATGCGGCCGGTGGTCAGGTTCACCGAAGAAAGCCCCTTCGCGATTTCTACAGGAGTTAGTCCGAGTCTCCAGCCGAGGGCGGCGGCGAGGAGGGCATTGGTGATCATGTGCCGGCCGAGGACAGGGATGAAGACGTCAACAGGCTCCTCGCCTTCGATCACGAGGCTGATCTGCGTACCGTTTGCCTGAGGACGGGGGTTTTCCGCTCTTACCATTCCTCTGCCGTTTCCCACGGGAATCAGGCGCGCATGGGTGCGGGAACGGAAGTATTCATTGAATTCACATCCCGCCGGAGTGAACAGCAGGCCGGTTTCCGGAAGGTAGCGGGCTAGCGTTCCTTTCTCTTCCGCGATGGCCTCACGAGTCCCGAGGAACTCGATGTGCGCGGACCCAATGTTGGTGATGATGCCATATTGCGGGCGGGCGATTTCACATAGTGGCGAGAGTTCGCCAGAGTGGTTCATTCCGATTTCGAAAACGGCAGCGGTGTGCTCGCGAGTCGTCGCGAGCACAGTCAGGGGAAGTCCAATGTGGTTGTTTAGATTTCCTTGGGTCGCATTGACCGCAAAGCGCTGGGAAAGAACAGATGTGGTGAAGTCTTTGGTCGAGGTCTTGCCGTTCGATCCGGTGATGCAGATCACGGGAATATCGAGCTGGCTACGCCACCAGTGGGCAAGCCGCTGGAGGGCGAAAAGAGTGTCCGGCACCTCGATCACCGCTCGGCTATCACCGACTGATCCACCTGACCATTTACCCACGATCACCACCGTGGCCCCAGCTTTCAGCGCGGTTTCAGCGAACGTGTCACCATTGAAATTCTCCCCGCTCAGCGCGATGAAGAGCCCACCGGCGGACGGCTTGCGTGTATCCGTGAAAACCGAAGACACCTCGGCTGACCCGGAGCCTGCGACAAGGCGGGCGTCGAGGATCTCGCAGATGTTCTGGGCGTTGGTTTTCATGGCTGGAACGGGTGGATGGTCGCCATCGGTAGGACGGGCGCATGGATGAAATGATTCAGTTTTTCAAAATCGGTTCTCTGGATTGGCGCGCATTTCGGCCACTTGCTCGGCACGTTTCCGAAGGGCGAGATCGGCCCTTTTGCGGTCATCAAAATCAATGCTGCGGTCGGCGAATTGCTGGTAGGCCTCATGCCCTTTTCCGGCGATCAGGACGATATCACCGGAAAGCGAGTTATTTAACGCGGTCTCTATCGCTTCCGCGCGGTCGGTGACGGCGAGGTGATTGCACTTTTTCGGCAGGCCTTTTACGATATCCTGGATGATCGCTTCCGGGTCCTCGGAGCGGGGATTATCGGAGGTGATGACAAGTCCGTCGCTGAACCGGGCGGCGGCGGCGGCCATCAACGGGCGCTTGCCTTTGTCGCGGTCCCCACCACAGCCGAACACGGTGATGAGGCGACGGGGATCGAGTTCCTTGAGGGTGCGGCAGGCGTTCTCAAGCGCATCGGGGGTGTGGGCGTAGTCGACAAAAACTGTGGTTCCGCCTGCGTTGCCAACGTTTTCCATACGACCGGGAACCTGTGGAGAATCCGAGAGAGCGGCGACAGACTGGCGGGGTTTAATGCCGCAGGCCGCTGAGGCGGCGATGGCAGCGAGGAGATTGTAGGCATTGAAACGCCCTATTAGCGCTGAGCGGACGAGGTAAGTCCGACCTTTCACCGCGAGCTCAAAGTTCATCCCGTCACGTCCCTGCATAAAGTTGTTTGCTCGGAAATCACAGTTCACATTGAAGCCGTAGCGGATCACCGGCATTTCGCCATCGAGTTCCTTGGCAAGTTCGTTGCCTCTCGCGTCATCCGTATTGATCACGGCGACCGGTTTTTTCCCACGCGGATTGCTGGCGAGCGCTCGGAACCAAGATGCCTTGGCATCCATGTATTTCTCCATCGTGCCGTGGTAGTCGAGGTGATCCTGAGTGAGGTTGGTAAAAACCGCTGCATCGAACGCGATGGCATGGACGCGTTTCTGATGGATTCCATGAGAGGAAACCTCCATCACCGCGCCGCGGCAGGCGTTGTCGCGGAACGTGCCGAGTATTCCGTTGAGCTCGATCGAGCCCGGGGTCGTGTGTTTCGCGGGCGTGCGTGTTTCGCCGTCATCAACGAAAATGGTTCCGAGTAGCCCGGCACGGTGCCACTCGGTTTTCATCACATGATGGATGAGGAAAGCGATGGTGGTTTTGCCGTTGGTTCCGGTGACGCCGGCAAGCTTGAGATCAGCCGAAGGGTTATCCGAAAAAGCCAGTGCAAGTTCCGCGAGTGCGGCTCTGGTATCCGGCACGTGGAGCCAAGCGACGCTTGATGGAAAATCGGTCGGCGGAGCGGTTTCTGCAAGAATGGCGGAGACTCCGGCGGTGATCACCTCGGGGATGAATTTGTGGCCGTCGAGGCTGGTGCCACGAATTGCCGCGAACAGCTCGCCCTCACCCGCTGTCCGCGAATCTGCCGTGATCGCATTGATTTCGAGATCGAGCGGACCGGATGGAGTGACTTTTCTAAGTCCGGATATAAGGTTACGAAGAAGCATGTCGGGTTGGGAAGTTTTTTAGCGATTCGCGATCGGTTCCTCGATCGGTTCGGTAGGCTGGAGATTCATGTGTGCTGCGAGTCGTTCCGCGATCTTGGAGAAGATCGGCGCGGCGATGGTTCCGCCGTAGAGAGAAACCTCGGTGGTCTTAGGTTCATCGATGACCACATAGCAAACAAAAGCCGGGTCGTCCGCAGGCATAAATCCGGCAAAAGAAACCACATATGCTCCGGAGACGTAGCCGCCGCGTTTCGGATCGTGTTTGATGGCAGTGCCTGTTTTTCCGCAAACCTTGTAGCCGGGAACCTGTGCTTTGGTGGCGGTTCCGCCAGTGAGAGTGACTTTGTGAAGAGCCGAGCGCATTTTCGCAGCGGTAGCGGGCGAGATTGCCTGATGGCGGGTTTCGGTCGGAAACTCCTCGATGATCGTGCCGTCATTGGCGACCAAGGCTTTTACAATCTTCGGTTTCAACAATCGCCCGTCACCCGCGATCACCGAATAAGCGGCTGCCATCTGGATCGGTGTGACCCCAATGTAGTAACCGTATGCGGCACGTGAAAAATCGATTGGGAGGGTTGGGACAGTCGCCGTTCCGGAGTTTTCCCCGCTGAGCTGGATGCCACTCCGCTCGCCGAATCCGAAGTTGTGGACATAGCTATAAAAGCGCTTTATTCCGAGTTGCTTGGCGAGCAACCAGACACCGACGTTGTTAGATTTCTGGAGAATTTGTCCAACAGTGAGCATTCCCCCAGAGTGGGAATCGGTCACTGTGAACTTATATTCCTGGAGAAGATACGGGCAGTTGAGCACCGTGTTGAGAGTGACCAAGCGTTCTTCCAGGGCTCCGGCTATGGCGAGAATCTTAATCGTCGAGCCGGGTTCGTATTTTGCTTGGATCGCGTAGTTGAAGGAATTTTCTGCGAGATTCTCTTTTCGATTGAGGTCGAAATGCGGCCGCGACGCCATCGCGAGGATCTCGCCGGTTTTTGGATCCATCACGACTACCGCACCGCGTTTGGATTTGTATTTTTCAAGCCCTGCTTCGAGTTCCTCGGAGACGATCGCTTGCATGCCAATGTCGATCGTGAGTTTGACGTTCAGGCCTGCACGCGGAGGGAGAAGGCTGTTTTTGTTACCCGGAACCAAGAGTCCACGGGCATCGCGGTGGTATTCCCGCCTTCCGTCACGCCCAGCGAGGTATTCTTCCAGGGCGGATTCGATTCCGAAACGTCCTGCCATGCGATAGACCTTGTTCCCCTTCTCATCTGTCCTCTCAACTTCTCCGGTGAAACCGGTGAGGTGAGTGGCGAGCTTTGGATTCGTATACCAGCGTTTGATGGAATTCTCAAAGGCGAAGCCTTGGAGATAGTTCTCATCAACGATCTCCCGGAGGCGTTCGGCGATGTCGTCGGGAATATCTTTGGCGATCGGGAACCACTTACTTTTACTGCTTTCGATGAGATCACGCATCTCTTCACGTCTCATTCCGACGGGACGGGATAGCAGGCCAATGGCGTGGGCAAGGTGCTTCTGAACGATCACCTCCGGCTTCTCACTGGAAAGGATTTCTCCACGCAGTGCGCGCATACGGCGGAGCTTGTCCTCTGCATCGAGATCGTCCCAACCCGATTCGAGCGCCGCCTCTCGGTAGGCGAGCCCGAAGGATGCCAGCTTCGGGTCCATCAGATGATTTTTGTCCACATAGATTGAGGAGACCGGGATGCTTTTTGCGATGGGTTCCTCGTTTCGATCGACGATCATTCCGCGGATCGCGGGAATGCGTTCGATGCGGTGATAAGCTCGTGACGATGATTCCGCATACCGTTTGCGGTCAACCAGCTGGATCTGAACCAGGCGCGCGGAGAGAGCGCTGAGCAGGGTCACGAGAACCAGGCACAGGATGATGCAGCGGTTTTGAAAGGCGCGGTTCACAGGCTGGTGTCAGATGACGCGACGGCTGTCGGTTCGACAGGGTTGATGTTTTCAGAAGCTCCTGCGGGGATGGGGCGGAGGTCGGTGCCAAGGTCCTCAAGGGTCTTTCGCATGGCGAACAGGTTGAGGATCTGATCCTTGCGCATCTGCACGGTGCGGATGTCGAGTTGGTGTTGCTCGATCCTGCGCTCGATGACATCGATTTCCCTAGCTGCCTGAATCTGGCAGTTCCGGAAATAGACGTGGGTGACTCCACCGATAGCTCCGATGGCTCCGGCGAGGATGAATGAAAAAATGACCAAAGATGAAATCTTGGTTTGGGCGTCTTGACGGCGGCGGTTCATTTCTTTGCAGGGTTGATTTTTGAAATGGATCAGGCGGCGGAGTCCCCGGGGCCCAAAAGCTGAGCAACCCGCAGCTTGGCGCTACGGGCTCGGGGGTTCGAGGTGGTTTCTTGAGTGCTTGGTGCGATGGCTCGCTTGGAAAGGAGGCGGAACTGGCAGTCCGGATTTGGCCGGGCTTCCTGCCATGTGGGGTCGTCGATGTAAGGTTGCGAATGGTGCCGGAGAAATCGCTTCACCATCCTATCCTCCAGACTGTGGAAGGTGATGATCACTAATCTGCCTCCGGGTTTTAATACACTGGCGGCTGAGGAAAGAATGGCTGAAAGCGATTCGAGTTCCTCGTTGATCGCCATTCGGATCGCTTGGAAAGAACGTGTGGCGGGATGGATCCGCCCCTTGCGCCCGATCGCTTTTTCGATGCAGGCCGCGAGTTCGGTGGTGGTTTCGAAAGACTTGGTTTCGCGCTGCCTGACGATGGCAGAGGCGATACGGCGTGACCGCGGTTCCTCGCCGAAGGTGTATATGATACGTGCGATCTCGCTTTCTTCCCAGGTATTGACCAGATCGGCGGCGGTCATGGTCGCGTTCGGCCCCATGCGCATGTCGAGCGGGCCTTCACGCATGAAGGAAAACCCACGCTGCGCGGAATCCAGCTGCCTTGACGAAACACCGAGGTCAAGCAGAAGCCCGTCGGCCAGTTCACCGTCCGAAATTCCAGGCCATGACGGGATTTCAGAAAAGTTCGCCTGAAACGTGGAAAAGCGTGAACCAAAGCCTGCAAGCCGCTCGCCCGCATGGGCAAGCGCTTCAGGATCGCGATCGACACCCAACACCGTAGCTCCAGACTTTAAAAACAATTCGGTGTGCCCTCCCCCGCCGAGAGTGCCGTCGATAATGAACTTTTCGGGACCGGCATCCATCATTTCAAGCACTTCCTCGGGGAGCACGGGAAGATGGTAGCCTTCCGGAGAAAACGATTCGGACGCCGATGCCGACAACCCGCCGAGGTCGCGATCGTGGCGAGGTTTGGAAAATTTAACCGGCGCGCACGCTGACAACCAGCCAGGAGCAGCGCGACGCACCGGATTTAAAAGCGAATGAAGCTCTGTCCCGAGAGACTTCATCCGCCCAGCCAGAAAGCCGAAAAGCAAGGGAGACGGACGCTCCGCCGACAACCAGCCAGGAGCGGCGGAAGCGTCCGTATTTTCAAAACCGTGTGCTGTCCCGAGCGCACGGCCTTGTGAATGTTTGAGAAATGAACCCAGTGCCCCTAACCTTACGGTCACGCCGGAAACCACCGTGAGGTGGACCGGTTCGTTCGCGTTGTTTGATGGGTTAAACAGCATGCTGTTAGTGCGTATGGGATCGTGAATGTTGGAAAATTTTAGAACACGCCATATTCGTCTTCTTCTTCCGGCACGGCGGCAGTACCGAAGAGTTCCTCGTATTTGGCTTTCGGCCAGATCTCGAAGTGGCTGTCACCAGCGGAAAGCATGACCTCAGTGTCAGGTCCGATGCCTGAGTGCGCCGCTAAGTCACGCGGGATAAGCAGCTTGCCCTGATCGTTGATTGAAGAATCGCGAAGAACGCGCTTCAGTTTGGTTTTCAGCTTCGCCAGCTTTTTGGTATCCGTGACTTTTCTCTCGAAAATCTCGAGGCGGTGTTGCACGGCACCCGCAGAGAGGACCTTGATGATGTTCACCCCTTCATCTTTGGACGCCATCAAATAGATGGGGTCTCCCTGTGGAGGGCGCCAGCCCGAGACAACGGTAACGCGATTCTTCGCGTCAGTCTTGTAGGACTGGATGCCGTTGTAATGGAGAAATTGGTCGTTCATTTCAGGGATGACTATCGCGTCAGCACCTAAATAATGCACATCAGTACACAACGATACAAGTTGAAACTAAACTTTTTTAACTCATCAATAATCCCTTAATTTGCAATGGCTCTTGGATAATTTAAAACTGGTTTTCACAGAATTTCTCTGAAGAAATCCGAAGTTTTTCTAAAAATTAAGGGCGATAGAGGCGCTTTTTTGAGAACTTTTACCCGAGGTGCACTCCGGATCTGAAAGTAGGAAGTGGAGTGTACCGCGTGAGCGGGTCAACGGACCGGAGTTACCTTCCAAGCCTCCAAGTAAACACACGTTTTGATTATTTATCAAAAAAACCAGAAAATTAATGCCAGTTAGATGGCGCCACCCTCTGCTTTCTAAACGCTCACAGACCCGATCAAAAAATCGACGCAATCCAAACCACGGAGCCGCGTTCTCCAGAACGCGAGTTCTCCCCGCAATAATCGAGTTCTGGAAAACACGCCCCCCAGCCACCGCGCCCAAGCGTCATTCGGATAGGATAAGCACTTGTGAACGTGCCATTTTAAACCCTCCCACTTGCAATCAGTTCTCATCAGCGCCCTGCAACCGCTCCAGCGCGGGCTTGGTGACTGCTGTGAGGGCTGGGAATTCGATTTCGATCGAGTTGATGAGCGCTACGTCTTCCGGTGTGCCGAATTGGCCGATGGTGTGGATGGCGGCTTTTCGGAGAGGGATCATCAGGGATGCGTCGGCGGCGATAACGCGGGCTGCCGGGAGGGCGGTGGCGGTGCCTTGATCCACGCAGGCATGCAGGGCGGCGATCCGCACATCCGCACATCCGCACATCCGCACATCCGGGCATCCGCACATCCGGGCATCCGCACATCCGGGCAAGCGGTCGCGTAGGAAGCGATGCGCAGGGCGGTTTCACCTATCATGCCGTCGGCTGACATGCCCTCCGGCAGCGAGCCGTTGCGCTGGAGATCGTTCAGGAACAGCACGGCGGAACCCGCCAGCGGGTCGTCCGGCAACCAGGAAATCCGCTGGAGGCAATCCATCATCGCCTTGCAGCTTTCCACCGAAGGCTCATCGGGTATCCACATCGCGATGGGTTGCAGCGCATACATCCGCAGCACAGGGTTCGAATTTTCCTCCGCCATCTTCAGCATCAAATTCGCCAGCCCCGGAACCCCGCCCGGCTGCGACCGCAGGAGGTTCAGAATCTCATTCACCCGCTCCTCCCATTCCCCGGCTTCCAGCGTCTCCGGCTTGGGCTTCACAAGATACGCCAGCAATCAATCCTTTCTAAATGTCTGGCAAGTAATAATCCTTTCAAAATGTCTGGCAAGTAATCATGAAGAAAGGAAAGGCTCCATGCGGAAATGGACAATAACTGAAAACGTATATTTTCCAGTCTACGGGATTGCGGGTTAGTTCTATTGGGGATAAAATGCTGAGGTGTTTGGCCATTCTTTTCTGATTCATGAATATCATCATCGTAGGAGCTGGGGAAATCGGACGTCACCTAGCGTTTTGCCTCGCCAAAGAAACACACCGTATTTCCCTGATTGAGGCGGACAAGGCCTTGGCAGAAGAACTTGAGGCCAGCCTCGACGCGAAGGTGATTCATGGCGACGGGACCAGCGTCTCCGATCTCGCGGACGCGGATGTCGGTGAATGCGAGCTGTTTCTCGCGATGTCTTCCTCGAACACGACGAACATGATGTCTGCGTCGATGGCGAAAAGTATGGGTGTTTCTAAAGTCATCAGCCGGGTGCATCCTAGCCTTCAGCGGGAGGAATGGCTTTTTGATTTCCGTGGCCACTTCGGGGTTGACCACATTTTCAGTTCGGAACGCCTCACCGCGATCGAGTTGGCGAAGTTCGTCCGTAATCCGGATTCGCTCGTTGTCGAGGAACTCGCCAGGGGTAGGATCGAGCTCCAGCAGGTCCTCGTCGGGAAAAATTCGCAGGCCATCGGTAAGATGCTCAGGGAAATCGGCGCACCGGAGGGTGTGAGGTTGGCGATGATTTCCAGAGACGGATTATCTTTCGTGCCCACTGCGGACTCGGTGATCGAAGACGGAGATCTGGTGACGATTTTCGGGGAGCCCAGAAAATTGAGGGATTTTTCGGAAAACCTTCAGGGAAAAACGAAAGGAAGCCGGAAACTGCGGGTCGTGATTTTTGGAGGAAACGAATACGGGTTTTCCCTCGCACAAATGCTGGAAAGCATCGATTGCACCGTGCGGGTCTTCGAGAGAGATCCACAGATTTGCGCGAATCTCGCTGACAGGCTTACCAACGCTACGATTATCAATGGCGATGCAACGGTTTCGTCCGAACTGGAAGGGGAACAGATCGGCGAGGCGGATTTCTTCATTAGCACTAGCGTCGATGACGAGGACAATGTGATGTCCTGCCTTCAGGCACACACTCTGGGTGTAAAAAACTGCCTCACCTTGATTCACCGCGCCGACTACGCGGCAGCGATTTCGGCCAGCGGCCACCATTTTGGAATCCGCGCCGCCGTTAGCCCACGCGAGGCGACCCGAAGGGAGATCCAGCGCTTTATCACCACGGATTCTTTTCATGTGCTGAAAAAATTCGATGAGGTCGATCTCATAGAACTCCGGATCGGCAATGCATCGATCGCCGCCGGCCACATGGTAAAGGAAATCGACTGGCCGCCTGGCGTGGTATTGGTCGGAAAACTCAGAGGCCTGCATGCGGAAGTGCCAGGACCGGACGAAGTCCTGCTCGGCGGCGATCACCTTTACGCGATGGTTTCCAAGGATGCCCGCAAGCGTTTCCTGAAACTTCTGGAAGCCTGAGTCACGCAGCCACATGAACTTCTATCTCATCGCTAGGATCCTCGGCCTCCTACTCGCTCTTGAGGCAGTGACCATGGTGGTCTGCGGCCTGTTCGCAAAGCTTGACCCCTTGGAAATCGGCGGCGACGCAGCACCTATGCTGTTCCTTTCCGCAGCCATCACCGGCGGATTCGCCCTTCTCGCCATCGTTCCCGGTATCTTCAAAACCAAGCACGATACGATCCCGAAACGCGAAGCCATCGTTATAGTCGGGCTAGGATGGTTGATTTGCAGTTTATTCGGAGGACTCCCTTATCTACTATGCCCGCCGTATATGAGTCCGGCCGGCGCGTTTTTTGAGTCCGCCTCAGGATTCACCACCACCGGATCCACAGTGATGGTGGTCATCGAAGACTGGCCGAGAGGGATTATTCTCTGGCGCGCGACCACTCAGCTACTCGGCGGAATCGGAATTCTCGTGCTTTTCGTAGCGCTTCTTTCTTATATCGGTGTGTCGTCGAAATCTCTTTTCCATAACGAATCCTCATTTCGCAGCGGCGACCTCGGACTCGCACGCATCCAAGATACTGCAACGCTATTGCTGCGCATTTACGTCGGGATGGTTCTGATATGCCTCCTCGGTCTTAAAGCCATGGGGCTCACCTGGTTCAACGCCACCTGTCACGCTTTCACCGCGATTTCCACCGGCGGACTCAGCCCACACACCACCAGCATCGGCTACTATACCGAGTGGGGGAATTCCTGGCTTATCGAAGCATGGCTGATCGTCTTCATGGCCCTCAGCAGCCTGAACTTCCTGCTTTTCATCGTCATGCTGCGTCACAACTGGAAACGCATTTTCCATGAGGAGGACGCCCGCTGGTTTCTCGGGATTTGCGCGCTGGTCATCGTCTTGATCGCCGCAGGCCGGAGCTATAATGATGGCATTTCGCTACTCACCAGCTTCCGGGAAAGCGCCTTCACAGTCATCAGTATCGCGTCCACTACCGGATTTGGCACGGTTGACTATGACCTGTGGCCGACGTGGGCAAAAGTTCTCATCGCCTGCTTGATGCTGATGGGCGGATGCTCCGGTTCAACGGCGGGCGGATTTAAAGTCGGCCGGCTCATCGTTTTCGCAAAATCCGCGCGCAACGAAATCGTCAAAACCTTCCGCCCGAGTCAGTTCTTCCGGGTCAAGGTCAATGGCAACCCGATTGACGATGCCGCGCGGGCTAGGATCATGTTTTTCCTCACGCTGTATCTGATGATTACCATCGCCGCCACTGCTATTGTCGGTTTCCTCGAGGCAGGAACTGGGATCAGCGTGGAAAGTTGTGCGGGAGCGGTGTTGGCAACGATTTCAAGTATCGGTCCGGGCTTCGACGCGGTCGGTCCCACCATGAATTTCGCCGACCTGCGCGAGCCGACAAAAGTCTTCCTTGGCTGGATCATGATACTCGGGCGCCTCGAACTCTTCGCCCTACTGGTTCTTTTCGTACCGCAGTTGTGGAAAAAATACTGAAGCAGATAAAATCCTTCATGGGATTTTGATCGCAGAGCCCGGATCTTGAGATTCGTCACAAAATTACTATTCAGGTCCCCGATTTCCTAGAGATTGGGCGTAATTTAAGATCCTCAAAGCCAGTATTATGCGTAACCTTTCCACGAACTGGATTTGCTCCAGCCCTAGAAGTAAAATATCATGAATTTCATCCAGCCAGTAATCATCGTTCTTTTAACCCCTTTGCTCCACGCGGGAATTTCGACAACTAAAGAAGGTAACAACCTTAAAATCGAGATCGACGGCAAACCGTTCACCGAATATCGCAGCGACAAATGGGTTCCCTGCCTCTATCCGCTGATGAGCCCGGACGGCACGCATCTCACCCGCCAGTTCCCTTTTGAAAAGGACATCGCCGGAGAGGAAAAGGATCACCCTCACCATATCGGATTTTGGTTCACCCATGGCAGCGTGAATGGCAGCGACTTTTGGCACGACGCCAAAGATGGCAGTAAGATTGTTACCAAAGGATTCGTCGGCGAGCCAGTCATCGAAAAAGATGATGCCGACAACTCCAGCCTGACCTTCACCGTCGATCTCGAATGGTTGGCCAAAGGGACAACACCCCTCCTTTCCGAGCAGCGCACCTACACGATTCATAGCGCCGGAAAAACCCGGACCATCGATGTCACGTGTGACCTCAAAGCCATCAACGGTGACGTGGTTTTCGGCGATACCAAAGAAGGCTCCTTCGGGATCCGCACCGCACCGACGATTCGCCTCAAAGGAGAGGTCGCAAAGGGTGGCATCACCACCAGCGAGGGAGTGACTGGTGAAAATGCCTGGGGCAAGCGCGCGGATTGGGTGGCCTTTCACGGACCGGATTCAGCCGGAACCCCCACCGTAATCGCCCTGATGGATCACAAGGAAAACCTGCGCCACCCGACATGGTGGCACGCCCGCGATTACGGCCTTCTCACGGCCAATCCATTCGGAGCACGCGCCTACCAGGACAAGGAATTCAAAGGCAGTGGAAATTTCACACTCAAGAAAGGGGAATCCCTGAAACAACGTTACCTCCTCGTTCTGCACCAGGGCGACGTGGCGTCCGCCAAGCTCGATGAAACCTACAACACATTCAGCAAATGACCCCATCACCATCACCAACCAAACCGGCAAACCTTCTCATCCGTAGTCAGGACCTTAAAGACACCTCCGATTAGACGAACCAGAATGGGAAGATGAAGATCGACGCCTGCATCGGAAAGTCAGGCTCGGGAGCTCTTACGTCGAAACAATCATCACCCGGAATCCCAAGTTCAACCATCTCGTGAGCATCTGATTGTAAGCCATCAGGCCGGGTATTCCCATCCACCACTTGGGGCCCGGGACCGAAGAAGATTGGCCTCGTCGTCACCGACAAAGAGCTCCTTTTCCGGATCCCACGTCAGTTTACGCCGGAGCTTGTAGCCGATGTTTGCGAGATGACAGACCGTGGCGCTGCGATGCCCGGTTTCCACCGTGCAGATCGGTTGCTTGCGCGACTTCACAGCATCCAACCAGTTGCGAACGTGGCTTTTGGAATCCATCACCCGACGCGCATCTTCTGGAAGTGGTGTCGTAAAAATATCAGGTAGCGAGCTTTCAAGTTTATTCCGCCCCACATCAATCGTTCCTTCCGTCCCCTCGAAGGTGCAGTCACTCGGGCCACCATGGAACATCTCGACTCCGTTCGCATACGTGAACTTGAGACCACTGTCCCCTTCTGCGGGAGCCTCGACACTGACAGGCCCGCTCTTGTCCATCCCGAGCGCCCATTGCGCGATGTCGAAGTGATGCGCACCCATATCCCCGAGTTTTCCACTCGCATATTCCTCATAGTGCCGGAAATCTGGGAAATGACTGTGCATGCCTTTAGGGCAGAGCGTTTGATTATAAGCTCTTTGAGGCGCGGGTCCCAACCATAAATCCCAGTTCACATTTTCAGGCGTTTCCTGAGCAGGCAAATCACATGGCTTCGGCGAAGGCCCGACCCCGATCCGAACGATCTTGATTTCGCCGATGCGTCCGGCCCAGATCGTCTCAACGGCGGTGCGAAAACGATTGCCGAACTCGCTGCGCTGCTGGCTCCCCGTTTGAAAAACCACACCGTTCTTCTCAACCGCATCCACCAGTATCCGACCTTCGGCGATGTTCTGTGTCAGAGGCTTCTCGCAGTAAATATCGAGCTTCGCTTTCGCAGCGGCAAGCGCCGGATGCACGTGCATGTGATCCGGGGTCATGATCACCACCGCGTCCAGATCCTCACGCTGCAAGAGATCTCTATAATCAACGTAGGTGGCACAGCCCTTGTAGGTGCTCTTCCCATCCTTGTTGTAGAATTCCTCGACCTTGGCCTTCGCAGTTTCGCGGCGGATTCCCTCCACCTCGCAAATCGCAACGACCTGAGTATCGGGTTGCCTGAGCACCTCATTGAGGACCCCGTAAGCTCGCTTGCCATACCCGATAAACGCAATATTCAGCCGCCCATTCGGGCTTTCACGAGCGAAACAAGGACCCATAGCGAAAGTAGCGGCAGCACCTTTAAGAAACAGGCGTCGGGAGGTAGTCGAGTAAATCATCCTGGACAGATTAGAACTTACCGACGCGCCCACAAGTGAAAACCCAGAGCGGCTCCTATTACGAAAAGTCATTCCTTTGGAGATAAACACCCGTGAAAAATCATCCCTCTCGCTCAGCCAAGTATGCCCTAGCAACTCCACAACCTGAGGCAAGATGCGGGAAACCTAAGAACGACGGGCAAATATTCTTTGTCGTTTAGTTGCCATTTTTCCGCAATCAGAAGCGTTTCAGCGTTTTACGAAATTATCAACCACGATACGAAAAAGCCGCAACCCCTTTTTTTAATAGGGATTGCGGCTAAAAAACTGGAGGCGGAGGTGGGAATCGAACCCACGAATGACGGTTTTGCAAACCTGTATCTTTGTTACAAAATAAGCACTTTATTCAATTTGGGTATTGTTAAAGTATCGTTAAAGTGGCATCACAGTTTCGTGAGGCGGCTAAACTACAAGATTCAGGCATTCGAAAACGGCTACCGAATTTACATCGGGAGCGGACGTTATCGCAAGGCCTCGACCAAAGTGGCGGCAGAAAAGATCGTCTCCGAACTCAAGCTCGCCAGGGCCACCCGCGGCCGAGAACTTGCCGAAGTTCCCGTACCTCTTCTGACGGAATTCATGAAGCAAAACGAGCGCTGCCTCGAAGCGGGCACAACCCTGGAAGAGGCGATCGACCATTGGTTGCCTCTCTTCCAAGCAAGATCGAAGTCCCTACCGCTCGCGGACGCAGTGGACGAGTATTTGGCCGAAGCCAAAGGCCGGCTCAAGCCGCCTACTCTCCGCGACAAAAAGCAGCGCCTCAAGGCCTGGGTCACCGCGCAGGTGGAGAAGGAAACTAGCGTTGTGGATGCCTCCGATGTCGAAATGCTACGCGGATTCCTGGATGACGAACGGGAACGGACATCCGATCGAAATCATAAGAATATCTGGTTGGTAATCTCCGCGTTCTGCAGTTGGTGCGTGCGACGCCACTACCTCGCCGAGAATCCATGCCGTCGGATCGAAACCTATACCCGCGGCAGCGGCGATGAAATCGCGGTCTTCCTGCCCGAACAGACATCGGGTCTGCTAAAACTTGCCGTCGCGAACTATGATCGGGAGGTTCTTAGCTACCTTGTCCTCTCGCTGTTTGGAGGGCTCAGGCCACATGAGTTCATAACACAGGATAAGAGAGGCGAGTGGTACCAACTCGACTGGCAGGCTGTTGGCAAGGACATCATCAAGAGTACCAGGCTTGGCAAAACCCGAAAGGCCAGGCGCGTGCCGGTCGGAGCAACGTTAGCGGAGTGGATCCAATTCATCCGAAAGAAGGAAGGTGGCAATCTTTCAGGGCCCGTGGTCTCCAACTACTCGTTCTACCAAAAGTTTCGTCGGTGGAAACGAGCCCATCTCCCTGAGTCGATTGTGATCGAGAAAGACGTTCTCCGGCATTCTTTCGGAACATACCGGGTGTTGGAGCTTGGCGAAGTGGGCAAGGTTGCTGTCGAAATGGGTAACAGCGAGGCGACGGTGCGAAATCACTACTTGAACGGTGAAAGATCTTCAGAGGAGGCGGATAAGTTTTGGGCGCTGACTCCGGAAAAGGTAATGCACAAGTCGGGATCTAAGACGAAATAATCATCGCATTTAGATTTCGAGAGAATCGGCTCATCGGCAGGAGCGACGCATGATGCCGTGATGCATAGGTGTGATCTCTATCACTGGCTACGTGGTCGCTAAGAGTGAGACACTTCTCTAAAACCTCACGGACGAAAACTTGCTCACCGACTCCCGTCAATGGATCGGCACGAAATGTACGGGATGCATGATCTGCCGTTATCCTGTTTGTTTTTCCATCGGTATTTTGCCATCGGTATATTGGAGAACAATCTGGCAATCCGATGGCCAGACATCTGTGACTAATTTTCTGAGAGTTAGTCCTTGAATCAACCACGAGGTTTTATGAGCAAAATTAAGCAGTTAAATTTTTCTAAATAAATCTCTGGACAGATCCACAGTTTCATCCGATTTCTAAATTATGGAACCTCGTAGGAATGCATCTAACTTTTTGCAGACCTATGTCGTATCCCGGTGGTTGTCCAGTTTAGCCGCTGGATGGTCTGCGTTACGAATTGGAACCGACAGAATAAGCTCCCCGCTGGGTCAGTGCGACCGCGGTCAGGTGGGGGTTCGAGCCTCTGTTGGCAATGGCCATGGCTGTAAAAATAAACAATACAGCCATGAACGACCGCCACCTCATCAAAATTACCCCAGCTGATCTTCTCACCCGTATCGAAGCCGCAGATTATTTGCGGATCTCGGTTCGATCAATTGACCGCCATTCATCCAGTGACTACCGCGGTGCGAAGTCTCTACGAAAATCGTTGGTAGGAGGTTTGATACGCTACAGACGCGAAGATCTCGATGATTTCGTGACGTGACCTGATTAATATCACGTTTCTTTCAACGCTGCGTCTTCAATGGAGATAGTTACGGTATTTTACCGAACTATCGACCACCCGCTTTGCCGCCCGCCATTTCACCGACCGGTTTATTCACCGGTCTAGCCAACACCCAACCAATACAAACCCATGAAACCAACAAAGTCGAGGGACCGACATTCACGATTTTCCGCTACGATTGTCCCATGCTGGCTGGTGGAATAGGTCGAGGGAAGGATCAGACGTGGAATAAACTGATCAGTCTCGTGGGTGAACTCGATATTGCTTACGACAGGAAACCACATCCTAGGCTCTGGTTGGCGATTGTCCATCTCCCTAGTATCTATGCATTCAGCGAAAACGAAATCGGTGGATGATTGATTTCCAAAGGCACCTCGCTGCAGCGATGTTCCTTTCGGGTCACTCCCCCTACACTCCCTGACCACTCTTCTTCTTGTGTTGAGGTCGAGTAAAAAAGAAAAGAACGGAAGGCTCCGTCCCGTCCCCCCGTCCCGGAAAGGGAAAGTTGCTGTCTCTATGTATGCCTCCGGGGCCGCCGCCCCGGTCCCCGCCGAGCTTGCGGAAGCTCGACCCCGTTCACTCTCCCCCCATCCCCCGCTGGAGGCTTCTCCCCTCCCGTCCCCCAGGGGAGTGGGGGGAATGGGTGGGATGGATCGTTGGTTTGTGGAAATCTATGATTCAGTCTGCCCCGAATGAGGAAAACTTTGGAGGCTTCTGCGGCACAATATGGAGATGGGCGTAATCAGTCTCTTCTGGCCCAGTAGCGAAAGCCTCAGATTTTGATCAGTTGTCTTAGAACTGCTCCCGGCTCGCACTCAATGGCGGTGGCGAACCGGGCATCATACTTCAGATCGGTGACGAGAAGGTGGCGGAGCGATCTTTCGGTCGCGAAAATATCAAAGTAGGGAAGAGCCGCCGCCGCATGACCAAAATCGTGAAAATCATTGGACTTATATTTCCTTTTTCGGTCCCAACGGATTGCAGTAGCGAGACCTGCGCGGATAGTGAATGTGGGAAAATTGCTTCCAAGGCGTCCAAGACGAAACGCTTCACACAGCATCCCCGCTATTCGATAGGCTGCTTTCTCAAATTCCACTTCCGTCTGTTTGTTGGTTAGCTCCTTGAAATCAGTGATGAAGATGCGTCGGATGACATTTCCTAAGGCAGGAAGGTAAGCTTCCATAGCGCCGGAGAATTCTTCTGTCTCAATCTGTTTCCTCGGTTTTGTCTCTTTTGAATTTTCGGTATTCAATTTATTTAGACGCTCGGCAAGGTCCTCCCACATCTGACCAAATTGCTTAGGATGCCGTAAGGCGTCATCCATTCCTAGCACCTGGTGGTAAAATCCAAGTCGACTGATGGAATCGAGGAAAGATTTTTGAATCGCCAGTTCCGTAGCTGGTTCAAATGCCGTGGAGACAGGCGTCATGTGGCCGACCACGAACGAAGGACGAGTCCACACAATCTTCCTCAACGGCTCCTGGGGTGGAGCATTTGGACGAATTGATTGGATCCCATGGAGAAGTTCTGTCGCTAAGCGTTCGGGTTCTGACTGGAGAGCTATGTTGAGCGACAGCTCGTCGATTAGTCGAGCGGTTGCTAGCCGTGTGGTTCGGTCAGATTGTTTGTAAACCTCCGCCAGAATGTCCGCAGCAAATGGACAGACGAGCCTGCCCTCGACGACTCCTCTCCTCAGTTCAGATAAAAGTTGACCGTAAATAGGGGGCACGGGCTTACCTAGGTCGGCATCCCGCAAATGTATCCAAAACCGGGTGTCGAGATATACCGATTTGCGAGCTAAGACAGTGTCGCCACAATCAAGCTCCTTTTGGTGGCGATATTCTTCGTAGGAAATTTCAGGCGTGGCCAAGTGTGCTTCGAGTGTGCTTGGACCTAAATCAACGCCTTCAAGGAAATCGGGCGTGACGGCATGCGTCTCCACATCGCTGAGAAACTCGTTGTCCCGATCGGAAGGATTCATGCCAAATGTTTTTCGTAACTACACTTCTTTCACACATTCCGCACCTAACCGGTACCATTCTTCAGTCTAATTCGGGATTTGGATTTTGTTAGGGGTATCTTTGAGTTTTGCTTTTTGCGGGTGGGTTAGTGTAGATCGTCTCGTCAAATCCTAGGGCTTTCAGATAGAGCAGTCCTTGCGGTTTTATGCCGTTGCGTGGCAGGTGTCTTACGTTTCCGTATTTCAGGATAATGACTCCCGAGAGCTGGCTCATTAGCAGGTAGCTTGTTGGACGTTTTGTCGGCCTTTTGTTTAGATCGTGGAGTTGCCCAGCTTGGACTTGCTCGCTTTTCCTCAGTTCCCTTTGCATGAGGTTCCAGATCATCAGACTCACTAATAGGATGAAGGTCAGAGCATCTATCCGGGAGGGCTTTTTCAAAAAGGTGTCGTTGGCTATCAGCGGCTCTTTGAGGAAGGAAAAGTTTTTCTCCACGCCGTATTGCTGTTTGTAGGTCTTGAGCACTTCACGCGCTGGCATTTTGTCTTTTTGCGTATTGGTGATCATGACAAAGCAGCCAGCTTTCTTGAGTTTTTGCTCATAAAGCATGGTGTTTTCCTCGGCTTGGAGGCAGTGGTGGTATTTGGTGGCTACGATTTTGCGTTGGCCGTTGGCGGGTGCTCGGCCGGGGGCGTAAACTGGGGTTTGCCCCACGCTGCCGGTAATGTGCCAGTGGGCGTTTTTGTTTTTCTTGGTAAGGATTTCAAGTGCTTTGGCGGCATCCAGCGGACAGTGGTAGATTGTTTTTGCGGCTGCTTTGATTGTTTTTTCTGTCAATGCCTTCTCTTTAAGGCGTTTGGCCTCGATTGACTTGGTGCGGCGTTTGTCGAGCTGGTCGGTCTGGATTACGATGGCGCGGTAGTCTTTTCCCTCGATGGTGACTTGGCTTTCCTGCGCTTTGTAACTGGCTCGTTGGCGGTTTACTGACGGGCTCGGTGTTTCAGCTAGAACACCTAGATCGTCCCACTGCCCCGCATCGATGGCTTGTCCGATAACCCGGTCGTGTTCCTTGAAGGTGGCGGGGAGGCGGGAGATAAAAAGGAGGTCTTGGAGTTGTTTGAGATTGCCCGCGGTGATGAGTTTGCAGTCGGCGACATAGGTAAGTTCGCCGATGTTTTTTCCTAACGGTTTGAGCAGTCTGGCGATGCGCTGGAGTTCTTCGTTGTTGAGTGTCTCATCGCTAGAATTGCCGTTTTGCATTTTACCGGAAATGGGGATATTGCCTTCCACGCAGAGCATCGAGACCATGAATTGCTTGAGGTCGCGACGCTTATCCTTGCTGTATCCGTAAGTGATGTGGGGGGCTTTTTTGTCAGGAAGGCTGGTGTTATAATCTCCCCAGACATTTACGCTGGTGGTGTCAAAGCTGCATTGGGAGGTGTCGAGATCGAAGACATTGGCAGCTCTGAGAGCCACCTCGGTAAAGAGCTTGAGAGTTCCTTTTTCGTGGATGCGGTCGAGCGCGTTGCCCAAGGCGTCGTCATTGAAGTTGTGGGGGTTGACGGGGATGCCGAAGAGCAGTTCGGTGTCTTGGTCGGCGATGAATTCTTCCACTTTGTAGAGCGGGCTACGGCCTGAAAGGGTGTCGCAGACCATGCCGGTGACGAGGGTGCCTAGGTCAAGATCGGTGTTGCATGGGATGCTCTCGTTGATTAGATCAATGAGACCCAGACGGTGACACATTCGGGCGATGGCTGGGATGTGGTGGACTCGCAGCATGATGGAGTCATCGACGAGTTGCTGTGCGGAGGAGACGGGCTTGCTCATGGGAGAGAATGAGCCAAAGCGTACATACAATGTACAGATCTGTTAGATTTAGGGACTTCTCTTAGTTCGTAACTATCTTACCTTCAATGGATTAGATATTAAAAATATTTTCATCCCGTGAGGTGCGGAATGCGTGTTCTTTGAAAGGCATGCGCGTAAAACGTTCATTAACCTTTAAGCCTCTTCCGCAGAATCTGTGGGTTGAAACCGGTGGCTGAGAGCCGCGAAGCGGCGGGAGCCTCTTGAAAGTTGTCCACAACAGGCCGATTCGAGAATGGGTCTGTAACTCGTCGGAGAAGCGGACT
>Ga0209390_10003440_pt1 | contig 25687 bp, 26 predicted proteins | sample BON01_FD_187212 | JGI IMG/M metagenome (GOLD analysis project Ga0209390, IMG submission 187212) | Freshwater microbial communities from Lake Bonney liftoff mats and glacier meltwater in Antarctica - BON-01 (SPAdes) (version 2) | ecosystem: Environmental > Aquatic > Freshwater > Ice > Glacier... | reverse complement strand
TAATTCTAAACTAAACGTAAGAGAAGTGTATGTATTGTTTGACCCAGAAAGAGACCCTGCGATGGTTGAAAGAATTAAACGCACATCGAAATACCCAACAGTTTGGGTTCAGAAATTAGAATAAAAATTAAAGGAGGCTGAAAAGTCTCCTTTTTTGTTCCCAAACAATGATGCGGATAAATGCAAAGTGATTCTTGTTTAAATTCCGTATTTTCGGCGAGTTGAAAGAAAAAGCACAAATAGAAATTTTAGCCTTGGTTGATCGTCTCAAATTGAGAGACGAAAGTGCTATGGGTGAAGTTTACGATCGTTTTGCTTCAGCAATGTACGGGTGTGGTATCGAAAATTGTGCGTTCGGATGAAATTGCGCAAGATATTGTCCAAGATAGCTTCGTAAAAATTTGGAAAAAAGTAGAGTCTTACGATAGTTCAAAAGGAACATTTTTCACCTGGATGCTTAATATAACAAGGAATACAGCAATTGATTTCCTTCGAAAAGTTAAGAAAGAGAACCCGGCATCAATCCAAGACATAGAAAATAGCGTACATATCAGTGATGGTGCAGCCCACAACATTGATACTATTGGTATTGCTGCTTTGGTTTATAATTTAAATGAAGACCAACGAATATTGGTTGAGTACATATATTTCAAGGGTTTTACCCAACAGGAAGTTTCAGATGAACTTGGAATTCCGCTAGGAACAGTGAAAACGAGAATTCGTGCAGCTATTCAAGAGTTGAAAAAATGGTTCGTTTTATTTTTATTGATTTGGATATAAAAGAATACATATCGTCAGGAATAATAGAGAGCTACGTTCTCGGTGTTGTCAGCGACCAGGAGCGTCGGGAGGTGGAATGCATGTCCCATATTTACCCTGAGTTGCAAGAACACCTTTTTGTGGTGCAGCAAAATTTAGAGGAATTAAGCGAAAGTTGGAAAAAAGAATTGCCTGCAGAATTGAAAGGCAAAGTTATGGCCGCAATACATGCGGAAGCATCAGGCAAGTCGAAAGATCAATCTGCAAAAATTATAACATTGCCAGCAAAAGAAGCTCCACAGAAATCCTCAGGATTGAAATGGCTGGCTGCCTCTGCTATAATATTATTGGTTGGAGCCGCAGGGTTGTTTATAATGCGAAACAATCAATTCAATGACGTACAGCAAACATTAAGCGCAAAAGAGGCGGCTTTAAACGAAAAACAAGCTTTACTTGCCGATTTGCAATTAGAATTAGGGGTGTTTAATGAGGAAAGAGAATTTCTTACGAACGACAAAACAATTACCATTGCCTTAGCTGGAACACCTGTTAGTACAGAAGCGAAAGTAAAAGTGTATTGGAACCAAGACGAAAGTAAAATGATGTTGACAGGAATGAATCTTCCGCAAACACCAAATGAAAAACAATACCAATTGTGGGCAATTGTAGATGGAAAACCTGTCGATTTAGGTGTTTTGGATTTGAATGGAAATCCAAAAGCGATATCTAGAAAAGCCAACATTAAAGACGTTCAAGCTTTCGCAATTACTTTAGAGAAAAAAGGCGGAAGCCCAACACCAAATCTTGATCAATTGTTCGTTATTGGTAACGTTGGCGTATAAGTAGAAATGAAATTTGTTAAGAAAGTGTAATTCGAAAGGGTTGCACTTTTTTAATGGTTAAAGTCGAACAGTTTTTTAATTTGCAGAATTTTCAAAATATATTTTACAGAAAATAATATTCATTGCTTTTCTAATGGAGAGGGTTTTAACCCTCTCTTACAAAAATAAATGTCAATCGGCTTTAGCCAAAACAGCAGGATATACAAACTGAATATAAAATAATTACCTAGTTAAATACCTTAAAAACAAAGCTTTAAAATTTTATTTGCTGTTCAAAAATCCAAACTCCAATCCATGGCGTAGGTATTCTAAACAAACGTAAAAACACAAACAAGATGAAAAAAGCAAGTAAAACCGTAGGAGCAATTGCAGCGACAATATTCCTTTTTAGTTCAGCAACATTTGGACAAACAGTTAATGTAGGAGGAGAAGCAATGTATCCGAAAAAGAACATTGTGGAAAATGCAGTTAATTCTAAAGACCACACAACATTAGTAGCGGCAGTAAAAGCCGCAGATTTAGTTGCGACTTTGCAAACAGCAGGCCCATTCACAGTATTCGCACCCGTAAATGATGCTTTTGAGAATTTGCCTGATGGAACAGTAGCAACCTTATTGAAACCAGAAAATATCAAAACACTACAAACGGTATTAACATACCACGTAGTTTCTGGAAGTTTCGATTTCGATGCAATCGAAAAAATGATCAAAGCAGGAAAAGGTGCTGCGAAAATTAAAACAGTTTCAGGCGGAATATTGATTGCAATGATGAACGGGAAACACAACATTACGTTGACAGATGAAAACGGAGGAGTTGCTAACATCACAACTTACGATGTATATCAATCAAATGGAGTAATTCATGTAATTGATAAAGTAGTATTACCAAAAATGTAAATTAGATTAACGGCGGCCAAACTTTGGGCGCTGTTTTTATTTAAATAAATATAGAGACATGAAAAAAATTATACAAAATCTATTTGTAGGATCAATTCTTACAATAACGACAGTAAGCACTAGTTTTGCTGCACATCTGGGAGATAAATTGACATTTTCTGCTAGAATGAATGGCGGACAAGAAGTTCCAGCGGTTACAACAGATGGACAAGGAGTGGCTGTTTTTACTTTAAACGGAACTCGCGACACATTATGTGTTTCTGTTTACATGGCAGGCACACCAACAGCAGTTAACGGGATTCACCTGCACAATGGAGTTGCTGGACAAACAGGAGGAGTTGCACTAGATTTAACGCCATTTCTAGTAAATGGAAATGTGCAAGCGGTAATCACAGGTGCATCTTTAACAGCATCTTTAATTTCCGATATGATTACAGGTGGAATTTATGTTAACGCTCATACAGTTCCTAATCCAAATGGTGAAATTAGAGGTCAAGTAAAACTGGAATCAGATTTTCCTTATAGAACAGCAATGAATGGTCCTCAAGAAGTTCCAGCAGTTGCAACAGCGGCTTTAGGGGCTGGTGTTTTCAATTTGTCTTTGGATAAGAAAAAACTAATGTACTGGGTAACAACAGACGGATTAAGTGGTTCTATCATGGGAGCGCATTTGCACATGGCTGCAATGGGAGTGAATGGCGGAGTAGTTGTTGATTTAACTGGGAGTATCATGGGTAATTCAATTGTTGGAATTGCGGACGTATCTGCAATTGTAGGTTTTACGGATGACTTAGCAGCAGGAAACATTTATATCAATGTTCACACTTCAGCAAACATGAACGGTGAAATTAGAGGTCAAGTTATGTATGATAATCAAATTGCTTTTGATGGCTTTTTAACAGGTGCTCAAGAAGTGCCAGCAGTTACAACTACAGCGACGGGAACAGCACAATTTTCAATGAACAGTTCATTTACAGCTATCAATTATTCAGTTCAAATCAATGGTTTGAGTGGAGCAATAATGGGAGCCCATTTACACAATGCAGCTGCTGGAACAAACGGTGGTGTCGTTGTTGATCTTTCTGGAAACGTAACTGGAAATACAATTGCCGGAACAATTTCTGGAACAGATTTAACACCAACCTTGATTCGTGAGTTTTTAGAAAGCAACATTTATATTAATGTGCATACGTCAGCAAACATGAATGGTGAAATTAGAGCACAATTAAATCGAGTTGCTCGTGAAGGTTATGCTATTCGATTAAGTGGTGATCAGGAAGTCCCAGGAGTTTCTACTTTGGCAAGCGGAGGAGGAATTGTTACCATTTCAAGAGAAAGAAATAATGCGCATGTAATGGTTGTAGTTAAGGATTTATCAGGACCAATAGCAAGTTCTCATATTCACAACGCAGCGGCAGGAATGAACGGCGGCATTGAGTTTGATTTATCAGCTTTTTTTGCGTCAACTTCTAACTTCGATGGCGCTTATGGTTATCTAACAGCTGATGACGCAACACCAATGAATGCAGCCGCAGAGTTAAAGTTCAGAAATAACGCAATGTATGTTAATGTGCACACAGTTGCAAACGCAAACGGTGAGGTAAGAGGTCAAATTATACGTGGATCGGAATGCATGCAAACTACATTAGGTTTGGATGAATTAAAAGAAGAAACACAATTCTCACTATTCCCAAATCCTACAAAGTCTGAATTGACGATTCAAGTTGAGAACTTCAACAATGAAACAATAATGCGATTGGTTGATCTTTATGGAAAAGAAATTCAGAAAATTAACATGACGTCATCGACAGTAAAAATAGATATGTCAAACTTGACAAGCGGTGTTTATTTGTTGATGAATGGAAACACAACACAGCGCGTGATCAAGCAATAGATAGACGATTAGTGGTTTAATGTTTAGTGGTTTAATGTTTAGTGGTTAGAAAAAACGCCCGGTCAAGAAATTGGTCGGGCGTTTTGTTATTTCATTTTTCAAGCCTGTAACTTTTACTAGGAGTTTGCTGTTTTTAAGATAAGTCTCTACCTTCAACACTTTACCACGAAAACATTGCGAATTGTTATCATTCTTTTCTTCTTGCTTTCAACAAGCTCTTTTGCACAATTGACCCAATTTTGGAATTATCAAAATCAGGAGAATACCGCTACAAAAGGGCTGTTTTATAAACATGAAGTAACTGTGTGGTTAAATTTTCTGGGTTCAAATACTGTCTTTTATGAAAGAGGAATGTTGGGAAGTTATTCTACTTATTTGGAAAAATACAAGATTGGTTTAGGAGTGAATTTTGAAAACTTTTCGAGTGTTATTTTGACGAATAATAAATACAATGTGTGGATTTAAAAGGGGCAGCCAATCGTCAATTTCAATTAGGAGAAAATAATATTCTTTCGGGTGGTTTGGGTTTGGGTGTTCGGCAAGACTCGTTCTTCGAGTTAAGGGAAAATGCTTTAATAACACAACGCAATCAACAGTTTATGTCGACAGATGCAGGTCTAGCATGTCGTAGTAAAAAATTGAGTCTTGCCGCATCTTACAACCACTTTTTAGGGAATCGCCTTATCAGCACTTCGCATTATAGAAAGCCTTATTTCTTAGCATTCGCGGCCTATACATTTCGAATTAGTGAAAATATAAACCTAACACCAAACGCCTGTTTTTATGCTATAGACGGTTTTCGACCCTTAAAACTTAGGGCAATGCCCAAATTAAAACCAAATTTCTATGGGTACCGGTTTCGGCTCAGGATTAAAAGGAAACGTTAACCAAGTCTGGATAAACACTGTTGGTTATGCATTTCTTGCAAAATATAGACTAACTTATTCGTACGCATACAATGTTAGTCCTGCCTTTATAGGATTCAACAGCGCATGTCACGAAATAGCCTTGTCTTTTTTGTTGAATAAAAGAGACTTGTAACCTTTGTAGAAATAATTCGGGAAACCAAAAAAGCCAACCGAGTTACAGTTGGCTTTTCTTTTAATGGAAAAGAATTTCTTAGCAAAACTGCTTGTACGCTTCCTGTAAATTGTCAGAAATCATAGCTGCTGTTCCGCCTTCAATGTGGTGACGCTCTAAAAAGTGAACCAATTGCCCGTCTTTAAACAAAGCGATAGAAGGTGAACTTGGAGGGTAAGGCAAGAAATATTTTCTCGCCTGCGCTACTGCTTCACTGTCAACTCCAGCAAAGACAGTCGTCATTTTTGATGGTTTTTTATCTCCTGTAACTGACATCTTAACGCCTGGACGCATATTTCCTGCTGCGCAACCGCAAACTGAATTTACTACGACCAACAAAGTTCCGGCTGTATTTTTAATGGTATTATCTACTTCTTCGGCACTGATTAATGACTCAAATCCTACTGAAGTAAGATCTTGCTTCATGGGTGCAACTAATTCTGCTGGGTACATATTATTGAATTTTAATTATTGTATTAATTGATTTGCAAAGTTAAGGATTTGATTCTCTTTAGGCTAAATCCCTACACGCTATTTGGAAACATTAACAGTATCGACGTAAATCCTGCTCTTCGTGCAGAGGTTTTTTGTCTAGAATAAAGTCAACCATCTCCTTTCCAAGCAAAGGTGCAAGCAAATATCCTTTCGCGCCTAAACCATTAAAAAGATAAAATCCTTTTATTTCTGGGTGTTTGCCCATTGCTGGTCGACGGTCTTTTGTTGTTGGCCGAATTCCAGCTACATGGTCAACAACTTTGAATTTGTTTTCTACTAAAGATTCCAAGTTGGCTTCTATTTCTAGTCTCGCTTTTTCTGTTGGTGTTGTATCTGGACAATCCCATTCATAAGTCGAACCCACACGATATTCACCATTTTCTTGAGGCAAGATAAAACATCGTCTATTCAAAGATTCCTTCGAATGAATGTCGGATTGCACGGTCAAAACCTCACCTTTGGTTTGGTCGATTTGTATGAAATTGAAGTGGGGGTTGTGCATGTTTAAATATCCATCACAAAACAGAATACCGTCGTATTGAGTTCCACTCCATGAAGTATCTTTTGGATTAATAGTTGAGTAATCAATATTTGTCTCCAACCATTTTCCGTTCGGATGATTTTTTATTCTATTTTCTATCGCCGCTAAAAATATTTCGGAATTGACGTAAAAACTTTGTTTTACCAAGCCTGAACCACAATTGTTTTTAGCAGAAGCAAAATTCATGTCCTCTTCGGTCAGTGTTTTTAAATAAGGCTCAAATTCTGGCTTATCTTGACGTTTTAGCCATTCATCACGCTCTTGTTCATGTGCGAAAAGTCGACGGATAGGTTTTTCTACAACAATTGTCGTGTTCGTTTCTGCTTCTAGATTTTTATAGAAGCTTCTAGCATAAGGAAGAAAATCGTCTACCCGCCAGCTTTTTGTCATTCGGCGAAAAACGATTGGATTTACCTGACCAGCGGCAATTCTTGAGCTATGATTTTCGCCGGAATCAATTAAAGTAACCTGACAACTCCGTTCCAAAAGTTGGTCGGCAGCGCAAGCTCCAGCAATGCCACCTCCGATGATTAAAAAATGTTTCATTTATTGTGCAAAAGCGAGTGAAATAAGACTAACACGAAGGTCGGGATTTTTTTTATGTATTTGCCGAACTATCTTTTCCAATGTCGCGCCAGTGGTTATAACATCGTCAATGATTGCGATATGTTTGTATGCGCTAGCGGTATTCGTTTTACGGAATGCACCCTCTATATTGTCCCATCGACCAAAACGACCTTTTTTAGTTTGACTTTCTGTGTGAAGGCTGCGTTTGATAAAATGATTGTCAACTGGGACTTTTAACACAGCGGAAATTCCTTTGGCTAATTCCTCACTTTGGTTGTATCCACGGATGAATCTCTTTTTAGGGTGAATGGGAACAGGAATCAAAGCATCAATTTCTTTACTCCAGTCAAAATTTTGAAGTATTACGCCAAGTTTTTCACCCAAAGCCACGGCGAGCTGTGGTTTGTCTTTGTATTTTAATTGGTGCAATAAATCTTGAGTGCCAGTATCACGCCGATAGGTCAGCCATGCATAAACATTTTCCACCTTTATCCGTCCCCAAAAAAGTTGGTGAATAGGGTTGTTTAGGTCGTTTTCAGTAAAATGGTTCTCAGGAAGCCCTTCCAAACAAAATGAACAAACATTTTTGTTTTTTCCTGCTAATTCTTTTTCGCAGACAAAACATAAGTTTGGGAACAACAAATGCGCCAAACTTTCTTTTATTTGGCGAAACGTTTTTGTTAAAATTCTCGTAAGTCTACTGCTCATTGCTTTTCGTTGTGAAGTGAAAAACCTATTCACTTTTCATTGTTCAAAATATCAAAAATATTCACTTGACAAGGAACAAAAAACAAATTAATTTTAAAGCATGTCGTTTTTTTCAGTGGTTTAAGGCGTTCGAAACAGTTTAAATATTTATTGACAAAAAAATAGAGTTAGATGTGGATAAAATTTACGATTTTGTTCATTTGCAGTTAAGGAATGGATAACAAAGGCATTGAGGCTTGAATGTTGATAAAGAAAGAGGTTTTGTGGATTTCTTTGACTTGCGAAATGAGAATAAAATGACAATTTTTGTAATCCCAGTTAAAACAAACAAAACCAAATTATTCTTGTTAAGAATAAAGTTTCAAGGGAGTGAAAACTAAAATACAAGTTTATAATTAGGAATCAAAGGCCGCACTCAGCGGCTTACATAAATTTACAAAACAATGACAACACAAAACGAACCAATTTTAGAAGAAAACAAGAACAGATTTGTTCTTTTTCCAATTCAACACGATGATATCTGGTCGTTTTATAAACGTGCAGAAGCAAGTTTTTGGACAGCTGAAGAAATTGATTTAGCGGCAGATTTAGTGGATTGGGAAAGTAAGCTGAACGACGACGAAAAACATTTCATTAAGCACGTTTTGGCGTTTTTTGCCGCTTCAGATGGTATTGTAAATGAAAACCTAGCAGAGAACTTTTTAAGTGAAGTGCAATATACGGAAGCAAAATTCTTTTATGGTTTTCAAATTGCAATGGAGAACGTTCACTCTGAAACATATTCTTTGTTGATTGATACTTATATTAGAGATACTGCTGAAAAAAATCATTTGTTCAATGCAATTGAGACATTGGATTGTGTAAAGAAAAAAGCAGATTGGGCTTTGCGTTGGATAGATGAAGGAAACTTCGCGGAGCGTTTGGTTGCATTTGCCGCTGTTGAAGGAATCTTCTTTTCAGGATCATTCTGCTCTATTTTCTGGTTGAAGAAAAGAGGTTTGATGCCAGGATTAGCATTCTCAAACGAGTTAATTTCACGGGATGAAGGCTTGCATTGTGATTTTGCTTGTTTATTATACAACGACCACGTAAAAAATAAATTAACGAAAGACCAAATCAAAGAAATCATCTTGGATGCGGTGGAAATAGAAAAAGAATTTGTGACGGATGCAATACCAGTTCGTTTAATTGGCATGAACAGCGAATCTATGGCGCTCTACATCGAGTTCGTTGCTGACCGATTATTGAATGAATTAGGCTGTGAAAAAGTGTTTAATGCAGTAAATCCATTCGATTTTATGGACATGATTTCTATACAAGGAAAAACAAACTTCTTCGAAAAACGAGTGGCTGAATACCAAAAAGCAGGAGTGATAGGTGATTCTTCTCAGACTTTTTCGGTTGATGAGGAATTTTAAATAAAAAAATTACAAAAAAATCCAAAAACTAAATAAGCTATGTACGTAGTAAAAAGAGACGGCAGAAAAGAACCGATAAAATTTGATAAAATCACTGCTCGCATCATTAAGATGTGCTACGGATTAGATCCATTAGTATCCGCAGAGGCGGTCGCCATGAAGGTGATTGAAGGCATCTATGATGGTGTTACAACAACCGATTTGGATAACCTTGCGGCAGAGGTAGCAGCGGCAAAAACAATGGATCACCCTGATTACGCATTGTTGGCATCAAGAATTGCTGTGTCTAACTTGCACAAGGATACTAAAAAGAACTTCTCTGAAACAATGGAAGACCTTTATAGATATATTGATCCTAAAACGAACCAACCAGCTGCTTTGATTTCTGATGATGTATATGATATCATTATGGAAAACAGAGAGTTGTTGGATTCAAGTATTATCTACGATAGAGATTTCCGATATGATTATTTTGGGTTTAAAACTCTTTCTCGGTCGTACTTATTGAAGTTAAAAGGACAAATTGCTGAGCGTCCACAGCAAATGTTGATGCGTGTTTCTGTTGGGATTCATAAACATGATATTCAATCGGCTATCAAAACGTACAATTTGATGTCGGAAGGATGGTTTACGCATGCCACTCCAACTTTGTTTAACTCTGGGACTCCGAAACCACAAATGTCCTCCTGTTTCTTGTTAACAATGAAAGAGGATAGTATCGAAGGGATTTACCAAACACTACAGTCTTGTGCTAAAATTTCGCAATCAGCAGGAGGAATTGGTTTGTCTATTCACGATATCCGTGCTACTGGAGCTTATATCAAAGGAACAAATGGAACTTCGAACGGAATTATTCCAATGTTGCGCGTGTTTAACGACACTGCTCGTTATGTTGATCAAGGTGGGGGTAAAAGAAAAGGATCGTTTGCTATTTACATTGAACCATGGCATGCTGACGTTTTTGAATTCTTGGATTTGAAAAAGAACCATGGGAAAGAAGAAAATAGAGCAAGAGATTTATTTTTCGCTCTATGGATTCCAGATTTGTTCATGAAGCGAGTAAAGGATAATGGAAATTGGACTCTAATGTGTCCTCACGAATGTCCAGGACTTTCTGACACTCACAGTGCTGAATTTGAAGCATTGTACATGAAATACGAGTCAGAAGGAAAAGGAAGAAAGACAATCAAAGCACAAGATCTGTGGTTTAAAATCTTAGAATCTCAAATAGAAACAGGTACGCCCTATATGCTGTACAAAGATGCAGCGAATAGCAAATCAAATCAGCAGAATTTAGGGACGATAAAGTCTTCTAACTTGTGCACTGAAATTATTGAATACACCGCGCCAGATGAAATTGCAGTATGTAATTTAGCATCCATAGCTTTGCCAAAATATGTCACAGAGGATGGATCTTTCGATCACGAGAAACTGTTTGAAGTAACCTACCAGGCAACAATAAATTTAAACAGAATTATCGATGTAAACTACTACCCGGTAGAAGAAGCGAGAAAGTCAAACATGCGTCATCGACCAATCGGAATAGGAGTGCAAGGCTTGGCAGATGCATTCATTCTCTTGCGTATGCCGTTTGAATCTGAAGAGGCGAAAACTTTAAATAAAGAGATTTTCGAAACGCTGTACTACGCGGCAATGACTGCATCTAAAGATTTAGCGAAAACAGAAGGCGCCTACGAAACGTATGAAGGTTCGCCAGTATCAAAAGGGATTTTTCAATTTGATATGTGGGGAGTAACTCCATCGGATCGTTGGGAATGGGACGTGTTGAAAGAAGAAGTTATGGAATACGGTGTGCGCAACTCATTGTTGTTAGCGCCAATGCCAACCGCTTCAACTGCGCAGATATTAGGAAACAACGAATGTTTTGAGCCATATACTTCAAATGTTTATACACGTAGAGTTCTTTCAGGAGAGTTTATTGTAGTGAATAAGCACCTTTTGAAAGATTTGGTAAAAGAAGGATTGTGGACAAAAGAAATGCGTCAAACGTTGATGTCAACAAATGGATCAGTTCAAAATATTACGAACATTCCACAAGATTTAAAGGACCTTTACAAGACAGCTTGGGAAATTTCTGGAAAAGCTATTGTAGATCAAGCAGCTGACCGCGGAGCATATATTTGCCAGTCGCAATCCTTGAATATTTTTATGGAGAATGCAAATTTTGGCAAACTAACCTCTATGCATTTTTATGGATGGGAAAAAGGCTTAAAGACAGGAATGTACTATTTAAGAACAAAAGCGGCTACAGATGCTATTAAGTTCACGGTAGATAAAAAGATGGTTCAGGACACGACAGATGCCAAAGCGCTTGAAGAAGAGGCGGCAGCAGCTATTGCATGCTCGATTGACAATCCAGATGATTGTGACATGTGTGGAAGCTAAGAGGCGAGAAATTTAGAAAAACATCAAAAAAGATAAAACCTCTGGTCGAAAGGCAAGAGGTTTTTTTGTACCTTGAATCTTAGCTCGTTTCTCAAAAAGTTTTGATACTTCCTCATTTCGAGAAAGCACCTTGTTTTTTGTATTGGTGTAATTAACTTTACAGAAATAGAAAAAATGTCGGAAGGAACAAAAAGAGCAGATATCCAAGTTGGGCAGGAAGTTGAAATTGTTCAGAAGCACCATCAAAGTTCGGGGAATTTAACGGACGGAATTGTAAAGAGAATTCTTACAAAGACACCAAACCATCCGCATGGGATTAAAGTTCAACTGGAATCCGGGGAAGTTGGTCGAGTAAAAAATATTTTATAAGCTTAACTCACAACACTCATTTTACAAATTGTGTGGGGAAAATGAATACAATGTGGGCATCCAAAAATAAAATATAACTTTGTTTAAATATTTCAATTATGCGATTTCATACTAGAAAATGGGTGAAACCCGAAGATTTAAACCCAAATGAAACACTTTTTGGAGGGCGATTACTGCAGTGGATAGACGAAGAAGCTGCCCTTTACGCTATCGCTCAACTAGAGAACAAAAAGATAGTTACTAAATTTATATCAGATATCAATTTTCAAGATAAAGCAGAGCAAGGGGATATTATCGAAATAGGAATGGATGTCGTAAAGTTTGGCAAAACTTCTTTGACCTTGCGTTGCGAAGCGAGACATATGATGACGCGTAAGACAATTATTTCCATAGATACAATCATTATGGTGAATTTGGGTCCTGATGGCAAACCAGTACCTCACCATAAAACGAAGGTGGAATTTGTAAAGGATCGCCTTGCCAAGAGCGAAAAAGATTAAAAATTCTATCTATTCTGCTTAGGATGTTTTCTATAAAATTTAGCGGAAAAAGAGTGTAAAAAAATTTCTTTCATTACTGTACGTCTATTTCGTCTTTATTTTCTAAATCTGAAGCGTCAGCAGCAACCTCTGATTTTGTTTTAGCAATTTGTCCAGTCTTTGGAAAGTAAGTTTTCTGTCTTGAAAAAACCATGACAACACCCACGGTAATTGATCCGTCAGCCAAGTTCCAGATTGCGGGAAACATTTCGCTTCCGCCTAACCAAGGCATCCAAGATGGCCAGTAAGCTTGAAATTTTAACATATCAACGACATTTCCAAAAAGGAAGCCGGTATGTTTTGTTTCTGTTTCGCCAAATATGCCGCAATCTACTGTCAAATCAGAACCTTCTAAATGATTAAAAGGCATACAAGGGTCGTATGGAAAAACAAAATCGTAAAACATGGAATCGATTAAATTGCCAGTTGCACCAGCCAGTATGAATCCAAGGGCAATTTGAAACTCTATACGAGCTCCTTTTTTAGTTTGAGATATCCAATAATAAGTGATACCAACAATTGCTATAATTCTAAAAATACTTAGAGAAAGTTTACTCCATACAGACGAACCGAAAGTAGTACCAAATGCCATTCCTTGGTTTTCAATGTATTCCAAAATAAGCCAATTCCCAGCTAAAGGCCGAATTTCCCCGGGAGAAAAGTTGCTTTTAATATAAATTTTAAGGCATTGGTCTAGAACCAATACCACCAAGATAATTGACAGGACTAGAGTAAACTGTTTCCAGAAGGAATTACTTGTCTTGCGCATTTTTAGCTTCGATACACAAGGTAGCATGAGGAACTAACATCAATCTTTCTTTTCGAATCAATTTGCCAGTAGCACGACAAATTCCATACGTTTTATTTTGAATCCGTATCAATGCGCTCTGTAAACTTTGAATGAATTTTTCTTGACGTGCCGCCAATTGTGCAACTTCTTCGCGCGAAAGCGTTTCAGAACCGTCCTCCATCATATTGAATGTGCGGCCAGTATCATCAGTCCCGTGATTATCGCTATTGGATAACGAACCTTTCAATAAATTGTAATCCTCCTGAGCCTCAGTTAGTTTATAGTTAATCAATTCTTTGAATTCAGTAAGTTCATCGTCTGAATATCGTGTTTTTTCTGTATCCATAATCAAATAATTAAAATCCAACATGATTCTGGATTTTTTGGTGTCGCAAAGATAATTGAAAATTCAAATTTACCTAATTAAGATATCAACGGGTTTGGATTATTTGGCTTTTTTAACGACTAAGGCGTCCGAATAACCCTTTTTCTTGACCTGTTCTAAGGCATTTTTAGCCTCGCTGTTGGTTGAAAAATTACCGGCGAAATAAATGTATTTGTAGGCTTTTGGTGTGTTTAACTCCGTTCGGTTAATATCTAGTTTTAGCCTTTTAAAGCTTTCATGGTCTGTGTCAATCCAAGTTTTCGAGGACATCAGCTGCAATGTATAACGACTTTCTGTTTCCTCTTTGGAAAGATTTACATGAGGGAAGTATTTTTTTGCGGAAGAACGAAAAGCTCGAAATATCGCTGAGGCTAAAACTTCTTGTCCTTGTGTGCTGTTTAAATAGTTGGCTTCTGAATTGTTGGTCAAGAAGCCACATTCAACCAAAACACTTGTCATTCTTGTAAATTTAAGCACCTGAATAGAATGAGCCCTGTCCTCATTGTTTTTAACGCCACGAGAGGTTCTTCCTGCTCGAGACGCAAACTCTTCTTCAATTTTTTTAGCGAAGGAATAAGATTGTTTTGCAGAAAAATCATGAATGTGACTTTCCGTTCCGCGAACAGAGTTTTTTGGATTACCATTGCAGTGGACACTGATGAAATAATCTACAGAGTTATTGTTTGCCAGACTAACTCTTTGATTCAAGGAAAGAAACCTATCGTCAGTTCGCGTGTATAAAACCTTGACATTGTCCAAGTATTTTTCAATGTATCCACCTAGATAATTGGCAATTAAAAGATTAACGTCTTTTTCAGGTTTATGAGATTTGGTATAACTTAAATGACCAGGATCTTTTCCTCCGTGACCAGCATCAATTACAACGGTTATGGTTGAAGTTGTTCTCAGACCGGTTCCTGAAACCAATAAAAGAACACAAGAAAGGAGGACAACTGTGCGCATGGTGCAAATTTACGACAGTATAACCTAAAGTATTAATAAACATTTATCAATTTATTAAGATCTCTTTGGTGAAAAACTATGTATGAAAATAGAGAAAAACTATTTTGGCCTTGGCACATCCAATTTCGTCGGCAAGTTCCTTCTCGCTCGCTTCTCTTATTCCATGAGTTGACTTGAACTGCTGAAATAAGGCTTGTTGCGTTTTCGAGCCTATACCAACGATATTCAAAATTTCAGATTGAAGAGCTTCTTTTGATCGCCGATTTCGATGATGTGTTATGCCAAATCGGTGGGCTTCGTTTCGCATGAATTGGATGACCTTTAAACTTTCTGAACGTTTGTCAATGTAGATAGGATATTGATCACCAGGAAAGAAGATTTCCTCTAAGCGCTTTGCGATTCCTACAATTACTATTTGACCCCGCAACCCAAGATCTTCTAGGGCTTTAAGAGACGCGCTTAGTTGCCCTTTTCCCCCATCTATAACGATTAATTGAGGCAACGATTGATTTTCTTCAAGCATTCTTTTGTACCGTCGAGTCACAGCTTCGTACATGGAAGCGAAATCATCTGGACCAATAACGGTTTTTATATTAAAATGCCTGTAGTCCTTTTTAGCGGGTTTGGCATTTCGGAAAACAACACAGGCGGATACAGGGTTGGTTCCTTGAATATTACTGTTGTCAAAACATTCAATATGTACGGGTAATGTTGGTACACGAAAGTCTTTTTGAATTTGAGATAAAATCCGGTCTTGATGTTTTTCAGGAGAAATAATTTTTTCTTGTTTGTGTTTTTCTATTCGGTAATAGGTTGCATTTCTCATTGACAAATCGATGAGGTGTTTTTTATCACCGCGTTGGGGAACGAAAAAGGTTAAATCATCGAAATGAAGGGGCATCTCTTCTTGAATTAGGATTTCCTTGGAAAGACTATTGAATTTAGCCCGTAATTCGGGCAAGGCATACCCAACAATATCAGCTAATTCTTCGTCTAGTTTTTTCTTTACTTCAACAGTATATCCATGTATAATAGAGCCACTTTTTATGACTAAATAATTCACGAAAGCAGAACGCTCATCTTGTAATACTGTGATTACGTCACATTGTGTAATGGTTTGTGAGACAATAGCCGATTTCGACTGATAATTTTCTAAAAGGGATAATTGATTTTTGACGATTTGTGCTTCTTCAAAAGCATATGTTGAAGCCAATTGTATCATCTTTTCCTTTAACTTCTTCAGAACAGGTGAAATATTCCCCCTTAAAATATTTTCTATCTGCTTGATGTAATCATCGTAAGTTTCATTCGTTTCTTCGCCTATGCAAGGGCCCAAGCAATTTCCAATATGATACTCCAAACAAACCATGTATTTGTGTTCCGCAATTTTTTTTGGGTGTAAATCAAGGTTGCATGTTCGCAAGGGAAATGCTTCTTTGATTAATTTCAAAAGCGTATGCATGGCTTTCACATTTGGGTACGGACCCAAATATATAGAACCGTCTTTAATTATTTGTCGGGTTGAGAAAACGCGTGGAAAATGTTCCTTTTTAATGCAAATCCAAGGATATGTCTTGTCGTCTTTTAATTCGATATTGTATTTCGGTTGATACTTTTTGATTAAGTTATTCTCAAGTAGCAAAGCATCCAACTCTGTGTCCACAACGATATATTCCAGTCTAACAATTTGCCGAACTAAAATGCGGGTTTTTGCATACTCGTGGTTTTTAACAAAATAGGATTTAACTCTGTTTTTGAGATTTTTTGCTTTGCCAACGTAGATAATTTTATCGTTTTTATCAAAATACTGATAAACTCCCGGCTTGTCTGGAAGTGTTTGTATTTGTAAATTCAATTTTTCGGCTATTATCGACATTTCTACAAAAATACAAGAATGAATGATACTTTAAGAGCACAAAAAAACCTCTTGCCATGAAAAAAGCAAAAGGTTCTCTGTCTAATTGCTATTCGAAGATATTATTTTGATATAATATCGAAAAGTTCGTTTAGGTTTGGAGAAATTATTATTTCAATTCGTCTGTTTTTTGACTTGTCTTTTTGGTCAACAGGCAAATACTCTGATCGACCAGCAGGCATAAGTTTCGTCGGATCCATTGTTGAATTGGCTAACATAATTTGAACTACAGATGTTGAACGAAGCACGGATAATTCCCAATTGTTTTTGGGGCTTGATGCGCTGTTGAGATTGTCGGTATCTGTATGTCCTTCTACTATAACCTCAAGGTCTTTTTCATTTTGTAAAACTTTGGCTAATTCAATAAGGGCTTTTTTCCCTTCAGGTTCAACGTTGGTACTGCCAGATGCAAAAAGAAGTTTTGCCTCAAGGCTAACATAAATTTTTCCTTTTTCTTGAAGAACAGATAATCCTTGGCTTTCGAAACCTACAAGTGCCTTTTGAACCCTGTTTTTGAGCTCTTTTTGAGCTTGATCTTTACGAGAAATAATTTCTTCTAATTCGTTTACGCGTGCCTCTCTTTCTGCAAGTAGGTCTTCTTTTTGAACTAAGTCTTTTTCTAGAGTGAAAAGAACGTCCTGTTTGCGTTGTAATTCCAAATTCTTTGCCTCAAGGTCCATTTGCAATCCAGCCGTAGTTTTTTCACCTGATTTGCGTGAATTATCAAACGCTTTTTCTAGCGCTAAGCTCTGAAGAGTTATTTTACTGTATTCAACTTGTAGTAATCTAAATTGCTGGCCTAATTTTAATGTGTCTGCTTTTAGTGTGGCAACTTCTTTCGTTAAGACATTGTATTTTGCAAGATAATCAGAGGCTTGACCTTCGAATGTTAACGATGAGGCTTTGTATTTTGCCAGTTCATCAGAACAAAGTTTTTCTTTTTCTACAAGTTCGTTGTATTTTTTAGCGGGAACGCAGGCAAAACAAATGAGTGCGCAGAATAAAAACAAAAGGCCATTTTTCATAATATCAAATTATTTAATCAAAAGTCGTACAAAATAAAGGCTTTTAGCGGTCGAAAAGCTAGGTTTTATCCACGAGCAAAAGTGGATAAAACGTCTGCATTGCACGAAAAATACGTTTTATATTGTTAAATAATGACGGATGTTCTGAAAAAAAAGTGAAATGAAACGCCTTAAATCTTTGTAAACTTGCTCGTAAATTTTTTAAAGTCAATCCATCTAATTATATTCGCACCCTTAATTTTTAGTACAAATGGCATTAATAGGAAAAATACGCGAAAAGTCTGCTCTTCTGGTGATTATCATCGGAATCGCATTACTGGCATTTATTTTAGGTGACTGGAAAAGTTTTTCAGGCGGATCTGAAGACCAAGTAGGTTACGGAATGATTGATGGAGATAGAGTAGAGTACACGAAGTACGAAGAAGCTGCACAAAACTTCACTGAGCAAGATAAAAACAACGCGCAGCAGCAACAAAGAGAATTTACGGTAAAAGACCAAGACGCATCTAACGATAAAGCGTGGAATTATCTAGTAGAATCAACAGTGATAAATAAAGAAATAGAGGCCTTGGGTCTTGATATCGGAAAAGCAGAATTTGATGCTTATTTGTTTGGACGAGATGGATTTTCCGTTATGCCCGATTTAGCACAAAATTTTACTGACTCCTCGACAGGCTTGTTTAATTCAAAATTACTTCAACAACGCATCGAGCAAATGGAAAACTCGAAAGAGGTAAAAGACCGCGATGCTTGGGAAGAAAGCAAAAAATATTACACAGACAAAAGAAAGCAAGAGAAATACTTCTCGCTTTTAGAACAGGGCGTTTACGTCACGAAGGTAGAAGCTGAAGAAGATTACATCGCTCAAAAAGAGGTGAAAAGTGTTTCTTTCGTTGTGAAACGTTACTCAGATATCGCAGACGATAAAATTAAAGTTACTGAAGGGGAACTGAAAAAATATTATGACGAACATAAAAATGACAAGGCTTACGAAAATAAGTCTGCAAGTCGTGAGGTTCGTTATTTTGATGTAAAAATTGAACCGTCAAAAGAAGACATTTTAACTTTCAACAAAACATTGGTGGATTTGAAGACGAAATTTGCAACTACTGCAAATGACTCACTTTTCGTGGTGAAAAACTCAGATTTCAAGTTTTATGCTTCCGGAAACCAAGCGACTTACAAGCCTGAGGGAGACGAAAAAGCAAGACAAGGAGTGACCTATCCAGTTGCAATGGATTCTACATTTAAAAAAGCGAGTGTTGGTCAAATTGTTGGCCCTTACGAAGATAATGGAACAGTTCGTATCGCAAAAGTTTTGGGCTTCAACAATAATATTTTGAAAGCACGTCATATTTTATTATCTGCGCCAAGAGCCGACTCAGCAAAGGTTGCTGTTGTTCGTAAAACTGCGGATAGTTTGGTTGCTTTAATAAACAAAGCCAATTTCGCAGAGTACGTTACAAAGTATACAGAAGATCCAGGGTCAAAAGACAAAGGCGGTGTGTATGAAAACTTTATGGACTATGAAATGGTTCCTGAATTCTCAAAATTCGCAGTTGAAAAGCCAATTGGCACAATTGGAGTTGTTCAAACTGACTTTGGTTTCCACATTATGGAAGCAATGGAAAGAACTTCGGTTCGCTTCCCTGTTTTAGCCGTTATTCAAAAAACATTAGTACCAAGTTTGGAAACAAGTTCAGATACGGAAACTAAGGTTTATGATATGCTTTATACATTAGACGCTCGAATGAAGTCAAAGAGTAATTTGAAAGCAAAGGTTGCTGCTTTTGATACTTTGGCAGAAAAAGCAGGATACCTTGTTCGTCCGCTCGTTATTTTGGAGAACAAGCCAGTTGTCTACGGATTCACCACGACCTTTGCTGAAGATAAAATCATCAAGTTTGCATATGACGAAGAAGTAGAAGCGGGGATGCTGTGCAGTGCGCCAATCAAAGATAAAGATCGTTATGTAATTGCTATGATTTCTTCAGCAAAAGAAAAAGGCACACCGTCGTTTGAAGATATGGAAGCAGCAGTGCGCGCAAAAGTAATTGAAGAGAAGAAAGCAAAACGCTTTATTAATTCTATGAAAGGTGGAGGTTCACTTGACGCATTGGCGAAAAAAGTAGGGTCTAGTTTGAGTAAAGCTGAAGTTACCTTCTCTGCTCCCCAAATAGGAGAGGCAGGATATGAACCAGAAATTATTGGTGCTATTTTCTCAGGACTTAAAGACGGTCAAAAAATGGTTCCTTTGCAAGGTAAAAATGGTGTTTATGTTGTAAGAGTGGATAAAACAACCAAAGCACCAGCAACATCCAACTATAAAACAGAAGCGGAGGTCTTGCTAAGCTCAAATCGTCAGTCTGCTGGAAATCTTGCGAAATCTGCTTTGATCGAAAAAGCACAAGTAATAGATAACCGTCGATTCTTGAAAATTGGTGTCAGAAGATAATATTTTAATAGGTAAATAAAAAAAGCCAGCACTTGAAAAAGTGTTGGCTTTTTGTTGCAGTAAAATGTCTCGTACTAAAAAAAGTTTACACTTTGTTACCTTAATCTTACAGTTGCTGTGTTCAACTCATAAGTGCAACAAACTTATGAGGTGAACACAGCATATATTAGATGGAATTGATGCTCACACAAATAAAACGAGAAGAGATTTAGCAATCGAAAGAGCAAAAAGAAATTATGCTTTTTTTTGCCATACAAACTGTGCCGAAGAAGAATCATTATCAACTATGTTTAAATTAGTAGAAGAATTGATTAAATATATATAAAGCCAGCAGGTAACAATGTATATAAAAAAATAGGCGAAACAGTAGTAAATTCAAGGTTTGTGGCTCGTATCAAACTTTGTGCTTAACCGAAAGTTTAGCCCTTCGAAATCGCCTACTTTTCATATACTAACCGTTAGGCGTCATTGTACAGAACCGATTAAATATAGAGAAAATGAACAATATCATACCCGTTTTACTTTTGACATTTTACTCAACTTTTGTAGTTGGACAAAATGTTGCAACGAAAAAACAAGAAATTTCAAAACCATTTGTACTTGGAGAAACCATTGAACTTCAATCAAAACTTTTAAACGAAAAACGAACTTTAAATATTTATCTTCCAGAAGGCTATAATCCAAAAGACAGTATAAAATATCCAGTCATTTATTTACTTGACGGTTCAGCAGACGAAGATTTTATTCATATTGTTGGACTTGTGCAATACAATAGTTTTGAATGGATAAACATTGTTCCAAAATCTATTGTGGTTGGAATTGCAACGGTTGACAGACGAAGAGATTTTACATTTCCGACAACTATTGAAGTCGATAAAAAGACTTATTCGACAGCAGGACATTCAGACAAATTTATTTCATTTTTAGAAACTGAATTACAGCCTTTTGTTGAAACGAAATACAAAACAACGCAAACAAAAACTATAATTGGACAATCATTAGGCGGACTTTTAGAAACAGAAATTCTGTTAAAAAAGCCAACCCTTTTTACAAAATATATTATTATCAGTCCGAGTTTATGGTGGGACAACGGCTCATTACTAAATCAGAACACTGAAATATTAAATGAAAATTTTAAACAACCAACTGAAATTTATATTGGAGTTGGAAAAGAAGGTTTGACACCGACAGAAATACCAAGAGTAATGGAAGTGGACGCAAATTTATTAGCCGACAAATTGAAAGCAACTAAAAGCAAATCTGTGAATGTAATATTTGATTATTTGCCCCAAGAAGACCACTCAACAATTATGCACCAAGCGGTTTTAAATGCATTTAAACAATTAAATTTAATAACGAAAAACGAATAAAAAAATGGCAATTCAAACTTTATTAACGACAGACCGACTTTTAATTGAACCACTGACGGTAAATGACAACAACTTTATTCTTGAACTTGTTAATACGAATGGATGGATTGAGTTTATAGGAAACCGAAATGTAACTTCACACATTGAAGCAACTGCTTATATTCAAAAAATAATTGACAACCCAAATACAACTTATTGGGTGGTTAAAATAAAAAAACAATCAAACAAAAATTGGAATAATTACTTTCATTAAGCGTGATTATTTGGAACACCACGACATTGGTTTTGCTTTTCTTCCAAGCTTTTCCAATAACGGTTACGCTTATGAAGCTGCAAATACAGTCCTAAAGAATGTGATACACAAATACAACCTTTCACATATTTTTGCTACAACAGTTCCTAAAAATATAATCTCAATTAAATTGCTAAAAAAACTTGGGCTGTTTTTAAAATGGTGGATCTATGTTATCGGAATTCAAATTGATAATTTCAGAGGATATATAAGCCTGAGCTCTCAACTGTTTCAATGACACAAATTTCCGATTAATTCTATAACCTTCCGTCACACCATTATTGAGTACTCGATTTAGTTTTCTAAATGCCCGTGTGTATTTGTGCTCACAACTTGGCAACTGATAAAACACTCCTTTCCCATCTACAACGATGTATGGGAAGTTTTGAAAACGATATTTTATCAATAATTTGTCCATGATAATTGTGTAACATAAATTTACTATATTTAAACAAATAACAAAGGGTTTGTTACACATTTATGGTGTATAGCCACTTGTTATGCCCAATGCCACGAGCGACCTCACAGAAAATAACCGACAGAAAAAAATATGAACTTTTTAACTCCAAATAAAAATAAAGTTGTAATTTTGGATATCATTAGTCTAAAACAAATTTGTCCAAATGAGTAATTTAAGCGATATACTAAAGTCGGCACGAGAAGAGAAAAAACTCATCTTGCGAAAAGTTGCTTCTGAACTTGATATTGACCAATCATTGATTAGTAAATTTGAAAAAGGAGAACGCAAGCCGACAAAGGAACAACTTATAAAACTTGCAGATTTTTACAATCTACCTAAACAAGACTTATTAATTGAGTGGTTTTCAGACAAAATAATTTATGAACTAAAAGACATTGATTATGCTAATGATATTTTAATCGTTGCAGAAGAAAAAATTAAATATCAAAAAGCAAATCAAGATGCAGTATAAATTTATAGACTTATTCGCAGGAATTGGCGGTTTTAGAAAAGGCTTTGAAGATGCAGGTTTTAAATGTGTATTCACATCTGAAATAAATCCACAATGCCAACAAGTTTACGAAACAAACTTTAGCGACAAACCTTTTGGAGATATTACAAAAATTAATCCGACAGACATTCCAGACTTTGATATTTTATTGGGTGGATTTCCTTGCCAACCTTTCAGCATTTCGGGTAAAAAAATGGGGTTTGAAGACACAAGGGGTACTTTATTTTTTGACATTTGCCAAATAATTGACAAAAAACAACCAAGTGTTGTTGTATTAGAAAATGTAAAACATTTAATTCATCACGACAAAGGAAGAACCTTTTCTGTAATCTTAAAGGCATTAATGGATTTAGGTTACAATGTAACACACAAAATTTTGAACGCAAAAGATTTCGGATTACCTCAAAACAGAGAACGAATTTTTATAATTGCTACAAAAAAACATTATTTCAATTTTGAAAATCTTAAAAAGAAAAAGAAAGTTATTTTAAGAGATTTTTTAGACAAAGAAGGTAATTTTGAATTTATTGACAAATCGGAATATACGTTAATTGAAACACCAAAAAAACAAGAAAGTGGTTTGTTGTTTGTAGGATATAGAAACAAAAATACTTGGAAAAATGGTATTAGAGAAAATACTGAACATCTTTCAAGAGTTCATAGACAACCTAATAGAATTTATTCAATTGACGGAACTCATCCAACAATTCCTTCACAGGAAACAGCAGGAAGATTTTTTATTTACATTCCAGAATTAGATGCAGTTAGAAAACTATCAATAAATGAATGTTATAAAATAATGGGCTTTCAGCCCAATTTTATAAAACATTCAAATATTGGAGAACAATATAAACAAATTGGAAATTCTGTTGCTATTCCAGTAATCAGAGCTATTGCCGAAAGTATAAACGAACAAAAATTATTAATTGATGAACCACAAAGACAAGTTGTTGGAGATTTACAAACTCTCTTATTCGCTTAAGAACATAAAAGATGTAAACAAAGAAACAATAGGTTTTATTAAATCTATTGGAGAAAAGATTAATACTCAAAAAGGTGTTTTTACTGTTTTAGTAACATTGATTACTCATAAAATCATAGACCCAAAACAAGATGTTAGGAAACATCAAACGAGTATGAAAGGTGGTTTTTCAGGTCGTTCAATTGACTTTGTTCATATCACACCAACATTGAAAGAACTAGGTTTGCCCTCAATGGCTGAAAGTGGTTGGCTAACTCGTTCTTTGGAACAGCCATATCCATACAATTTAGATTACAATGGTAAAATTAGCAACAAAGTGGTCAAAGAAGCATTTTTAAATATTCTTGACTTTGTTCAGAAAAATCCAACATCTGCTACAAATGTACTTCGCCTTTTATTAGCCGAAGCAATAGCATCAAAAAATGATGCTATTGTAGCAATTGTACCATTACAAAATCCTGAAAAACTTACAATTGAAAATATTATAAAAGCATTAGACGAACATTTTAGAACTAAATATGCAACTCACGGAGGCTCAAAACTTCCAGTTTTGGCGTTTTTCGCAATCTTTAAAAGTTTAATCAAAGAAATTGGAAGGTACAAAGAATGTACTTTGGCTGAAATGGGCAGTCATACTGCATCAGACAGAACTTCAAAATCAGCAGGCGACATTGAAATTTTCAAAAAGAGAAACTTGTTTGAAGCAATTGAAATAAAATTAGACAAAGCAATTGATGTAACTATGGTGAGAATTGCAATTGAAAAAATTGCTCGTTACAATCCAGACAGATATTACATTTTGTCTTACATCGGCATAAAAGAAAGCGACAATATAGAAATTGCAGGCTTGATAAACGAATTAAAATTAGAACACGGTTGCCAAATTATTATAAATGGACTTTTACCAACTATCAAATATTATTTACGTTTGATTACATCATTAGACGAGTTCATAACAAACTATAATAGCCTAATTGAAAATGATGCAGAAATAAAGAAAATACACAAAGAAAAGTGGAATGAATTAATAGGCAAACATCTGAAATAAAAGGCACTAGGGCATAACATCAGTTTGGCAAAATGGCGGGTTCAGTGCTAAATTGAACATTCGGCATTCTATAAACATTAGTGCTAAATTTTAAAGTAAGTGCTTCTAAATCGCCACCTTCGCCAAGCTGAAAACCGTTAGGTGCAATTTTAGAACGACAACCCGCCAACAGAAATGAAGGAAAAAATAAATGAAGAAGTTTTGTGTATTTTACGATACAAAGACAATGAATTAATCATTGACTACGAACCAATCGAAATAAATTTTTCTAATGAAACAGAAGCATTTAAAAAACTTTGTCAAACAAACTCAGACAATTTACTTGCAATTTCTCAATATTTGAAAGCAACTGAAAGTATTATACCACTACAAAAACATTATAAATACTGTCAAAAACTAGACGGTTCTTACCAAGGATTTATAGTTAATTTTGAAGAAAGAGTAGAACGAATTATCCAAAGCAGAGACATATTTTACCTGAATTCAAAGGATAATGAAGACTACAATATAGAGGAGAATATATTTAATTTACAAGTTGAATTAAAAAAAGAATTCATATTATGGGTATCTGCTTATAATATAGAAAAGTCATATAGAAAGTGTTTTGATGACAAGCAAATTTTAACTTTTTCTCACAGAATAAATGGTTGGTCAAATCCAGAATATAAATTAAGTCAAAATTTCACGGTAGAACTCAAAACAAATTTTGGCTATGGTTCAGCAAGTTATTTCTATATCAAATTGAAATATAAAAACATAGAAATAACACCGTTTTCAGAATGGATAGACTACGAAATTGCAAAATTTTCAGAAATTGTTAGATACACAAAATCATTTGCTTATAGAATATTGTTTCAGCCCCTTAAATAATCGGACAGAATTATATTAATAAATCTATAATTTTGAAAGATGGAAAAACGGAAATTTACCAAAGAAGAGAAACTTGCTATTATAAAAGAAGTTTCTGAAAATGGATT
>Ga0209390_10003437_pt1 | contig 25696 bp, 16 predicted proteins | sample BON01_FD_187212 | JGI IMG/M metagenome (GOLD analysis project Ga0209390, IMG submission 187212) | Freshwater microbial communities from Lake Bonney liftoff mats and glacier meltwater in Antarctica - BON-01 (SPAdes) (version 2) | ecosystem: Environmental > Aquatic > Freshwater > Ice > Glacier... | reverse complement strand
CTCTCTCCTTCCATCACCATGTAACGAACCGCCTCTTTCTTGAATTCCTGGCTATGTCGTCGTCGCTTCATTTTTCAATTCTCTTTCTAAGAGAATCCCCTGTCCATTTTTTCCAGTACAGATCAAGATCATCTTGGTGGATTCGCAGGAGCGGGCAATCATGGAATGCGCGTTCGGTCGGGAATAAGACGTAGCCCTCGGAATCGGAGAGTGCGCCTAGAAAGGAGGTAAGCTGGTGATACCAAGTGCCATCGTGGCTGTAGAGAACGTGCTTGGCGGGAATGCCCCATAGCTCCTTTAGAAACTTACCTGTGATTTGCCTTGGCATGACAGTGCGCGGAGCCGCCGACAGTTATATTCGGCCAAACTCAGTTTGGCCTGGCGTGAATTGGTTTGTGGGTTCCTGCGAGATCATGCGTTGCAAATTAGCGGTTTACGGGGGGTGGCAAGTCTTTGGTTTGGCCCACGTTGAATCCGAAAAATTCCGGGCCGTTTCATCGCACCCAGGACTTGGTAGGGCGTATCGCTACCCGCCCCACGCTTTCAAACACTCCCTAAATCGTCGCTCGCACTTTCTTCACTCCCTCACACATGTTGATCAGCTTTTTCTTCGCGGCCCAGCGGGCGGTCTGGCTGAGTCCGCAATCGGGGGCGAAGGAGAGCCGGTCGGCAGGTGCGTATTTCAAGCAGGCTTTCACGCGTTCGGCGACGTCGTCCGCAGTTTCTATGTAGTAGCTCTTCACGTCGATGATGCCGACGGCAACATCGCAGCGTTTGGTGATCTGTTCGAGGATTTCGAGTTCCGCGAATTCACGACTGGCCATCTCGACGTGGATCTCGTCGACCTTCATGTCGAGGAACGCCGGGAACATCGGGGCGTATTTGCGGAGCCCGACGGCGTGTCCCTTGAAATTGCCAAAGCAGAGATGGGTGGAAAGATGGCATTTGCCGACGATCGGCTCGACCGTGCGGTTGAAGATTTCAACGAACTTCTTCGGATCCTCGCGATGCGCGTAGCAACTCATCGATGGTTCATCCACGGTCAGCTCCGTGCAACCGGCTTCCACGAGCGCGACCAGTTCGTCCTGCACGAAAGGCAGCAACGCCTCGGTCAACGCGTAGCGATCGGGATATTGTTGATTGGGAATCAGCCGTCCGCTGAGCGTGTAGGGACCGGGAACGCTGGCTTTTAAAACCGGCTTGTGCGCGGCGCCCGCCACCATCGGCGCGGCCAGCCGTTTGAGCCGTTCAAAATCCTCAACGGCACCGAGGCCGCGCGATGCCTTGAGTTCGCCGGTGACCTGGTGTTTGCCGCGTTGATCGTGAGCCGGCGGACCGAACAGACGCGGCGGTGATGATTCAAGATCAATGCCCTCGAAGAATCCGTAAAAGCTCAGGTTGAAATCGAGCCGGGTTTGTTCGCCATCCGTGACCACGTCGAGACCGGCGTTGATCTGATCATGGAGCGCGGCGACCACCGCGTCTTCGACCATTTCCTCCCGGTCGTTTTCACCGAAGCGTTCGAGATTCTGGCAGGCGAATTCCAGCCAGGACGGAAACGGATAGCTGCCGATAACGGTGGTGCGAAGTGGTTGATCTTTCATTGTTTTTGAAAGGGTATCCAAACAGGGTTGGCTTTGAAAAGCCCGGCGATGAAAACGTTTTCGCCCGGCTAAAACCGTTCGCCGACCTCGTCAGTCGAAAATCACGGTGCGGTTTCCGTTCAGGAAGACACGGTCCTCCAGAACCAGCCGGAGCGCTTTCGAGAGCGCACGGCGTTCGACGTCACGTCCGGCACGGGCGAGATCCTGGGCGCTGTGTGTGTGGTCCACCGGCAGGATTTCCTGCACGATGATCGGCCCCGCATCGAGTTCGTTGCTGACGAAGTGCGCTGTCGCGCCGATGATTTTCACGCCGCGCTCAAAGGCCTGATGGTAGGGGCGCGCGCCGATGAACGCCGGGAGGAAGGAGTGGTGGATGTTGATCATCCGCGCGGGGAATTTTTCCACAAATTCCGGACTCAGCACCCGCATGTATTTCGCTAGGACGAGGTAGTCCGGTTCGAAAGGTTCGATGAGATCAAGCAGCGCTTGCTCGTGTGCGCTGCGATCATTGCTTGTGACCGGGACGTGGAAAAACGGCAGGTTGAACTTTCGCACCAGCTCGCCGAGTTGTTCGTGATTGCTGATGACCGCCAGGATGTCGGCGGTGAGCTCGTTGTATTCATGGCGGATGAGAAGATCAGCCAGGCAATGGTGCTCTTTTGAAGCGAGCACGACGATCCCGGGTCTGCCAGACTTGACGAGTTTGATGGTCGCGTCCTCGGGCAGCAGGGTTCGCGATTCGGTCAGCACAGAAGGCTCGTCGATCTCGCCGACAAACTCCGTCCGCATGAAGAAGCGTTTGGTGTCGGGATCGGCGAATTCGTGGTTCACGAGGACGTTGCAACCGTATCGGTAGAGAATTCCCGTGATGCGATAGACCAGACCGGTTTTGTCGCCGCTTTGAATCAATAGACGCCAGTGGTGCATCGCCGGAGATGGTGCGTGAACTTCGCAACGGACGCAAAGCTTGAAGTGGGTCGAGGGGAGTTTTCAGTTTCAAGTGTTCAGTGGGCACCGACCACTGATTCCTGCGCGCCTTTTTTGGACCCGTTGCTGAACCAGGTGCCGCGGAACCGATCAGGCGGATTCCGAGGAGGTAGGGTGGCGCCGATTCCGTTCGATCGCGGCGCGAAGTTCTTCGATCTTCACCGGCTTGCTCAGATAATCGTCCATGCCGGCGGCGAGGCATTTTTCGCGATCGCCCTCCATCGCGTTGGCGGTCATGGCGATGATACCGACAGGCGATTTGTCGGTGCGTTTTCGAAGTTCGCGGGTCGCTTCGTAGCCGTCCATCTCCGGCATCTGGCAGTCCATAAGAATGATGTCGTAGCAATCCTTCTCCTGCGCGTTCAGCGCTTCCAGACCGTTGTTCACGATCACTGCGGAGTGACCGAGTTTCTTCAACAACCCGATGGCCAGCTTCTGGTTCACGATGTTGTCCTCCGCGACCAGGATCTTGATGTTGGAAGCCGCCGCAGGACTGGCGGCGGCAATGATCGGGGTCATGGCGGCGGGTTTTGGAACCGACGTGACTGTGGTGGAATCAACCTCCACAACCTGGCCCATCAGGCGGGAGAGGCAGGTCCGCAGTTCCTTCTCGCGAACGGGTTTGATCAGGCAGGCTTCGAGTCCGGCGATCTGGAGTGACGCGGGTGAAAGACGCTGCCCCATCGACGTCAGCATGATCAGCTTGATGGGACCGATCAGGGGGTCCTGCTTGATTGCTTTGGCCAGCTCCAGACCGTCCATTCCCGGCATCATCATGTCGAGGATCGCGATGTCGACGTTGCCGCCGTTCTCGTAGGTTTCGCGTAATGAAGCCAGCGCGAGTCCGGGATCCGCGATACTGGTGCTCTGCATGTTCCAGCCTCGCGTGTGATGCTCAAGTATCCGCCGGTTGGTCTCGTGATCATCCACGATGAGGACGTGCTTGTTATGGAGCTCGCCCGGAATGACGACCCGGCTGCTCTCACTCTCGGGCTGCAGTTTGAGTTTGACGCTGAACCAGAACGTCGAACCGCGGCCTTCCTGGCTGATGACACCAATATCGCCCCCCATGATCTGCGAAAGTTTCTTGCTGATCACCAGCCCGAGTCCGGTGCCGCCGTACTTGCGGGTCGTGCTGCCGTCAGCCTGGCTGAACGCGGCGAAGAGTTTCTTCTGTCCTGCCGGGGAAATGCCGATTCCGGTGTCGCGCACCTCGAAGCGCAGTTCAATGTCGTCGTCCTGCTGGTCGACGAATATGACCTGGACGAACACCTCGCCCTCGTCCGTGAACTTGATGGCGTTGCCGATGAGGTTGATGAGGATCTGCCGGATCCGGTGCGGATCACCTTTTAACACGTACGGAACGTCATGGTGAATGAGATTCGTAAGTTCGAGGTTCTTTGACTGGGCGCGCTCGGACAGCAGTTCCAACGTGATGCCGACCAGTTCGCGGACGTCGACGTCGATCTCCTCCAGATCGAGCTTGCCGGCTTCGATCTTCGAAAAATCCAGGATGTCGTTGATGATTGTGAGCAGAGCTTCCGCGCTGATCTTGACGGTGTTGATGTAGTCACGCTGTTCGTCGTTGAGCTCCGTGTCGATCATCAGGTTGGTGAACCCGATGATGCCGTTCATCGGCGTGCGGATTTCGTGGCTCATATTGGCCAGGAATTCACTCTTGGCACTGCTCGCCGACTCCGCGGCGAGCGCCATCTGGCGGGCGTGCGAGACGGCTTCCTCCAGCTGGTCGTTGGTGGAGGTAAGTTCGCGGTTGTAGGCTTCGGCGACCTGTTTCGCGATCATCATCTCCTTCTCCGCCTTTTTCTGGGGCGTGATGTCCCAGAAGATCCCCTGCATGCCGATGATTTCCTCCTGCGCGTTGAAGACGGGAGTCTTGATGGTCCGGAAGTAAACCATGTGCCCGCGTTTGCCACGATAGGACAGCTCGGTTTCGACGGTTTTGGCCGTACTCATCACCCGCATATCGTCCACCTGATTTTTAAGGGCGAGCTCCGGCGAAAGGATCGCGTCGTCCCGGCTGCCGACGATTTGAGGAACCGTTTTTCCAGTGGTGCGGCAGAAGAGCGCGTTGCCGAAGGTGAACCGTCCGTTGATGTCTTTCCGGTAGATGTTCACCGGCTGGCTGTCGACCAGCGACTGATAAAGCGACTCGGACTGACGCAGTTGGTCGACGACGCGTTTGCGATCCACGATCTCGTTCTCGAGTTCCTTCGTGCGTTCACGAACCCGCAGTTCCAAGTCCTGCTGGGCGAGGAGCAGTTCGCCGTCGCGATGTTCGATCTGGGAGAGCATCTCATTGAACCCGTCGTACAGTTTTCCCAACTCGTCGTTGCTTTGTCGGCTGACGCGGATTGAGTAATTTTTCCTACCCGCAACATGCTCCGTAACCCGCGCGAGTTCGAGGATCGGCGCAGTGATGAACGTTTGCAGTTTTAATGAGGTGAATACGGCGACCGCTGTGGCGAGCAGGAGAATGAGCAACGTGCTCGCCGCGAGATCGCGGAGCCGTTCGGTCATCTCCTGAAGGTCCGACTCGAGATAGAGCGTGCCAACGATCTCCCCTTGGTTTTCCACCGGATGGAAGAGACGCAACGAGTCGCTGGACAGCTCATAACCCGTCGAGCCGGACCGGGCGGGCAGCGGATGATCAGGCTGGTCAACCCGTCGATAGGCGGCGAAGAGCGTGCCATTTGTGCGGTAAAGTGCGGCGGCGACGATCTCGTTCTTTGCCGCAAGCGAAGCCAGCAGCGTCTCCTCCGCGTCGTTTGAATAATCCATCAACAAGAGGAAGGGGGCGTTGTCAGCGACGATTTTTGCGAGCACCTGCATCTCCCTAGGCTTGGAATCCCGCATGTGGAGAACCTCCATGACCGCCACCGTGATGAGCGTGACTAGCAGCGCGAGGCTGGTCGTGGCCATGATGATGCCCATCAACTTCTGCTTGATCGGGAGGTTGGCGAGCATTTGCGATCTCATTCGGCGGCCTCCTCCTGCGGCTGTTTGGTGGGCAAGGCCAGGCGGATCACCTGGGCGCTGACCTTGACGCCCGACCGCTCCATCGACTTGCGGTTGAATTCGAAACGCAGTTTTCCATCAACCTTTCGGTAATTGACGACGCCTCCCAGCCGGTAGAGCGCGTCATGTTCGCCGAATGAAAGGACGGGCCGGCCAGCCAGCAATGCGAGCGTCTGAACGATGACGTCCTCGCTGGTTTCGGAAAAATAGACGGCCTGAAATCCGACGATGTCCGCCGGGTTTTTTAGGCTGACAACCGTGACGGTTCTGCCCGAAATCGTGATTCCTTTAAACGCCGCGTTGAACTCTTTGACGGGCGGGTTCCTTCCGATGATGCCGAGGTGAAACGCGGACGACCCGTCCTTGAACGCGTTGTCCGGCCACTGGGCGCTTCGCAATATGATGGAAGTCATGACCGCCTTCACCGACTCCGCCCCGGCACGTGCCGGGGAGTCCGCCACCATCGGCAGCGGGGCGAATGTTGCGATCACCAGTAAACAGCATGCAACCGCCGCCTTCAGGCAGGCGGCTGTCAGCCTTCCAATCCTGGAATTTACCGATTCCATTAAAAATCCCATCTGATGCCCGCCACGACGCTCCGTTGCACGAGACCGGCTTGGAACGGCAGTAGTGAGGGTGCAAACTCCTGGTGAGGACTGTCGATCAGGTTGCGACCGGAAATGGAGAATTCCAGGTTGTCAACCGGACGCCATCCCAGTCGCAGATCCAGCGTGAGATAGGAGGGCACATTGATGCCGGGGAGTTCACCGACGTATCGGACCGTGCTGTCAAATTCCACGTCGAACGGCAGGTTGACCAAGGACTGGACGGAAAACTGGTTTTGCGGACTTTTGCCCGAGACGTCGGCGCTGCTCGAACCCTCCAATTCCATTTCCAGGAACGTGTAAGAGAGACGCCATTGCCACCAGTCGGTCGCCTGCCAGCGGGCGGCGAGCTCGGCTCCGTAAGTGTAGCCGCCCGCGTCGTTTGTGGCGTAGATCGGAACGACAATTCCAGGCGGATCGGGGTCCGGGTAAGGGGGACCGGTTTCGAATCCGCGCAGGTTGTCGTAGTCTTGAAAAAACAGTGCGAGATCAAAGCTCAGACGCGCATTGGGCTGAATGCGGTAGCCGAGTTCGTAGGCTGTCAGTTCTTCCGATCCAAAATCACCGTTGCCCAAATAGGTGACGTAGCCGGGGAGTATCGGATGAACCACGCCCGGCGGCATCACGGAGTCGAGAATGCGCGCGCTTCTCTCCGCGCGGGACGGTGTCCGGGTGGCCCGCGACACGGCGCCCCACAACGTGTGGTGTTCGTTGGGCGTCCAGGCGAGACGGATGGTCGGCTGCGGCTCAAACCCGGTGTAATTGTTGTATTGGAGTTTTGATCCGAACGTCAGGATCAGTTCGTCCGGAAGGATCGACCAGTCGTCCTGCGCATAGACGCTCGCCAGGTAGTGGGTTTCGCTGTCCTTCGAAAAGGACAGAAGTTGCTGCGCCGCCGTGATGTCATCCGTGGAAACGCGTCCGTCCACGCCCACGCTGATGTCGTGACGATCCGCCACGATTACCCGGTAGTTCAGGTCGGCATCCCAGGTGTAGAGGTTCTCCTCAAAGTAGTAATTGCTTCGTCGTGTGTAGTCGAAGTAGGACTGGAAACTGACCTGCGAATCCGCGTCCAGCTGTTTCGTCCACCGGCCCAAAATATTTGCCCCCACTGGTTTCGTCCTGTTCGGTACGTTGGCGACGTACGGCGGCTGGTTGGTGGGCGAATACTGTATCTGGTTGAACTCACCGAGAAACACATCTCCCTGTAACGTCCAGTCCACCGTGTCGGAGGATTCCCAGTCCGTTCGAAATCCGACCTGGCCGGACTGCGCATCGTCGCCCGCGCCCTGTCCGTTGGTCAACGTGGTCTCGTTCTGCAAATTGTATTTGGCGGAAATGCGCAGCCACGCCGAGTCGCTCAGCTCCATTCCGTAGCGGAAGCTCCCGATGAACGGGTCCATGTTCCCGCCCGCCACGGAGACCATCCCGCCCTGGGTGTCCTTCGCGCTTTTGCTGATGATGTTGATCACGCCGTTGACGGCGTTCGCCCCCCAGACGCTGGCGCCGGGACCGCGGATGACCTCGATCCGGTCGATGTCCTCCAGCACGGGGTTTTGCATGTCCCAGAACACGCCGGAGAAGAGCGGGGTGTAAATGCTGCGGCCGTCGATCATCACCAGCAGTTTGTTGGCGAACATGTCGTTGAATCCGCGGACGGAGATCGCCCAGTTCTGGGAACCCATCTGCGCCACCACCAGTCCGGGGATCAGACGCAACGCGTCTTCAAAGTGGGTGACGCCCGAACGTCGCAGATCTTCGCTGGTAAGCACCGCAATGGCCGCCGAGGTCGCATTCAGCCTCTGCTCCTTTTTGGAAACGGAAGTCACCTCGATGTTCATGAGTTCCTCAAGACTCATCTGCCGAAGTTGCTGGACGCCATTGTCCTCCTCGGCCAACAGCGCGGGAGCCGCCAGCAGCGCGACGCCGATCAATGCGGATCGGAAAAATCCTTGCCCGACCCGAAATTTGAATGCCTTTTTCACCGGTATTAAACCCACCAAATCAGCGACATACGCAGTTGTTTACCCGGCCAAGGGAGCGCCGATCCATTCGTGGCCCGCACAGGATTATCGGAGAGGATCGCAGAAACTTGAGATTCAACCCGCAAAACGGCCGGTTTCGACCCTGATTTAGTGGAAATGAGCGCTGGTCTTTCAAAAAACACGATGGTAAACAACGCGCCGCTCTCGGACTGAATGGACACCGTCCGGACCGTAAAACGCCTATGATGACCGCCCACGAACTCTTCGGATTTATGTCGCCAAAAATGGCCTCGGAAATCGTTGAGTGGACCTTCAACGAAGACAAACCGACCTATAAAGCCGCCCTCCAGGGGGTTGCTGCGGTAAAGAAAGTGCGTCCCGTGTTTCTCCAGCGTCAACCGCGCGCCCAGCGCGATTCTGCCATGATCAGCGCCTTTGGTCGCCCGGCGTTGGAACAGGCAGCCGGAGCCATTTTGCGCAACTGGCTGACCAAGAGCAAAACCAGCCTGCTCACCGATTTTCTGGACGGGCTCGGGCTCGAACACGAGAAGGGCGTGCTGGAGAATCTCCCCGAAGGCGTGGAGGACGCGAAGCTCAACGAAGCCATCAACTCGATCCTCGAAAAGCATCCACAGGAATACGTCGCGGTCTATCTTAACGCATTCAACTCGATGAACGAAACCAGCTGGAGCAATCTGGATACGCTGCTCAGAAACGACGGACGACTTCAGCTGCACGGATAGTTTTCACGGTTTGCGTGAAGGGAATTCATTGAATTTCGACTGGCCAACCCCGCTGCCGCCGCTATTTTGGACGGCTCAATTCTGAAGATTTTATACTATGGAACCCCAAGGTGATATTGCATTGATCGGCCTGGCCGTCATGGGCCAGAACCTCATTCTGAACATGAACGACCACGGCTACACCGTCGTGGCCTACAACCGCACCGTCGAGAAGGTCGAGCACTTCCTCGCCAACGAGGCCAAAGGCACCAAGATCATTGGCGCCACCTCCATCGCGGACATGGTTTCCAAACTCAAACGCCCCCGCCGCGTGATGATGCTCGTCAAGGCCGGCCAGCCGGTCGACGACTTCATCGAGCAGATCATCCCGCACCTTGAACCCGGGGACATCATCATCGACGGCGGCAATTCGCTCTTTAACGACACCGATCGCCGGGCCAAATACGTCGAGTCCAAGGGAATGCTCTACATCGGCACCGGCGTTTCCGGCGGTGAAGAGGGCGCGCGTCGCGGACCCTCAATCATGCCCGGCGGTTCGCCCGCCGCGTGGCCGCACGTGAAAGGAATTTTCCAGGCCATCTCCGCGAAGGTGGACGGGGGCACTCCGTGCTGCGACTGGGTTGGTGAAAATGGTGCCGGCCACTACGTGAAGATGGTTCACAACGGCATCGAGTACGGCGACATGCAGCTCATCTGCGAGGCCTACAACATCATGAAGAATGGTCTCGGCATGAGTGCCGACGAGATGCATGAGGTATTCGCCGAATGGAACAAGGGCGAACTCGACAGCTACCTGATCGAAATCTCCCGCGACATTCTCGCCAAGAAGGACGACGACGGCCAACCGCTGGTGGACAAGATTCTCGACACCGCCGGCCAGAAGGGCACCGGCAAATGGACCGTGATCAATTCCCAGGAGCTCGGCATCCCCATCACCTTGATGGCGGAAGCCGTTTACAGCCGTTGCGTCTCCGCATTGAAAGACGAACGCGTGAAGGCCTCCCGCAAACTCAAGGGACCACGTCCGCTTCTCTCCCAGGCGAAAAACGAGGAGAAAAAGAAAGCATTTATCAACGATATTCGCGACGCGCTGTACGCCTCGAAGATTGTCAGCTACGCGCAGGGTTACATGCTCATGCGTGCGGCGGCGGCGGAATACAAGTGGAAGCTCAACTACGGCGGCATCGCCCTCATGTGGCGCGGTGGTTGTATCATTCGCAGCCGGTTCCTCGGCAAGATCAAGGAAGCCTACGACACCAAGCCGAAGCTCGAGAATCTGATGCTCGACAACTATTTCCGGGGCGAGATCAAGCGTTGCCAGAAAGGCTGGCGCAACGTCATCGCCGCAGCGGCAAAGAAGGGCATTCCGGTTCCAGCATTCAGCACGGCACTCGCGTTTTACGACCAGTATCGCAGCGCCGTTCTTCCGGCAAACCTGTTGCAGGCGCAGCGCGACTACTTCGGCGCACACACCTACGAGCGCGTCGATCAACCGCGTGGTCAGTTCTCCCACACGAACTGGACCGGGCGTGGCGGAGACGTTTCCAGCTCGACCTACAACGCGTAACCAGCGGCATGACAAAACTTCAATACCGCCCGGCGGATTTCCGCCGGGCGTTTTTTTGTGGCCGTATTGATGCCGACAGCCGCAGCGGCTCCAGGCTCATCGTGTGTTGATGGAAACCACGACCACCCAAATGTATTCCCGTCAAACCGCCGTTCGCCGAACTTGTCGCGCCCTGACATACTGACGCGGCGGAACTCAATCTCACCCCGTGAGAACACTGGAATAGAGTGCGGCCAGCGGTTTTCGCTGAAGATTGAATTTGATCCGAGGAGACCGCTGCGAACAACGAAATGCGCTGCCGCCAGTTTCCGTGAAACCTTCTGGTGAACAGGTTCGAATGAACCAGGCGCGTTCTGGAGACAGTCGAATGAAAATTGCGGGCCTGTGCGACCGGCTATTTTACGTGGTGACGGGGGACCCGTCTTCGTGCCCATCAGTAGAAAACAGGGAGATCAAGTCTCGGCGACCGCCGCTCTCTTCGTTGATCGGAGCACTTCCCGTCTCGAGATGCATCCGAATTCCAAAGGCAGAACCGGCGGTACACGGTCGTGAGTCTGACGATGGCTCGCGCGGCGGCGGCGAACCCGATGAGACAGTCGGGCTAGGCTTTGACCAGATAACCGTCGGCAAGCTCCACGAAGGACGCCGCCGATTTTTGGCCCCAGGCTTCGTCGTAGCCGAGTTCGTTGGCGAGGAGTTGGCCAACGAGCGGCGCCGCTTCGATGGCGGCCTGTGCATCCAGCAGCAGACTGCGGGTTCTGCGGGCGAGGATGTCCTCGACACAGCGCGCCATTTCCTCGCGGGCGGCCCACACGGCTTCGGCTTTGCAATAGGGCAGTCGCGGATGAAGCGGTTCCAACAAGTCGGGTTGTTCATGCGCGAGGTTGAGAATCTTTTCCGCATCTGACCCGAAAAGGTTGATCAGCGGTGAACCCTCAAACTCTTGGTGGGTGCTGCCGTGGATCGGCAAGTGATGGGTGCGGCAATCCCGTTTATCAAATCCCGCGACGGTTTCAGCGTGATCGATCGCGTCTTCGGCCATCCGACGATAGGTTGTCCACTTGCCCCCGGCGATGGTGAGGAGGCCCGTTTTTGAAACGACGATCGTATGATCACGAGACAGCGCGGCCGTGTTCTCACCGTCACCCTGTTTAACCAAAGGGCGAAGTCCGGCGAAGACGCTGAGCACATCCGCCCGGGTGGGATCGGTGTGCATATAGCGCGCGGCATTCTCGAGGATGAAATCGATCTCTTCCCCGGTGGCCCTTGGTTCCAGTGAAATATCTTCGGTGCTCTCGTCGGTGGTACCAAGGACGACGTATCCGTGCCAGGGAACGGCGAACAACACGCGTCCATCAGTGGTGTGCGGCACCATGATCGCCGCATTCCTCGGAACAAACTGTTGCGGTAGAACGAGGTGAACGCCGCGACTGGCGGCAATGATGTTTTTACCGGCGGGCTCATCCATCCGGCGCAATCCATCGGAGAAAACTCCCGCGGCGTTAATCACGCACCTGGCCCGAATCTCCATTTTCCCGCCACTCTCCACGTCCCGGGCGATGACACCCGAGGTCAATCCGTTCTCGTTCAGCAGACCGGTGACCTGAACATAATTCGCGGTCACTCCGCCGAGATCCCAGACGGTTTGCGCGAGATTGGTAGCGAGTCGGGCGTCGTCAAACTGGCCGTCGTAATACATCACGCCACCAACCAGGCCCTCCTGTTCGAGCGTCGGGATCTGCTCAAGTGTTTCACTCTTGGAAAGTTGACGCGATGGTTCAAGCCCGAGCTTCCCGGCCAGCACGTCGTAGACTTTCATTCCGATGCCGTAGAACGGACCTTCCCACCAGCTGTAACTCGGCACGACAAACGCCTGGTGGCTCACGAGATGTCTGGCATTGGCGCAGAGCAATCCGCGCTCTTTAAGTGCTTCGAGCACGAGAGAAATATTGCCCTGCTTGAGATAGCGTACTCCGCCGTGAACCAGCTTCGTGCTGCGGCTTGAAGTCCCCTTCGCGTAGTCGGCCTGTTCGACCAAAGCGACTTTGTAGCCACGAGCAGCCGCATCGACAGCGCACCCCAGCCCGGTCGCGCCGCCTCCCACGACGAGAATGTCCCAGATCTCGGACTTGTCAGAAAGGCGGGCAATGGCTTCGGGTCTTTTCATATGAGTCTTCGCAAAGTTCGATCAATCTTCCTGCCAATTACGCGCGCATTCGACGGCGCGTGACCATCGACGGAGTAACGCAGTGGCCTCGTCCGATGAAATTTGCGGTTCGAACGTCCGGTCCATCTCCCAATGAATCGCGATTTCATCTTTGTTCTTCCAAACACCAGTGGCGAGCCCGGCAAGATACGCCGCTCCGAGGGCGGTTGTCTCTACACATTTCGGACGAACCACCGGAACTTGAAGAAGGTTGGCTTGAATCTGCAGCAGAAGATTGTTCGCGGACGCGCCTCCATCGACGCGCAGTTCTTTCAACGGGACTTCGGCGTCTGCATCCATTGCGGCGCAAAGATCGGCGACTTGAAATGCGATGCCGTCGAGCGTTGCGCGCGCGAGATGCGCGGCTGTCGTTCCGCGTTCAATGCCCACCAGTGCGCCGCGAGCATGTGGGTCCCAGTAGGGGGCACCGAGTCCTGAAAATGCCGGGACCAGATAAGCTCCGCCACTGTTTTGAACGCTCGCCGCCAGCGATTCAATTTCGGCCGCTGACTTGATCAATCCAAGTCCGTCGCGCAGCCACTGCACGGCAGCGCCACCGATGAACACACTGCCTTCCAAAGCGTAGTCAGGCGATTCCTCCCCAATCTGCCACGCGATGGTGGTCAGAAGATTGTTCTTTGACGGCACGGGTTCCTTTCCAATATTCAAAAGGAGAAAACATCCGGTGCCATAGGTGTTTTTGGCCATGCCGGGCTTGAAACAGCTTTGACCAAAAAGCGCCGCCTGCTGATCGCCTCCGATACCGGCGATTGGGACGCCGGGCGCAAAGCTGTCTGCAGCACATTCTCCAAATATGCCGCTGGACGGTTTCACCTGGGGAAGAACGTCACGCGGCACATTTAGCAACTTGAGCAACTCATCATCCCAATCACACGTGTGAATATCATAGAGCAACGTGCGGCCGGCATTAGTGGGATCGGTCGCGTGTACAGCTCCGTTGGTGAGCTTCCAGACCAGCCACGAATCAACCGTGCCGAAAGCGAGCTCACCAGCATCGGCGCGTGCTCTCGTTCCTTCGTGGTTCTCCAGCATCCAGTGGAGTTTTGTTCCGGCGAAATACGGGTCGAGCCGCAGACCGGTCTTGCTCGCAATGACGTCCTCTCCTCCAGCGCGTCGAAGTTCTTCGCAGTATCGGGCAGTGCGTCGGTCCTGCCAGACGATCGCGTTGCCGACCGGTTCACCCGTCTTGCGATCCCACAGCAACGTTGTTTCGCGCTGATTGGTGATTCCGATGGCTGCGATATCCCGGGCCGTAAGATTCGCTTTCTTCAGCGCGTTGCGTGCGACGGTTTCCTGGGAGTTCCAGATGTCCAGGGCGTCGTGTTCCACCCAACCGCTCTTCGGGAAATGCTGAGGGAACTCCTGCTGATCCATCGCAACAATGTTGCCGGCGTCGTTGAAAATAATCGCGCGGGAACTCGTCGTCCCTTGATCGAGAGCCAGAATAAAAGCCATGTCAGTGTCGGGTGATCGATCGATTGTCCCGTCTGATCAGCGTCTGTCAATAGCATCGAGTCGGGCTTGAAATCGTCTGCCTGTTTGAAAGCGGACGGGCATCAGATCTCGAGCGTCCGACTTTTACTCCCGGAGTCTGAGTTCCACACTCATCGTGCCTGAAGTGCAAAGCCCCACCCGGGGCGATCCGCGTTCACTCCTGTTTGCGCGGTTTCAGCACTTTGATCTCCTTGACCGGCTCCGGCTCCTTGTAGTGCCGCTTGAGACCCGATTCCGTCAACGCCTTGCCCGGTACCTTGGCGATGAATTCCGGGAACGTACGTTCGGTTCGCTTGCGCAGATGTTGCTGACCGGCTTTCGACTCCCAAAAACTGTCCTGCACTTTGACCAGCGTCACCGAGGCCTCCTCCGGCGTCATGCGTTCGTCGCGCGCCAGCAACCAGACCATTTCCGGATCACCGGGCAGACAGACCGGAAACGGAACAAACTTCGGTTTCACTTCATCGCCGTCACCGTCCTCGGGCCCTTTCGGCCCGACCTGAATCGTGCCCTCAAACGTGCCCGTCGGCGTGATGACCTCGACCGTCGCCGCCTTCTTCGCAGCGTGCGGGACCACCGAGACCTTGCCCTTGCCAAACGAGGACTCAAATTGCTCTTTCACCTCCTCGAGACTCTCCTTCTTGAGGTCGGCCAGTTCGACCTTGTTGCAGAATTTCTCAAAATGAACGGTGCGTTCGTTGGAGGCGATCTCCAACTCCAACGCGCTGTAAATCTGCTGGGCGAGCTTGGCGTCCGGCACCGCCTTTGGCAGCACGGACCTCAACAAGTTCAACAACTGGGCTTCGTTTTTTGCTTTGGCCATAAAAAGGGACGCGTCTTCTCCGTGAAATGACGGACCGATGCAACTTCTTTAGCGGATCAATCCGAATTTTCTTTCACCGTCCGCCATCCGTTGCGTTTTAGTTCGGCTTTCGTTTCTGAGCAGCATCAAGCGCAGCAGAGAACCAATCGTTGGCGGGAGCGGCCGGTTTTGACGCCGGGCGCGGGTCACGCTTCTGCGGTGTCGTTGATTGCGGCGAACGCGGACCGGTGGACGGCGCCCGGTCCGGCCGGCTGCCCGGCAACTCGGGATTGGCCCGCATGGAGAGGGCGATGCGTTTGCGCTCGAGATCCACTTCCACCACGGTCACGTGAACCTTCTGCTGCACTTTCACGACTTCCGCCGGGTTGCTCACGAAACGGTCCGCAAGCTGGCTGACGTGAACCAGCCCGTCCTGATGCACGCCGATGTCCACGAACGCGCCGAACGCGGTGACGTTCGTAACGATGCCCGGCAGTTTCATGCCGGGCTTGAGGTCGGTCAGTTTTTCCACGCCGTCCTGAAAGGAGAACAACTCGAACTGCCTGCGCGGATCGCGTCCCGGTTTGGTCAGCTCCTGAAGAATATCATTCAACGTCGGCAGCCCAACCTCGTCCGTCACGTATTTTTTCAGGTCGATCTTCTGGCGCAACGCGGTGTCGTGCATGAGGTCGGCCACCTTGCATCCCAGATCGCGCGCCATCTGTTCCACGATCACGTAACGCTCCGGGTGTACGGCGCTGGCATCCAGCGGATTAGTCGCCTCGCGGATGCGAAGAAACCCGGCCGCCTGCTCGAATGCTTTCGGGCCGAGCCGCGCGACTTTCTTGAGTTCAGCGCGGGACTTGAACGGCCCGTTTTCGTTGCGGTGAGAGATGATGTTGCCCGCGAGTTGGGAACCAAGCCCGGACACGTAGGAAAGCAGCTGGCAGCTGGCGGTGTTGAGCTCGACGCCCACACGGTTGACGCAGCTCACGACGACATCGTCCAGCCCTTTGCGAAGCAACGGCTGATCGACATCGTGCTGGTACTGGCCGACACCGATGGACTTGGGATCAAGCTTCACGAGTTCCGCCAGCGGATCCATGAGCCGCCGGCCGATGGAGACCGCGCCGCGCACGGTCAGGTCTTCGTTGGGAAATTCTTCACGCGCAACTTCAGACGCGGAATAGATCGACGCGCCGCTTTCGTTCACCATCACGACGATGATATTTTTCGGCAGACCGATCGCACGAATGAAGGTTTCTGTTTCGCGGCTCGCGGTGCCGTTGCCGATGGCGATGGCTTCGATTTTAAACCGCTCACACAGGGCACGAATTTTTTGCGCCGCCTCCGACACGCGGGAAGCGGACATCGTGGCGTAAACGACGTCGTGATGCAGCAGCTTTCCCTGTGCGTCGAGGCAGACGATTTTGCAGCCCGTCCGAAAACCGGGATCGATGCCGAGCACGTTCTTCTGACCAAGCGCGGGAGTCATCAGGAGTTCCGACAAATTGTCGGCGAACACGCGGATCGCCTCGACGTCCGCCAGCTTCTTGGATTGCAGCCGCATCTCGACCTCGATGGCCGGGGAAAGCAGCCGCTTGTAGCCGTCCTTCACCGCGAGCCGGACCTGGTCGGCCGCCGGACTGCGACCGTTGACGAACAGCGATTCCACATCGCCGCACGCCAGATCGTCATCCACGCCGATGCGCATCATCAGCACGCTTTCGGTCTCGCCGCGCCGGATGGCGAGCAGTCGGTGACTGGGGATTTTCGCCAGGGATTCCCGCCAGTCGAAGTAGTCCTTGAACTTCGCGCCCTCCGTCTCCTTGCCCATGATCAACTTGCTGCGGATCTCGCCGGATTCCTGAAACTGCCGTCGCAATTTTCCGCGCGCTTCCGGACTGTCGCTGACCCGCTCGGCGATGATATCCCGCGCGCCGGCCAACGCCTTCGCCGCATCCTCGATTCCTTTGGCCGGATCAACGAAACGCTTCGCCTCCGTTTCCGGATCGGTCCCGGGAAGTTGTTCAAACAGCAGATCGGCCAACGGTTCCAGATCGGCTTCCTTGGCGATGGTCGCCCGCGTGCGGCGTTTCGGCCGGTACGGTTGAAAGATATCCTCCAGCTTCATCATCGTCGGCGCGTTCAACACGGCCGCCTTGAGCGCGTCGGTCAAGATCGAGCGTTCTTCCAGCGATTTGAGAATGGCTTCCCGGCGTTGGTCCAGCGCGATGAGGGCGTCCATCCGGTCGCGGATGCTGGTGATGGCCACCTCGTCGAGCGTGCCCGTGACCTCCTTGCGATAACGCGCGATAAACGGCACGGTCGCGCCTTCGACCAACAATTTTCCGGTGGCCGCAACCTGCTGCGGGCGAATCTTCAGCTCCGTGGCGATTTGATCAATGTAGACCTGGTTCATGTCAAAGCGCGGAATCTTCAGGGCTCCGCAAGAACGATGCAAACCAGATCTGTTCTCAACCGCATTTAGTTGTTCCCCGCCCGATCCGGACCGACTTGACTCAAAGACTGGCGGCGGGCATCGGGTGGGGATTTCGGCTGCTTGCCATTCTCGGAAGGGTTGGCTTATGGTCCGCCCTTCGTTCCCCACGGGGATGAATATTTGAACTCAAATTTATGGCATACCTGAACGATAACTATTCGAAACTGAAGACCGGCTATCTCTTCCCCGAGATCGCCCGGCGTGTAAAAACTTTCTGCGAAGCGAATCCCGAGGCGGCCAAAAAACTGATCCGCTGCGGCATCGGTGACGTGACCGAACCGCTGCCCGCAGCGATCGTTGAAGCTTTTCACAAGGGCGTCGATGAAATGGCGGACCGCGCGACGTTTCGCGGTTACGGCCCGGAACAGGGATATGAATTTCTGCGCAGCGCCATCGCCAAGAACGATTTCCGTGACCACGGGCTGGACGTCGCGGATGACGAAGTGTTCGTTTCCGACGGCGCGAAGTGTGACACGGCAAACATCCTCGATATCTTCGGACCCAACAACAAGATCGCGGTGACCGATCCGGTCTACCCGGTTTACGTCGACACAAATGTCATGGTCGGCCACACCGGACAGGCGAATGACGCCGGTGAATTTGACGGCCTGGTCTATCTCGCCTGCACGGAAGCGAACGGATTTGTCGCCGACCTGCCCAAGGAGAAGGTGGACATCATTTACCTGTGCTTCCCCAACAATCCAACCGGTGCTGTCGCCACGAAGGCGCGCCTTCAGGAATGGGTGGATTACGCGTTGAAAAATGAATCAATCCTGTTTTTTGATGCGGCCTACGAGTCATTCATTTCGGACCCGGAAATCCCGCATTCAATCTATGAGATTCCGGGGGCGCGCGAGTGCGCGATCGAGTTCCGCAGCTTCTCCAAGAACGCCGGATTCACCGGAACGCGTTGCGCCTACACGGTCGTTCCAAAAACGGTGATGGCGCGAAATGCGGCCGGTGAGAAGAAGCAGCTGCATCCGCTCTGGGCGCGCCGCAGTTCAACGAAGTTCAACGGCGTCAGTTACCCGATTCAACGCGCCGCCGAGGCCGTCTACTCGGACGCCGGCAAAGAGCAGATCCGGGGGTTGATCAACCACTACATGGAGAACGCGAAAATTCTGTGCGAAGCCGTTTCGAGCGCGGGGCTCAAGGTGTTCGGCGGCGTGAACGCGCCCTACATCTGGGTCCAAGCGCCGAAGGGAATGACGAGCTGGCAGATGTTTGATCGCATCCTCGGCGAGGCTTCGATCGTGATCACTCCGGGAAGCGGATTTGGCAGCAAGGGCGAAGGCTACTTCCGCATCTCCGCGTTCAACAGCCGGTCCAACGCGGTGGAAGCGGCAAAGCGTCTGAAGGAATTGAACTGGTAAAAGGCTCGCTCAACGATTCAAAAAAATAGCCCGCAGGAGACCAAGCCTGCGGGCTTTTTGTTTTCCAAACCAACCCTAACTTGTACGAAGATAATTCAATTGTTCAAAGTCCGCCGGATTGGCTCCGGCAGCGGCGCCATATCCCGGAATGATCTGCTCGAGCAGACTGGAGTCGTCACCGAAATGTTTCGTGAACATCTCGCCCATGACCGCGCGGTAGTCGGTCTTGCGCGAAAGATAACGACCTGACTTCGCAAACATGGAACCGGGTTCCCAGCGCGTCGAATCGCAGTTGTAGGCGCCGCCATTGACGCAGCCACCCGCCGCGAACATGACGCCGGCTTCGCCGTGGTCCGTTCCCATCGAGCCGTTCTCTTCCGAGGTTCGGCCGAACTCTGTCATGGTGACGACAAGCACGTCGTCCCACACCGATTGCAGATCGCGATAAAGCGCCTGAAAACCTTGAGCAACATAGCCAAGACGAGTCGCGTGGCCACCGTTGACCTGGCCCTGGTTCGTGTGGGTATCCCAGCCGCCAATGTTGATGCCGAGCACCTTGACGTCGGTGCGCTTGATCAGCATCGCCGCTTCCTGCAAATAACGTCCCAAACTGTCCCCGGTCGGGTAGACCGCGCCGTTCTCGGGCGTGTAAGTTCCCTGACTGACGGCGGCCTGCAATGTCTCAATGGTCGATCCCATGAGTTTGCCGGTGTCGTGAACGAGTGATCGGTAAAGCTTTTTATCCTTGTCAGGAGAGCCGCCGTAAATCCCCAGCAAACCGGAACCCTGAGGCGACCCGGACCCGGGAGCCGCGCCGAGAAACCGGTTGGCCGCCGCGTTTCCACCGGAAAGGTTGTAGCTCGACGCACGGGTGAAGTTTGGAATCGGCTTCGCCCCCTTCAACCCCATTAGCAGGCTGCTTGAAAGTGCCGCACCAACAAACGAGTTATTGATGTCGCTCAGGTCCATCGTGCGATCCAGATGCCGGTAGAACATCCCTTCCTTCAGCGCGTCATTGTCCGGGGAACCGTTCTCCCAGTACAGTTCGCTGTCGAAGTGGGACCGCGACTGGCCGGAGTAACCAATGCGATGCATCACCGCGAGGTTGCCCGGACCGGACAGGCCGTTGATGCCGGAGTTATTGTAAATCTCCATCATCGGCTGCAACGCCGGGTGGAACTGGGCGAACCCGTTGCCGCTGTCGATCGCGAGATTCTCGGGGAGAAACAATGTCGGTCGGGTGGTGGAATTGTAATCGGCATCGCCTCGCGGAACAACGGTGTTGATGCCGTCGTTGCCCCCGCGCTGGAAGATGAAGATCAGGCGCTTGTTGTTGCCCGCGCTGCCCGCGTAGAGGTTCTGGTTAAACAGCACCGGCGTGAACAGGTTGGCGGTGACGGCTCCCCAGGAAAGCAACCCGGAAGTTTTCAGAAAACTGCGACGTGATAGGTCCATAATGCTTTTCGTGTGTATTGAGAGTTTCGGGTTGCGCTTACTGATACTGCCAGTGCGGGAGGGAAAGGATGAGTCCGACGAGTTCACGAACGCGCCCGTGGTGATTGCTGTTGGTTGGGTCCAAAGTCAGCGACGGGTTGCTGCTCGTCGAGTTGCCGAACGACGTCAGCAGCGCGATGTTCGCCGGGCTCAACGTGCCCTGAAAATAATTCTGGTTGAAGTAGCCAATGATGTCCGGGGCGGATGTGAACCCGTTGGTTGCGACCCATCCGGCGGTGTCCCACTGATAATCACTATTCGAGTTGCCCGCAACCATGCGCGAGAACTCGACGCGTCCCAAGAGCGTGCCGGAGTCCATCCAAGCAAGGCCGAGCTCCGACCAGCCGTTCGGTTCGTCGCGTGTGAACAGGTGCATGGCGAGGTTTTCGTTCCATGTCGGAAGATTGTTGTCGGGATCAACTTGGGAACCGACCGCCCGCAGGGTGCTGTTGATGTATTCGATCGGGGATTTGATCTTGGTTTTGAAACCGGCGTCGCCCCAGAAAATGTTCACGCGAGCAATCGGATCGATGATCGCCCGCATCACCGTTCCGATGTGGCCTTTGCGACCGTTCACCTCGGTGTTCCACGCGGTGATGGCGTTGTCCATCAGGACGAGCAGTTCGTCGGAAGCGGTGCGGTCGTGATAGGTGTCGAGGCTGATTTCATCGGACACAAACCTGTTCACCAGTTTCACGCAGATGAACTCGATGGTGGAAGGATGCGATTCCATGGCGTCGATCACATCGATCGCGTCGTTCACACCGCTCGGGCCGGTGCGATCCCCCGGGATGTCCATCTGCTGGGCGGTTCCGGGGAAGAGGGTCTTCGGATTCACGTCGTGCTGGTTGGGGTTGAATCGGAATGTCCAGAGACCGTTCGCATTGCCGTTCTCGATGGAACCCGGCAGCAGAATTCTGTCAACGATGCGAGGAACCACCACCGCGTCCGAGCTGGTCAACGAAACGTTGTGCAGCTGGATTGCGAGCACGTTCTTTTGTGGGGCAGGAAGCAGAAGTTGCTGGTAGGACTTGAGGCTGAAGTCCTGGTCTTGGACTGGCTCGGCGCCATTGCCGTTGGCCGTCCGGTCAAATGCCGGCGGCGTTCCGGTGTCTTGCATTGTGCGACTGCGGGCCACTTCCACCCCGTTCAGATAGGCCACGAAACCGTCGTCACATTTAACCGCGAGCACCGGGTTTTGAAGCGAGGAGGGATCGGCAATCGTAAATTCCCGGCGCAGGTAGACCGAGGAATAACCCGTCTGATTGCCGGTCTGCCGCATGTCCGTCAATTCGGTTCCGTAGTAGCCGGACGTACCGTATCCGACATCGCCGTAACCGATCGGGGTGCTGCCCGCGGTCCAGAACGAATCGTCGTAGGTTTTGTTCGCCCAGACGGTCGTCGGCAAACCGCCCACGGCGGTCGGTTCCGCCACGCCCTGCAGGAATTTCCAACCGGCACCCTGGTCCAACAGCACGGAATCCGTGAACTGAACGCTCTCGTCGATGGGGGGCGTCCGCGAGGAATCCGGAAAGCTTTGAACTTCGTCAGGCCACACCTTGCGAACGGTCCATCCGGTGAAGCAACGAGCCAGCTCCTCGATGTCGGCCTGCGTGTAGCGGTTGTCCACTCCGAAGGCGTAGAGTTCCAAAATTTCGCGGGCGTAGTTTTCGTTGGCGGCACCTTTTACGTTCTGCACGTTGTCCAGATAGATCAGCTGGGCCGGACTGGTGGCGCTGTAAAGCAGCATGTCGCCGAAATACCCGAGCGCGTTTTGATGAAAGAATTCATGCTCGGTGTATTCCGCGTGGGCCGCCTCGATCTCCGCCTGGCTGTAAGGCATCGCGTCGGTCGCATCGCTGTTCCGCAAATCATCGAAGTAACCCTGAACCTTGTCGTAGTCCGTGGTGAAGTGGTTCTCCCAGAATTCACCCAGCACCGCCTGCAGCTGCCGCCGGGCATAGACGCCGCGCAGATGGACCAGTTCCTGAAGTTCGTTGATGCCGGCCATCCGCGTCTGCACCGGCAGTCCGGTAAGTGTCCGGCGTCCGGCCAGCTCTGGAATTAAACTGAAATCCGAGCTGTCCAATGTGACATTCAATCCGACGATCGCGAAGACGTTCTGACCGTTGACTAGCAAATTTTTGAAGCTGGTGACATCGATCTCCTCCTGCACCCCGGCCTCGTGCCCGTTGCTGGCGACGCTGGCGTAGGCCGGTGTTCCAACAAAATTTGTGCGGGCGATCTCCGTGCCGTTGAGATAGGCGACGAACCCGTCGTCGTAATCGATCCTCAAAACAAGTCCGTCGAGCGACGCGGCGTCACTAACGGTGAAGGTCTTTCTGACGTAGACAGTGGAGTATCCGGGCCATACGCCCTGAACGGCCATCATGTCATCCAGTTCGGTTTCATCGTCGTTGTCGCCATAACCGATACCGGTCGGCCCGCTCAACCAGGCGGTGTCGTTGAACGCGATCGCCGTCCACGAAGCGGGAGGTTCGCTCGTCCCTTTGAAATACTGGACACTGTTGCCGGCCCGGACGTACTCGGTTTCATCCGCCGGTTGGAAAGAAATAAACAGCTGGGCAAGCCGATCGTTCAACGCGGTGTTCGATATCTCGTCCACCGACGCGGGATTCAGCTGCTCGGTGATCCAGCCCTCGAGCCCGATGCTGCCGATCTGTTGGATGTCGTAGTCGCTTGGGCCGTAGGCCAACCGGTTGAGGACGTGGCCAACCCGCTCGTTCTCGGTGAAGAAACACGAATCCATTCCGTAGGTGACCGAAAAATGGGTCACGCCCGTGTAAGTCGCGGCAGGTGGCGTCATTTCCTGGCCTGCACGAATCCGGTAGATTGAATTGGGGCCGGGGCTCGGTGCCCTGAACACGACCATGCCTTCGCTGCCGTTCAACGCTCCTGAGATATGACTCGACCACGCGCCCGACCCGGCGTCCGGTCTGGTTTCTAGCACGATGCTCTGGAAGCCCCCTCGCACGTGAGCCACCACGACCAGATCCTCCGCATCGACGGATGAAATACAGATGGTGGGGATTTGGGCCGGATCGGCAGCGAGAACCGGGCTGATACTCAGTAGCATTCCAAGGAATGCTCCAGAAACGATTATTCTGCTCAGGGAGGACGTCGTAATCATACTGTTTCGGCGGAAGTTAGCATGACTGAAGCCAACACCTCCAGCACGATCCCGCGACTCAACGTTTGCCCGGAAAAACCCAACAATCATCAAGGGATGAATGGCCCTATGACAAAATCCGGCCTCTGACGATCCTAACCGGTGGACTCCGACGCTGCCACCCCAAGAATCGGATTGCATCGTTTAGGGACAGTGACCCACACGTCCCGGTAAAGTTGGGATGACGGCTGCTGTTCAGCCCGTTCGTGGACAACAAATCCGCGTTTCAAAATAATCCGGCATTTGGCTCAAAAAAACCTTGCCAACAGTGGGTTCGAAATGGATTCTCTCGACGCTTTCCGGGAGCGGGCGTAGCTCAGTTGGTAGAGCGTAACCTTGCCAAGGTTAATGTCGAGAGTTCGAGTCTCTTCGCCCGCTCCATTTTTCCTCCCTTGCGGTCTTTCGAGTTTCGGTTCCGCCTCTCGTTTCGCCTCACAGGCCATCCCGAACTGTGCCGCGAACCACCACCCGGTATCCGTTCTTATCCCAAGAAACACTTGCCCGCGAACCGCAAACCCGTTACCCAGTTTCGGCATGGAAGAGAGGGAAGCTTTTGTGGCGCTCAATCTGACGGAGCGGGTCGGCCCGGTGCGGGTGCGTCAGTTGCTGGCATATTTTGGGGAAGCCACCAAAATCCTGTCAGCAACCAAACGTCAACTTCAACAGGTCCACGGCATCGGAGAGGACACCGCCGAATCGATCTTCACTTGGGAGCAACGAACTGATCTCGCCGGCGAATTGAAACGTTGCGAGGAGTACGGCTGCCACATCCTCATCCAGACCGATCCCCACTATCCGGCCTTCCTCCGTGAAATCTACGATCCTCCCATCGTTCTTTACGTGAAGGGTGAACTAAACGACAAAGACAAGAATGCCGTCGCCATGGTCGGCTCCCGGCAGACCACGCACTACGGAATCGAGACCGCCCGCAAGCTCGCCTATCAGCTTGCCTACGTCGGAGTCACCGTGGTCAGCGGCGGCGCGCGAGGAATCGATACCGCCGCTCATCAGGGAGCACTCAGCGCGAAAGGCCGGACCATTGCCGTGCTGGGCAACGGCATCAACATTGTGTTCCCGCCGGAGAATCGCGAACTCTACGAACGCATCTCCGAAACCGGCGCCGTCATCACGCAGTTCCCATTCAACCGGAGGGCGGACAAGCAGACCTTTCCCATTCGCAACCGCATCGTCGCCGGCATGACCCTCGGCACCGTCGTGGTCGAGGCCAACCTTTCCAGCGGCGCGTTGATCACGGCCAACTTCGCGATCGACTACGGACGGCAGGTGTTTGCCGTGCCCGGTCGCATCGATTCGCCGCGCAGCAAGGGCTGCCATGAACTGATCAAGAAAGGCGCGAAACTCTGCGAAGGCGCGGAGGACGTTCTCAGCGAGTTTGAATACTTGTTTCCGCCAACCAACCGCCCGCCCTCCGCCGCTGAAACGGGACTGCTGCCCGCCATCGAACTTTCGGAAAACGAACAGAGAATCTTCGACGCCATCGGCCGGGAAGAAGCCCAGATCGACGAGATCATCCGCGCGTGCAGCCTCCCGGCGTCTGCCGTCTCCGTCACACTCCTCGGTCTGGAAATGAAAAAAGTCATCCGGCAACTGCCCGGCCGACTTTATGTGCGAAACGACTAGCCGGAACCACACGGGTGGAAACCACGAATGGAACAGGAATCGCCCCGGAACAATCGCTTTCCCGTCTTGCCTTGGGTGACCGCTATTCTCAATACTCCGCCCGGTAATCACCTAGGAAGATGACAGCGAAATCACGTTCATCAGCGAACGCCAAAAATGACTCCACGGCCAACGTCGACTCCGGGGCCAAATGCTGGTTCGCCGCCGCGAATCAATACAAGCACTTCGTTCCCGGCCTCATCTTTCTCAAATGCATCGCCACCCCGCGCGACACGCTACTGCCGAAGCTGTTGAGAGGGGAACCAGCTGCATTGCCTAAGAGCCTGTCCGAAAAATCGGTGGAGCCCGGATTTCAGGCCAGTCGGCGGAGCAGAACGCCGATCATGGCGAGCTGAATCCAGCCGGTGGCGCTGGATTCGGTCTTTTCATAATCCCTTACCAGGCG
>Ga0209390_10003436_pt1 | contig 25698 bp, 52 predicted proteins | sample BON01_FD_187212 | JGI IMG/M metagenome (GOLD analysis project Ga0209390, IMG submission 187212) | Freshwater microbial communities from Lake Bonney liftoff mats and glacier meltwater in Antarctica - BON-01 (SPAdes) (version 2) | ecosystem: Environmental > Aquatic > Freshwater > Ice > Glacier... | reverse complement strand
GTATTTTCCCTTTTTTAAAAGACTAATAATTGAACTAGAGTATGCATTCAGGGTTCTCTTATAATCAGTAATAGTTTCTAAAACTTCTTCAAGAGTTAATAAGCTCCAAAGTAAAAAGTTATTTTTCGATTGGTTACGAACGTATCTATAATCATTATTATCATTAATTAAATTAATTTTTTGTTTTATAGCTCTTTCTTGAAGCATGGGGTTATCTAAAGGTCTAGTGGTAAAATGGCCTACTTGATCTCTAGAAAGGTCATTTAATTTTTTTGTTCCCAAATCTTGATTCCATCCACCACTAAAATATTCATTAATAAAATAATGATAAACATCAGAAACATTAAAAGGATTTACCGCTTTATCATTAACCAGCTTATTCCATTTATTCATAGATTCACCCCAACATATAGTTGAATCTGAAAAAGTATTAGGGGTAAATGTTACAGCAAAGGTATCCTCTATCGAAGATAATGGTTTGTCATTAAAGTATAAATCAAAAATTGGCACTTCTAAAAGTTGACCAGTTATAGACTGTATCTTTAAAACAACAACAGTCCAAGGAATCCATACTTCACATAATGGTTCTGGCGAAGATTTTACTTGGTGAGCTTTTTTATTATGGAATCTTACCGAAGTCTTAAAAGGAGGACGTTCTATGACATAAAAATTACTCTCAGAAACATACCTAATCGCAATTGGCAAGGGCGCACCATGCAAAGATTCCCCAATATTACCTAAACCTAATACATTTTTGTTAAAATTTGCTTGAGTGATAACCTGTGCATTGCCAATAATCTCATAAGAAGGATAAAAAGAATCTGCTTCATTGTTAATAATATTATTATCGATATCAATAAAACGAAAACTACTTGCATTTAAAAAGGCAATAAAATTATCATGATCAGAATGTCGTAAGTAATTTATTATTTTTATTGTCATTAGAATCCTCAAAACTTAGAGTAGAAATATAACTATTCTTTGCCTTTTTACCAATAGAAACTTGTTGGGTTCCATCATCTATGTAATTATAGGATAATGTAATGTCATAATCTTCTATGTAATTATTGGAAAGAGCATCAACAACAAAGTTAATTTCTTCATATAGAGAAGTTTTATCTTTGTCAAAAATAACATCTTTATATTTTAATTGAGATATTAAAATATTATTAGTTATGTCTTTGATGTCTACTGAATAAATATCTTCACCAGAACGATAAAAAGTAGTTTCTATCTGAAAAGACTTTTTATTTATTTTATGAACTAAATCATGAACAAAAAGTTTTTTTTCGTCAGCTTCATAATACGAACAATCATGGAAGTATGGAGAGGAGCTATTGCTATAATGGCAAAGGACTAAAGATTTGCCATGAATACGCGCCACATCCAAACTGGAACAATTGGGATTCTTTGAACGATTAGCGAATTTATAACTTTGAGAAATTTGACTAGAAGAATTCTTAGTTAAATGAACACACATTTTTGTTTTGGTAAAATCAAAACCAACTTCTAAAAAAAGAGACTGATCAAAAGAATAACATTTTCTTTCAGGATTATAACCCGCCCAATAAGGAAGCTCTGCTTGTGGAAGTGGAGTTTTTGCTAAAAACTCATAACGGGCTCCAGTAATATACTTGGAGTAAACCGTATTCAGGCTATCTTTGATTTCTTTAATAGACCCATTTTCAGGAGTATTATAATAAATTGTAGTTTTTAATTGCTGCAAATCAACAGCAACTGGTGGAGCACCAGCTACCTTCATTGACTTGGCCAATACTATCTGATTTTGTACTTCGTTATAAAGACTAACCGTATCCCAATAAAGCATATTTAACGGAACAGATTCATCATGCACAAATGATACATTGGGGCCGTGAGAAATTTGATAAAAATAAATTTCTTTAGTCATATTTATCTCCAAGTAGAAATAGAATTATTTATAATATTATTTTGAAGTGTTGCAATTACAGCATCAGAAGTAGAAATGATAGTATTAGCTTCTTTATTTTTGCGAGTAAGATATTTAATATCATTTTGTTGAGAAACAATTTGAGAAGTTGCAGAAACCATAAGTTTTACAATCATTTGATAATCTAAATCTAATTTTTGAATTATGTTAAATTCTTCTTCAGTAAAAGGATTGGCTTTAATAAAAAAACATTTACCAACACCAAATCCTAATTGTAAAAGTCTATTAGATTCTTTCATAAATGAAAGATATGTATTAACGATATTGGGAAGAACATCTGGAAAAAATTCATTTATTAATTTAGTTTTAGAAAACGGAAAAACCAAATTTGGCAGTGTTTCATATTCGGGAATACCATAATTAGAAGGGACATCAAGAGCCCCACCTTCAGGTCTGTAATTAGCTACATGTTCATCATAGGTTTCTGTATTTGATTCTACACAATTTTTTAAAACATCAAAATCATTATTAATGATACAGGTATAGGTATATGCATCTAGTGGAAGAAGCGTACGAGACGCTACTATTCTAAAAGGTGTAATAAATACCAAATTAGCATGTATATAGTTATCAATTTTATCTATAATCATAAAACCTCTATTGAGTAGAATTGAAGTATATTGTTTTTTACAAAAAACATTAAAGATGAAGACATGACATGTAAAGATAACATATCTGGATATATAGACTTAGCTAAAGGGTATATTTTACTAAGAGAACTAGGTATATTAACTAAGTCTAACGAAGAAGAATCTACGAATAAAACAGAAACATTATTGTTGGGTGGTATTAGATAACTTGGAATCAACCACGTCTTCAAGGGCTGAGGCAAGTCTTGGATTATCGTTTGCCACGAGTCCATTTGCGCCTGCTTTCATAATTGCAAACATTTTCTGCCTAGCATCATGAATAGAATCGTGAAAGTTTCTTTTAGCTTCATCGGAAGCGAAATTTATTTGACCAAGCAAAGCTTCAATAAAAACAGCTTGTTCAGCAAAACCAGTTGCCATAATAGCAATCTGACTTTCATATGATTCCATTAATTTATCAATTTTATCCAGCTTAGAATCAAACTGTGCAGATAGTGATAATATAATTTGATTTAAATTTTTTTGTAATATTTCTATTTCTGTAAGTTCTGGGATACCAATTGCGTCATCGCTCATACTTCGTACCAATCTGGTTTGTTTGAAACATGGGAAATTAAAGCTAAATCGACAAGATAAGATATTGAATGTAAATCTTGACGAGATAATTTGATACTGTCTACAGATATAGGAGATTTCATATCTGGAAGAAAAGCTCCGCTTTCTGTTTTACGGGCAGTAAAATGTCCAGTCTTAAAAGCAAAAGAAGTAGAGTCAAATGCCTCTCCCGATTGCCAATAATGAACTTTGAAAATTCTACTTATGGGTCTGCCTTGAATCTCAGCTCCCCCATAAGAAACAAATCCTTCATCACTGACTACACCCGTTTTAGCATTTGCGGGGTAAGACATTTTTGCTGTTCCGTTAGTTACGGATCTTAACCAAGCGGCAAAATCTACAGCATTTACAAAGACATTAGTGTTGCTCGCTAATTTTCCATCAGCAGATATTTTACCAATATCAATTCTAAATTTCATACCAGTAAACCAAGGACGAATTGATATAAATCCACTTTGAGTTTTGGATCTAAACCATTTTTTGTAAAGATCTTTATCATAAGTTTTATCTGGATTATCTATATTGGTATCTGGTTTGAAATTAGATTCAAAATCTACTTCTTCAATGTTTTGCACATCTGACATAATACTCCTTAGTTATTTAGATGCCCACTGTAACTTATTAACAGGTTTATTTTGTGATGATATTGTTCCACCTATAATCAGATTAGCATCTTTTAGCTGTTCGCTAGATGCCCAGTCCCATTGTTCTATTGCGGTAGAATAAAGATCCTGTACTACTTGACGATTTTTATTCCATAATATATTACGCATTGATGGCGCCAAATTAACTAAATCATTTGTATTGATAGTTCTCATTTCACTTAAAGCTATATTAAATTTAGTTTCCTTAACCAAAGCTTTAATTTCAGCTCCTGTAAAATACATAGTTTTTTCAGCAATGTTTTCATAATCAAAGTTATGGTCAGTCTCAATACCAGAGAGATATATCTTAACAATTTCAATTCTTTCGGATAAAGACGGAAGACCTACAAACATTATTTTATCGAATCTATCTGCTCGAAGCATTTCGGGTTTAAGATTTTCGAGTTGATTGGCGGCACACATTAAGAAAACATTTTTAGGTAATTCTTGAAGACCAGTAAGGAATTCTCCATGAACGCGATCTGTCGTTCCGCCATCTACATGAGAAGAACTTGCACCGCCAGAAAGATCCCTACCAAATTCATCAATCCAAACACATAAAGGAGCCATAACGCCAATTTGCTTAAAGACAGCTCTCATATTGGCTTCTGATTGACCCACAAAAGAATTCATTACTTGACTTACGCCAGTGCGAGCGAGATCTAGATTAAGAGCACTTGCAGTAGCTTCACAAATTGCAGATTTTCCAGTACCAGGAACCCCGACAATCAACATACGAGCAATAGGACTAATGCCAAAAGCGGAAGCCTTATCTGGGTTGTGCCAAAGAACAGCATTACGATTAATTATTTGTTTAATATTATCTAATCCACCAATATCATCAAAAGTAATTCGTGGTTTTCTAATCTCTAGAATGCCATTTTTTTTGATATCTGACATTTTAAGACTATAAATATATTCTGCATCTATAGTTCCTCTTTCTAAAATAGATGTTAAACAAATATTTACAAAAGAAGATTCAGTTAAACCTAAACCTGATCTAGCAATTTCCATTTTCTTAGATGAATCTAAAATAATTTCATCAGTAGAGTTTTCAATATGAATTAAAATAGATGATAACTCATCTAGATCGGGATATTCAAATTCAATTTGGGTAAATAAATGCAAAAAACCTTCTGGCACATCAACAACGGAAAGAAAGACAAATTGAATTGGCATTAAATCTAAATTATCAGACCAAAAAGACGTACGATATTGGTACTGAAGAGAAGCAATTAAATTAGCATAAAGCGCAACAACTTCATCTGGTTTAGAAAAAATAGGATATATAAAAGTAACTTGTTTGCTTTTCCTTTGTTCTAAAAGATATTGATAAGCAACAGAAAAATCAGTTGTAATAACTTCTATAGTAGCCATTGGATTTTCTGATTGATTATCTGGAATTTCTACGATAACTGGCTTCCAAACATTATCAACATATTTACTAAACCCATTTTGTCCATCAATTGTATAATAATCACGAGTATCGAATGCAATTATTGAGTCTACGGCTCGATAAATATCTGGAGTTTTTAACCAAATAGAAGGTATACCTAATTTGATTTGAGAAAATAACATTATTCTACCCCTGTAAATATAATAGATATATAATAAATTGCGGGAGAGGATCCCAATAAGAATCCTCTCCCGCAAACCTTAAAATTTTATATTAGCCTTTTTCGCCAGCACGACGATGGAATTCCACATTGTCATTTGGTTGAATAACATAATTTTCATCAAGCTTATCTTTGCCCTTATAGGCTACAGCGTCGTTTGGGATACCCCAAAGCCTACCAAATTGTTCACGAGTTTCCTTAACTGACTTTCCAACTATCTGACTTGGTTGGTTATAAACACCAAATCTGATGTTAGCAATTCCGTTACTAGCTTTCGCTGAACTTGTTGCACTTTCGTTTATATTACTCATAGTTTAGTTTATCCTTAATGTTATGGGTTTATTACACTGAAACTTCAGATAAAGAAGTACGCCTATCATAAGGCTCAGCTTTACCTAATCCAAGATCAAAGTAAATCTCACTGACCTCAGGGTTTTGTTTGTCCACAATGGTATGGTTTATGCGACCAAGAATCATAGCTGCAACAGCCATGTTGGTGGCAAGAAGCTGAGTACCTCCATCTATTTCTGCTCTTTCCTGACAAGAAAGCTCACCTGGATTTTTATCTGGAGGATTCTCATATTCTGGATGGAAAGCTACAGGATGTTCAGTAATAGCTACACCATTCCGACGCTGATAATGATATATAGAGCCAAATAAAGCATCGTCGTTACCGCCTGTAAATACATCAATATTGTCTAGATTACTCGCAGCGTCAAACAATATTTTACGAGCAGCAAAATTATCTACAACAGCAAGAACAATATCATTTTCTATAAGAAGATCAGAAGCTTTCATCTTAGGAGAGTCATCATCGGTAACTCCATTAAAATTATCTCCAACAATCCATTTTGGAACTGGAATAAAAATAGTTTTAGAAAATTGCTGAGTAAGCTCTAAAGCTTTAACCGATGCTTTATTGCCCATTTTAGTAAAATGTTGGCGTTCTTTATTTTTTTCTTCGTAATTATCGCCATCTACTATGATAAGAGCAGAGCCTGGATATTTCCATTCCAGCAAACGGGCAACCCCTTCAGCTAACCACGTGCCAACACCACCGGCTCCGACAATCACAAATCTTTTATTTTCAGACACCATAATTTTCCCATTCTTTTTCTTCGCTTAAATTATATTCGTCGTTTTTGTATTGTTGCCAACTAGTACAACCAGAAATGGCTTCATGCTCAGGAAGTTTATGCGTAGTGGTATAATCCACAACAGCATTTCTATAAGATGGACAACCGGGAAAATAATAAAATTGACAAGATTCACAAATAGATTCTTTAGCATAAATTGTTATATTTTTAACAGACATTGCTTCATCAAAGTCTTGTATTTCATCTGGGCCAACTGTTTTCGGACAATAACAAAGAGTTGTTGCTTGATAAAGACTAACTCCACAACACAAAGTATATTTCTCCCACATAGGTTCATCGTCACCATTTGTACCTAAATAGATTTCATCATCAGGATAGTCATCAGTTGCAGTAGCTACAAGTGGATAAGAATTAGATTTTTTTATTTCAGACATTAGGTCAGATGAAAAATCACTTGGTTTAATTAAGATTAAAAAATCATCAAGGTTCTTATCCATTGCCCATAAATGATAAGGTTCCAATGTGCTATAGCCTCTACTGCTATTGTACTTATCAACAGAATCAACAATATCTTCAATATTTGAATTTTTAGAACTTATTGATATATCGCAACCTATACAAGCAGATCCTAAATAGAAATCTGTTTGGTCAAAAAATACGCCACAAGAAGGACAAATCATATCCATGTAAGAAGAGGTATCTATTTCAGCCGTAATTGTTCCTTCATATTCAAAAGGGATTACTTGAGCCCGAAAACCTCCACCCCCAGCTCTAGCTGTACCAGTTGGAATAATTGGTTTCGGCGAATGTGCTACCGTTGTTGATGTAAGATCTGCTTGTAGCGTTGTTGTATGGATTGTTTGCGTTGTAACCCCCACCAATGATTGTGGGGGGAGTACTTTTTTTACTTTTTCGCTCCAAGCAACTACTTCTGGATCTGGGTCCTTAGTCTTTGAATATTCTTCAAAAACATCAGCAACATTAAGGGTATATGCAGTTCCTGCCATTTGTAATTCTAGATGATACTGAGTAGCTCCATTAGCTATATTTTTTTGCCAACCATAAGTAATATGTAAACCATCAAAATCAGATTGGTCTTCATGATCTGTTCCTGATGCATACGCGGGCATTTGAGGATGACTGTGAACAGAGCCAACAATCATAATATGGTCTTCCTTAAGGTCTACTATCGAATCTGGATCATATTTACAATGAGTAGCATTATTCGTTTGCTCTGGAACTAAAATACCCCAACCTTCTGAACCTTCTTTAGTGGTATCGAAAGTTAATAAGACAATAGATTCTGTACCATGCTGAGAATAAACAAGCCTAAAAAATTCATCAAGTTTTTGAATCAATACATTAGGAATTCCAGGCATCGTATAATGAGCTTCTTCTTTGAAGGAAATTAAGTCTTCACCAAGATCATCTTCTACCTGGCTTATTGCACGACCTACAAAGTTATTAACAACTTTAAATATTTTAGACTTATGGGTAGAGCTAGTAGAAGCAGCTTCCCACTTTCCCATAACGGTACCAGCTGGTTTAACAATTGTTACGCTATCATGCCCCAATAAATAATAAATTTGGAATCCCAAACCTTCTATTTTTTCACAAATTTGTGAATCATTAGCAAGAAAGCAAGGTGCTCCATTCGGTAACCAAAAATAATCTAAATCTTCTAATTTAACATCATTGTTTTTAGACATAATATACTCCTATAGTTATATTGTTTTTTTATATAATATTAAAAAGGTATTTCTAAGTTATTTTTATTTGAACACCCAGAACTGTTAAAAGCTATTCCCGAAGAAACAGCTTTAGAATATCTTTTAAAAACATATTTCCATACTGCTTGACTAAAGGGATCTTCCAAACTTAAGTCAAAAGTACCTGCTACAATATGTTCATGAGTACACTCAATACACAATTGAGTTAAACTAGTTTCAATTATGCGATCACCATCTACGACTGTAATAGAAAATTCCTTAGGTAAAGTGATTAAAGCAGAAATATAATTATTGCTAGTAGGATGCATTACCAAATCGTTAACATAATGTCCAGTAGGACAAAAAACATATTTCGTTGCACAATCAGTGCAAAATACTTCAGAAGTATTTATAGCAACTGTATTAGAATCACTAAAAGGTTCACTATAGTCTACAGCTTGTACACCTATTGTTTTAACAATGGGAAAAAAAGAATTCCAATCATCATGATTAATAACAGTAGCATCGTGACATCCACCACAAGAATTAACAGCAAGAGAATATTTAGAGCTAGTAGCCCAATCATTTATACAATATGAACAAATTGATATTTTATGATCTAAATTATAGAGAGTATTAATAGTGTTAGTGGTATTTGCATCCCTCCAATGTATACTGCCACAGTTAGGGCATTCTCCGACTATTGCCTGTGTAGTATCTATATAGCCGCTACTGCTTGGAACATAAAGTAGTTTTTCATCAGTCTTCACAAGATATTTATGTGTGTTTATACAGAATACCATATTATCATTAAAACAAGGTCCACAATAATAATTATCTTCTGAATCTACACACATATCAGATTCTTCTGCCATACAATGCATACCGGTAATCGGACAGGTTATAGCACTATAACCATTATCATTATCTTCTTCTTCGTCATCATCATTATCGTCATCATCAAGATCATGACCTCCAACAAAGACTATAGCCTTACTGGTCTTAAGTCTATTATCAACAATATTTTGCATAAAATTTGTTGGAATAAAAGTTTCGGTAGAAGCATTGTGCGAACGTGCAATCCAATTTATTATCGTTGACGCATCGAGCGAAAGATCGGGACGGGAAATTCTATTTACCGGCTTAGGACGATATGGATCAGTATAATAGGCTTGATAATCACCAGTTAAAGCCATAGATAAGGTTAATGGTATACCATCTTTATAATGTTGATCTTGATGATCTAAATCTTGGACTAAAACAGGAATCCATAAATCAGCATTGAGTGTCCAATCTAAACCATTTATAGAAGTATATCTTTGCCATTCATCTGGATTCCAAAGGTGTTTAAAAGATACATCGTTACCTTTGTCTATTACATTCGCACAAAGTTCATTATAATGTCTTTCGTAAAACCGTGGACCATCAGTTTCTTTCATATTTTCATCGTTATAAGTTTCTACTCCAGAACAACGTTCAGAAAGACGAATAATTTTTTCACTTAAAGAAAGACCAGTCCAATCTTCAGTTTGATACAGACACTGCCAACCTACACCATTCCCCCTATAACCAATACAATTAGTATTGGGAAGATTAAGGTGGTATAACTCTTGATCAGGGGAAGTAATTGGATATGGGCTATAAAACATTCTAGCACCAAATAAATTTCCATCAATCAAATCACCAATCCATATACGATATGGTTGAGCAACTAAATAAGTTTGAGCATTCCGATCACCTTCGCTTCTTCCCCAATTAATATAAGAAACTTGAGGCGCATGTTGAAAGGTAACTTGAACATGATTTCCGGCAGCTCTAATCGCTAATACCCCAGTTCCGCTAAGCGGTAAAAGTCCAGTATCATATGTGGAATACGCAGAAAAATTTTTATAAAACGATATGATATCTTTATCCGTTGTATGGTCTAAATTATGAGAATTAATAGTAGATCTTATAATGGCAGTATTTTCATCTGTTACCTTTATGGAATAATCTATAATAGTCATACAACCTCGTTAAAATATAGAATAATTATTTATTTAAAAATTCGGCTATATCATCATCTATTTCTTTAGAAAAATCACCAAATGCAAATGCAAACCATTCAGGGTCTTTTTGTGCAGCATTGATAATATTAACTTTACCTTCAAGTTGATCAACAGCTTCTATCAGATCTGCAACTCTATCAATAGCTTTAGCAAATTTCTTTAATTCATTTTTATCGTGGCTAGTTTGTAAAACAAATTTTACCATAGGCATCTCTCCCACTAACACGTTAGAAGCAATTTTTTCTATACGATCTTGAAGAGTTGAAAGCTGAGTTTCTATTTCCTGTTTAACTAAAAGACCAGCTTTAACAGAAAAGTTAAAATTATTATAAGGAGATGTTTCTGGAATAATTTCTGGATGATTAGTCACTAATTAGCCTTTCGTTGAATTTCTAAGTTTAGCTACAAGATTTTTTAATTCTATAATTGACCAAATAGCAGTTACAGAACCAACTGCAACTTTAGTCAAAAGCTTAGCTATTTGACTTTCAGTTATACTAATAGGATCAAAACCCTGAATATCTAAATAATAATTTTCAGAATAATCAGAAAGTTTCTTTTGTAGAATATCTTTATTTACTTTTGATAAAAATTTCATTTCAATAAGCTCCGTTTTCAAACTCTAAGTTTGATAATGTGTGGTTTATGGAGTTTTCAAGTTGGTATTTATAATGAAATCAATTTAAATTTTTTATCCTGTTTAGCTTTTCTATAACGCTTACCATCAGAACCAATAAAGTTAAACAATATTTCACTTAATAAAATTAGAAATAAAAGTTTTGTAGAATAAATTTTAATTATTAAGTTAAAAAATATAACTAAAGTAAGAGTTAAAGAAGCAAACAAAGAACCTGCTAAAGCAACTTTATCCTTAAATTTATCTGATAGATTATCAATTCTAGTTATACCTAAAGTAAAAAATATAAAAGGGATAAATATAGGATAGAAAACATCAGCGCCATATATCTTAGCAATTATAAAATGACCAAGTTCATGAATAAACAAAATGAAACTTAATAATAATACAATTGGGTTATGTATCAAAGTATAATTGATAGCAGCAACCCCAAATAAAGAACCAATGCTAAGAAGTAAATTATTTCGTTTCTTGCGAGTTAGCTTCATATATGCTCAATTCGTTAGATAAAGATTGAGATAATTTTTCTTTGAGATCAACCGACAAAGAATCGTTAAAAAAACGATCTTTTTGACTCTCTAAAGATAAATCTGCAAAAGGTTTTTTTCCAGCTAAAACATTAGGATCAATTGCAATACCTAATTCTTCTCCAAGAACTTTGTACACGGCAATATTCTGAGATATTGTAAACGAATTAATATCAACAAAAGATTTAAAATAAGTTTTGATATAACGAGAATCAAAATTAATACCAAGAGCATTATTCAATTCTTCAAGTTTTCCTTTATCGGAAGAAGTAAAAAATACAGAACTTATAAATTTATTTAAAACAATTGCTTTTATAATATCAAGTTCAAGTTCATAGAATTTATGGTATAACGAATGCCTACCATTGGTAAGATCATTCAGCGTACGATAAACAGATACAGATGTTCTATCAACATTATTGTTAAAAGACCAATTATGCATTGAATTATATAAAGTAGATGTTATATCATACCGAAGATTAGAAATTATTTTAGATATATCGATATTATGCTTACTGCGAATATGATCGATTAAACTTTGTATCTTACCTGGAGTATGATCATCGGTACTAAAAAATGAATTTATAATACCATTTAAAGAATCATAAGATTCAGAAGTGGCAGACTTATTATTCCGAGATATATCCACATTGGGATTATCCGTATCCGAAAGAGTTACGTTGTTATCAAAAATATCATCGTCATTATTATTTGATATAGGGTTATTCATATAATATCTCCGATTAGTAAATAGTGTTTTTTTTATTTTAAAGAAGTATTAATCGACAACAAATCCTTACATTTTTTGATAGTAAGATTAGTAAGATCATTAGATAAAAGAACTTTTGTAATAAAAGATCTTTCTTCTTCGGTTTTACCACCCCATACTCCACCATACTGATATACTAATGAACTTTGTAAACATTCCGCAGCTACTGAACAAGTAGTACAAATAGCTTTAGCTTTTAAGATATCATTTGATTTTGGCGACGCAAAAAAGATAGAAGTATTAACACCCTTAATCTTAAAACATAAAGCCTTTTTTCTCCAAGTAGACTCTTGCAATGAAAAAATATCAAAATTCTTAATTTCTTTTATACCTATCGGCTTCTTTGTCATACTTACCTGATACTCCCATATTCAAAGTTTCAACAGCAGAAATTAACTTATCTGCAAAACTACTTATAGAGTATACAGTATCTTGTACTAAAGTACGCGCAGTATCATAGTCTTTTTTTTGTATGCACTCGATTAAAAGAGAAATAGAATCAGATGTAGAAAAACCAAATATCGTAACCTTTGCAAATAATTCCTGCAATTTGGAACTAGTCTCAATCAAAAAATTATGATTTTCGATTTCTTCTTGGAAAATTTTATCTATGTCCATAAATGATTTTTAACCTTATCGGTAGGACGAGTGTAAGTTGTACGCCAGGGTGGAATTGAACCACCTACCAAAACGATATAAGCGTTCTGCTCTAACCATTGAGCTACTGACGTATAAATTTATGTGGTACGTATTCAATTAATTTCTTTTTTAAGCTCTTTTTCTTTTTGTTTTTCTTCCTTATACATACGTTCACGTATAGCTAGTATCTGTGAACGAGTAAAAGTGTCTTGGCCATAATCTTTATACTTATCGTTTTGTGCCATTTATAACTTCTTTCTATTGAGCTTAATCTAAAATATCTTAAAGCCGCCGCATTCTTCTAAAAATCCTTGAAATTCTTCAACATTTTCTACAGAAAAAGGATAATTAGTTTCAAAATGAGAAACAGTTCCATCACCTTTACATGCGTTGCATTCTCCCTGTACATATTCATCATTACGAATACCGGAACCTTTACAGAGAGTGCATTCTATCCTAGGTAAAGCTTCAAGCTCTTTTTTTCTTTTTGTCTGATACAAAAGGACTTTACCATTATCTAGATCTCTTTTAAGTGCAAGAGAAAGTTTTTTAGAATCAGTAGATTTTAATCCATCTCCGTCATTAGAATGCCCATATTTTACCTTAGAACATATATCGGGATAGGTTTCACAACAATAACCCCATAAAGGATGCCACCACCAAACATTATTCCGAAAGTATTCACCCTTTTTAGATTTAGGTTTATTTCCATAGACATCAAAACCCATATCAATCTCCTATGTTTGGTTATTGATTTTTAATAATTGTGCGCTCTCTGGGACTTGAACCCAGGACACATGGATTAAAAGTCCACTGCTCTACCAACTGAGCTAAAAGCGCAGTGCTACATTTAGTGGCGGAAGTGGGAATTGCACCACACGACCTCCGAGTTATGAGCCCGGCGAGCTACTACTGCTCTATTCCGCTTTGATTATTACTTTTGCACCGAAGGTAGGGATTGAACCCACGACCCACGGATTAACAGTCCGTTGCTCTGCCAACTGAGCTACTTCGGTATATCTAATTATACCAGAGCCCAAGCCCGGATTCGAACCGAGGACCTACGCATTACAAGTGCGTCGCTCTTCCACCTGAGCTAATCGGGCATATTAAATTGGGGTGGAGTGAGGGGGTCTAGACCGTGACCCTTTAGAGTCCCGCACCCCTCACTCGTCCGTAGACGCAAGGGGACTCGAACCCACAACCCTACCGATGCTCGGAGAGGCAAACCAACTATGCGCCTGATTATTATTTTGCACCGATGAGAGGAATCGAACCCCTAGCACGCAGGTTTGGAATCTGCTGTTCTACCACTGAACTACATCGATATGTATTATATATTATAGTAATATACTATACATCATTATACCAGAGAGGAACGAGTGAGATTCGAACTCACGGACCTTTAACAGTCGTCTGTTTTCAAGACAGGTACCTTAAACCGCTCGGTCACCGTTCCATATATCTAATTATATTTTTTATTTATAGTAAAGATAAATTTTATTATATACATTTATATCATTTTCCATGTATTATAGTATCATTATATCTGTTTAAAAACAAGTATCACAAGTACAATGATTATGTTTACCAGATTCACAATACCATTTTGCAGTGTGCGACGGATGAAATTCGATTTGATCAAGTCTCATAATATCACAATATTCGCATTCCCCTAATGGCATTTGTTTTATAAAAATATAATCAATTGGTTGACCATATGGTTTAGGGCGAGACACAATTTTTAACCGTTTCCTCATTGGTTATTAGATAAAGCCTTATGTCTAATAATAAATCTGTCATTTCTGAAGAAGAAAATAACTGTCTTCCAGAAATATTTTTGATAGCATTATCAATAATATCAGTTATTTGTTTTGTCATAGCCCCGAATGCGAGAGTCGAACTCGCCTCTTAGTATTTATCTCTTACTTGCTCTACCGTTGAGCTATTTCGGGTAATTTAAAAAGTTCGAGACTCCAGCAACCAAGCTCCCAACCACGAAGAGTATAAGAGTATCTAATAATATCTATTATTTCGTTTCACAAAAACGAGAATAGCGTTCTACTAGACATTTGCTGAAGTCTCTATCTGATGCAATTTGTGATTACATCAAAGTTCTTTTTTTTGCATTGAATCCCGAGGGCAGAATTTGAACTGCTTCTTCCTACCTACAAAGTAGGGCTTTACTAAGATAAGCTACCTCGGAAAATTTTTATATATTCTGTTCATCTTCATCTTGTTTATCCATAAAAGATTGAATATCTTTTAGGGTATAATACATAAGAGCTGATGTAATAATAATTATAGGTATAACTATAATGAAGAATATTAACATTTAATTTTCCTTATAAAAACTAATTTGCATTTTGCAATATATCGTTCTTATTTTTCATGCGTCTAGAAAAACCTGCACCAATATATTTGGGTAAATTAACTCCAGCATAAAAGCGATCTTCTTCGCTTTCTCCACCCCAAACACCATATTCGGAATTAGATCTAGCGTAATCTCTACATTGTACCATGACAGGACATGAAGAACAAATAAGTTTAGCTTGAACTTCTCTTCTATATCTAGTCCGAGGATGCTCCTTATCGGGCGGATAAAAAAGTTTTAATTTGCCCTTACATTGAGCTTGATCAGTCCAATGATCATAAATTTTATTAATCATTTGTTTTCCTATCGTGCAAAAGAAAGCATTGCTGCTTTAAATTCTATAAACGAAACAATGATTGAAGCAACTGCTGCAATTATAGCTGCAATAACAATAGCCATATCCATATTAGCCTCCATTAATTTATTGATGTGAGGCTTTGTATTTTACCATTTAGATCTAACAAAGTTTTCAGTTTCAAGAGGAACTTCTTTTTTGTGGAATGGATCATGCAAAGTACCACGAATCATTTCAGCTATATCGGATCTAAATGAAGAAAGAGTATTAAAATAGGTCTGACCATATCGCCAGTCTTTAGAACTAGCATGGTATTTAATTACTTTTAGTAAAAAATCTTCATAAGTAATTTCTCTATTAATCATAGTCTCCTTAATTCTCTTTGGATACCCGAAACGGGGGTCAAGCTCATACGGTGTATTTTTACAACCAAAGGTTGTGGGCGTAATGGGACTTGAACCCATATGTCTAAAGACGGGACATTTTAAGTGTCCTGCGTATCCCTTTTCCGCCATACGCCCTTGAATAATTATTCTTTTAAGTTTAAAATTGTTTTTATGCTTAAACATTTATTAACATAGAATGCTCTACTATGCATTTTCTGACATATAATGCAGTGTCTAGTTCCATCTAAAGGATAATAAGTATTGGCTTCATCAAATGGATGACCACGTTTACAATGTGTTTTACCTGTATTATTGTTTCTATGTCTACCGCGATTAATCATATCTCGACTGTTGTCGGTGCATGTACCCACTAATAAGTGAGCTGGATTGACACAAGGAGGATTATCACAAGTATGACGAACAATTAAGCCTTCTGGGATTGGCCCTATATACAGTTCATAACTAATGCGGTGAGCTCTAAATTTCTTCCCATTGTAAGTTATTTGACCATAACCATCATTCTTTGTGCCAAACCATTCCCAGCAATTAGTAATCTCATTAATAGTATAGTTATTATTGAAATGCTCTTGAAGTGACTTAGGCATATTGATATATCATATCATATGCTTAATAAGCCGAGTTTTACTATTCGGGCAAATATTAATTTAGTCCTGCTGGCTCTAATGTAATATCTTCTGTATTACCAACAACATTCATAAGTTTGATTAATTTATCAATCCACTTATTGAGATTATCAAGGGTAACAATATCGATATTAAGTCCAGCTAAATTAGCAGGATTAACATCATATGCTACACATAGGTCTACTAAAAGACTTCTTATCTGAATCATATTTTTTGCATCAACGCTATTACTGTTTAACATTACTGAATAAGACATAAAATATCTCCCTTCTTAGTTATAATTAGTTGTGCATATTCCTACACGAGCATTTAATGAAAATCTGATTGTATGCTCTTTTAATTTATTATCATTAACGGTGACATACAACATTTCTTCATGAAAAGAAATATCTTTTACATAAAGTTTTTCTGCATGTTGATTACTGCCTAAATAAATACCACTTCCTAAAGGAAGATTAGATATAGAAACACTCATACCATAATAGTTCTGAGGGTTATCAGGTTTGTCAATAGCATTTAATCTACGTTCTTTTAATGTGGTCATTATATTCCTTCTTCATTATTAGTTTTAGAAATAACATTGCGTAACATCTTTACTTCTTCTTGTAGGCGTTCTAGTTCTTCTGCCATACTGCGGACTATACATGCGGGTTCATTATACATATTTCCCCATAAATAATTTGCAATATTATGACCACGTTCTACTAGTGTTTGATTATTTGTTCCCGGAATGAATACCGTAGTAACACTTCCGAATGTTGTAAGAATACTTTCAGATTGAGGTTCTAACGGTAATACTTGAGCAATGTTAATTTCCATGATTTCCTTTCCTTCTGTGTATCGCCTTGTACTTTGTATGAGACTATTTTTACTTATTTGCGGAGCGACCAGGATTCGAACCTAGGATACTTTCGTATGCCACTTTAGCAAAGTGGTGCAATAAGCCATACTCTGCCATCGCTCCCTGTAATAAAATTATTCAGAGGATATGTACGGAATACCAATCTTTTGATTAGCATGTATATACGGATCATTTGTTGCTTCTGGTATTTCTCCACATAAACCGCATCTTCCACTATGGAAGAAAGCCTCACCAAAATGACAAGGCCAAGCCCTACAACAATATAACGTTACCAAATCATCAATTTTTTTAATAATCATAATTGATCTGATTCATAACGAAGAGGCATCTCTTTTATTATAGAAGGTGGCATTATACTACCATATGGATTAGCTTCAGTGCGAATTCCGTTAGGCATTATAGCATGATGTGGATTAGCTTCAGCTAAATTAGCACACCACAAATTAGCACCAGTTAAATCAGCATTAGTTAAATTAGCGCGAGTCAGATTAGCTCCAGTTAAATTAGCACCCCATAAATGTGCACCAGTCAAATTAGCGCGAGTCAAATTAGCATCAGTTAGATTAACACCTGTCATATTAGTTCCAGATAAATCAGCACAAGTTAGATTGGCATCAGTCATATTAGCATTGGTAAGATTAATACTGGTTAAATCAGCGCCGGAAAAATTTGCACCAACTAAATAGGCACCGCGTAGATCGCTATCAGGTACATCAATGTCAATATCGGTGTCAAAAAAGATAGGGTCTTGTTCAACTATATTTTTTTCTTCTATTGATAATCGTTCTATTTCTTTACCGAGACTCACTATAACTGCTTCATACTGCTTGCTAAAAGCAGCTTCCTGAATTAACAAACCTCGTAATCGTTCTACTTCGTTGCACAATGCCGTAACCTTTTCAGAATCTCCATACGGTTCACGAACTATTTTTCGACCACCTAACCATTCAGCAACTTGACGACCATCTGCAATAATATCTATCGGTTCATCCATCGCTACAATATCTACTGGTTCACTCATAAGTAACTCCCTATTTTCTTGCGTCGTTTATCATCTTGAAGCAAGCCGATCTTGCTTTTTCCATTTGATTCCAGCCGCTTTTGTCAGTTTTCCAGCGTTCTAGTTCAGCGGAATATTCACAACAAGCCTCAAAGATTTCCCCGTTTGAGATGTGTCGCGTGTCAAACCCACACGCAACCATAAACTCTTTGCGCAAATATATTTGGGTGGAGTCATTGGGAATGCTATGGTTGAACGGGAAGAACTCGTCAGCAAACTTTGACGCAACATAGAAGATTCCTCTCAATTCTGCTTCGCTGTCAGGCTGTTGTTTTCTATCTACGACCGACCGAATTATTCTTGCAACTAACATGTCTGTGCTTTCCATTACTTGCCTCCTTCGTCGTCGGGGATGGACATATCGCTGTTCATCGGCTCTGGATGTCTGAGTTCGTTTACGAGGTTTTGTAGCCGCTCAACTATCCTCACCTTGCTCATGGTGTGTTCCCCAGCCATTCATCTCGTTGTTTGTCCTCTTGCGCTTGCACGTACTCAGCCTCGTCGCTGTCGCCTGTCGGAGGGTTGGTGGCAGGGATACAGATCGCGGCGGCTAGCCGTTCCAGCCCATCACACATGGCGTACATCGCTTCAAAGTGGCTGTCGGGCACGGGCTTACCCAGTCGCCGCGCTCTTTGGATTATGCTCGCCAGCCTACTCATCTCGGCTCTCCTTCGGGGAAGTCTTTCTTGTAGTGAGCCTCCACCCAACTTAAGGCAAACACCCAAAAATCCTCGGTGCTGTAATTGTATGATTCCATGTCGCTTGTGTCCGAGGCGTAATAAAGTTTGTCCCGTATCACCTCAACTACACCTCTCGCGTGGGCTTCAAGCACGGGGAATGGTGCGGCAACAACATCCACACTCATCCCACCCGTGTTCTTATTCATTAGGTCTCTCGCCCATTTACTCATTGCTGTCTACTGACTGTAGGTTGCCGAAGTTGTAGACCTGCTGACCGTCTGTAAAAATGATGCTCGCTTGCCCGCGTCCGTGTCCACAGCACGAAGCAAGCATGTCGATTCCTTCTGCTTGAATTCGGCGGACAATCGGTGCGATACAGCGGTCAATTTGCTTGTCTTTCCATGTGTCGACCCCCTCCCATGCCAACCAAGACGTCACCTTGACCCGCACGGGCACGGTGTCGCCATGTTCACACATTCTGATTTCCTGTCTGCGGGTTTGATGACGCGAGCAATTCGCCATAAAAATATCCGAGAGCGCCGAGAACAGCCTCTTGTTCGTTGTGCTCCCAATGGAAGTAGGCGGTCTCATCCCCGTTCTCTACGCGGGCAATTATCGCCCTAAATCTTTCAGCGAGTTCATTCATCCGCTCGGGCAACGCTTGTAGCCGTTCCATGTGGTCAGCCCACTCATCCAACACCTCGGGTAGCGGTGCAACAATCCCATTATCGCCAAGAACGCGCATCTGCTCGGCAAAGTCGCGCATCTCGGCAACAATATCTACTGGTTCACTCATTGCTGTCTCCTAATCTTCAAACATTCGTTTGTAAGTTTCTATTTCCGCAGACATCGTGTTGGTTCTTTCTATCTGTTTAGCGAGTTCCACACGATGCCATTCCACCAACGCTTGTAGCCGTTCCACTTTGTCGCACAACAATGTGGTGGTATCAGCAAGTTCCGCTGTCGTGCGACCGACACCACGAAGTCCACAGGCGTATACTTTGGCACGCCCTTCGGCAACAATATCTACTGGCTCACTCATGGCTAGTTCTCCTTTTTCTCTGGCTTCCCATGCGTCGTCAAACTCTTTCTCTGTTATGGGGACTCCGCCCTTAAAATAGCGTGGTTCACTCATAACTCTTTTCCTTTGTCAAAGGCTTCTACTACTTTCCAAGCTTTATATCGTTCGTGTTCAGCAGTGAACACTCTCTTATGTGCGGCGACAAGAAATTTGTATGCGTCTTCACATTCATCGTCTACAATATTCCATGCTGCGAGAGCATTTGCCCTGTCTGATGGTTGCGGCATTTTATATTCACCTGTTTCTGATTTCCATATAGGTAAATCACTCATTTGCTCTTCTATCGCATATGCTTCAATATATTCTTTCAGCAAATTATTCTCTGTTTGTAATCGCGCTGTTTCATTTTGTAATAATTTTATTTCTACTTTTTCAAACCAGTTCACTTCTGAATGTAGTTGTTTTACTTCATCAATCCAATGATTAAGTGAACTGACTTCAACAAATACCACTCCGTCATCTTCAGGCATCAAGTCCGTTAAGGTGGCAATTCGTTCTTGCATTTCGACAACAATTTCTATTTCTTCACTAATTGCTGTTTGTATTGCTAATCGACGCATCTGACTTTTGGATACGGGTTGAGTCATTAAATTAAATAGTTCGTCAAGATCTATTGGCTCACTATTGAATGGCTTTACATTATAAATTATTTCCTCTGGGTCGTCATATCCACCTTCGTCAATCATTCTACATCCTACTCTCTATCTTCATAGGTAGACAGGTCTGTATAATCTGCATTTGCACCAGCGCCACGTCGAGTATAGGCAAGCCCGCCATCAACATAAATACTCGTTTCCGATTCTTGAAGACATTTGCATCGAACCCAATCGTGACGATGCTTAGATTCAATTATAGTATTACACGTATGGCATTCAACTGCATTTCTAGTTAATCGTTGTTTCGGAACATTCATTTTATTTCTCCTTCAGTATTTATAGATTCTAATTCTCGAATAGCATAATTTAAACCGATAGCATATCCAGCCCACCAACGGTATTCTGCTAATCCTGCTTCTGTCGCATAATTGATAGTAGTACATTCGCGTTTTGCTCTTTCTCGTTCTTTTTTTAAAGCTTCTATTAAACTATTTAATTTAGTCATCGTTAAACTCCAATTAACTATCGAAGTCCTGCTCTATATGAATAACACATTATTATAATTTGTATAGCGGTTTCAACAGGCATAATATTATCGTGATCTATTTTAGACGTTTCAACAATAACATCTGTTGTCTCTTCTTCAAAACCATCATAAAAATTACTAGGCTTACAATAACTATACCAATTGCTAACATATTTGCCTTCAAATGACCACCTAGAATCCCACCCTGAAGGGCACTGCCATCCTTCTATATTTTCGTATTCTTCGTGAGTTTCCCAACATGCCCAAACACCACAAAAAGCATTGAATTCAATTTGTTCTTCGCCGAATAAAGCACGGGCGCGCGTAATAAACATATGTGGTTCTTGCTCAAATTTTATGTTCACTGATTCAATAATTAATCTTCCGTACCAACATCGACTAAAAAAATCTCTCATCGCCCAAAACATACTATCAAAAAAGAATATAATTCCTCTGCGTTTATGTTTCATTAATCACCTAGCCACACTAGAAATGTAAAAAAAACTGCACTAATTAATAATCCTGCCATAAAATAAAATATATCACTTTTACTATCAAATAATGTAATTGTAATTGCATACATCATTCTGTGTCTCCTACTAATCATGTTTCATTATACGCTTCAACACGTTTTAATAATGGATCAATACATCGTGTTTTACGAGGTTCATGATAAAAATGAGCTGCTACTTCTACTTCATATGATAAATCATCTATCAAGATAGATGCTGCAGTAAGTTTACTACATACCCTATAGTTTTTAGCTAATATCGTAACTACAGTTTTACCTAATTTAGCATAATCTATTCTTAGTTGTTCTACTTCGGCTCGCATTTTACGATGTTCTTTAAGTAGCATATCTGCGTTCTGACCGATATAATCACGATTTTCTTTAACATCAATTAATTCTTTTTGTAGCCGTTCTACTTCGTCTGCCCATTCGTTGAAAGTAGCGGTAATGGGTACGCCCTCAAGGGCGTAAGCCCGTATCTCAGCAACAGTATCTACTGATTCATAAACGATTTGCTGCGCATCATATTCTGTTGCCCACTTGTCAAGTGCTTTTAATCGTGAAACCTCACGCTTGGCATCTTCTCTAGACCAATTTCTCGTGCTCATATTTATTCTCCTACTATTTCCATTTCCCTTATTTGCATATATTTTTCCTCATCGAGAAAAGCTATACCTTTAACATGTATCCCGCAACAAGGAAGATTTTCATCAAAAGATGATTCTCCACCAAAAGTTAATAAGATAGCAGCATCCCCATAACCAAATTTCTCACTACAAGACGGGCATATGAAAGGAAGATCCGCGTCACCTCTCATACTGGTTCTTCTGCTCTTTCCTCATGCCATGTTTGAATTATAGCAGAGATTGTATTTAATGCAAGTTCTGGATGATTAGGAAGAAAACCCATCTTTAAATCAAACACGCGTTTAATTGTAGCAAGTGTATTTTCATTATTTTCAGTATCATTCATAATATTTTTCCTAAGGTTATTAAAAGCAATAGTTTCGGATAATTGCTGAATAACTTTAGTGGCTTCAACATTTTGTGCCTGTAACCGTTCTACTTCAAATTCTAAAAAATAAAGTTTAGCTATTAAAGCGTCTCGTTCTTTAGCCATACCAATTATTTTATTTTTGCCACTCATATTATTACTTCTTTCTCATCATCTATTGCTTGTTTAATTTCTAAATAAATTGCCCATGCAAGTTTTATAGTCGCATCAAAAATCGCATCAGCAGGTTGTGTAGCTAAGTCAAAAATTTCATCAGCAGCTTTTATAGCTGTATCGTGGGCTTCATAAGCTGGCTTTGTGGCTGCATCAAAAACTGTCCACGCATCTTTAAGGATAACACTGTATTCTCTTAAAGCTTTTGCTTTACGTTCATCTTTAGTTTTCATATGGTTCTGCTTCAATAATACAACTATTTATTAAATCATACACATCACTATTCACAGAATCATATCCCCCTGCTTCATCAAATTCTGCAACAGCTATATTCCATATTTCATCTGGTATTAAAGCTCCATCATGTGAATCTTTATATTCATCATCAAACAAATCTTTACTCCACCATGAGATGCAAACTTCTGCATCTTGATTTGATTGTTCCGTAAACATTTCTGCTACTTTACTTACCTTCATTTTGTTTTCCTTTCGTCGCTAAAAAATAGGCACTGGGCTTTCTAAGTCTTTTGTCTTGAAAAGCTCAAAAAGGAAAATCAAATAACTCGGTAATTATTCAACCTGAAAGGCTTCACACATCTTCTGCACAAGCAAGACTGCAACCAGCATGTGTCCCAGTACCTAAATTTAAATTTTAATTAAGGTCGGTATCTAAATTTATTTTATCAAAGTATTCTTCGTTAAGTTTTTGTAATCTTTGTATTTCCTTAGCGGCTATTCTCATTAACTTAACATAACGCCAATTTTCCGTAGAAGAAGTAGGATTAATCCTATTAGCTTCATTAATAAGTTCTTCGACAATATCCATATTAATCTCTTTCTTTATTTATTCGCCATTCAATATCAGACTTTAAATCTAAAACAAGATCTCGTAACCGTTCTACTTCATCACATAAAGCAGTAGCAGTAAGATGACTATCTGGATGAATTTCACCAGCAATATTTTCTTGAAGTAACCAGAAAGCAAGAATTCGTCCTTCAGCAACAACATCTACTCGTTCACTCATTTTATTCCTTTCCAGTTTCCCTTTTTCCAAGATCTTGGATAGTCTGGAAGATATATTGATATATAACCGTTTAATTCTCTGATTAGCTTACGTACCATGCAATAAGTATATCACATTGAACCTAGAACGTGAGTTCAGATGAGTCCCCTGCTCTAACCAATTGAGCTACAGGCCCATATTTATTTCTATTTTTCTATATATTACTTAAATTTTTTAATCTGCGCCCTACTCTACCACTGAGTTAATGGCCCATATTTGCAATAAAGATATGTGACATCTGTTTTAAAGATATATACATACTGTACTATATTAAAAAAAGATATCTGCTACTATATGTCCATGACAATTTTCCTTATAACAGCCGCAATATTAATTATATCAACACATAAGTTTTTATTGAAATCAATAGATAACCATCATTATGATTCACCATCAAAACAATGGATCCATTTTGAGAAATCTAAATCTACATTTCATCCCAGTAATCTCTAGATATTCTACGAGTTCTTAATCTAGGATTATGTCGTTTATATAATTCTTGCATGGTGATTTTATATTTTACCATAGCGCCGATTTGATCCATCTTATTAAGATCTTTATAATATTCATTTAATATCTTATTGCGATGTTCCAATGGTGGATGAGTTAAATGTACTTTATACCCGCTCATAGCCATGCCGATGTATCATCGCTATAAAGTATTGCCCTAGCAATTTTTTCTTTATATTCAATATTTTCTGCCCGTAGCCGTTCTATTTCTTCTTGCTGGTCGTGGAAAGACCCGACCAGATTCGTATAGCGCCCCTCTTGCCATTCTATGTAGTCAGCCCACTCATTAAAAGTATCAGTGGTAGGACAGCCCTCAAGCGCGTAAGCGCGCATCTCGGCAACAATATCTACTTCACTCATTTGCTGTCTCCTTGCGGGTTAGTGAATTTGTCTATTGGGTTTACTGGTTTCGCCCATTTTGTGCCGTCAGGGAGTGTTGCGTCAGACAAGTCCCCGTCAGTCAAGTTCGCACGAAACAAGTTCGCGTTGGTCAAGTTCGCGCCAGACAAGTTCGCACGAAACAAGTTCGCGCCAGTCAAGTCCGCGCCAGACAAGTTCGCACGAAACAAGTTCGCGTTGGTCAAGTTCGCGTCAGTAAAGTCCGCGCCAGTCAAGTCCGCGTCAGGTTTGATGTCGTACTCGATGCCATTAATTGTTTGTTTCATTTGCTGTCCCCCTCGCTGCTGATGAAATGGTCAATGCGCCTAAATAGACTTTCCTCAGACAACTGGTTTGGCGGAATATCGTCTCGGCTTAGCCGAACTGACGGTTTATGCCATCGTCGCCACTTCCGTAAGTCCCCTATCAACTTAAACGCTTCAACCTCTCGCGCCTGTAGCCCTTCCATGTGGTCAGCCCACCTGCGCAAATTTGCGGGTGTTTCCACGAGCGGTGCGACTCTTTCCAGCGCATCAGCGAAACCGCGCATCTCGGCAACAATATCTACTTCACTCATTTGCTGTCTCCTTGCGGGTTGGTTAGAAGTATGAGCAACTCGGCGGCGCAAGCATCAATACCCGCGGCGTAACCAAGCAACCGTTCGCTGTTGTGCTTCATGGCGTCACGCCTTGTTTCTGTTTGGT
>Ga0209390_10003431_pt1 | contig 25718 bp, 22 predicted proteins | sample BON01_FD_187212 | JGI IMG/M metagenome (GOLD analysis project Ga0209390, IMG submission 187212) | Freshwater microbial communities from Lake Bonney liftoff mats and glacier meltwater in Antarctica - BON-01 (SPAdes) (version 2) | ecosystem: Environmental > Aquatic > Freshwater > Ice > Glacier... | reverse complement strand
CTCATCCCTTTTCACACTCATTCGTTCTTTCTACATTTTTGACCACCTGCACACCTTCCTCCCTCCCTCCCTCCCTCCCTCCCTCCCTCCCCTCCTATCACTGCCCACACCCGCCCGGTCACACCGACGCACTCCTCCCAATCCCATTCATCAGCGGCGCCGCCCAATCCCCCTTCGCAGGAGGGAGGGAGGGAGGGAGGGAGGGGGAGATGAAATCACTGCCTACAACCCCCCGGTCCCGACGGCACAGTCCTCGCCACAGAATTCGTCAGCGGCGCCACCCCTACCCCCCTCCTCAACAACGGACACCTAAATGCCTGCATCCTCTCTTCTACCCCCGCACTGCTTCCCGTCATATTCACAGGTCCTTCCGACCATAAGCGCTCGGCAACCGCTGTAGCTCTCGGCCACACCGTTGCCTCCAAATTAGACGCATCCACAGTGTCACCCCACATGCATGCCTCCCCCCCCAAAACAAGGGCTTGTGACGTCGTGTTGTTTATTTTTGTTTTTTCGTCGATGGAAAACGATTCATTGTCATACATCTCCTGCCAGGTTACGTCTAAGTGATCGAGGTACCATAGGTTGTTGTTGCTGAGCAAGGCTCGGTAGCCCGCTTCCAGAACAGGGAGCATCGTGCTCTTCTCTTTCCAGATGTGCACGACCGTGGCTGGGTGCAAAGCGGAGCCAAACGATTCAAACACCTGTAAGGAGGGGAGGGAGGGAGGGAGGATTGGAGGGAGGGAAAAAGGAGGGAGAGGAGACAAATCAGTTGATTGTATTTGTTTCTAATCGAAATGAGATGAAATTATATTTCATCTCCCCCCCCTTAAAACAAAAGACGTACCTCCACCCACTGCACTGGTGCCCGCCCCACCGCCAACGCCAACCCCGGAGCCCTGTCCACAACATATTTATACGCATCATGCACCGTGAAACTCTCCCCCTGCGCCTGCATCCACTCAACCACCCGTGGCGTCTCACTCCAACATCGTGTGTCCACCTCATCTCCTCCCAAATGGAAAAACTCAAACGGAAACAACCCTCCCTCCCTTCCTCCCTCCCTCCTCCCCTCCCTCCCTCCCGTCAACTTCTCGATCAATCCCTCCAGCAACTCAAACGTCGCGTCTTGCGAGGGATCGAGCGGCTCCAAACATTGCGGGCTCGGACATCCCTCCCTCCCTCCCTCCCTCCCTCCCTCACACCAGGACGCCGCATGCCCCGGTACGTCTGATTCAGCCATCATCCTGATCCCTCTCAATCGTGCATACTCTACTACAGCAGCTACATCTCGTTGTAAATACCGTTCTTCCCTCGAAAAACTGGCTTGCCACACTTTTGGATATGAATGAGATTGCAAAGAAAAGGACTGCGAGTCAATTAAGTGCCAATGGAGCACATTTGATTTAGCTGCTGCCATGCTGTCTAAAACGCGGTACAGGTGGGGGTAAGGTAGGAAATGACAGCCGGTATCGATCAATATTCCTCGCCAGGGGAAACGAGGGGAGTCCTGAATGAGGAGGGGGGCGTTGGGGAGGATGTATGGAGGAGACGAAGTAGTGGTGGAGAGGAGACGTCGGCGACGTTGACGACGGGCAATGGCAACGAGAGGGAAAGCAGCTCGTTCCTCCCTTTCTAGCTCCTCCCCCTCCTTCTTCTCCTCTTCGTTCTCTAAGCTGGCGAATGCCTCTTGCTCTTTCTCCTCCTTCTCCTCTTCTTTAGACCCAGAAGAGTCATCGATATCGTAACTAACAAGCTGCGCAAACGACTCAAGGCCATGCAAAAGCCCCATACACCGTCTGCGCCTTCAAATACCCAATCGCAGGCGTAAGCATAGAACGAGGCAAGGGAATGGAAAGAACGTAGCTCTCATCTGTCTCCAGCTGGGGGGGGCTTCGCATGGGTCTCGCACGATGATGTGAAGGGCGGCGAGGGAGGGGTAGGGGTAGGAGGTGTGGTCTGTTGCTGCTGGTGCTTGTCCTTGGTGGTGGGGAAAGAAGCGGGCCTATATATACATGTGCGTGTTTATTTGTGTGAGTGGGGGCGGATGGGTGAGTGTCTTTGCTAAGCCCTTCCTCCCGGAGCCTTCCTCTTTGAGCCTTCCTCCTCGTCTTCCTTTTCCTCCACCGCACCCTGAACGTACCTCGCACCGCTCCATGGCCAAGCGCAGCGTCCGCATGGGCGTGTCAGACAAATCGAGGAACTGGAACGTCCATGGGGAGAGGCGTAGGGTGGTGTTACCCCTTGAGAGGTAGGTGGGCATAGGGAAGGGGACGACAGGAGGAGAAGGGCTAGAATTGCTGATGCGCAACAGGAGGAGGGAGAGGAGGAGAGGCAGGTAGACGTGGTAGAAGCAATTCATCTGCTGTGTGTTTGCACTGCCTCGAGATGGCGGCATGTTTCTGGACAGTCTGAGGGGGAGGGGATGAAATAGAATGAGAAAGGCGGTTGGGTGCAATGAGGGTAGTGACGGGAAGCAAGCAGAAGAAAAATGTGTCACTGCCGCTGCCTTCTTGCTCGCGAGATGGTGGAGCTGCCTTGCCAATCCTCATGCTGCTGGTGCGCGTGGGCATTGATGCGTGTGGCTAGGCTAGGTGGAGACGGTGTGATGAGGACTGGGGCAGTTGGAGTAGTATAGGGGAGCGAGGGGGAGGCTGACTTCTTGCGTACCTCTGCCCGACGATGCCCACACGCTTCCAGGCCTGGCCACCCTCCTGGCCACGTTGCAGGGCCGCGTTGCCACCTTGTCCTTGAAGCAGCTTGCCTTGGGGGCTCCTGTGGTTTGTGTGGGTTTTTGATTGAGACATTATTGCCGCACTTGGTTGAAGCAAGGCGTCATCATCATGTCATTCTCGACGCTCATCACGACCATCCACCCCACCACACCCACCACCACAGGGCCTCGCAATGCCAAGCACCCCCTCCACGACGACGACTACAAGCCGGGTGCTGGTCGCCACCCGCGTCCACGGCCAAGAAACGACGGCGGTCACCCCGTTCGACGGCGCCAAGCTGCGAGCCTTCTTGCGCAGCGCCGTGGGGTACGCAGATGCCGTGGCGGTGGTAGTGGAGGTGGCCGACGTATTTCACCCCAACCTGCTCGTGGCCGTGCAGGACGTGGCCAAGGAGTTTGGGGATTGCTCTATCGACGTGCTCCCCGTCACGCCCTGGGGCCGCTTCGTGCCTGCGTTGAATGCGTGTCTGGCCTTTGCCCTGCAGCGGAACTTCTCGCACATCCTCTTCCTCTCCCTCGAAATGGACTTGACCCCACCCGCGTTCCGGGCCCTTTTTGCCAATTTTGACCCCGCGGAGGACTTGGTGGTGGGTGCAGGTATGTGTCTTGGGGAGGGGGATAGGGAGAGGAGGCGGAAACATGCCAAAGCCTGCCTCATATTTTATATTAACTCACTCTCCCCCCCCCTTCCCATCACCCAAAAAAACAGCCTTGGAAGGCCACCACTTTCAACCAGGCCGGCGGCCCTTGACCGGCACCACCACCCCGTGGAACACCTGCGCCCTCTGGTCTGTCCCCAAATTAAGCCTCTCAGGCTTCCTGGCTGTCTCGGACGGGCTCGCGCACGACAAGACCGTGGGGGGGGTGGAGGAGGTGGCTGTCATTGCGCTGGCCCAGCAATGCTTACGCCCGCGGCCTTCGACGTCGTCGACGTTGAGTTCGCTTTTTCGGTGGAATACCAAAAATGCCAGCGCCGATGCGGTGGATGCGGGGGATAAGGGCGGAGGGGGGGGGATGCGCGCCAAGCTGCTTCATTTGGAGGGGCATTTGGCATGGAAGGTGGATTGGACCGATCCCGCCCGGCAGGAGTGGCATCGGAAGAAGATGCAAAGTAAGATATCACGTGCTGCTGTGCAGTTGCAGGCGTTGGGGTTGGCCCATTCCACGCGGGAGGCTTCGGCTGCCTCGGCGGTCGTGTGGCATATTGAGGTGCCGTCGCCTGTGCTTGGCTCTAGTCCGACGAGTTGAATTTACTGTGATAAATTGTGAAATGGCAGAAAAAATGACAACTGATGATGAGCCTGGCAAATGAGAAATAATATCGAAAAAGAAGTAGAAGAAAATATGTATCTCTCTGATTATCAATCAAATTTGTTGTTCAGATTCTTCTTTTTTTTTTAAAGGCAAGGAAATTGCAGAGCTGCGCTTTGAGGACGTCCGCAATCTATTCTGACGCCAGGGCAAAATCAAAACCATGCAGAATCAGGAGGAGGGGCAACTGCAGAGGATGGTCTTAGTCTATGTGGAAACGAGCAGCTGAAGCTTGGCGTTGCCTACGAGCCAATTTCGATTCCTTTATGTTGAGGAGACAGGGGGAACGGAAACAGAATGCAGATTATCTGTTTTATGTGGAGTGGAAGAGCAAGCTACATAGATGAAACGAAGAAGGGCAAGAAGGAGAGAGGGAGAATGAGTAAGAGACAGATAGAGGGGAAAATAGCAGGAGAAAGGGAGAAATCAAGAAGAAAAAGAGCGAGACTAGAAAGGAAGAGGAAAGAGAGGGAGAGTAAGAGGGTTGAGAGGCGCCATGGATTGTCTTCTTTTTGCCCTCTCTGCCCGTTCTCGTCGTTTGCTCCCTGTCATACACACGCACAGTCTCTTCTTCGCTTTCCTTTCTTCGTCCCTCGGCTCTCCGCTCGGCTCTGCCCTTGTCGAGCGCGCCCGCACGCGCGTTCCTCGCTGCTGCTACAAAATAAAAGAGACGGGCTTTTCCCCTCTTTCTTCCCCTTTCTCTACAATGGACCGCGCGGACGCACGCGGCGTGTTCCGGCTTGTTGAGACGTGCGTCTTCTTTTATTTTACCATACCGTCCACTCACACACTTTAACAACCGTCTGGCGGCGGCGAGCTTTTTAAAAGCGCCAATCGCTTTCTCGCTTGCTTGTCGGGCCATTTCGACAAGCCTCTGATATTCTTCTTCACGCTCGTCATCGCTTGTAGAAGACGAGGCTTCCTTGCCTCCGAACATGTCAGAATCCTTTGTCCTGTATGCGCCCTCCACTGGCGGCCGCTCCGGGTTGTCGGTCCCCGCACTCACCGCGTGCACGCCCTCTACCCCAAGGTACTCCGTCGGCGGCGGCTCCGTCCCGTCGATCGATGCACTCATCGCCTGCATGCCCTCTAACCCATAGTTGATTGGCACCACAACTGGAGCGAGCAAAAGTAATGCTCCCATAACGGATAAATAAATCACCCCCACTTTGCATGCATGATGCCCGGTAGCAGCAATCTCACTCCATCCATCTCCCGGACTAGTTAAGCATCGAATGATTTCAAACACGTCTTGGGGGGAGGCCGACGGGAAGAGCTTGCGACCCCCCTGGCCCTGGCGGCCGGCCACCACGGCGTCGTGCAGCGTCGCCATCGCCATCGCCAGCCCCTGGCGCTTGTCCGCCTCCATGAGGCCGAGGACCATCCCCTCGGGCAGCGCCGCGACATCGACTTCCGTCGCCTGCTGCTGCTGGGAGGCCACCCCCGACGCGGCGGGGGCCGCGGGCGCCGGCTTGGCGTTGGGACTGGCCGCGCCGGCCGCAGGGGCCTTCTCAGTCGTCGGCGTCGGCGTCGTCTGAGCCTGCTTGGCGGCGGCAGCGGTGGCGGCGGCCGACGACGAGGCCGGGTCCGAGGAAGAGGAGGAGGAGCTGGAGCGCAGGCCGTGGGCGGCCACGGGTTCCGCCACGTGGGCCAGCAGCAGGGCCAGCGTTGTCGCGGCCGTGGCGAGGCGCAGCCGCATTTTTGTTCGCGTAGGTGTGGTGGGTGGGTAGATGGGCTTGGCCTCCTCTGGTTAGGTTGACTTGACCGGTCAGATCCCGTCGATTTTGGGTGCGGGCGGCGTTGGGCCTATCGGGAGAAGCGGGGAATTGGGGACGGAGACGTGAGGTGCACGGGGGCACATGGGCCGTAGTGACGCCGTAGCGACCCAGGCCCGGTGGCCGGGGGCCCGGCAATCTAATCGGGACAGCGCAGCGGAGGGTGCAAGGAAGCATGGTGTGGACGATCGCTCAGCAATGCCTGGCTGGGACACCAACCATGTGGGGCGGCGAGAGAATTACGACATCGCCATCGCACCTCTTCGGCGAATTATTTTGAATTACTGCCCGAGGCCGCCGCCAGGGTTATATTATATTTATTTCCCTTGCGGGCGTGCAGATGAGAAGTGAAATCTCGAAAGTTCCAAGTAGGAGAAAATGAAGCTGTCTGATCAATCGATTTTTTTGATTTGTTTTCCTTGTTTCATTCTTGCGCTTATGACAAGTTCTATAATACACTATTCCTATATGCAGAATGCTCTCCTGTTGTGGCCCCTCACACGATTGTGGGTGCGTGTTGCCTGTCGCTTTGCTTGTCCGTGGTACTTCCTGTTGACCATCAAGACCATGCTTCTCCTGATGCTATATTGTTTACTGACTTTTTGCCTAGAATTTATTTTGTCGTCTCTCTTCTCCTCAACTCGCTTAATTACATTCGAGCAAGCAAGCCGCTCCTTTCCCTTTCCTCCCCTTTCCTCGCTCTTTCCTCAAAGCTCGTCTAAGAAATGAATGACCGTGTTGGAATAGCCCATGGCCGCCAAGTGGTACGCCTCCTGCGAATCTGCTGGCAGGGGCAAAACGATGGGGCTGTCCCGGTTGTCTTCCACCGTCAGAATGAGGCATCCCGCCTGAACATCGATCACCGCCTCGAGTTTCTTGCCCTGGATCTGCTTCCGAAGCGCAATCCGGCCGCCCGCCAGCCCCGTCGTGGCCACAGCTAACGACTGCTCCGCCATCATGACATCGTGCCTGTCAATCTTGCTCGTGGGAATGGCACCCACGGCCCAACTGCTATTCCCGCTGCTTCGAAAGACCCACCGCAAGATGCCCTCGGACGAATCCAACGTGCTCACCAAAAGCTTGGGCCCGAACGGAAAGGTGGCCCGCTTTCCATCCTCCGAAAAAGTAATGCCCGCAGCTTGGCCTCGCGCCAAGTCATATTCACTATTGGCCAGCGCCGGAAGCGAGGCGGCATCGGCCGGGTAGAAGCGCCGGAAGAAAAGAGTGACGGTCCGCAAGAAACTCCGATCCTCCGCGTGGGCCAGGGCAATGCCCACCAAGGCAGGCAGCAACTTGGTCGTTTGCAACTGTGCTTGAATCTGTTCCACGCTGATACGCGTCCGGGCTAGCACACGGAAGCGCCCAATCTTGGTAGAAACCTCCTCTCCACCAAAATTGGCCGAGACCAGGACTTGCACTACGTCCTCCCCCTCCTCAAAATCTGCGTCTTTGATCAACGTCAACCAACCCGTCTGCCTATGGTTCGTCTGCTCAATAATCCGAACGCTTCGCAAGCTGCTTGCGGGCAGGGGGAGGGACGTCCCGGCAGGCAAACGACCCGCCGAGATTTCTAGTACCTTGGGGGTGTTGTTCTGATAGTCCCTCTGCTCCAGCTCCAGCGCGCGCCATTGCTGAAAAAGCGCCTCGCCGTCCCCGTTTGCCAGGGCTGGTGGCGCGCCTGCTGCGACTGACGTTGCCGGCCCGAACCCCACCCGCCTCTCCTTGGGCAAGTGCAGCTGGATCCAGTGCGGAAGGCGCGTCCTTGTCGGCTCCCACCCAGGCTTGGCGGCGGCGAGGTCCATCTCGGACGACACCGACGACGGGGAAAGCACCTCCTCTCCTCCTTCCACCGCTGCTCCACTAATGTCCCCGTCCTCGTCATCCTCGGCGCCGGCAATAGCTACTCTTGCGGAAACCTCGGCCCGGACCACCTCTTCCAAAAAGGGGCTTGGGCTCAAGGCCGCTCCATCATCCACTCTCCCTCCCGCGACGCCTTGCATCCCCGCCACCCGAGGGAAATACATCGAGGCTCCATTCATCGCGCCTTGCACAGTCTCATCCGTCAACCTATCGTCCGCCTCCTCCCCTTCTTCCTCCCTTTCCTCTGCCGCCCCTGCTTCCGCCTCCTCGTCGTCGGCCACACCATCGTTCTCCTCCTCCATCTGCAGGTCCAGCTCCCCCACGGCCTCGGACGACGAATACCACCGCCGCACACGTTGTCGGCCCAGGCTCGCCGGCACCCCACGCCGGCGCCGGCGGGTAGGAGAGGAAAACATAGGGGCAGGAAGACGATACGACAAGAGGTGGTGCGGGGGGTGGCGGCCGCTTGGAGGAGCGACAAAGAGGGACTTGGTGATAAGGCTGCCGGAAGATAAAAAGACCTCTTCGGGAAGCAACACGTGGGCGCTGTCGACAAGCAGCTGCAGCAGCTGCAGCGCGGCTTCGACCACGCGTTGCTCATTAACGTGCGCCTCCAGCCATTGCACCACTCGAACAACTAGGGACGTCGTGTCCACCTGGACGTCGGTCTCGAACGAGCGACACGCCATCCCGATAATGCACAGCTTGGCCGCAATTTGAGCTACCGGGCCCTCATCATCATCATCACCTAGCTCCTTTAGCTCGCCGTCCGTCCTTGCCTCGCTGGCAGCCACGGGCGAAGGAGGAGGAGGAGGTGGCGACGACAGCAAAATCTCCAGATCGACCTGCATCAGCGCCCCAGTCTCCTGCACCACCGAGGCCAAGACTGTGAGGGCAAGCGAGGCAGTCGCCTGTTCATCCACAACACGCTTGTACGTCACGCACAACGCATGGGTCAAGCCCGGGCCCAAAGACGTCCAAAATGAGCGGACCTTGCTGCTACTACTGCTGCTACTGCTACTGCCGCTGCTGCTGTTGCCCACGCTCTCGCTGTCTCCGCCACCGTTCCCCCGACGGCTGCTGCCAGCTGTAGCGCCAGCAGCCAGAGGTTCTTCGGTGCTTTCTTCTCCCGGCAAGCGGCTCACGTACGTCTGCAAAATGGCCTTGGCCACGGCCGAATCCGTCTTGACGTCGAGAAGGACAGGCATCAGGGCACGCATGAGAGGCAGGGTGATAATGTGCTCCTTCCGCCCCGGGGCCGCCTCCAAAAGAGCCTGCAGGAAAGAGCACAGCGCGGGGACATGGCCTGCTTCCGCGCCTGTCCATTCGTAGTCTCCTTGGAAGAGCACACCCAAGGTGCCAGCCCGCAAGAAGAGGTTCACGCTCCGCTCCCGCAGACTGATGTCTTTGCGAGCCATCAAGGCGCGGCGCAGGAGGGAGGGCGCGGCCAGAAGAACGTGCCGCGGGGCGTGGAGCAACGTATCGTTCGTTGCTTCGAACTCATCCAGCAGTGCGCGAGCCAGGAGTGTAATCTCTGCGCCCTTTTCTTCAGCTAGGTGCCATTTTCCTGGGTCCGTCTCTCCCCCATCAGTAACGGTACCTGCCCTCGTCCAGGCCATCAAGAGAAGGAAGAGCTCTTCCATGACCGTTTTAGGGCACGCCAGCGTGGCATAGGTCTCCAATAAGGCCACAAATTGCTCCTGGAGCTGCTGCAGTTGGCCTTCCTCGCCCGTGGGGACGCGCAGCACACCAGGTTGGGCCTCAAACAAGCCTCGTAGGAATCGCATGGCCAGGATGTGCGCAGCCGCGTGTGGACTCTGCCTTGTTCGCAGCAGCACTCGCTCCAAGCACGCACGCACCGTAGCGACCAGCGCCCCTTGGTCTCCTTGCAGAGTGGCCGCTACTGCTCGGAGAATCGAAGCATGTTGAGAGCAGCGGCACATAAGGGCGTTGATTGCAGCCAAGGACAAGCCCACTGTGCGTGTTGAGGAGGTGGGCGCCGCAACCAGATGCAGCAAGTGGGGCAGCACACCTTCGATCACCGGCAAGACCGCGTCGGACCCGGTCCGAGCCGCGACAACCAAGAAGAAAACGTGCCCTTCCCCTTGCTCCCGCTCCGGCTGCTGTAATTGAGAGATGGCGGCGCTGATGAGCGGCTGGGCCGAGGGGTGCTCAAACAACTTGGTCATGCGCGCCGGATTCCGAAGTCCAAGACGGGCGACGCACGTCCACAGAAGGTGACGCTGCTTCATCCCTTCCTCGTCCTTGTCACCACTCGCCGTTGTGGGCCACAGGTCGTGAAGCAAGGCCAGGAAACCGTCCATGCTGGCATCCGCCAAAGCCTCCCCAGCGTAGGCCACCACATTAAGGCTGCTCTCGCACGCCGCCACACCGCTCTCCACCTCCATTCCTAACCCCAGCCCGTCCACATACTCGCTTCCGCACGCCGGCAGGGAGGGAAACAAGATCGCCAGCGGGTTCTCCAATGGGTCATTGAAGCGAGAAATGTCTTGATGCTCGGGCATGTACTGGTAGCTGTTGCTCGTATGACTCGTGTCCCACATCACGCGATACCACCCATCCCCCCCACCATTCCCCAAAACCGTGCCAACATTGCCCGAAAAAGCGTCTTGCGTGCCCCACTCCCAGTGCGGGCCACGAACGACGCGTGTGCCACGCTCCAAGGGCAGCCGGAAGGTGGTCGAGGCCCCGCCGCTCCCTGCTTCGCGATGTGCTCGCACAAGCCGCAAATCCAGAGGCGCCCAGCTCGTGGCCGGGCAAGTGACAGCGCCTAGACAGCCCTGAAACTGCAGCCATAATCGCTTCCCTTGCACGCCGAGCACGCGCGCATACCCCCACTCAGGCGCCGCCGCTGCGTGGACCAAGTCGTTGTGATGGAAGCCAAACGGCTCGGTGGCCTGCGCGTCCACGGCAAACGTCCCCAGCGTCCCATCGGCGTGGGGATGGCGAAGGAAGGACGTAGGGGGCCGAGACGCCGAGGACGAGGATTTATCATCCAGGTTCTCACGCTTCTGCCGACGGTAGGCTTGCGCCCTGAGCTCCAACAAGGCCTTGGCTTCCTCCAACCGTTCCGCCTGCCCTTGCTCCGCCAATGCCATCAGCGCTCCCAGCAGCGTCAGGGGCTCAGCAAGTATGCCATTCCAAGGGCCTGGCCACGCAGGAGCAAAGACAACACGGTCCGCGATGAAAGGAACGGAGTGCGGCGCAGCGAGAAGCACGCGGAGCATGTCCAAATCCCCGTCTTTCAAGGCCCAAAACGCCGCATCTTGCCACGAAGTGCTTGCGGAGCCGCTTTGAGAGACGTGGCCTCGCCACCCTTCTTGCAGCTCGGTCACCTTGCGCCGTTGCAGCAGCAGGTCTGCGGGCCCTCCGGAAGAAATAACGGCAGGGCCGGTGCTCACGGTCGGTGATAGAACTGCACCAGAAGCAGCCACCCCCGTCGCCCCAGCAGCAGCAGCAGCAGCAGCAGCAGGCTCTTCCAACACATGTGGTTGGATCAAAAAGGGATTCGCCGCCGTCACAGGCGCGCCCATCTGCAGAAGCTCGCTAAAGAGTGCTTCCTGGTTCCAATCCTTCCCTGCCAGAAGCTCAACCAAAACTTGAAAAAGAGTTCTCCTGAAAGCCGTCGCACCAGGCGGAGTATTGACATAGCGTGCTGCCAGATGCTCGAGCAGAGTCCGAAAAAGCCCCAGCGGCACCAAGTCCGACCGAGTAGCCTCCAAGGGCGCAGCAGGCCCTTGCAAAAGAAGCAGGAGCAGATCCAAGGCCCGATCCCCGTCTCGATTGTCCATAAAAGGACGAGCCCCGCCACCACCACAACTGCTGCTGCTGCTTCCTTTCATAGTCGCCAGCAGCAAAGGTACGATCCCCAGCTCTTGTGCATACGCCTGGAGCACCGGCGAGCATGGCGGAGAGCCAAACAAGGATGCCAAAAGGTCGAGCCCCCCTGGCGTCAAACCACCACCTTGGCTACTCGCAACAACCAAACCCAGAGCACCAGCATGCACCAAGAAATCACCACCACCGCTACTGCTGCTGCTGCTGCTGCTGCTGCTGCTGCTATTCTCACCATTCTCACCAGCACCAGCGTCATTGCCAGCAACAAGCGCTTGCCCTTCTGGGCAGTGTGGTAGCGAGGCCAAAATCTGCAAGGCCTTCTCCCGCACGTTGTTATCCCAATTAACGCCCCGCGAGACGGACCGACAGACATTCCAAGCAATATCACTAAGCACCTCGGCCTTCAACCCACCCGCGTGCGCACGCCCTTTAAGCTCCTCCAGCAGCAGAATGGGCTTATAAGGTCCCGTGGGCTCCTCGAGGTATTGAAAGAGAGCAGGCAGGGACAAGCAGGTGGGGTTTTCCAAGGAGAGTGTGCGAGCGTTGCGTCGCGCTTGGCTCAGTTCCTGCAGCACCGCCTGGGCTTTGAGCGTCCACGCCTTGCGGTCGGGCAGCCCCTCGCTGCCAAGGGCATGCATGGGCGAGGAGACACGATACTCGACACTTACAGAGTCGTTGGCCGAGAGCAGCCCCACAAAGGGATGCAACGCCTGCCCCCCCGGAAGTCGCCGATCAAGCTGGTCAACGACGTGGATGACGCGCGCCCCACGCACAACCTCCAACACATTCTCCCCACCCTCCAACCGCACGCGCACCGTCACAGGCTCCTCCGCCTCCACAAAATCCTGGGCATCGTACGGCACGGGTCGGAGGCCTTCAGGCAAACCCCCCGAAGTAACTCGCCCGCTGCTCCACACACTCACCAGTAAGGTCGTTCGAATGCTCTCGGGCGGGCCGCGCCCCAAGCGCAATATCGGCTCGACGGCGTCCGAGGCCACCATTCCAAAGCAAATGGAGAGGACTGGGCTGGCTTTAAAGACGTACGTGTGGATGCCCGAGGTCACGCCCGGCCCGATCCCGTAGCAATACGCGCGAGACGAGGAGGCGCCAAACAAGGCCGTCTCATCGCTGCTGCTGCTGCTACTGCTGCTGCCGGTTGGGACGTTGGTGCCTCGCCGCTTAATGATTTGGCCCTCTTGATAAAGCGGACTCACATAACTGCTGCTGCTGCTGCTGCTGCTGCCTCCGCTGTCCATCAAGGCAGGCAACGGCTTGGGGAATGAGAAGGTAAGTGCTGCGTCCACCGCCACGGCCAGCGCCTTGGCCACCTGAGAGCCCGTGGTAGACATGCGGACAATGGGGTGGGTAGAACGGTCTGGCTGGGCCTCGCCCAAGTAAAAGTAGGCAGCAGGGTAGACGGTGCGACCCTTCAGATCGGAAGCAACAAGCACGGGTGGACCGTCATTAACTTGGAAAGAGAGCGAGCCCGCTTCCAGGTCGATGGAAATGCGGACGACGCCACCAGGGTGCACCTTGAAGGCCTCCGAAGCATGCAGCACGCGGGAGTCTCTATACACCTCCCCACTAAAACAGCGCAATGTAATAAAGGGGCTACCCGTCGAACGGTACTCGGCCGTGGCCGGCGGGTCTGCCACCAAGCTGATGCCCAAGCAGCTGCATTCGTCGCCCTTGTCCTCCTGCAGAACCTCGTATGTCAAGACCAACGTTCCTGCCCCAATCGCGGAACCTACCACCCACCCCTTTCCATTCGCCATGACTTTGGTGCCGTTCTCCTGAATATCAATCCGATGCGACGACGCCTTCTCAAACACAATGGGGTCCTCGGGCAAGTCGTCTTGCTGCGCCTTCTCTTCCAGCCCGTCCAAATACCGCGTCACGTCCGCCAGGAACGTCGGAGCCTTAAGTTGGTGACACACCTCCTCATGAATAATATTCGCTTCTGGACCAGGAGAAAACCCCAAGCGCAGCAACAAGGGCACAACCGCCAGCAGCAGCTCCGTGTCCTCGGAAAAGGCCGTGAGTGCCTCCAGCCCCAGCTCGACCGCTTGCGCTTGGACCAAAACTGACGCCAAATCCTCCTCCGTGTCGACCCCATGCTTCTGTACAAACAGCGCAGTCGAAAAGAGAGAGGCCACCTCGCGTACCACCTCAGGAGCAGGCGCCATTCTGGCAGTGCTACCAGCTTTCACCAACGTCCCTGCCGCTCCTGCTGCTGCTGCTGCTGCTATTGTTGTACTTATGGCTCCTTCTACAGTCGACGAACCCCCCGCCCTACTACCCCAAGCAGACCACAACGCCAACACCTGCCGCGCGTCCGTCGCGCCCAGGACATGGTGCTGAATCCCCTTGATTTGCGCCAGCAAAATCAAGTCATTCACAAGCCGCAACGCCGCCGCCACCATCTCCTTGCTAGTCTCCTGCTGGTGGGCAAGGACAAACCCCAAAACCTGGTGCGCGAGAAGGGGGGGATCCAACCGCACGGCAGCGCTTTCCTGATTCGCCTTGATGGCCAGCGCCACCAGCTTAAAGGCCTCTGCTGCTAATGCCGCGAGCTCAAGACCCTTGACCTTGGGTTTCTCCAACAGCAACGACAAGGCCGTAGCCCAGACGGCGCTCTCGCTCAGAATCTTCGCCCCGTGCGCCGAGCCGCTGCCGAGGGCTCTTAAGACTTGGAGGCCGGCCACGGCAGTACGACGTAGGAACTTGGTTGACGACCGGAAGGCAGGCATGCGCAACAACGCCAGCACTTCGCGGCCGAGGCCTCGGCGGGAGAGGGGTGCGAGGTTCTTCTTCTCGCGGGTCCAGGCTAGGAGGGTGTGCACGGCGAGGTCGACAATGTCTTCGTTGGACTTGTACCGCTCGATGATGAAGAAAAGCTCCTCGGCCGCCAGCTCGATATTCTCGGGTTTCAAGCACGCAATATCGTGTTTCACCAGTTGGAGGATCCGGTCGGAGAAGAGGCGGGTGATGGTGTCACGCATCAAGATATTGACCTTGAGCTCGTCGGCGTCGGCGACGGAGATAGGTTTGCGACAGATGGGACAGGCGCGATTGCCCGAGGAGAGGACGCCTTCCAACGCCCGCTTGCTGAAGGTATGCCCGCATACCAAGGTCACAGGCTCATAGAGCAAATCGTCGGTCAATGGGCACTTGTACGAAGTAAAGAGGGAGTCTTCCCGGTCCACCGAATCGCGGTGGTGTCGCGCTTGTTGTTGCTGCACCATTTTAAGCAAGGCTTCCACTTCGCTCCCCAGGCCATGAGCGACGGCCAGCTTCATCTTCTTCTTGACAGGCAACGACAAACGGCCTTGGCGCTGCAAGCTACTGACTTGCACCAACAGCAAAGCGTTTTCCATCCAGGCTTTTCGGCGGGCGGCCTCGTCCCCCGTGGTCCGGCTCGTGGACTGCAACAGCTGCCACGTCGAGTCGATGCTCAGACGACGGAGGATAGAGGAGGTGACCGCCGCCTCGGCACCCTCTGAATCTGTGGCAGTATGCCACCGATGCTGCTGCTGGTGCGGACTTGGGTTTTGCTGCTGGTAATGCTGGTAATGCTGCTGGTCGTCGTCTTCGTCCTCCTCGTGGTCCTCCTCCCCTCCGCCGTCGCTGTTGAAGTGGTGGTGGGCAGATGTTTCCTCTTTCAGCAGCAGCTTGATACCTTCCACCAAATCCCCGTCCGCCTTCGCTTGTGCCCATTTCACCTCGTTTTCCGTCCACCCGAGCTTGGTCAAGGCCGGTCGCAGCGCATCTCCGCGCCGGGCCGCGTCTGCCGCCGACATGCCTGTCAAACCCCCATAACTGCTGCTGCCGGCGGTCGTGAGGTTGTTCCGTACCGTGCGGGCCTTGATCAGGAGCTTCCAGGCGGCCGTGTCCTTGTTTTTCATGGCCATATGGATCGCCTTCTCTAAATCTCCGTCCCCGTCGTAAGGCAACGGGCCCGCAGGCGGGATGAGGTCCCGCGGCGTGCCAACGGGGGTGATGGTGGGCGAGAAGGGACTAGCAGCCCCGCCCTCCCCGGGTGGCATCCACCCGCCTAAAGACGAGCTATGCCCTCCCCCTGCGCCTACATGTACGGGGGAGGTCTGAATGGTGAGATGCGCCAGGCCGGCGGTAAGCGAAGGCAGCGGGGTCGTGGGCACAGAGGTGGGGGAGCTGGACGTGGGAGGCAGAGGTGAAGGAGGCACGGCCGCGTTGTCATCTGGCTCCATAACCTCCGCAACGGGCCTGCTAAGAGCTTGCCTAGCGTGGCCAAGGGGACATTAAGCGTTGGAATTGGCTGTGTGTGTGTGCGTGTAGTGGTGTGTGGGTTGGGGGTGTGTGAGATTTGACGGCGTCGAGATGATGCTTGGTCTACGCGGGGCATTTGCTCTTTGTATTGCCCCCACTAAAGGCCACCGGCACCGCCATCACAACCACAAGAGGGGCCTCGTGGTGTGACAGGCGTAGCCCTGGTGGACGTGCATGCGGGCCGCACCCAACACTTGATTTGAGACATACACAGGGTGGGGTCTTTGCGAGCGTCGGTCAATATTGCCGAACATTTCCTATTCCAATATTGATAGAAAGCAAGTGTTCAAACAAAAACCAAAATGAGGTAAAAATACATTGACTGTGAATTTATTCTTTATCAAATGTATGTACAATTATCTTCGTTTCTCATTCTATGCTAATCCCAGCGACACCCCTTGTCGCGCGATTTTCTCCAGCTACTCTCGTAGCGGTAGGGCCGTCGCTCGGCAAAGCCATAGTCGTTGAAATGGTTGAGGGCATGTGCCATCTCCACCGCGCCTGCCAAATCCGGGTTATATTTGAAGTAAAACTCAGCGTCAAAGGTCGCCCCGCAACGCAGCACCCGCGCCTTGAGCAACGCCCGCTCTTGCTCAATCACCACTTGGACGCGGGGGGAGTTAAAGTCGTTGGTGGTGAGGTCGTCGCGGCCCAAGGCATAATCAGTATACCGGCTCAAAAAGACTTGCGTGGTGGCCACGCGTGGATATCCCTTCGCCTTGATGAACACCACCTCAAAGGGGTCCAATCCTAGGCCGTCGTTCATCTGTTCCCCTTGCGGGTTCCTGCGCGCGTTGCAGGGCAGGTCGCGATTTTGCCGCCAGTCCACGCCTCGGTAGCGCGTCAGGAGGCTATCTACATTGTACCTGTCAAGGTACGTGTTTGGTTGGGCAGAGAGAGAAATATGAGCGGGTGCATGGGTATGAGCAGTGTTAATGTCTTGGGGAAATTGTGCCCGTCTTGATGCTGCTGTTGGAAAGCAGAATTTCATGGGGGAGTCGTAAGAGGTTGTTAGTGAGGTTAGGCACACATCCACACACAGCACCATACCCGCCAGCACAAACACATCATATCCCTCCCAGCATTCGATTAAAAAATTACAGAAAATCTCATAAATAAAGCACGCAAACATCTATTAACCCACCCTCCACGATCTACTTACCCCGCGTCCAAAATCGCAGTCGTCGCCCCGAGCTCATACGTGCGAATAGCATCATTCAAGCTGGTAGGACAGTTCAGCACCCCGCCCTTCAACAGCAGCCCCAACCCAATCTGATCGGTGGCTAAGACCATAGACTGCACGTGCACCTGGGCCATACAGCTCACAGTGGTCCCCGCCAGCTTCACCTCGTCGTTGAGCAAGCTCGTGAAGACAGACGTCCAGGCCAAAACAGTGGCTGCGCTGCCGCCCTTCGCCGCCTCAGCCTTGGCCATTGCTTGCAAGTAGCGCGACAAAAAGGGCCCACGGACAGAGCTATTGATAAAGATGTAATAACGGTAGATTTCGGCCAGGTGCGACTGTGCCCGCAAGACCTCCCCGATGCTGCCTCCGTCGTAGCAGGTGTTGGGCCGTCGAAGCAGCAGCACCCGGCCGGCTTGTTGCGCTGATGTTTCTGTCAAAAGGGCTTCTAGGGGGAGGTCGGTCTCTCCGTTGATGATCAAGAGGTAGTCGATTCCGTCGTTGTCGTTGTCTTGCATGGCCACTTGGATGAAGAAGCGGAGATTGTCCTTGTACCAGTCGTTCGACTCGTGATACACGTACATGACCAAAGTGCGGTCCGGGACGGAGGTGATGGTTGTGGTAGAGGTATCGGTCGTCGTCAGCGGCGGCACTGCTTCCACTTGATAGGACGTGCCGTTAATGGTGGTAGTGGTGCTGCGGCTTGCCTCGCTGCGGCCGCGCAAAAGGGTGCCTTTCTCTTTGTCTCTTCTTCTTGCGGCGGCAGGGAAAAGCGGCTCTGCGAGTGATGGGCTGTCGTATTGAGGAGGAGAAGAAGCAGAGGAAGATGGCAACGACGACGCAGACGACGACGCCAAAGACGACGATAAGAGATACACTGTAGGGGTCACCAACACGACGGACACGAGGAGAGCGGCCAGGAAATTCCTCGAGATGCCCAGCTGCCCAGCTCCGCCACCAGGCCGGGGGGATCTGGACGACAGGGGCGACGGCATGGTGCTATGCTGCTGCCCTGTGTGTTTGTTTTGGTGTGGGGTGGGTTGGGTCGTGTGAGAATTGGTAAAGGGAGGCGAAAGAAGGAAAAATCATCATCAGCTTTTGTTTGAAGTTTTTGATGAATAAGAGACTTTGACTAGCAAGCCCTACGAGTAAAGCCAAGCACAATCAAGGCATGTTTGACAAAGAGATACACCAACCGTGGCAACCGATAGCTGCCTGGACCTTCATAATCATGCGATTTTGAATTTACACGGTTTTATCTGCCTTTTCGCACCACCAGCGAGCTCTCCCCGCTCCCTGCTGGGCTCGGAATGTTGCGGCCCATTGTCTTTGTGCACGAGGGTCTTAAATATCCATACACAATCAAACCCGCAAGTCAATCATCCTTTTTCTATGAAAAAATGTGTTTGGTCGTAGGCAAGCACGTGGATACGGGACCAAATTTGCCAGTCGGCTAGTCCAACCTCCTACCCCTCCGGACACACCATCCCCCACACACATCACCTCACACTTTTACTTCTCCCCATCCCCGGGGCAACATTTTGCTTGTAAACCCACACTCAACCTTATTAATGATGTATTTGTGACGCACATTCTGATTTTCAATCCTTTTTCCCCCTCCCCCCTCCTGGTGCCTCCCCCTTTTTCTCCCTGCCCTACGCTCAAGTCACCCCACGGCGCCATGGTTTACGAAATTCTGGTGGTGGTATTGGAGCGAATGATAAACAAGAGGGTCGTCGCATTCAAATGTTCTGCTGCTTTCTTAGCTCAGTAGGTAGAGCGTACGGCTGTTACTCAACAGCACTGCCTACCGTAAGGTCAGAGGTTCGATCCCTCTAGAAAGCGAGGATAGTTCCTTTTGTCTTTTTCCTTTTGCCTCTCTTTCCTCATCTTTATATCCCTTTAAAGCAGATATAGAATCATTTACTTTGTGGACCTCAAATTTCTTTTTTTTTAATGCAATAAATACCAGGCTACAATAAAGATATCTGCACTTCTTCTATTCAAATTACTCAACTGGCTAGGATTTTGTTGATTCTTTAGGGTGTTCTGTCTTCGCGTTCGCGCTTATCACACTTAACACACACACGCACACGCACATACACACACACACACGTCTTGCATGTAAGTATCTATGCCGCCTTCCTCACTCTCCTCCGCTCGCGCGCCGTCACCTTTGGTCTTTTGTCTTCGATCTTTCATTTCCTTTTGTTTTGGTGTTTCAAATAATTTTTGATAAATTTTATTGATCCGCCCGTCTTGGTGCTTGTTGCTGCTCTTACCGTCGGCTACAAAAACACATTTATGATTTCAGCTTCCCGCCGCGGTCTCTCCCTCTCTTTCTCCCCTACAATGTTGGTACTTTCTTTTTCCTTCTCCCTTTTCTTTCTGCTTTTGCCCTAGTTGTGAAAAAACAACAACTTATGCACCACCGCCGTGGTCGCCCCCAAATCCAACCCACGATGGACAAACCAATAGTCATTATCATGCGTCTCCTGTGGCCCCGCCCCCGGTGGCAAGGACGCTATGAAACCCCCCGTCTTCATCACTACCTCCCTCGAGGCCAATACCCCTCCTAGGTCCACCTCACCCCATCTCCAGTCTGCTGCTACCATCCTCTCGCCATGATCAACGAAATCGGTCGTGACCAGGTCAGCGTCTGATGACAGCGTGTGCAGCAAAAAATCAGGATGATAAGAGTTATCAGAGTTGGTAACTAAAACATGGGTACACCACGGACAGCCTCCTAGAACGTCCAACACCCCCACATCTGTCGCTTGGTAGTAGGCATGGTTGTCATACGCGCAATGCAAACGCACGAAGTACTCCCCGCCTTTTTCGCGGTATTCCGCCTCGTCCGCAGCGCTGCACCGATAAGGCGCGCTACGGTTAGAAGCCAAGGCATAAAATGATCCGGTGGTGTCAGCGACAAACACATCGGGACTAGGCGCACTACTACTACTGCTGCTGCTGGTCCGTTCCCATTCTTCTTGCGCAATCCGTTGGACGACGGGGAGGCCTTGTGCTTCGGTGGCGACCAAGGCAAAGTCGATGGTGAATTTAGGGGCACCTGCTTGGCTCTTAGCGGCCTCCGGCTGAGCACGCATGGCCCAAATAAGGGAGCGTGTCGCGGCTTCTTGCAAGTGGTGCACTCGGATGATGATGCGGACGTGTGATTCTTTCAGTTCGCGGGGGGGAAGGCCGGTGCCTAGCCAGGAGGGAGGGCCCGGGGGAGGAGTGGGTTTGATGGTGCTGCTGCTGGTAGCGGTGGGGCTGCTGCTGCTGCTGCTGCTCGTCTCTCGGGTGGTGGGGGCGGAGAAGGCGTGAAAAGGAAAGGCGGTCGAGAAGGAGAAAGGCGGTGGTGGTGGTGATGCGAAATCGGCTTCGCAATGTCGGCAGTCGCAGGGGATAGGCAAGACTTGATGGGGGGGGAGTTGGGAGGGGTCCGAGGCCACTCTAAATGTCGTGCTGGCGTCTCTCAAAGTCGACCGTGGTGGTGCATGATCCCGCAATGTCTCAAACCGCAGTCGCTCCTGGGCGGCCAACGCCCGTGCCCCTAGCGACCCTCTCCTGCTCCTGCCCTGCTTCTTGCCCACCCAGCCGTCGTGTCGAACTACCAAAACTATGGCCATCAGCATCAGCGCCCCATACGCCATCACTGCTGCCCGCCGCCGCGCCCAGGCCTTGGCCGGCTGCAGCATTCGAGGGGACATGATGACTTTGCTCCCCGTATCTATGTTCTCTTCTCCGTGCTCCCGTGGTCGAGTGGTGTGTCTTAGGTCGCTGGTAGTGGGTGTCTTCTTGTTTGGGGCATCATGAGGGAGCTCCGCTTCACGTGTCCGCTCTGTCAATTCTTATGATTTGGAAATTTGGAGGAGGGGAGTGAGTTTGGAGAGTTGGGGGGGGGGGAGATGGACAAAGGGGTGCGATGGGGCTGCATCCTTGTCTGGCTTGCTCATCACTTGGCCTAGTAGGTGCATGAAGCCCACGAGTCGTCGTGTGTGAAAGAGGCGGGTCCGCATTCTTTAAAATTGGGCGAGACCGAGGCCCCCCGCTTTTTCAACGACGGGTTCTCCGCGCCGCCGCCCGGCCGCATCATCATCGACTTTGCTCTCATCGATCGGGTTGCGACCACTTGCTGGCTGGGACCAGAACCAGTCCCCGGTCTGTGTCTGTGTCTGTGTGCTTCTTGTAAAAGGCCCGGTACATTTTTATAATCGTGTACACTCACACGATTTTCCCTCCCTGCCGCCCGCAACAGACACAGGCATCATCATGCGAAGCAACGTCGTCGCGGTGGCTTGCCTCCTGGCCGGCTGCGCCAGCACCCAGGCCTTTGTCCTTCCCAGCACCTCGTCCTCCTCCACCATCTCCCGGCAGCAGCCAAGAGCTCTGAGCCGCAGCATGCCCCTGGCGGCATCCTCCTCTTCTTCTATGCACGACCGACGTGGCCTCCTCTTCAAGACGACTGGGTCGTTGCTGGGGTTGGCCGGCTTGGCCTTGGTGCGCCCCGCGTATGCCTATGAGGAGGTGCCCCTCGTCCGGGATAAGTTGGGTGGGTTGCTGGAGCAGTACACTGACATTGCCAAGGTAAGAGAAGGGAGGGGATAGGTGGGGTGTGGATTGGGGAGGGATAGGAGGGGGATGCGAGATGATGAATGAATCAACGGACATGTTTTCTTCTTTTTTGATTCTGGTGGCAAGGAAGCTGAAGAGAGGCGTGAAGCGAGAATTTGTCCTTGGGCTGCGGGGGAATGGCGGGAAAGATAGAAAGAGCGCTGAATTAAAATGTGCCACGACGAGATAAGGAAGCTGCCTCCCTCCTCCTTCCCTGACCCCTCTATTGATATATGGGAAGGAAAATGGGAGCCTTATATGTGTGTGCGAAAGGTTGATGGTTGTTTGCATGGGATCTGCAAGCAAGCAGCTGGTGGATCAAGAAATTTGTGTAAACCTGAAATGCCATTCACACAAACCAGATCATCTTCCCCTCCTCTCCACCCCCCCCCCCCCACACACACCCTCCTTCCTCCACACCACCAACAGGGCCTGAAAGTCTCCCGTCCCTCCGGCTGGAACCAATTCGAGGGGTCCCCCGAAACCTACGTGGTCAAGTGGAGCGACATCATCAACCGTGACGAGCTCGTCATTCTGAACAGCACCCCCGTCAAGGCCTCTACCACCGCCGTGGACGCCTTGGGGGACGTTCAAGAAGTAGGCCAAAAACTGGCAAAAGGCCGAGGGGCTGAGTTGGTGGAGGCCAAGGCACGATTGACGGAGGGGGTGTTATTTTATGAGTTTGAGTTTAAGGGGAAAGCGGTCTCGGAGTTGGCCTCGTTGTGTGTGGCGAAGGGCCGGCTGTGGAATTTGAGTGCGACGGCCGCGACGAAACGGTGGGCGAAGAAGAGGGATTTGCTGAAGGGGGTGATTGGGTCGTTCTTGCCTAAGCTTTAAGAGGAGAGAAGGATGGGAGAGAGACTGGGTAGAGTAGAGCTAGGTCTCTGTATGTGTTGTGTGTTGTGTGTTCGTGCATTTTCCTGGTCGTCCGTCTAGGTCCTTTGTGTGTGTGAGTGATTGAGTGAATGTCGTGTTTGTGTGCTGTGCGTCTGCTTGTTTTCTCTCTTTTAGGCAAGCACCCACTTTCTTCTCGTCGTTATCGTCGTGCATTTATCGAGGGGCCAGGTCCCGCTCCAGAAGTAGGAAGCGAGCAATTAATCAATCGCAAAACTTAAAAAAAGACGAAAGAAAAATGAACAACGAAGCGCTTTATTTATCAGGAAATGCGCCAAGGTCCCAGCCTGTTCGTTATTGTTTCGCTTTGCTTGTCCATGTGATCCTCCCGTTTCCCTTTTTCTGTGTCTTTTTCGTTGCTTGATTTCACCATGCCCCTCCCTTCCTCTCATGTCCGCGTGCTGCGACCACTTAGCCAAGAGCGATCCAACTCTAATTAAACACTCACCCAAACATGCATGCCTTTTCCCTCTTCCTCCTTCCCTTCCTTGATAGATGCATAAATAAAGTAACTACTAACAAAATCCCCTATAAAACCATACAGCCTTCCTCTGATCCCTCCCTCCCTGCCTCCCTCCCTCCCTCCCTTCCTTCTGTACCTCTACTACTCTCACACGCAAAATGTAATGTCTCACAACCATCTTCCCCCAGCACCTTAGTCCTTTGCCTCGCGCGTCAGACTACCTCCCTCCTTCCCTCCCTCCCTCCCTCCCTCTCTACTTCTTCGCCTTGACGGCCAACACAGACAACGTCGCAAGCAGCGCTCCTCCCAACATGGCAACCGCCGTGTGTGTGCACCAAAAAGGAATACCATTGCTGCTGGCGCCGCCGGTGCTGCTCCCCTTGAACGCGCCCCGGTGGGAGTGGCCGTTGTTAAGGTGCTCGAGCAAGACCTAGGCAGGGAGGGAGGGAGGAAGGGAGGGAGGGAGGAGAAGAGAAGAGATGATGAGTGATGGGGACCTGCTTGCTTGCCTTACAGTCATTCATCTTCTCTACGTGTCACACACAACACCTCCCTACCTCCCTCCCTCCTTCCCTCCCTCCCTCCCTCCCCTTACCTTAATCGCCACCCACTGCGCCCCCCGCTCCCCCAAATCCTCCACCAACACAGCATACAACGGGATCTTGCTCCAAAAAGGGACTCACACGCCCTTTATCCCGAAATGCCGCCATATTACTACAGACCACCCCTCCCTCCATCCCTCCCTCCCTCCCCTTACCTTAATCGCCACCCACTGCGCCCCGCGCTCCCCCAAATCCTCCACCAACACAGCATACAACGGGATCTTGCTCAAGAAAGGGCTCACACGCCCCTTATCCCGAAAAGCCGCCATAAACAAACTATCCTTCCCCGCAATCCGATCAATGTTCTTAGGGGTCAACCCTCCAGTGATAAACAACCCTCCGAACGGCATCCATTTAAGCCCCGCCACTCCTGCTTCTGACCCGTAAGCACCCGCGAAAATATCAAGGGCCATCCCGGCCAACGTCCCAGCTTTGGCGTTCTCCGAGACCACCTTGCCGCCAAGCTCGCCGGCGGCGCGGAAGGCTGGAGGGAGGGAGGGAAGGGAGGGGTGGAGGAGAGATGTGAGGGGATCGTCTCGTATGTATATGTCGGGCTATTCTGATGGCCGTGATAGGTAATTTTGCTTTCTCTTGTATGCATCCTTTCAGCCTGTCCCCTTTTTCTATTTTTTTTAAAATTCCCCCTCCTCCCTCCTCCTATTCGTTTTTGGGCTATCACCTGCGTCGACGCTCTTGTCCACCTGGTCGGGGTAGTGCTCCGCCAAGAAGTCATACCTGTCGTGTCGTAAGGGAAATTAATAACAGGAAGGGAGAGTCACAGAATATAATTAAACAGGATGGCGGGAGAAGTGAAGGAATACACACATACATACACGCAAACAAATGCAGGCTTTTGATCGGGCCTCCGCAAGGCGGAAACGCCGAGAAGCAAAGCCGGAGGGAACGCGATCATACAACCTCCCCACTCCTTGCCCTCAGCGCAGACACAACTCAGGAGAGTCCAAGGACTGCACAGCAGACGGCCAAACTGTGCAAAGAGAGCAAGCATGCAATACATGTGAAGAAGGGGAGGAAGAGAAAAGAGAGACTTACACGTTGGCAATCCCCGGCCCGCTGACGACGCGCTCAACGGAGACGCGGTGCTTCTGCTCGTAACGCCGCTTCAAAAACTCGAGCAGTTGGAACTATGATAGAGGGGGGTGAAAGAAGAGGACAAGGAGGAGGAGAGAGTGAGTTTCTAGACATTTGACGTTCGGTATTACTGTTGCAGACCTCTACAAAGATCAACATGGTATTTCAAGCCCACACAAAACCCCTCCTACATCCGCATCTCTTCCTTCCACCTTATCGTGACTTACCTCCGTCTCCGTCCGCGGTGGAAACTCCGCATGCCCGCCCTCAGAAGGATAAGCGACATAGTGGCCTCCCTCCCCAGGCGTCAAAAAACACTCCCCCAAACCCGTCCCTGCGCCAATAGTAGCAATTGGAGCTCCAGCCTGCACAGGCGCGTCTTGCAACACGCGGACCTCCTTGGCGTTGGTACGATCGACGGTCAGAAGGCCGTAGCCGAGGGCGACGAAGTCGTTGATGAGCTGCACGCGCTTCAGGCCCAACTCTTTGGCCAGCTGTGTAAGAGCAGGGGTGTGTAGGAGGGATGAGAGATGATTAAGACTCTATGAGTAAGTGAAATTGTCTTCATTATGGCGACCGATGACAGCATGCGTAGAGTCGCTCTTCAGTCCTTGCACTTCCTCTCTTCCATCCTGCATCCTTCCTCTCTACCCACGCTACGACAGACAACCGCTCTTCCTCCCTCCCCCCCTCCCTTTCCCCAATTTCCCTTCACACATACCTGCTCGCCATTGATGACCCACCGGCCGCGATTGGTCATGACCACCTCGTTGTTGCCCACGGGTCCAGCCACCGCCAAGCAGGCCGTGCTGATCTCCTGTCGGTGTTTTGTTGGGTTGATTGAGTGGGGAAAGAGCAAGCGAGGTGTGAGAAAGGAAGGCATCCGACCATCAAAGAGGGGAAGAATGGAGATGAGTAACGAGTGTGGCTTTGAGAAATAGAGACACGCAAGTCTAAGTTCGCTTCACCTCTCATGACGCGCAGATTGAGAGAGCCTGCTCGTACATACATACCTTGATGGCCG
>Ga0209390_10003427_pt1 | contig 25764 bp, 21 predicted proteins | sample BON01_FD_187212 | JGI IMG/M metagenome (GOLD analysis project Ga0209390, IMG submission 187212) | Freshwater microbial communities from Lake Bonney liftoff mats and glacier meltwater in Antarctica - BON-01 (SPAdes) (version 2) | ecosystem: Environmental > Aquatic > Freshwater > Ice > Glacier... | reverse complement strand
GGTTGAGCGCCTCATGGCTGACGCCCATCGCGGCGGCGCAGGGCGGATAACTGGTGCAGCCGTCAGTGACCAGCAGGGCGTCCTGATCAAGAACTGGCTGCAAAACCGCTTGCAAATGAGCGGCAGACACCGCCGGCAATATGGCGCTGACGGTCACGCCGGAGCGGTCGGCGGCCACTAGGACTGGAACTTGCTCATGCGACACGCCCCGTTTGGACGCCTTGCCACCGCGCCTGCGGGCCTTGCGATCGAGGTTCCTTTCGCCTTTACGACTGCTCAAGACAAACGTCTCATCGGCCTCGACGATACCGCGCAGTTTGATCGCGCCCGCCGTCACAGCCCGCAGGAAGCGGTGACGCCAGCGAAAAGCCGTGCTGCCGGCTACCCCGCAGCGCGCCGCCGAGGTCTTCACCGTGTCGCCATCGCTTAATGACCCAGCAAATTCCGTCCAGCAATCTTTGTGTCGCAGCCGAGCTAACGGCGTCCCAGTCAGGGCATTGAAGGTTTTGCCGCAGATCTTGCAAAAATACCGCTTCAGCCCGTTGGAGCGGCCTCGGATCACAGCCCCGCCCGCTGCACAATGCGGACAGCTTCGCGCCGTCCCGATCCGCTCCTCCAACAGTCCGATCACGGCTTCCAGCGACGGCTGACCAGCCAGCAACCGAACCGTTGCAATCCGCTGGTCCGGGGACAGATCATCAATCTCAGACAGCCAGGCCAGATAGTCGTGATGGTCCATGTGCGCCTCCTGCGTTCACTTTTTGTTCTATACCATCGGGGAGTGCATAGCTAATGCGAATTGAGCCTTATCAAATGATCATGAAACTCGGCATCAAGTTGTCGCCCGGTTGAGCCGATACACTTGCCCTCTGCCTGCTTCCTTTTCCGACGTCACGGTCAGACCCAGCTTCTTACCCAACCCCCCCGACATAAAGCCGCGCACACTATGGGCCCGCCATCCGGTGGCGGCCGAGCTTCCGGTAACGGCGAGAGTGATGATGACAATGAAGCGCGGCATCACGTTCGCGTCGGCTCCAAGCATGCGGAACAAGCGCGGCTTCGGGCATCAGGTCACCTGGCACAACCTCGTCTCCCAGCCATCCCGCATCTCCTCCATCGGATTGCGCCAATGGGCACATGGGTGAACATCAATGAGGAATCACACAGGTCGTGACGCGCGTTGGCAGCCTAGGGATCGGGGACGTCTCGTAGGCGGCGAGAAAGATGTCCATGCGGGGAACGGGCTCCAAAAGGGCGATCCCCACCCAAGAATCCATCTCCGCCAGAACAGCAATACCCCTCAGATCAGGTCAAATCCAAAACGCGTTTCCCCTGGATTGGTGACACGGGCAATCTCGGCCCCGGTGGCTGGGTTACGCACTGCAAAACCAGTGCCCGCGTTAAAACCGGGTCGGTTCAGTCAGGTGCATCGGATTTTCTTCGCTGACACAGGTGAGCACGGGTCAATAGGCGGCGGTGTAAATCGCCAATACATCGGCTACGGTAACAGGGCGTGGGTTGTTGACCAGAAGCCGGGTCTGCTTCATCGCGTCAGTTGCCAGCTGGGGCAGCCAATCTTGGGTAATATTCATATCACGCAGCCGCTGCGGCAGACCGCAATCGCGCGAGAGTTGCGCCAAGGACTCGCAAAACGCCGCCGCCCGCTCTTGGCCTTGCACCGCCTTTAGCGCCGGAAAGGCATGCGGTGCCATTTCCGCATAGACATCAGGTGCAGTCACCGCGTTGAATCGCAACACATGCGGCAGCACCAGCGCGTTCGAAAGCCCGTGCGGAATGTGGAAATGCCCGCCGAGCGGGTAGGCCAGCGCATGCACCGCCGCCACCGGAGAATTGGCGAAGGCCTGCCCCGCCAGCATTGAGCCAAGCAGCATATCGGCGCGGGCCGCAGGATCGCCGTCCTGCACCGCGCGCAGAACCGCCCCGCCCATCAACCGCAGCGCCTGTAATGCCAGCATCCGTGACAGCGGGTTGTTGTTGGCCGAAACGCTGGCAAACGCCTCGATCGCGTGCACCATCGCGTCAATGCCGGTCGCTGCCGTCACATGCGCGGGCAGGCCATAGGTCAATTCCGGGTCCAAAAGCGCCACATCGGGCAGCAGGACCGGCGAAACCACGCCCATCTTTTGCGCCTCGCCGGTGGTCACAATTGCAATCGGAGTCACCTCGGATCCAGTGCCCGAGGTGGTTGGCACCAAGATCAGCGGCAGGCGCGGGCCCTTGGCGTTGCCAACGCCGTAAATGCCTGCCAAAGTCTCTTGCCCCATTGCCAGCAGCGCCACCAGTTTCGCCACATCCAGCGATGAGCCACCGCCCAACCCGATAACACCTTGCGCGCCAGCGGCCATAGCGGCCTCGGTTGCGGCATGGACCACAGCCTCGGGCGGATCGGCCTGCACACCCGAAAACAAAGTCACATCAACGCCTGCCGCTGCAAGAATACCCATGGCGCGCTCGATGATCCCAGTCGCCATCATACCGGGATCGGTAATCAGCATCACACGCGCGCCCATTGTTGCCTGCGCCAGATCGCCCAAGCGGGCCAGCGCGCCCGCGCCAAACTGCACCGATTTCGTCGTGTTGAACACAAACGGGATCATCAAACTCTCCTATCCGCCAAAGCTGCGCGCCGTCAGCACCACCAGCCCAAATCCGATTGCCCCGGTCAGCACCAGCACCCGCAGCCGTTCGGCCTCGGCGGCGCGGTGGTCGCGCTTCAGGCTGGGCGGAGGCTCATAGGCGGGAATGTCGTCTGTGCCCGGGCTCGCCATCTCCATCTTGTAGGCCAGAAACCAGACAACCCCGACGCCCAGCGCCCAGAACAGCAGCCCCCATGCCCAGAGTGAGGGCATCCCGACCAGCCAGCGGCCATCTGGCGCGGTAAAGGCCGTGTTGCCAAGCACCAGCCCCGGTCCAATCGCCAGAAACCCCCAAGCCAGCACCACCGACCATGCGGTTGATTTCAGCGCCTTGGCGCGCGGGCTGGTCTGCAGCGCAGCTGCCAGAAACCGCCGCGCCTCTTGCGCCTCGGACCCGAAACCACGCCGCTGCGTGATCGCGGAAATCAGCAACACGGCTGCCAGGTTTGCAGCCATGCCCCAGGCGGCGGAATGGATCGTCCACGGCCAGCGTCCCCAGGGCAGATCAAGGCCAAGAAACGCCAGTACCGCATGCCCCGGGGGCTCGGCCAGCAGCACACCCGCGATGCCAAAACCTACGCCCATCACCGCCGCCTGCGGGGTGATCCAGCGCAGCCACGTCATCCCCAACAGTGGTGTCCATAGCTGAAACGCCAGCGGCAGCGCCAAACCGCCAAGCATCGACAGGGTGACCGGCGTCAGCGCCTGCATCAGCACGGCTGCCACCGCCAGCAGCCCGATCACCACCCGTGTCACCGTCACCGTCGCCTTGCGGTCGAGTGCACCGTGAAACCACGGCTTGTAGATGTGGCACACCAGCGACTCGCCGGCAGTGAGCAGCGCAAGCCCTGCCATCAACTGGACCCCAGCCAGTGCGCCGATGAACAGCCACGCCGCGAACCATGGTGACAACGATTGCAACAGTCCCGCCACAGTAAGGCCGGGTGACACCAGCGCCGCGGCACCCAACGCCGCCATTGCCAGCGCCATCAGCCCGCCAAACATGCCCGCCATCACCCATGTCTGCCCGGCAGCCAATCCGCGCGGGCTGCGTGTGGACAGGATGATTTTGGCGGCCAACGGGCTGGCTTGAAATCCCATCAGTGCGAAAGCCAGCGATAGGCTCGCCACCGCCGTGCCTTCATGCCCCAAAGCAGCACCCCTCCCGATGCCAGCGGTGAACTGAATCACCCCCGCTACGGCAAAGCGCCCAGCCTGCGCGGGGTCGGCCGCCAAAGCCACAAGCCCTTGGTTCAACTCGCCAAATCCACCAAGAGAGATCAGCGCAAACCCGGAAAACCCCACCATCGCAGCGGCGGCCAGCACGGCTTGCACCGCACCCAGATAGCCCACTGCGCGCATACCCCCGATCACCACATAGCCAAACAGCACCACACCCAGCACCATCCCTACCACAGGCGCGGTGACTGCGCCGCCGGTCATTGCCTCGACCAACCGGCTCAACGCGCCCAGTTGCAGCCCGGCAAACCCAACGGCGAACAGCACTGCTACCACGGCAGAAAACGCGACCAGAAACTCTGACCCATAATAGCTTCGCAGCAATTCGCCCTGCGAGGACAGGCGCAGACGTTGCCCGACAAACCACATCCGCTTGAAAAACAGCACTCCCGGCACTGCCAGCACCACACCCGCCTGCAATAGCACCGGCAGGCCAAAACCGCGTTGCGCAATCTCGTCGGCTCCGCCCAGCAAAGCCCAGCCAGACAGGCTAGCCCCCGCCATCAGCAGCGCCGCGACCCAGGGCGACAGGCTGTGGCCGGCAGAGAAATACGTCTGAAAATCGCCATTCTGCTGTGCCGCAATCCGCGCCCAGTACAGCGTGACCATTGCGTAAAACAGCCCGTAAAGCGGCAACCAGACCATTATGCCTTCTCCGCCTGCGTTGGCTTGATATGAAACTGCGAAAAAGCGCCGCGCAGACCGTGGCGTGTCGCGAGATAGGCCAGAAACCCTGCCGCCAACACGCCGAACAGCGATAGCCCGGAATAGAGGTCGGGCAGGCTCAGATTACCGCCAACCGCACCAAGGATAAAGACCAGCCCCAACAGGCCATAAAACCCGATCCCCAGCACGGCCTCACCACGGGTAAAGCCGGTATCAAAGACCCCGTTCACCACGATATGCGCGCCAAAAGCCAACACGATCACTGCCACACCACCAGCCGACAGCGCCCAGAGATCGCGGGCAAAGCCTTCCAGTACGATGCCAAGTCCCAGAAACCCAAGGCAGGCCCAGATCGCAAAGACCAGAATGCCGCGTTCGATATGGGGCGGGGTTGGCATGGATCACCTATCTGCGGAGGGTTGAAGGGGGCGCGCACCGCCCCCTTGGGCTTACTTACCGGGCTTGGCCGCAGGGGCGGCAGGCTCGGAATAGACAATCTTGGACAGGTCTTGCAGGGTATGGGGCCGATGGATCGTATCGCCCGTCAGGCCGATTTCGCTTAACAACGTATCGACGAACGGCGCTTGCGAACGGTAGCGCAGCGCCGATGTCACCACCTGTTCGGCCAGATTGCCATCACGCGGAGCATTGCCGCCTTCGCCGCCGCCTTCGCCACCGGTGCCGCCAGCCGATGCACCGGACAGCCCCGGCAACCCTTCGACATGCAGGATCTTGATACTCTCGATCCGCTCCATCGGCTTGACGCTTTCGCGGATGATCTCGGGCAGGCGTTCCACCAACGATTGATGCAGCGCCGATTTACGGCTGGCATCGGAGCGGGTATTCTCGGCGGCATACATCGCCTCCCGGCCCGCGTTCTCCACCTTATACCGGGCTTCGAGTGCTAAAACCGCGATCCGGTCGGCATCGGCGCGGTCTTGCGCTGCGGCTTTTTCGGCTTCGGCCATGATCCGCACACCTGCTGCTTGGGCTTCTGCCACCCGCACGGCGTCGATCATCTCAATCGCCTTCAGGCGGTTGGCAATCTCGGTATCGCGTATGGTCTGCACGCGCTCTTGCGCCTCGATCATGGTGGCCCGTGCAGCTTCAGCCCCGGCCTGCGCCTCGGACCGCTCTTTGGATTTCAGCGACACTGCAATTTCGCGGCTCTGTTCTTCGAGCTGCACAGTTTCACGGCCCTTGATTTCCAGCGTCTCGATCTTTTGTTCCATGTCAATCCGAGTGTGTTCCACCACTTCGCGTTCGCGCAGTTTCACCGATTCAATCTCGCGTTCGCGCATGGCGCTTTCCGTGGCAATCTCGGATTTGCGCTGGGCGCGCTGGATCGCCACTTCGGCCTCATGCGCCATGCGGGCGTATTCACTATCGCGCTGGATCGTCAGCGACCGCATCTCTGCCTCAAGATTCTTTGCACGGATCGCAACAGCGGTGTCTTTTTCGATATCGTTACGCTTTTTCTTGCGGCTTTCGATCTGCTCGGTCAACCGGGTCAGACCTTCAGCGTCAAAGGTGTTCGAAGGATCAAACAGCTTGATGTCGGCTTGGTCGAGCGAGGTCAACGACACCGATTCCAGCTCCAGCCCGTCCAGTTCCAGACTGTCGGCCACCTCGCGTTTGACCTCGCGCACAAATTCCTGCCGGTTTTCGTGGATATGCTCCAACGTCATCTTGGCCGCAGCCCCACCCATGGCATCGACAAAACGGCCCTGGATCAGGTCTTTCAACTGCTCTGCATTCATCGTGCGGTTGCCCAACGACCGCGCGGCAATCGCCACAGCCTCATTAGTGGGGGCGACCCGGACATAGAACTCCACCGTCAATTCAACCCGCATCCTGTCCTTGGTGATCAGCGATTTCTCACGCGCCCGTGTCACTTCCAGCCGCAGCGTGTTCATGTTAACTTCGGTCAAGTCATGCAGGATCGGCAGCACCAGCGCGCCCCCCCCCATCACAACCTTTTCGCCGCCAAAACCGGTGCGCACAAAGGACACGTCCTTTGTCGACCGCCGGTATAGCCAATGCAGCAGATAGGCGGCCACGGCGATGACGATGGCGGCCAGGATGATGATGGCAATTACGTCTGCACCCTTCATGGACGCGCTCCTTTAATGAGAATTGAGATCAGGTCAGCCACGATGCACCTCGCTTTGCAGTATGGCACCGGTGGCCAGAACGGCAACGCCAAAGGCCATGCGGTTCAGGATATCGGCAAGGTTATAGGCAACCGACAGGCTGCCATCATCGGCCATCCCGGCAAAAGCCGTCAGAAAATTGCCTAGAGGATAGATCGCCCAGCCAATCGTCACGATCAACCGCAACCAGAAATAGCCGCGCCGCAGATGGTCGCCGGGCGCAGTGCGGACCACATCGTCCATCCGGCCAAAATACAGTTCGCCCAGAATATAAAGCCAAAATACCAGGCCGATCAGAAAGGCCAGCGTCGGGTTCATGAACGCGGCCTCGCCCAGGTAGCGCACGAACACCATCAGGACCGACACCACCACCAGCCGCCAGAACAGGTCCGCACCAACCTTGCCCGCCGAATTGGCAAAGAAGAACAGCGCCATCACCTGAAGTGGCATCGACACTGCCCAGCCGACATAATGATACACCACCGGCACCCCTTGCCCTGCCCCCCAGGCGGCGCGTGCCTCATAGGCTGCGCCCACGCCGATCAGCGCGGCAATGGCGCATAGCACCACCGGGACGCGAAAGCCGCGCCCCACCCAAGATGTGCCCAGCAGCAGCAGCAATGCCGTCGCTGCTAGCCCGAATAGCGCCACCGAATAGCTGGCCGCGGTCAGGTCGGTTGTCTGAAACACCGCCATGTTATTGTCTCCCCTCGCGAAATGTCATTGTGTCTTGCCCCTTCATATCTGAGTGCGGATGTGGGGGGAACGTGCGTAAAGTGCGACCATCGGCAGGATCAGCAGGCCAAAGATGAATTGCTGCCATTTAAAATCCAGCCCAATGCCGACAAGGAAGCTGGACAGAACCTGCAACACCAGCACCCCGATCACCGTAAAGCCGTAGCCGCCCGCGCCGCCCAATAGCGAGGTTCCGCCCACGACCACAGCCGCCAACGTCAGGAACAGGTATTGATCGCCCACCCCGATGAAGCCGCCGCCCGACCAACCGAGCAAAAGGCACCCGGTCAGCGCCGCAAAGAACCCTGATGCCGCATACGCGCCGACCCAGTAGCGCAGTTCCGATATCATCACCCGGCTGGCCGAGGTGCGGTTGACCCCCAGCGCATACAGGAACCGGCCATAAAGGGTGATCCGCATCCCCACGATCAGGATCAGCGCAAGCAACGCCCACAACGCGATCACCGGCGGAAACGGCAGGCCAAAGGTCGATCCGTTCATCGCCGAGATATTAACGAGCCAAGGCGGCACGGTGCCGAACACATTGCCCGAATATTCCGAGCCGATTGAGGTGATGATCTGCACCCCGCCCGAAATTGCAAACCCGGTCCCCAAGGTGACAATCAGCGCCTGACCTTGTAGTTTGTAGCTGAGCAAGCCGTTGATAACCCCTAGCAATGCACCGACCAGCAGCACCAAAATCAGCGCCAGCCAGCCCGGCACTCCAAGGCTGATCAGATAGAGCAGCCCAACATTCGCTCCGCCAATGACGAACGGGATCGACAGATCCAGCCCGCCAAGCAGCGCCACCAGTGTCTGCCCGACCGAGGCGATGCCAAGGAAAGCCGCGAAAAGCAGCATAGACTTGATATTGATGCCCGAGGCGAAGCCCTCGATGTTCATTGATCCGACCGAGAACAGCCCGGCCAGGACCATGATACCGATAAACGCCGAGCGGTTTTGCTGGAATTGCCGACCTAAAGTGCGGGTCAGCACCAGAATCACCAGCAGGATCAGCAGTGAAATCACGTTCCAGATGTTGAAGAACCCCTCAACCGTCAGCGACAACACCACAAAGGCCAGCAGGATCAGCGCCAACCCGAACAGCGGCCAGCGATACTGCATCCATGCCGCTCGGGCCGGGTTTGGCCCCTCCACCACGCCGGGCGTGGCTGGAAACTGCCCCAGCACAAATTGCCAGCCCCAGACAAACAACGCGAGCGTGGCAATCGCCGCCAGAATGACAATCTGCACCGACGCGCCCGCGGCAAAGCCAAAGCCTGCACCTATCCCGGTCAGGATCAGCCCGATCACGACGCCCAGTATCCGGGCGGGCAGCGTCAGCGGGGCGGCAAGTGTGATCATGGCGCAACCTCGGTTGTAAACGGTCGTTGGGTCATCACAAACGTCCCGCCCAGCACTAGTGCGGCCACTACCACCGCCACGACAGGCGCAAAACTGCGCCGATCCGACTGGCCTACCGCCACCCGCAGGAACACCGCGATGACAATCAGCAGCAGCAGCGACAGCACCACCGGGGCCGCTGCCAACCGCAGCGCTTCGGTCTGCGAGCCGATAATCGCAATCTCCAGTGGCCCGGTCAATGCCGCCTGCATCCCCCGCGGAGACAGCGCGGCGACGGGCAAAGCCGCATAATCAAATGTCGCGTGCAGGATGATCCCCAGCACCACCACCGCCAGCGTCACGAAATACAACAGCGGCGAGAAGTTGCGGATATAGCGCTGGATCACCGGGATCAGCAGGGTCAGCAGAAGTGACACCACCAGAATCGTGCCATAAGCCAGATTGGTCACATAGCTTTGCACCGCGCCAAAGTTGAACGTCGCCAGCACAAAGCTGATCAGATACAGGTTCAACGCCCCGAGCGCCGACCCGAACACTCCGCCACGCCCGCCTGCCAAAGACGCACCGCCCAGCACCAAAGCTGTCACCGCGATCAGCGTATAGGTTGTGCCCTGCGACGGATCGCCCGACGAGATCAGCGCGGTAAAGGCAATCGCCGCCAGCCCGGCAAACGCACCGGAAATAAGATGCGCCCCTATCCGCACGATGGTGATCGGCACGCCTGCGGTGTAGGCCGCCCGCTCATCGGACCCCATCAGCCGCAAATGGGTGTAAAACGCCGTCGTTGTGAACAACAGCCACGCCACAGAGGCCAGCACCAGCATCACCAGCACCGGCGAGAAGATGCTGATGCCATAGCCCCATTCCGCCATGAAAGCCGGCGCGATCCCTCCGGGGCGCGGCAGGATCACCAGATTGATCCCGGTCAGCGCCAAATAACCCGACAGCGAAACGATGATGGGCTGAACCCGCACGTAAATCACGATCAGCGCAAAGATGAACTGATACAATGCGCCAATGAAAATGGCATACAGAAATACCGCGATCGGGCTTTCCAGCAACCCAGCGCTGCTCAGCTGGATCAGTGTCACATTGACAAACCCGATCAGCGGCCCGACCGAAAGGTCCACCGTGCCACGCCCCGAAATCGTCGAAGCCATCAGCGCATAGGTCGCAAGGATCAGCGGCGTCGCCACGACGATCGCAGCCCCGATACCAGAACTCGACATCAACGACGGCGCGCGCAGCACCGCCAGCGCCAGCAGCACAAAAAACAGGGTGATCGGCATCAGCAGGAACGGGTTTGACCTGCCCCCCTGCACCGCGTCATTGGTCGGGACCACGCTCACCGCCCGGCCTCGCGTTTCGTGCCACTTGCATCAAATTCGACAATTCGGATCGGTTTGGTGGGCTTTGGTCCCTCAACCAGCCGCTCGGTCAGCATGAACTGAGGTGCCGCCACAGGATTCGCCGCGCGCATCGCGTCTTTGATCGCTGCGGGCACTTCGACGACCACCCGCACCCCGTCCAGCGCCGCGCCCCCGCCCGCAGCCGGAACTGCCCGCTTTGGCGTCAGACCATGCGCCGTTGCCAGCCCCGCCCCCGTGGTTTGGCCAAACATCGCTTCCAACACTGATTTGGGGTTCAGGTTGCGGCCATCGAAGGCATCAAACGGTGCGCCATCGCGGAACACGATCACACGGGTGGCAAAGCCCAGAAACTCTTCAAGCTCAGACGACATATACACGACAGACCGACCTTCTTCGGCAAAGCTCCGCAGATGTTTGTAAAGCTCGGTCTTGGCGCCGACATCAATCCCGCGCGCCGGATCATTCAGCACGATCACATCGGGGCGCATCGCAAAACCGCGCCCGATCAGCACCTTTTGCTGGTTGCCGCCCGACAACGAGGTGATGCGGTCTTCCTTGACGCCGAACTTGATCAGCAGATTATCCGCCTCGCGCTTGAAAATTGCACCCAGCGTCAGCATATCGGTGATCCCCAGTATCCCCGCGCGCTTTTTATCGCGATAGAGCGGCATCATCATATTCTCGAATATCGAAAGCGAGGCGAATATCCCCTCGCGCTTGCGGTCGCCCGATACATAGGCGATCCGGGCTTTCACCGCTTCGGGCAGGGTTCGCACCAGCGACCAAGCTCTGTCACGCGACGCCACCTGCACGACACCCGCTGTGGCCGGCCGAACGCCCGCGAGCACGCGCACAAAGGCATCCTGCCCCTGCCCATCAAGCCCTGCCACGCCGACGATCTCGCCGCGCCGCAGATCAAAATCAAACGCCGCCGCGCCGGGTTCCACCACCAAGGCGCGGGCTTTCAATGCCCGCTCCGTCGTTTTGGGCTGTGGAGCGGCGAGCGCGTCGTGACTGTTCCCACGATCAACGCCGGTCATCAGCGCCAGCAGGTTTTTCTCGGTGATCTCATGCTTTTCCAGCACGCCCACATCCCGCCCGTCACGCAGCACGGTGGCACGGTCCGAAATGCGGATCAGTTCGGCAATCCGGTGCGTCACGATCAGTACCGTGGTGCCTGCATCGCGCAAAGACCGCATCTTGTTGAACAAACGCTCGGTCGAATCGAAATCCAAAGCTGCGGAGCTTTCGTCCAATATCAGAATCTTCGGTTCCGTCAGCAGCGCGCGGGCAATGGTGATCCATTGTTTCAGCCCCAGCGGCAGCGTCCCGACCAAGGCGTGCGGGTCCACCACCTCGCCCGATAGTTCCTGCATCAGTGCTGCGGCGCGCGCCACCTTGCGCTCATTGGACAGGGTCTTGGTAAACAGACGGTCCGCACCGAGGTAGATATTATCCACGACCGAGCTTTCATCGGCCACCATCACTTCTTGATAAACGGTCGAAATCCCCAAGGCGCGGCTTTCGGCGGGTGTCGCAGGTGCCTCGCCCAGAATGGAAACCGATCCTGAATCAATTGGCAGAATGCCGGAAACCACCTTGGCCAACGTGCTTTTGCCGCTGCCATTGCCACCGACAATCGCATGGATCTCGCCTGACCGCGCCGAAAAACTGATACCATCCAGCGCTCGCGTCGGCCCGAAATACTTCTTCACGCTACGCACCGTTATCGTATCACGACCCGGTTCGACAGACATGGAGGGGGCAGCAGCCGAAGGCATGATATCATTCCAGCGTGATGTAAGGGAGGGTCGGGGCCGCCATCACAGCGGCCCCGGATAGGTTACTTCTTGAATGCGGTCGGATCAGCCGGACGCAGGAAGAATTGGTCGAGATAAGCAGCCGATCCGCCCCAACGGTCGGCACCGACGGCCAGCCAATCAGGCGTATCCACCGAGCAATCCTCAGCCATCATCGCGACCAGCTCTTCGTGGGTCAGCTTGACCGGATCGACCAGAACCGACTGCATCTTCGGTCCCTGGCCCTGCAAGGTCCGCATCATGATGTTCCACATCAGCTCGATCTCATCGGCCGGCGGCCAGACCTGATACGATACGTTGAGCAGGCTAGGGGCGTTGCGCCATTGGCAAAGCGCGCCGAGTTCGCCGCCGATTGCTACCGCAATATCGCTGCGCCCCGATTGCGCCACAGCCCGCAGCACGCCCATTTCAGCAGCCGATTGCACCACAATGCCATTCAACTCGCCCGGATGGGTCGCCATCCATTTCTGGACTTCGCCCTGCGCGACCTGATCCGTCCACATGCCCGCAACCGAGCCTACAACTTCGATCCCGGGCGCTGAGGCAAGACCCGCAAGCACACCGCGGTTCTGACTGTCAGAGCCAGAGGTTCCGGGAATACCCTCAACCACCAGAACATTGCCCTTGCCACCCAACTGCTCGGCCATCGCCTTGCCAATCTCATAGCCGGCAAGCTGATAGTTAACCGATGAATTGGTCGAGAATTCCGAGGTCAGGTAGCCGGTCATCGTGAACACAGGCACGCCTTTGTTGGCGGCATACTGCACCGAGGCATTCAGCGCCGTTGGGTTGGAGCAGCACAGGATGATCGCATCAACGCCCTGATCGACCAACTGGCGCATTTGCTGAATTTGCGTAGAATCGTTCAGGTTGGACTGGGTGATCACCACTTCCGACAGCAGGCCAAGGTCTTTCCACTTCGGCACGATTACTTCGGTCAGTTCCGTCATCGCGGCAGCGCGCCAAGTGTTGCCGGCATAGCTCGAGGCATAGCCGATTTTCCACGGTGGCGGGTTCTTGGCGACGAAATCGCGCCATTTGCTAGCGCCGACCGGCTGTGCCGGGTCGAGCATCGCCGGGTCATACAGCCGCGCCGCAACGGCAGGGTCGATCTCGTCCAGCCCTTCGGCCAGACTGGCGGTGGTGCAAAGCGCCAGCATCGCCGCTGTGGTGACAAGTTTACCGATCAGTGTCATGTGGTAGTCCTCTCTTTGGTATGGTTCCGGCATAGCCGGGGGCTCAGTCGTAGAAATCTTGCGGCGCTTTGCGAAACCGCGCCCAGTCCTGCGGGTCATGCCCGGTGACAATCATCGCGCCTGTCGTCGCCGCAATGGCGCGCAGCTTGGCCACGGAATCCGCCGCCTCGATGCATGATGTCACCAGCCCCGGCAGTGCTTTGTTGTTCCAGTGATCGACAGTATAGGCCGCATCAATCGTCAACAGGATCGGGCCGGATTTGGGCAGTGTGACCAGAAAGGATTGATGGCCCGGCGAATGGCCAGGAGTGTAGATCATCTTGAGCACCCCATCACCGAACAGGTCGTAATTGTCGGTGAACGTACCGCCGAGGAATTTCCAGTTCAGGCCCGGTCGGTCGAAATCGGCGCGGATATAGGCCCCGGCGGAAAACCAGTGCGGCTTGAACGCATAGTCATATTCGGACCGCTGCACGATATGCTGCGCCCGTGGAAACCGCCCGATCGCCCCGGTATGGTCCAGATGCAGATGCGACTGCACTACAAAGCGCACATCGCCCGGCGACACGCTGACCATCTTCAACTGGTCCACACAGTTGTCAGACAGGGTCATCACCGGATCATAGGCATCGACCACAGCGCCCCAATGGCCGCGCTTGTCGATGGCAGCTTCAATGGCGTTGCCGCCGTCAATCACCACATTGCCCTGCGGATGTTTCAGTAAAAACCACGGCACAGGAATTTCCAACGTGCCTTCGCCCTGGTTCATCTTGATATATTTGGTCTTGGTCTTCAGTGTTCCGGTCTGGAACATATGCAGCTCGATCCCGCTGGATTTGCGCCGCTGCTTAGGTGCCGTGGCCGGCCCGGCGGAAAACACCGGGCGCGGCGCGAGGCTGGAGGTTGATCCCTTCGACGACAAGCCTTCGGCCTCACGCTCTACCTGGCGGCCTTTGTCGTCGAATTCTACGATCTTCATGGCGGAAACCTCAAACATTCAGGCGGTCTGGTTCAGCGCAGGATCAAACGGACGGCCTTGCGTCCGCTCGGCGATGATCCGAAGCGCCTCTTTCAGATAGACGGCAAACAGCGGGTGGTTCTCGGACATCGGAAAATGCCCGATATCCTCCATCTCGATATAAATCCCGCCGGGAATTTGTCTGGCGGTGGCTTCCGTAGCCTCGGGGGGCGTCAGGTAATCATAGGTGCCGGTCATCATCACCACGGGGCATTTCTTGGTGTCGATATTGCCAAGCTTACCGCGCAGATCATGGTCGATGGAGTAGAAGTACAGATCACCCTTAAAGACTTCCGCACCTTGGGTGTAATAGTGCCAGGTCAACCAGCGATCCATATCGGGACTTTGCGGCGCCATCAGATCCCACACACCGCTGGCGCAAACCTGTGCCGCGTTGGCATGCGGATGCCGCCACCAATCCAGAAAGAACCCCGGCGAGTTTTCCGCCGCTTCGACCGGGATCACTGCCTTGAACCGGTCCGGGTGATACAGCGCCAGTTGCAGCGCGACGTTCCCGCCAAAAGACGATCCCATGAAAATCGGCTGATCCAGATCCAGCGCATCGGCCAGCGTCAAGATGAATTTCATGTAATGATCAGCGGTCAGCAGATATTCTTCCTTCCACCATTCCTTGTTCAGCGGCGGATCGGATTTGCCGTGGCGCGGCAGATCATAGGCGATGATGTCGTAGTTCTTGGTGATCTCAGCATCTTCCAGCAGCCCGCGCCACTGGTGATTGTGGCAGCCTGCGGTGTGCTGGCACATGATCGGCTGACCCTGCCCGTTTCGCAGGTAGAACACCTTGTATTCGCAGCCATCCACATCAATCGTGACGTAGCGACCAATAACGGGGGAATGCTTGGCCATTGCCAATGCTCCTTCAGGACAGACTAAATGGGGTCAGACAGGCACGCCGACCTTACGCAATAGCTCAAACTGCACAGTGAAATTTCGCAGATTCTGCATCATCACCAGTGTGTTGCCTTCGATCTTTAAATCGCGGCGAAAACTCGCGGCCCAGATGCCATGATACATCGGCTCGGGGATCGCCTTGGCAAATTCGCGCCATGTCGCAGGGCTGGCCCGCAAAGCGAAATCATAGCTGTCGAGCGGCTGCGGTTCAGTGTTGATGCGGTACACCTTGCCATCAATCATCTGCACGATGACTTTGACAGGCCCCATCTCCCACAGATAGGTGCAGGTGAAATACCGCGCCATCGCCCCGATGGTCTGATCGCGGTCAGATGCCTCGCCGAACCGGATCGCCCAGTCCCGAACACTCATCACCATACCCCCCCCTCTCTGTGGCTGTCATGCCACGCTGTGACCGCAGGAGCCCGCCTTGGATCTTGGTCCAATTCCGGGGTACGATTCCACTCTATGCTTCCTGATCAGCCTGGTGAACGATTTCCTGTAGACAAAACGGTAGGCATTCCAGTATATGCTGTCAAGAACAAACGCGTTTGCCAGACAAACTCACCAGAGGTGTGCATGGACGAGAAAGACACCAAGCCAAAACTGGTCCCGTCCCTGGAGCGAGGCGTCCGCATTCTGGACCTTGTGGCACGGGCAAAAAGCCACCCCGGCCTGTCGGATTTATCGCGCGAATTGGAAATCGCCAAAAGCAGCGTTCATACGCTGTGTCAAACGCTCATCCAGATGGAGTTATTGGTGCGTCGCCCCGACCAGACCTTTCAGCTTGGCCCGCATGTCATGCGGTGGGCCAATGCTTTTTCCAAACATTCCGATGTTGCCACTGAATTTGCCGCGATTTGGGATCGCGAAACAGAACTGCCGGGGGCAACGATCACCCTATCCGTGCTGGACGGGGCAGAGGTGGTCTATATCGCCGCACGTAATTCCGAAGTGAGTCATTCGCTGATCGAATTTCGCGCCGGGATGCGACTGCCGGCCGCCTTTACCGCCACCGGCAAGGCGTTTCTGAGCCATATGAGCGACTTTGAGGTGAGCCGCCTGTTCTCCGACGGAATGCCAAAGCCGCGCACCCCCAACAGCGTCGCCTCGCTAGATCAACTCATCGCGGAATTGCAAGATGTGCGGCGCGATGGCTTTTCGTGCGACAATGAACAGGTGGCCGAGGGCATCGTGTGTTTTGGCGCCACTGTACTGGATTCGCGCAACCGCCCGATTGCAGGTGTCGCAGTCAGCTTTTTGGCAGAACGACTGGAGGATTTCAGGCGGGATTTAATCATCTCGAACATGCAGCGCATCGCCAGCGAACTCTCCCACCGGATGGGGGCGGACCTGACGCTGGAAATAGAGTAGCCGTCCAATCCCGGACGTTTGCATTGACAAGCGTCGTCTGCCATCGGTCATCGTGCGGGCAACGCTGCGCGAACAGATCGCGGGGCTGCCTGCGTCATACGGGACTGACTGCCCTTCCAGCCGTCGAAGGCAAGCGCATCCCACCCATCTTGCAGGTAGGTTTTATGCCAGCCGCGGATGGTATCGTCGTCCAAGTAGAGAAACTTTGCGATCCGAGCACAGCTTTCCCCGTCGTCGAGCAGCAGGATCGCATTTGCCCGGCGGGCAATACCGTGGTCCTCACGCTGGCGACGCACGCAAGCCTCAAGCTCGAGGCGGTCTGCTGAGGAAAGAAAGCCGGGGCGGATCATGGGTATAGCTGAATCGTTCCAAGCCCAGCCGTCAAGTCATCAAATTCGGCTTCCGCAGGACTCGGAGTATAGTCAGGTTTATGACGAGCCAAGTGTGATCATTCGGGAACCCGCCAAGGACAGATAATGGCGCGTCATTGATATATCGCCAGAGGGTGGCCACATATTCATGGAATCGCTGGCCACATCCGCGTGGAACACTCACCCTGACTTTGAAGCCGCCACCACCCCAACCACCACCATCCCCGTCAGATGCCAGACGGCCGCCATCATGATCCCCATATTAAACGCAAACTCTTTGGTCTTGTCCCGCTTACGTTCCGGTCTCTGAACTCATTTATGCGGCCTTTCGTTCAAATGCCAAGGGGCTTTTACCACCCAGCGATGAGTGACGGCGTCGCGGATTGTAGAACCCATTGATATACTGGAAGATCGCACCTTCTGCCTGACGGCGTGTGTCCCATTTGTTGCGCCAGATCAGCTCAGCCTTGATGGATTTGAAGAACGTTTCAATCATGGAATTGTCGTATCAGTTAGCCGCCCCGAAATCCATGTTCGTCGCGCAACCGTTCAAAAACGCGCTTGGCGGTATGGCGCTGCTTCCGGTTCCGGCTGAGATCGTCCTGCAGCCATTGATCAATGAAGCCGGTGAAGCCGTCCAACTTCGGCCGTTTGATCCGCGCCGTTCGCTGATAACCGGGCGGGACCGAAAACATCATCATCTTCTTCACGCTTGCACGCGATATCCCGAAATGGCCCGCTGCCACCCGTTCGCTCATACCGCCCCGACGCGCGAGGCGGACCTTCAAATATAAATCCACGACTAAAATCTCCCACCCTCCCTGAAACCAGTAAGGGCCAAAGTGGCAACATTTTACGTTGCCCGCAGCGAGATTATCACGCCACTTCCGTGGCTCACTTTTGCACTGCCGTTCTCAGATATGGATGTTCAGGCATGTTCAATCAGCAGATTCTGCGCGCCCTTCCATAGAACATCGTAACCCAATTTGGGCAAATCTTCGTGATTGCTAAGGATCGTGATGAAATGATTGCCCGATAATTGCCCCATCTTTGATGAGAAATCTACGCCACCATAGGCCAACAAGATCTCAGTCTCGCTAATGCCTCCGGGATACAAAAGGATATGACCCGGGGCTGGATGACTGGTGTGGTTTTCATAGCCGACATTGAAATCAGTTTCGCCCAATGGTACCCAAACGCCTTCCCCGCTCCATCTGACATGAACGAGTTGCCCATGGTATGGAAGGTGTGTGCGAATGGCAGCAACTGTCTTGGGCGCATCTTTACTTTCGAAACGGGCCTCAAATGTATAGGCACCTGCCGATATTTTCAGTTTATCGCTCACGTTCAAGTCCTTCTTGAATGAATTCATTAGACATTCCCCAAGTAAAATGTCTTCTCCGGAATGTTGCCGCAGTTTTATGCCCAAATCAAGCCTCCGGTGCGAGTTGTACTGTAATTCGCAGGGCAATCGCGTTTGGGTCTGTCTCGTCAAATCGAGATCGAAAATCACCAAAACCTGACCACGAACGCAACGAGAGAGCCAAACTGTTCGCGCTATGTTCACATTCTTCACGCTCAAATTTCCAAACGCGATTCCCCTGCTGTAATTCGGGCATATGAATTGCGACCAGAGCACGTTTTCTGATATCGCGGGCCGGATTGATCGGGGTTTGGGTCCGATTGGGCCGCGTTTGGGCCGACCAGTCAAGCCGCTTTTGTTCAGATTTCATCGCTAACACAGTCAGCTGGAACCGGCGGAGCACGTAGCTGCTGGATCGCCGCAAGGATGCGAGTAAACAGATTACCGCTGACACCAACCTCGGCCAATTGGAAGGTAATGGCGCGGGCATGTCGGACGACCTTTGCCCCCATATTGATCAACCGGTTTTGTAGGGCTGGGGGTGGTCCGGGTCCATGCGGGGCCGAAACGCTTTAGTTCCAGTTCCGGCGATCTCCGACGGCTTGGCTGGTGGCGATGAAGTGATGCATAATCTTGTTGGTTTTCGACCGTTTCCACGCGATATGGGTTTCCACGATCACGGGCGATTTCGTTCTGATCGGGCGTGAAACGACGGTTTCCTTGCCGCAAAATCGCGGGCGGCCGCAAAAGAGGGTAACCCCCATGCCAGCGGTAACCAGACCCAGAATGCCGAGCATGCTGGTTGCTTCCTGTGCGATATGGAGGATGTGCCCCTCTTTCTGGAACATGTCGACCACGATGTGCCTGAAGGTCGGCCATTCGGCATCGGTGCCGATGATCAACGGCTCCTTGACCAAATCCGCCACGGTAAGTTCTTCTTTTTCGCAGAGTGCATGATCCGGCGGCAGCAGGGCGACGACGGGGTGGGTGGCGATGAGTCGGGTTTCGATTTCCGAACTCTTGAACGACCCAATCAGGAAGCCAATGTCGATCTCGTCCCGGATCAGCAGATCCCGCTGCGCCGGCGTACTGTAATAGACGAGGTCCAGCTTTATCTCTGGGTTCTCGTTACGAAAGGCCAAGCTGATGTCGGGCACCAAAGAGTGACCAGTGATTGTCGTGTAGCCTATGCGCAGGATGCCCTTGGTCCCGGTATCGAGCATTCGAACCGTGCGTTTCGCAATGTCCAGACGGTTGAGTGTCTCGCGAGATTCACCGAGCAGATAGCGACCGGCCTCGGTCAGCTGGACGCTGCGCGTCGTTCGCTCCATCAATTTGACGCCGAGCCCTAATTCAAGCTCCTGCACCATTCGGCTGACGGCGGGCTGGGTCGTTCCCAGACGTTCGGCGGCGCGATGAAAGTTCAGATCTTCGGCGACAGCCACAAAGGTGGTGAGATGTTTGAGGTCAAAATGCATATTAATGCCATATCCGTATCAATTATTCGAATATTAGTATTTCACAGCTTCCCCCGGCTTGTCTAATGTTCATGTTATCCGTGTCTTTTTGATCAACAGTGAGTCAATTAGCTGACCCTTGACTTGTAAGTCAGTTGCAGGTCAATCAAGGGGCCGGACTGAAAACTCTGCCGCGAAAACCCAGTGTTTCGCAGACGTTGCGGCGCAGACCTTTTTTGTTAGATGTGGGGAGCACATAATGATCCGAGCGGGAGTCGATGTCGGGGGAACCTTTACGGACGTGATCCTGGAGTGGGTGAAGGATGGCGGAAGCCGCGAGATTGTCGTCACCAAAGTCTCCAGTACGCCACAGAATCAGTCGGAGGGCGTGGTCAAAGGGGTAAAGCAGGTCTGCGAGATGGCCGGCGTCAGCGTCGCCGATATCGACATTCTTTATCACGGCACGACCGTTGCAACAAATATGGTGATCGAGCGCGCCGGTGCGCGCGTTGGCATGATCACCACCCACGGTTTCCGCGACATTCTTCATATGGCGCGCCATAAGCGGCCACATAACTTTTCGCTTCAATATGATGTGCCGTGGCAATCCAAGCCGCTGGTCAAACGGCGTGACCGTCTTTGTGTTTCTGAACGCATCATGCCGCCGACGGGTACGATAGTGGTGCCTCTGAACGAAGACGAGGTCAAACATGCCGCCGAACTGTTCGCCAAGCGCGGTATGGATTCGGTAATCATCTGCTTTCTGTTCTCATTCCTGAACAACGAACATGAATTGCGGGCCAAGGAAATCGTCCAGTCGATCCTCCCCGATACTTTCGTCAACTGTTCCTCCGAGGTTGTGAATACACTCCGCGAGTACGAGCGGTTTTCCAGCACCGCGATGAACGCCTACCTCGGGCCGAAAACGTCACGGTATCTTGATCGTCTGACGGCCGAGTTGCAGTCAGCAGGGGCGAGCGCGAACATTCGCGTGATGCAGTCGAACGGTGGAATTGCCACCGTTGAGCAGTCGAGCAGACTGCCAATCGGTCTGCTGCTGTCGGGGCCGGCCGGCGGGGTCATAGGCGGTGCCTGGACCGGGAAAAACTGCGGCATCGACAATATCATCACCATTGATATCGGCGGGACATCGGCCGACATCAGCGTGATTCAGAATGGTGAATTGCAGATCAAGAACCCGCGCGACACCACGGTCGATCTGTTGCCGGTGCTGGTGCCGATGGTGGATATCGACGCAATCGGTGCCGGGGGCGGGTCTATCGCCTATCTCGATTCAGGCGGTGCCTTTCGTGTCGGGCCGCGATCTGCAGGGGCAGAGCCGGGACCGGCCTGTTACGGCAAGGGCGGCACAGAGCCGACCGTGACCGATGCGCAGGTGGTTCTTGGCCGGCTGGATGCCGAACAGTTTCTTGGCGGCGACATTGATATCGACGCCTCGCTTTCCGAAAAGGCGATCAAGACCAACCTTGCCGATCCTCTTGGCCTGTCGGTCAAGGAGGCGGCCCTTGGTATTCTCAAGATCATCAACAACAACATGGCGCTGGCGATCAATGCCAACTCTGTCGCCAAGGGTGTTGATCCACGCAATTTCAGCCTGATGGGATTTGGCGGAGCTGGGCCGCTCCATGCGGTCTCTCTGGCCGAGGCGATAGCGGCAAAGAACGTTATTTCGCCGATTCAGCCGGGGATTACGGCGGCCACCGGCCTGTTGGTGACCGATCTGAAGTATGAATATACGACATCGACGCTGGTGGTCATCAACAATGCCACCAAGGATCAGTTCGCTAAGATCAACGCGGCGCTGGACGATCTGGTGGCCAAAGCGGACAAGCAGTTCGATGCGGATGGCATTTCAGCAAAGGCACGGTGCTACGAGCGTATCGCGGAGTGCCGTTATGCCGGTCAGGGGTTTGAGCTGCGGGCAAAAGTGCCGGACGGAACGGTCAGCGCAGACAATGCATCGATGATCGTCGACAGCTTTTATGATGCGCACCACAAAGTTTACGGCCATGCCTTTCGGGATCAGATGTGCGAGGTGATTACGCTTCGGGTTATTGCGACAGCGGCGGTTGAATCGCTCCAGATCCCCAAGTTGAAAAAGGGTGGCGCAACCAATCCGGAAAATGCGTTTATGTACACCCGCAAGACGGTGTTCGACAACGGGGACGAGGTTGATACGCCACGCTACAGGCGTTCGGAGCTGCTTGCCGGTGATACGATCACCGGACCTGCGATCATTATTCAGCACAATTCCACGACGATTGTTCCGCCGCGATACAGGGCGAACGTCGAGGCGTTTGGCGATCTGTTGATAAGCGCGACCTGAGGAGGATGATATGACCAAGGAAATCGATCCAATCACGCTACAGGTCATCGGTGGCGCGCTGCATTCCATCGCGGAGCAGATGGGCAATGTGCTCTACCGCATGAGCTATTCCTCAATCATCCGCGAAAGTCAGGATCTGGGCGCGGGATTGTTCGACAGGGATTTCAATACGCTGTGCGAGTCGGATTCGACGCCGATGCACATCGGTTCCTTGCCAGGATATCTGCGCGGTATCGAAAAATCCGTTCCGCTGGACTCGTGGAAGCCAGGCGATTGCGTGATCCATAACCACCCTTATTTCGGGGCCAGCCATTCGCCTGATATCGGCATCGTGATGCCGGTTTTTCACAAGGGAGCACTGGTCGGATTTTCCGCAAACACGGCACACCATGTCGATATCGGCGCGGCGACGCCGGGCCTCGTGATCGACATACCGGATATGTATGCCGAAGGTATGTTGATGAACGGTCTCAAGCTCTATGATGAGGGCAAGCGCAACGAGGCGCTGTGGAAGTACATCCGCGACAACACGCGGGTGCCAAGCCTTGTGATGGGCGATCTTGAGGCGCAGATCGCCTCTGCCGAACTGGGGGTGCAGCGGTTCGAGAAACTGTTTGAAACCTATGGCTATGACACCGTCGTTCAGGCCACAAAACAGTTGATGGATTACACCGAAAACATGATGCGGCGCGAGATCGCCGCCATTCCTGACGGGGAATACACCGCCGAAGGATTCATGGACGATGACGGCCGCAACCGGGGGGGTCACCTGCCGATCAAGGTCACCGTCAGGGTGACGGGCGATGATGTCGAGGTGGATCTTACCGGCTCTTCCCCTCAGGTTCCGACCGCGTTCAACGTCCCGTTCGAAGGTTCGACAAACGTCGCATGTTTTTTCGCGTTCCGCGCGATGCTACTCGATACCTACACCCATCAGGAATACATCCCGCAGAACGAGGGGTCGTTCCGCCCGATCAAGGTCACGGCGCCCTTGGGCAGTATGTTCAACCCCATCGCTCCTGCCGCCGCCGAGGCGCGGTTTTCGCAGATCCAGCGGGTCGTCGATCTGATCATCAAGGCGTTGGCGCCAGTGATTCCGGAAAAGGCGACGGCGGGCAATGCCGCGGTGCTGTCCTTTGCCGCCTATTCCGGCGTCAAGGACGACGGCGATTATTGGGTCTTTCTTGAGGTCAACGAGGCGTCGATGGGGGGGCGGCCGCTGTCAGACGGCCCCGATACCATCGAAGAGTTGATGCGCAACACCCGCAACAACCCGCTCGAGGATCTCGGGATGCACTTGCCGCTGATCTGCGACCGTTACGAGATCCGCGACGATGCTCGGCCCGGTGCCGGAAAGTTTCGCGGCGGCGCAGGCGTGATCAAGTCGCAGCGTTACCTCGGATCGGGTTTCATGACCCATGAATGCGACCGGCATGACGATGCCCCTTGGGGCATATTTGGCGGCAAACCGGGGGCAGGGGGGCGCGTTACCCTCAGCAATATCCACACCGGCAAGTGCGAAGATCAATATGCCAAGTTTTCCGGACTGCGGACCGAGCCGGGCGATGTGATCACCTATTATTCGCCCTGCGGCGGCGGTTATGGCAATCCGTTTGAGCGCGATCCGGCAAAGGTTCTGGATGATGTTCTGGACGAGATCATCGCGCTGGAGGACGCACAAAATGATTATGGCGTCGTGCTGACAGAAGTGGATGACGGATATGGCTGGGCAGTTGATCCGGCGGCGACGGTAAAGCTGCGGGCACAGATGAATGTCAGCTAAATTCGGGTCGGAAAAACGAAAAACAGAGTGGTCGAGCCCGAGCACCGTGGGCCGGACTCATAAAATGCGGACGGAAGCGTGATTGAAATGCGCGCCAACACTGTTCGCATGGTCGTTATGACATCGGGGTTTTCATCTGGATAATTCTCTTGTCGAATTCTGAGGCAACAGTGCATACTGACTTGTGCACATCAACTAGGAGGTGAATATGACCAATTCTAAAGAACATAAAAAGGGCGAACGCCCGTCGATGAAAGTGTCGCGTCGTTCGGTGCTTACGGGGACCGCTGCAGTTGCGGGCTCTACTCTCGTGACGGGTTTTCCGATGGTCTGGGCGCAGAACATCAAGGACGTGAAGCTCAACCATACCGGCATGTCCTATTCGACGCTCGCCGATATCGGCAAGATGGCCACCGAAGACTTGGGTTTTGAGGTGTCGATGTCGGTGGTGGATCACCCCGGCCTTCTCAACCGCATGGTGAATGACCCCAAATCCATCGACGTGGCGGATCTCGAGATCTGGCAATCAAAAATCGCGGTGCCCCAAGGTGCGCTGCAGGGCGTCGCCATCAGCGAGATCAAGAACTGGGACAAGCTGACGACGCTTTACACGCAAGGCACGTTCAACGGCAAGGAAATGTCGCGCGAGGGTGACAGCCCGATCGAGTTCATATATCGGCCTGACAAGGACACCAAGGGTTTTGCCGAAGGGATGACAGATTTTGTCAACTTCGTTCCAGGCGTTTACAACGCTGACACTCTCGGTATTCGCCCGGATTTGGTGGGCCGTGATATCACCAGCTGGGCCGATCTGATCTCGCCGGACTTCAAGGGCCGCGCCGCGATCCAGAACGTGCCGACCAACGGCATCATGGACGCGATGATGGCGTTCGAGGCGGCGGGAGAGCTGACCTATGGTGATAAGGGCAACCCGACTCAGGATGAGTTGTCGGCCACCATTGCCAAGTTGATCGAGTTGAAAAAGGCGGGTCACTGGCGCGCACTCTGGAACACGTTCGATGAGTCCGTGAACCTGATGGCATCGGGCGAGGTCGTGATTCAGTCGATGTGGTCGCCGGCGGTGACTGCGGTGCAGGCTCAGGGCACGCACTGTGTCTATCAACCCCTCAAGGAAGGTTATCGCGGCTGGGGTAACGGCCTTGGCCTGATGAACCACCTCGACGGCATCAAGCGCGACGCGGCCATTGAATATGTCAACTGGTACAACGAGGGCCGGGTTGGCGGATTTATCGCCAAGCAGGGCTACTACAGTTCCAACCCGCAGAGCGCCATGGCAAACCTCACTGAAAACGAGCGTGGTTTCTTCTATGAGGGCAAGGCGGCGACGGCGCCGATCACCAGCCCGACCGGCGAAGAAACCAACCCTGCGGGTGCCGTGCGTGATGGCGGCTCGTATGAGGAACGGTTCGCAAAGGTTGCGGTCTGGAACAACCTGATGGACGAGGCGGAGTTCCTCTATTCCAAGTGGAACGAGTTCAACGCTGCCTAATCTGTTGTCGCAAAAAACCGGAGGGCGGGACATGTCGTGCCGCCCTCTTTTAAAACACATTGAAATTCCGGAAAAACAATGAGCGAACGTAGGTCATTCACAACCCAGTTGCAGGTGGCACCTCTCGTGCTGGTGCTGGTTCTTTTCTTTGTCATTCCCGTCGCGCTCGTGGTTATCGTCAGTTTCATGCGATACCAGATGCTTGTCGGTATCGTGCCTGATTTTACCCTGAAGAACTACACCGACATCCTGAGCAATCCGACAACCTGGACGCTCTATCTCTCAACGGTCAAGTTCACGCTGATCGTTTTGGCGATCACGCTGGTTCTGGGGTTCTGGCTGTCGTATTTCCTCGTCTTTCATGTGCGCAGCCTGACGATTGCGATTGGATTGTTCCTACTGTGCACGATCCCGTTCTGGACATCCAA
>Ga0209390_10003426_pt1 | contig 25765 bp, 23 predicted proteins | sample BON01_FD_187212 | JGI IMG/M metagenome (GOLD analysis project Ga0209390, IMG submission 187212) | Freshwater microbial communities from Lake Bonney liftoff mats and glacier meltwater in Antarctica - BON-01 (SPAdes) (version 2) | ecosystem: Environmental > Aquatic > Freshwater > Ice > Glacier... | reverse complement strand
TAGAAAAATGGTATGAACTAGACCCTGAAATATTTAAAGAAAAACCAGATCAATTTAAAAATAAAATCTTAAATTTGAACCATAAGTTTAAAACAAGGTACAGGGAACAACCTTGTGAAACCTAACAATTAGTGTTTAATTTTTAATATTTACTAAATGAGAATATTATGTTTACTATTGATTTTTCTTGGTTTTATACCAAAAGTCCATACTCAGCATATTATCAAAAATGCACTATTGGGTACCAATCATGGAATAAAATTAGTGGGAAATAAGTTCGTTGCTGACACCACTTACCAAGTAAATACCAATGAATCCTATTCTACTTTGCTAGATAGTAATGGAGCTATTTTGCTTTACTCTAATGAAAAATACATTTATAGTAAGAACCATAAACTTTTAAATGCTAATCATCCCTTTTTAGGACAGGCTTCCTCTGCGCAAGGCTCATTCTTATATCAACATCCTGAAAGAAATGTAACGGATTTTTTTCACAATAATGGTAATTATAGCCAATGGTATAATACTGGATTATTTCACTCTTCTTTTGAATATAACAAGGACAGTATCTTTAATATTAGAACAGATACAATCATTCATTATTCAAAAGAGTTGTTTACAATAATTAGGCATCAGAACAATAAAGATTTATGGATTTTATCGCACAATGCTGATAACAGTAATATAAATTCTACTTTATTAAATGCACAGGGAGTTTCAAGTTGCCAAAAATCTTTTCCAATAGGTGTTTATAAATATGGGGAAAATTTTAATAATTTTGGTTCATTTGCATTTCACCCTAGTGGTAGTTTTTTTATATACCAGAGTTACAATAATAACAAACGTAACCCAATATTGTATTCTTTTAATAGACAAAATGGACTAATTGAAAAGGTTTTTGAAATTGATGTTGGTTTTTATAGTTCTATTTTTTCCCAAATTATGAATGATAGTACAGCTTATTTTGTACATGATACTGAAATAAGATCACTGAAAATTAACATTAAAGATAAGACTAAGACTGAGCAATCTTTGAAAACACTTGCAAGCAGACCACCACCTTCTTTCGGCTTGCCATCATTTGGCGACATTCAAAAAATTACACCATCAATATTATTAGTGGGTAACTATGCTCAAGCACCATTTTATGGGGCAATTATTCATAATTCAGATACCGTATACTATATGGATACTTTTGTATTTAGTTCTAATATTAAATCAAATTACAATTTACCTTTATTTGATGAGTCCATTTTCCACACCCCCTCCATCGATTACACTTATGATTTAGATTGTAGAACCAACACCATTCATTTTGAGGGAAAAGATACTTTTGGCGGCAATACTTTTAAATACATCATAAAAAAACAAGGCAACACTATTCAAACGCTCACGGGCAATGCTGTTAAAGATTATGTGTTTGCAGATACTGGGGTGTTTGAGGTTAGCTATATGGTAAGCAATGCCAGCAACAGGGCAGATACCGTAACTAAAACCATTGAGGTTTTGCCTAAAATCCCTGCAAACTTCTTAGGCAACATCAATGCTATCTGTTTCCCTGATACAGCCGTTTTGTTAAAAGCACCCCAAGGGCTGCATTGCTACCGTTGGTATAATGCGCAAGAAACTGTATTGGGTAGTAGTTATTCCTTAAAGGCAGACACGGCAGGCACTTATATTTGCACCGCTACGGATAATAACTTTTGCTCTGTGCAAGATACGGTTTTTTTGGGAATTGACACCCCAAAATACAACCTTAAACTGCAACGCATACGCGATACCATTTTCTGTTCTAATTGCCCTTCATCAAATAATCCTCAATTCCATTGGTATAAAAACGGCAATGGATTTATAACACTGTTGCAACCCAAATTAACTGTTAAAGACACAGGGTTTTATTCCTTAATTATAACCCAAGACAGCCTTTGCGAAAGCTACAGTGATACCTTGCAGATAGATACTATTTATGGTCCAAACAGTGTTTTTCAAATCCCCATTGCAGGCTTAAAAATTTACCCTAACCCTGCGCATGAGTATTTAACGATAGACTACCAAGGCACAGAACCATTAGCCTTACAGCTATTTGATGCTTTAGGGAAAGTGGTTTTGAGTAAAACTATTCAACCCAAAACCACCGTACAACTAGATGTGAGTAAATTGGCTAAAGGGATTTATTTGTTGAGTGTTAATGGAAACTTGGGGGTGAAGGTAATTTTGCAATAAGTAAATTAGACTATTCCTGCACTTTGTCTTAGCATAGTATTTCAAGCGGTTTAAGACCACTTACACAGTTTAGTTTACACTCCCAACCTTGATTTTCATTACCTTCGTTCTGATGCTTGTCATCATCGTTCCAATAGTTTCCACCATCGTTTTAATACGTTCCAACACCGTTTTAAACTCTGTCAGCATCGTCCTGATGCTTGCCACCTCCGTTTTGATCGCTGTAATCATCGTTTTGATGTTTGTCACCATCGTTCTAATCTCCGTCAGCATCGTTTTGATAATTTCCACCATCGTTTTGATGGTTTCCACCTCCGTTTTGATGTCTGCCACCATCGTTTTAATGTTTGCCACCCATTGATGCAGATGGAAAGATGATGGAGCTGCTCAAACAAATAGTGCATACCTATAAAACGGCTGTTCAATATTTTAAAACGTTAATGCAAAGCATTAAAGTATGGCTGCATTGCGTAAAAACGATGATTAATTTGCTTAAAGAATAGCAGTTTATCGTTTTATAAGCTATTTTTATCATTAAACTGTCAGTTTTTGATACTATAATTGGCTTACAGCGCAATATACTGTTGTGTTTATACGTCTTATATACACTATGAGAACTGAAACCGTAAGAGCATTCAACGGTAGCGATAGCTACATGCTCGAAACAGCCAACACCCTGCACAGCTTGTTCGTTGCAAGCCTTGCAGATTTTACCAATTTTGACACTGAGCTAGATGCTGCCTTTGGCACCACATGGCTTGCCAGTATTGATGCCGCAGGAACGGTGGTAAGAGACAGCCAAGTAAAGGATATTTTGGCGCAAAAAACCGATGATGTTTTAGCACAAATGGAATTGTGTGTGCTAAAATACAACGAGGTAAAATATTTTGCCTCAAAAGTATTTCCTAAAAATATAGCCCGACAAGCTGAGTTCGGCACGGATACCTATCTTGCTGCTAGACGAAGTCAAGCTAAAATGGTTTTGTTTATGGATGAAATGCACAAGGCTTGTGTAAAATATCAAACGGAATTGGTGGCTGGTGGTTTTACAGCACCGCAAATTGCAGAGATATTGACTTTGCACACAGCTTTGTTAAATGCCAATACGGTGCAAGAAGGTTACCTAAAAGGCAGACCTGTGCTTACCCAAGAGCGTGTGGAAACCCTCAACACTGCCTATACCTTTATGCGCACCGTGATTGAGGCTGCCAATGTTATTTATTACAATGATTTTGCACGCAGAAATCAATATGTGTATCTTTCTGGTGGTGGCTCGGGCAATAATGGCGGAGGCGATGATAGTGTGGTAGTAACAGCCGTTGTAAATAGCCAAGTAGCGGTGGAGTTAGCCAATATTCCCTATGAAAACGCAAGGCAATTTAGGTTTACCAATAATGGGCCGGGTGTTGTAGATTTTTATTTGGCAGACGACCCCAATAACATAACTGGTATAGTAACCATACAAGTGGGTGAAGTGTCAGTACGTCCATCTATTGAGTTAGGGGTATCTGGTAATAGTCTGTTTGCAAAACTGCCTGATGAAGAAACCCAACCCGCTAATGTGGAAGTGGTTTATAGCTTGGAAGTTTAAATGGAAAAAAATATTATGAAATAGGGCTGATGAATATTCATCAGCCTTTTTGTTTGCTTAATTATTCATGGTTAAATAAGTTCGCCAATCTACTTGCGAGCGGTGGTTTGCACGGTTGTTGACCACAAAAAAGTTTTGTTGCTTTTCGTCAATTATTCTTGCTTTTACATTGTCTGATAGTTGCATGCGCAAATAGGCATTCAACATACTTTTATTGTGTTTATCTAATATTGGGGTGATTATTTCAAAACGATTGTCAAGGTTTCTTTCCATCATATCTGCGCTACCAATGTAAAGTTTATCATCGCCATCATTGTTAAACCAAAATATGCGGGCATGCTCCAGGTATTTATCAACGATACTAATTATGCTAAGGTTATCTTGCCCTTTGTGAATCATACAACATATACCCCTAACAATTAAATCTACTTTTACATGGGCTTTAACGGCATTCTCTAAAGCTTCAATTACGGCTGGATCACTTAAACTATTTACTTTAAAAATGAGAGCAGCTTTCTTACCAGCCTTGCTGGCTTTTATTTCTTTGTTAATCATTTTAATAATGCTGCTGCGAACATTAAAAGGAGAAACCAACAATTTTTTAAAATTGACGGCAGCTGGAATGGTTTGTTGTTCTATGATTTGAAAAACTTTGTCAGCCTCTTCCGTTATTTCTGGTTTGGCGGTGAGTATGGAGAAATCACTGTACAATTCAGCAGTTTTTTCATTGTAATTGCCCGTGCCAATGTGTGCAATTTTATGAATTTTACCCAATTGTTTGCGGTATATAATACACAATTTGGTATGCACCTTTTTATTGGGGAAGCCATAAATTACTTTCGTTCCATCTTCTATTAATTGATTGGCCCAATAAATATTGGCTTCTTCGTCAAACCTAGCTTGCAGTTCCATAACCACTGTAACCTTTTTGCCATTGCGAACCGCATTTTTTAAGGCTTTAACGACATTGCTTTTCCCTGCCAATCTATACAAGGTTATTTTTATTTCTGTAACCTTGGTGTCCAGCGCTGCTTCTCTTAACAGTCGCAGCAAATAATCAAAACTGTGGTAGGGGTGATGCAGTAAGAAATCTTGGCTTTTTAAACCTTTCAAAATGCTTTTTGCTTTATCTAAATCATAGTTTGCTACTGTTTTAAGGTCAGGATACTTAAATTTGGTCCCGCCAATATTGGGAAAATTAATAAAATCTTTAAAATTATGATAACGCTGCCCTGCAATCAAAGCACTACCTTTCATAGATAATTTAGAAGTAATAAATTTAAATAAATCTTGATCTATTTCTTGGTCATATATCAAACGCACGGGCTCACCAACTTTTCGTTGTTTCAAACTTTTTTTGATTACTTCCATTAAGTCGTCATCTAAATCTCCCAATAAATCAAGCTCTGCATCCCTGGTTAATTTGATGGTATATGCAGCAAATTCATCATAATACAAACTATGAAAAAGTATATCCATGGATGCTCTAATAACATCATCCAAAAACAATACAAAGTGTTTATCTGTCCCTTCTCTAAATACAAAAAAGCGGGGTACGGAAGAGGGAAGTTCTACTAAAGCATATTTCTTTGATACGGCATTTTTGCGTGTCATTTTTATTGCTAAGTAAATAGATTTATCTTTCAAGTAAGGGAAAGGGTGATTTTTTCTTAAAATGATTGGAAACAAGGTTTCTAAAACTGACTGTTTAAAAAAGTTTCTAACTTTGCGCAACTGAGAGGCATTCAAAGCTGTTTCATTGCTCATGTATATTTTGTTATTGGCTAACTCTACCAACAATTCATGGTATATTTCATTAAACTTTACCTGTTGTTCCGCTACTGTCTTTTCAATTTTACTCAACAATGTACGGCTTTCTTCCCTTTCAGATTTCGGTAGTTCGGGATGCAATTTATTTTTGAATTCACTTTCATTGAAAAGCATGGTTCTGCGCTGAGTTGCAAATCGAACCCTAAAAAACTCATCTTGGTTGGAGGAGAATATTCCTAAAAATTTTAGCCTTTCTAATAAGGGAACATTAGGGTCTTCTGCCTCTTGCAAAACCCTTTGATTAAAAGCCAACCAACTTATATCTCTTGGAAATAATTTCATCTATATTTTAATTCGTAAAAGTGGTGATTACTGCAAAATGATCACTATAGCCGTTCAGGTATATTTTTCCGCCAAAAGTTCTCAAAGGATATCCAGCCCATTTTCCAGTTTGTTTTAGCCAATCAGGATCAAATACTGATGACACACTATTTTTTTTACGCAAACTAAATGAAATCATTATCTGGTCTAACATATCCATTTTTCCATGATACTTGTAAGTACCTTTTCCTGCTTTCATTAGGCTTAGATAAGGGTTGTATAAAGCACAATTTTCTGCGCTGTCCGCTCCACATGCTCTTAAAACAGTTTGTAAACATTGGTCGGTGGGTTCATCATTAAAATCTCCCATAACAATTATTTTGGCATTTCTATTGGCTGTTTGTAGTTTGTCAATTTCTGTTTTCAATACTTCGGCCACCATTATTCGCTTTATCTCCGATTGCTCTTTGCCACCCATACGACTTGGAAAATGATTGACCAGAACATGGTAAGTATCCTGTTGGTGTAACAATGTAGCCAATAAAATATTTCTGGTTTTGCTGCCACCCATAGCATTTATCATTGCCAAGGCTTTGTTAGGGTCTAACTGGTTCAGATAAACACTATTCAGGCATAACTGAACATAAATGGGTTTGGTATTGATTAATTTAAAACGGGTGCTGTCATAAAGTAACGCAACATCAATTCCTCTATCATCTGGAGATTCAAAATGCGCTATGGCATGTTTGTTTAGTTTAGAAACGTTTATCAAATCTTTTAAAACATTTCTGTTTTCTATTTCACAAACTCCAATCAGTTCTGGTATATTTTTTTGGTTAATAGCATGAATAACTTTGGATAAATTAGCCAATTTACTATTGTATTTTTGGGTGTTCCAGTTGTTTTTTCCGTTGGGTAAATAATCATTATCGTTTGTATGAGGGTCATCAATCGTATCAAAAAGGTTCTCAACATTATAAAACATTACTTCAAAAGATGTATCAATGGTAACGCTTGATTTTTGAAATGAAAAACAAATAAAAATCAATGCAAAGAAGATAACAATACTTTTATAAGGCACGGTACAAAAATAATGCTTTAGCTTTTGAAAAAATGCATCTATTATTGTATTAATGTTAAATATTTCAAAGTCAAAACTTTCATTAGCCAATGGACAAGACAAACCCTATATTTGGATTGCTTACAAAGGAATTGTTTATGACGTTACCAATAGTAGGCTATGGACTAATGGAAAGCATTATGAACACTGGGCAGGACAGGATTTAACAGAAGAATTGGCAGACGCACCACACACCGAAAAGGTTTTTGAACGCTTTGAAATAGTGGGGAAGCTGGGAAATCATTAATTTTTGATGTTGAATGTTAAATTTCCATTGGGATTTTTTTAATGAAGCATTTGTAATGTCCTCGGAGCGGAGCGCAGCAATCTAAAAGCAATATTATAGTTACCTCTAAATTTTGAGCTATTGCCCTGTTCAATATACATTCCAATGCTGCATTTGAAGCCAACAGCGAACTAAGTACTAAAAACTAACAACTAAACACTTCCTCCCTTAGTGCTTAAAATGCCTATGACCATTCATGAGCATTGTCATTCCATTGGCATCACAATAATCAATAGAAAGTTGGTCGTTTTTTGAACCTCCAGGATGAACAACATTTGTTATACCAGCATCATGCGCAATTTCTACACAATCTGCAAAAGGAAAAAATGCATCGGAAGCCACAGTAGCTCCTTTTATATCCATTTTAAAATGCTTTGCTTTGGCAATGGCTTGTTGCAAGGCATCTACACGACTGGTTTGTCCTGTTCCACTGGATAGCAATTGACCATTTTTAGCCAAAATTATAGCATTAGATTTTGTGTGTTTAACCAGTTTAAGTGCAAACAATGCATCCTCAATCTGCTGTGCATCAGCTTTTAATTTAGATACGTTTTGTAAATTATCTTTGGTGTCGACAAAAGCATCCCTTTCTTGTATCAAAGTTCCGTTAAGCAAACTTCGCTGTTGCATGGCAGGATAATCAAAATCTTTAAGTTTCAATACCATGCGGTTCTTTTTAGATTGAATAATTTCCAAGGCTTTTTCATCAAAATTAGGGGCAATAATAATTTCATAAAACAGACTATTCATTTCTTGAGCAGTGTCTTCGTCAATGGTTTTATTACAAATTAAGATACCTCCAAATGCCGAAAGGGTATCTGTTTGAAAGGCTTTCAGATAAGCATCTTTAACGGAACTATCTGTTGCCAAACCACAGGCATTGTTGTGTTTTAAAATGGCAAACGTAGCACCATCTTTTTCATCAAAATCCTTGATAAGGGCAATGGCTGCATCTACATCCAATAAATTATTGTAAGATAATTCTTTGCCATGCAATTGGTCAAAAACAGCCGTTAAATTGCCATCAAAATATCCTTGTTGGTGGGGGTTTTCCCCATAACGCAAAGTTTGTACTGCACCTTTATTGAGGTATTGATAGATAGCTGTATCATAAGATGAACTGGTTTTAAAGGCAGCTGCAGCATATTTCTCACGGTGTTTTAGTTTGGTTTCGCATCCGTTTTCTAGTAAAGACAGCAAACCATTGTATTGATTTCTGTTACTTACGATTATTACATCATTGTAATTTTTTGCAGCAGCACGAATTAAGGCAATGCCACCAATGTCAATTTTTTCAATAACATCGTCATGCGCGCCTCCAGTTGCAACAGTTTCTTCAAAAGGATATAAATCAACAATAACCAGGTCAATTGAACTGATATGATGACTTTTTGCTTGAGCAACATCGGTAGCCATTTCTCTTCTGTATAATATACCTCCAAAAATGGCTGGATGCAAGGTTTTAACACGTCCTCCAAAAATTTCAGGGTAATTGGTTAGTTTTTCAACAGGTGTATATTGAAATCCTAACTCTTCAATAAATTTTCCAGTTCCACCCGTTGAGATCAGCGTTACATTATGCTCAACAAGTTTTTCGATGATTGGAGCTAAACCATCTTTGTGGTAAACAGATATAAGGGCAGAATTTATTTTTTTTGTCATTGAATGGAGCAAAGGTAGGCGCATAATTTGGGTAATTATGTACACAATATCTACAAAAAATGGCGAAGTAGTAAGGGCCTCAGTATAATAACATAGCTGTTAGGTATCAAAAGGTTGTAAGCTATATCTAGTGACTTCTATTCTCCGGAGCTTGAATATAAAAACCTCACGCAAAGTCGCAAAGACGCCTTATGCTCAGAATTTTCTTTACAACCAAAGGGGTTTTAAATTGCATCTCCCGATGTACATCGGGAGCCGACTTAAACTCAGAATTTTTAATATTTCATAAGCTGTTATTCGCATTAAACGTAAAGATATTTTTATGGCAAATCAGTTAAAAAGCTATATTTATGAGAACTTAACGAAAAGAAATCAACGTCTTTTGGAATGAAAGCAATATTTTACCATTATTTTTGTTTGCTCTTTAAAACAATATCACTTTTAGTAAAATATAAACATGAATCAAAACCAAAAATATGTACCTGTAAAAGCACCAACTGGGAATAAACTTACGTGTAAAAACTGGGTTACAGAAGCAGCTTATCGCATGATACAAAACAATTTAGATCCAGATGTAGCAGAGCGTCCAGAAGATTTGGTGGTTTATGGCGGAACAGGAAAAGCAGCAAGAAATTGGGAGAGTTTCTATAAAATATTGGATTGCCTTAAAAACCTAGAAGAAGACGAAACTTTGATGGTTCAAAGTGGCAAACCTGTTGGGGTTTTAAGAAGTCATAAAGATGCACCAAGGGTTTTGATATCCAATTCGCAGTTGGTGCCACATTGGGCAACTTGGGAGCATTTTAGAGATTTGGAAGACAAGGGTTTGATCATGTATGGACAAATGACTGCGGGCAGTTGGATTTATATAGGTTCACAGGGAATTGTGCAAGGAACTTATGAAACGTATGCAGAGTGCGCCAGGCAGCATTTTGGAGGTACATTAAAAGGTACGTTGAATGTTACCGCTGGTTTAGGTGGTATGGGTGGCGCACAGCCCCTTGCCATTACCATGAACGAAGGGGTTTGTTTGGCAGCAGAAGTAGAAGAATGGCGAATGCGCAAGCGTTTGGAAACGCGCTATCTGGACTATATGGTTAGAGATATTGATGAAGGAATTGACATGGCAGTGCAAGCCAAAAAGGATGGAATTGCGGTGTCTATTGGAGTTTTGTGCAATGCAGTTGATTTATTAGAACGGTTAAAAGAAAGAGCAATTAAATTAGATACCCTTACTGACCAAACTTCAGCACATGACCCTTTGGTGGGATATTATCCGGAAGGGATGGATGTGGAGGCTGCGGATAGATTAAGAAAAAATAATCCTGATAAGTATTTAGAAGAAAGTTATAAAACCATTGTGCATCATGTTCAGTTGATGTTAGATTTTCAAAAAACGGGAACAGTTACTTTTGATTATGGCAATAATTTAAGAGGCAGGGCATTGGAAAAAGGACTGAAAAATGCCTTTGATTTTCCAGGGTTTGTGCCAGCTTTTATAAGACCGCAATTTTGCCTTGGAAGAGGCCCTTTTAGATGGGTAGCCTTAAGCGGAGACCCTGAAGATATTTATGCAACCGACCGTAAAATTTTAGAATTATTTCCTGAAGATGAGGGATTGAAGAGATGGATAAAAATGGCTCAAGAGCGCATAGAGTTTCAAGGCTTGCCTGCGCGTATTTGTTGGCTAGGACAGGGACAAAGAGAAAAAGCAGGTTTGGCTTTTAATGAAATGGTAAAAAACGGAGAAGTATCAGCACCCATTGTAATTGGTCGCGACCATTTGGATACCGGTTCAGTTGCCTCTCCTAACAGAGAAACAGAAGCGATGTTGGATGGAAGTGATGCCATAGCCGATTGGCCCATTTTAAATGCGCTTATCAACACTGCAGGTGGAGCAAGTTGGGTAAGTTTGCACCATGGTGGTGGTGTTGGTATCGGCTATTCCATTCACAGTGGGATGGTTATCGTGGCGGATGGAACTGATGATGCTGCTATACGATTGAAAAGAGTGTTGCACAATGACCCTGGAATGGGTGTTATACGTCATGCAGATGCTGGTTATGACATTGCCAAAGAAACTGCCAAAGAACATGGGTTAACGATTTAATTAATAATTATAAATTAAGAGTTATATTTGTATTTTGAAAATTGTAAAAATCAAATCGCTAGTTTCGTTGCTGATTGTTTTCTTAAGCACTCAGATATTTGCTGATAATATTGACTTTCATCGCAAAACTATCATCAAAACCAATGTATTGAACTTTGTAATGCTTCCATCCTTGCATTTGGAACAGCAAATGGGCGTGTCAACAAGTTTACAATTAAACTTTCATCGCGGTAGTATTGTCATCATTTCCCCTAATGAGTTTGTTAATGCATCCCTCAATTTTAGAAAATACTTTAAGCGCATGGCTGATCTTAATAAATTTTATGGTGCTGTGGGTGTTAGTTATCATGATAATTTATTGCAGGTAAGATATAACAATCAAACCCAACAAACCTACAAAGGCAATAAATCTATTGGCCCTGAATTAAGACTTGGATTTCAAAATAATATCAAAAATAGCCGTTGGTATTTTGATGCGAATATTGGTGCTTCTTTGCCATTTGCTCCAATACAACCTTTTGGTTACGGAGAAGATCTGCAAGCTAGAGTTTTTATAGGTTTTGGTTTTAGGCTATAAAATAATAATATATGCATCAGAAAAAACCAACTCTAGGAAAATACAAGCATTACAAAGGTAAAATATACGAAGTGATTGACATCGTCATTCATAGTGAAACCATGGAAGAAATGGTGCTATACAAACCGCTTTATGAAACCAATGATGAGTTTAACGGCAAGCTTTGGGTTAGACCGCTGGCTATGTTTATGGAGAAAGTTGAAGTGGAGGGTGTTGAAATTGATAGGTTTAAAAAATTATAATTCACTAATTTAATTTTTATTAAGCCATAATCCAGAAACAGTTATTTTCTAATTTTACCAACGGTGTATTTAAATTGTTTTACACCTAGACAAACCTCCTAAAAACATTGGATTTTGTGATTTTTATCTTTTACAAATGGCAGACCATTAACAAATAAAGATTAGTATCTTGCATTCAGTTTCTATCTTAAATTAAAAAATCATAAAATTATGAAATTATGAAAAAAATAATACTTTACTATACGTTTCTGTTTATCTGCAATGGAATAATTGCACAAAATAATGGCATTCAGAAAATTCCTAATTTGTCTAATAACTTTCTTTCTAATGAATTAATATTAAATAGTGATGTCGCCATGGATGATAATGGAGATATTTGGTCAACTTATGGAAAAATATTTGCAAGGCGCCAATATAGAATCACAAGTATTGGACTAGCACATTATAAAAATGATTCATGGAGATTTTATTTACCCAACACTGCTTTAACTTGCCTTGAAATTATTGGAGATACAAAATGGATTGGAAGCACAAAAGGTATTATTAAAATGCAGGGTTATGATATTGATTATTTATCAACCATTAACAATCAATTTGCTGATGATACTATTGTTGATATTAAATTTAGAAACAACAAATTATATGTAGCCATGAAAAATGATATTTATTCTGTTGTGGATGGAAAAGTAACGCATTTATTTAATAAAATAGATTCTCCCTTGTTTACCTGTATTGATATTGCTGCAAACGGAATTATTTATGCCGGTTCTCATAATGGTTTATACAAAATTATTGATAAGAACTCTTACATTAAATATGATAGTTCAAATTCTGCTTTAAAGTCATCCTATATTTATGATGTTGTAGTAGGCAAAGACCAAAGAGTTTGGATAGGAGGAGATGTAAACGTAATTTTTGGCAACTCTGCTTTGCATGTTATTGATAATGGTGTTTTAAAGAGCTTATATCAATATGCTGATTATAATGGGTGTCAGATGAATAATGGAAATTTACACTCCAATTCTAACATATTTAGATTATTTGAAAAATACGATGGATCTATTGTTTTTATTCAGAATGTCAAAAACATTGTTCGACTATTTGGATTAGATATGACATTAAATTCAATTACTGGTAAAACCGTTACAACACGCACTTTAAATTTTGGATATTCACCTCTAGATTATGTTTTAACTTCTTTAAGTCAAGATAAGATGTTGATTTTTCCGGCTATTGGGGATTCTTCTTTACTCTTTAACATCCATAATCATTCATTGGTGGTAATTTATAACGCACAATATTTAGACATCAATGAACAGACAGTGCCAATATGGCCAAGCCATGGAATTTATCATTGGGATATTGGTCTTAACACACACATGTCTTACCCAAAAAATAGTTGCAAAAACTTAATTTTTTGTAGTTCATTATGGCTTTCTGGTAGGAATGGCAATGATTTATACAGTTCTGCAGGCACTTATGGTCAAAGGGGTTATGATTTCTTTCCTGGTCCTATTGATACCGTTTTAAAACAATCGACTAAGCTTTCTGGTGCAGCGTATGATAGAATTTGGAAATTGAACAGGACGGTTATAGAAGATTTTAAGCAAAACTATTCCAAGCCAAATTATAAAATCCATCCAGATATTTTAAGTTGGCCTGCCCATGGAAAAAATAATGCCTCAAAATACTTAGCCCCATTTGTAGATACGGATAATAATGGTACTTATGAACCGCAAAAAGGAGATTACCCGTTGATTAAAGGAGATATGTGTTTGTTTTGGATTGTAAATGATACAACGACTGATTTTCTGAACCAAACTGAATCTGGCGGAAAATCTATGGGAGTAGAGGTGCATTGTATGGCTTATGGGTTTAATGATAAAGATGTTAGCCCGAACGACACAAATTCATTAATAAACCGAACTACATTTTATCATTATAAAATTTTTAACAGAAGTGATAGGGATTATACAAATTTTAGACCTGCAGTTTATGTAGATACGGATTTAGGAAATTTTAGTGATGATTATATTGGCTGTAGTCCAAAAAATAATTTTGGATTCTCCTACAACGGTGATAGTCTTGATGAAGGCGAATTTGGTTATGGTAACAACCCTCCAGTATTATCAATACAAATGCTTGATAATAATTTGGAAAGGTTCATGTACTATAACAACGATGCCAGTGCCATTTGTGGGAATCCAACTTACGATAGTGACTATTACAATTACATGAACGGAAATTGGAAGACTGGACAAAAACTGCGCTTACATGATAAATGTAGTAATGGTGGTACTGTACCATCAAATTGGATGTGGCCTTTTGATACTGTTTTTTCAGGACAATTGCCATGGACACAAAAAACAGATAGTATAGTTCCTGGTGATAGAAGAATGCTTTTATCAGGAGATAGTCAAACCTTAAAAGCTGGAGCATTCACAGAATTTGAATATTCCATAGCTGTTTCAAATGATATTTTTACCAAGCCTAATTGGTATCAATTGTTGGTTGCGGATAATCAAAGGATAAAGAATTGGTACACCAATAATTCTTTTCCCTCAAGCCTTGATAACAATCAATTGCTAAGTTCTAAAACTAATGCACTAAGAGCTAATTTAAGCATTTATCCAAATCCAACAGAAGGTTTATTAAATATAGCATTGAGCCAAGGAATGATTAAAAATTTTAAAATGAACAGTATGTCTGGCAAAGAGTTGTTGCAGCAAAGTGTTCAGTCTAATGAATACTCCATCAATCTTAGCAATTACCCAAGTGGTATTTACCTATTAACAATTCAAACAGATTCAGAAACATCCTATCATAAAGTATTGGTTAAATAGCTTTTCTACCTATAACTTATCAGCTTTAAAGCCAGTCAGCTTAAAAAACTATCTATAAAACGCCTCCGTCAGCTTTTTGTATGCATCGGTATATGCTCCGTTATTTTCACGCAAAACAAGGGTATTGCTAGAATTATCAGAAATAGATGAGTCCGTAGAATTTAGTTTAGAAATTTCTACTAAAAAACGATTGATGGGTTTATCCAAAGTAGGTTGAACAAAAAGTGCTCTTTCAATAATAAAATTGTGTTTCAGTAATAAATCCATCAAAGCATTCCAAAGGGCGTAAGGCAATACCAAGGCTAGTTTTCCTTTATCGGTTAGATGGCTACTTGCAAATAAAATAAGATCTTCTAAACTCAATTGGTTTTGATGCCTTGCATTTGCTCGCTCCTCATTGTGACTTTGTGCTGTATTTTTGTTTAAATCAAAATAGGGTGGATTGCTGATGATGAAATCAAATGGGACGGAGGGTTGGTGGTTTTTTAAATCTTGTGTTAGAAATTGCATGCGCTTATGCCAAGCAGATTGTAATCTGTTGCCCTCTGCTTCCTCAATCGCATTTTTAGAAATATCAATTCCTGTGATAAAGGCATTTGGGCTTTTTTGAGCGCACATAAATGCCAACAAACCACAACCTGTACCAACATCCAAAATATTCCCATCGGTTGGTGGTAAGCACCAACCTCCCAATAACATGCTGTCTATGCCAATGGGCATAGGACTTGCACGATGATTTAAAGAAAATTGTTTAAAATGAAACGGGGCAATGGATTTCATTTGTCCTTATTGCATTAGCCACTTGGCTTTGGCTGCTATTTGCAATGGATTAGGGTTTTCTATGTCCACCAAATTAATTTGTCCATTGGCATTGGTTCCTATTTTTACAGGAATGGTTTTGATAATTCCATCCCTAGCAATTAAAATTTCTACCACATCACCAATTTTATACAAATCAACCATCGCCTGAATATCTCTAATTCTTTGTCCATTGATAGCAATATATTCATCGCCAACATTGATTCCCGCTTCATAAGCAGGAGTGTTTCTGTGCACGGCTTGAACGGTAATTTTGCCATCCATATTTTTAGAACTGGTACCCAAATAAGATTTGGTGATGTTTATAATTTCATTGAATTGAAGTCCTACTAAATTAAAATATGCGGTGTAATCTGCTTTTTGCGTACTGTTAACCAATGGTTTAAAAAAATTATCCAAATTGGTTTCAGCTATTTCCTTCGCCAATATGTAAATATCTTGTTCCACAAAACCTTGTTTTGGATTTGCTTTATATTTGGTATACAAGGCTTGCATTAAAGCATCCAAATTCTTTTTGCCCTTAGTTTCGCTACAAATTTTGATGTCTAAAAGCGTGGCAATAACAGCACCTTTTCCATAATATGAAATGGTAGTGTTGGCTGAGTTTTCATCTGGGCGGTATGCCTTTATCCAAGCATCATAACTAGCATCTGCAACGGTTTGAACCTTGGATCCACCACGTAAATCATTTTTTTCAATGTTGTCTGTAACTCTTTTTAGAAAAGCATATTCACCAATGTATCCTGCTCTAAACAAAATCAATTCATCATAATAAGCCGTAAAGCCCTCAAAAAACCAGAGCATTTCCGTGTAATTTTCGACATCATAATTAAAAGGACCTAGTTCCATTGGACGCATTCTTTTTACATTCCATAAATGAAAATACTCATGCGCCACCAAGCTTAAAAAGTTGATGTATTTTTCTCTATCCGCATAATTGTTCCTAGACATCATTAAAACAGTAGAATTCAAATGCTCTAAACCACCACCACCATTCTCAACATGCTGCACTATAAAAGTGTAATTTTTTACAGGCAATTCATCAAAAACATTGATAGCAGTTTCCACTATTTTCTGCATGTCTTTGGCAAGCTGCACATAGTCTGCATTGTTTTTACCAACCATCGCTACTTTGTGCTCAACTCCTCTAGCTATAAAAGAAAACTCATCATGGTTGCCCACTTCTATAGGTGCATCTACCAATAAGTCATAGTTGTCTGCATTGATGATGAAAGGGTTTTTGCTATCTGATAGGGCACAAGCAATTTTTTTCCAATTGTTGGGTGGATTTATGGTAACTTGATGCTTTTCTGTTTCCATCCCTTTCACATACATGCAAGTGGCAGCAGGTGCTAAAAAAGCGTGTTCAGCTGTTATAAAATTAGTTCTTACACTTACTTCATTGCAATAGATCAAATAGGTAATAGATACTTTATCCTTTTTCTTAGCCTTTATTTTCCAATGGTTTTTAGCCATTTTACTTATATTCGTTACAGAATTATTAACCGTAGCCTCAATTTTTTCTAAGTTTTTGCTGTACTCGCGCACCAAATAAGAGCCCGGTGTCCATACTGGCAAACCCACTATTGGATTGTCTGTTGCCGCAGTAAATTCCATATTAACTTGGCAATAATGATTTTGAGGATTAGGAAAACTGATGGAATAATTTACTTTTTGAGCACTAATTTGCATAAGATTGATAAAGAATAAGAATAGAAATAAATGGATTTTTTTTGATGTCATTTTTTCGTGCTGCAAAAGAAATGAAATTATCAGGGATAAACTAATGGCGATTAACTTTCAAAAGTGGAATATTTTATTGCGGCCCTAAAAGCAGTCATTCTGAGCTTTCGTTCCCAACTTCGCTGTGACGGAATTACCTAAGCCCTCCTTATCAATTTTTATTTAACGGGTAAAGGTCAAATATTTTTTCTCGCTTTCGATGTACATCGGGAGCGAGCGTTTTTTTTTAAGGGTTGATGATTTATAAGGCTGTAATAATTTGATTTTGACCAAAATCTTCAAAGCTTATTGAAGACCTGTTTTACGGTTAAAACTTGTCTATAAACTTTTCAGCTTCCACTTAAAAAAGCCCTTTGTTTGGTATTATCTTCGTGCAAAATCAGGCTTATGCTCCAATTAAAAAAACCACTCATTGTATTTGATTTAGAAACCACGGGTGTTAATCCCTCTACAGACAGAATTGTAGAATTGTATATGATACGCCTTTTGCCCGATGGCACTAGAAAGGACTTGCACCATTTGGTGAACCCAACCATACCCATACCAGAAGGGGCAACTGAAGTGCACAAAATTACGGATGAAATGGTGGCTGATAAACCCACTTTTGCCCAAATTGCTAAGGAGGTTTATGAATTTATCCAAGATGCAGATTTTGGCGGATTTAACTCCAATAAGTTTGATATGCCCATGTTGGTTGAAGAGTTGATGCGCTGTAATATATCGATAAATCTATTGGCGGTGAAATTTGTGGATGCGCAAAGAATCTACCATATGATGGAGCCTAGAAACCTAAGTGCAGCATATCAATATTATTGTGACAAAACATTAGAAAACGCCCACAGTGCCAAGGCCGATACCGAAGCGACCTTAGAAATTATCCTAAAACAAGCCGATAAATATACTGAATTTGAAAACACACCAGAAGCCATACACGTATTTACACAGCAAGACAAAATGGTGGATTTGGCAGGAAGGTTTGTGCGCAATGAAAAAGGAGTCGTTTGCTTTAATTTTGGCAAACACAGAGGCAAATCATTTGATGAAGTAATGAAAACAGATTTGGGTTATTATGATTGGATGATGAAAGGCGAGTTTCCGCAACAAACCAAACAGGTAATGAGCTTGTTAAAATTAAAAACCCAGTTTGGCTAAGCGCATCAATTTTAGCGATAGAATTCTGCTTGAGACAGAAGATTTTATTTTTTGGGATAAGCCAGCAGACATGGCTTGCTTAAAGGAGAGAGGTGATGTAAATGCAGTCTATGCCCTCAGTTTGGCAAAGGTTTATTGTGAAAGCGTAAAACTATGCCATAGAATAGACAAGCAAACCAGTGGTATATTGTTATTGGCAAAAAACACGGAAGCTCACCGCCAGGCAAGTATGCAGTTTCAGTATAAGACCGTTGTTAAAAAATATTTTGCATTTGTACATGGACAAACCCATTTTGAGCAGCAGAAAATTGATTTACCAATTTGGATTGATGCCAGAAAACGCACAGTGCGCATTGATAAAAACAATGGCAAACCCAGTGTTACTATTGTTGATACCGTAAAAAACTATACCAACTATAGTTTGGTTTCTTGTGATATTAAAACAGGCAGAATGCACCAAATTAGAATTCACCTCAGCACCTTGGGGCATCCTATTGTTCAGGATGAGTTGTATGGAGGAAAGTCTATTTTTTTATCACAATTAAAAAAGAAATATACCTTGAACAAAACAGGAGAGGAGAAACCCTTGATCAGCCGTTTTGCCTTGCATGCTGGTTATCTTTGCATTCAAGATTTAGAGGGTGAAACCATAGCGGTTGAGGCTCCATTTCCAAAAGACATGGCAGTGCTGCAAAAGCAGTTGGATGCTTTGGCGAGTTTGTGATAAGGATAAAAGTAAAACATCTTAAAAAAAATAGTTTGGTGTTCCGCCAGCTCCCCGCAGGGTAGGGACTTGGCAGTTTTTCATACCTCTAGAACCTTTTGAATGTCAGGTAATAAAGCCTGCATAAAAATACAGACACTATAAAATAACTGTAGCTAAAATTCCCCAAATGGGTAACTTATTACCTCTTTATTACTTACAATATTGAGGAAGGTATAGTTTATGGTCTTTACTAGAATTATTTTATGGAGTATAATTGCCTAAATGCCATTCGATTACAGGTCAATAATATTAAAAATAGAGTTTTGGATAGAATTGGTATATGGATTGAATAGTTATGAAAAAAGAATATAGATATATGAAAACTTCAAAAATTACAATTTTAGCCATAGCGAGCATTTTTTTAGCGACAACAGTAATAACTGGTTGTAAAGCAAGCAGAACAGCAAAAGGAGCAGCAGTAGGAGCCGGAAGTGGCGCTGTAATAGGAGCAGTCGTTGGAAGAGCAGCAGGCAATACGGCTTTAGGCGCATTAATAGGAGCAACAGTTGGCGGTGCTACTGGTGCAATTATCGGAAATAAGATGGATAAACAAGCGAAAGAAATTGAACAGTCGGTTCCTGGTGTTAAAGTTTATCGCGTTGGTGAAGGTATTATCGTAGAGTTTGCAGATAAAATTTTATTTGGGTTTGATCAAGCCGAATTGAATGCCAATTCTTATAACAACCTTAATAAATTAATTACCGTCTTAGAAAAATATCCTGATACAGATATTGAAATACAAGGACATACCGATAATACCGGAACCGATAAATACAATATGACGCTTTCTTTAAAAAGAGCTACTTCTGTATCTCAATACTTAAAATCTAAAGGTGTTGCTTCATCAAGAGTTAGCACTAAAGGATATGGAGAAACTGCACCAAATTATGACAATGATACAGAAGAATCTAGAGCAAAAAACAGAAGAGTGGAGTTTTTGATTACCGCTAATGAAAAAATGAGAAAAGAGTCTAAAATTGAGGCAGAATCTAAGTAAATTATACACATAAAAAACACTTTTAAATCTTAAAAACAATGAAAAATACAATAATTTTAATAGCAGCGTTCACAGCACTTTCATTTCAGGTAGAAGCGCAAACTGCAGAAGGTTCAAAAGCTCGCTTTGGAATCTATGGTGGGGTAAATTTTCAAACTATTAATGGAAAAGACGCCAATGGAACTACTTTGGAAAACTCAATAATCACCAAATTTCATGCAGGCATTAACGAAGAGATACCCTTGGCACCAGATTTTAAATTTCAAGTGGGTGTTCAATACATTGGCAAAGGTGCCAAAGGCGATTTTGTTTATAATACAAATGGAAAGGATGTATTAATTACACGTGAAATTAATTTGAGTTACATTGAAGTTCCTTTAAATTTAGTTTACAAGCCATTATTGGGTACAGGAAATCTAATATTAGGTTTTGGACCTTATGTTGGATACAGTTTTGGTGGAAAAGCTAAATTTTCTGGAACTGATGCACCAGCCGATAGAGATGTTAACTTTACCAAAACTGCACCAGCCAATGAACTCAATAATTTGGCAAATTATAAACCTTTAGATGTGGGTAGTAATTTCTTTTTTGGATATGAGCTACGCAACGGAATTAATTTTGTTTTTAATGCTTCATTAGGTTTAATCAACATTAACTCACAAACCACTAATAAATTGGCAGAAAAAAATACCGGTTTTGGTTTAAGCGTGGGATATAGGTTTAAGTAATTAAGCCAATACCAATAATTAAAATTCCCTGCTAGGTTTTATCACTTAGCAGGGATTTTTTTTTAGTTAAATGGCAATACCCAAGTTTATCCCTATTCTTGGTGCTATGCCTTTAAACTCTGGGCTAAGAATATTAATGTAATTTCCGTAGTTGTAATTTCCACCATTCCTTACAACATCAGGAATATGATTTTTAGGATCAAAATTGTTAATTTTTGTCCCACCACCTGCATAAACATCAATGTAAAAATTATCGGTAAGGGCAATTTGATAACCTAAGCCGACTCCGAAATTGGCTGAGAATATGGTATATTTACTTGTGGAGGTAACGGTTGATCCATTAATGATGTCATAAGTAATAAAAGTTCTATCAATGTAATAAGTGGCAAATGAACCATAAAAATTACCATAAATTCCACCCAGTCTTTTCTTTTTACCACTGCCTGGCTTAAAACCATTAACGTAAAACCTTGGCTCATATATAATTTTTGCTCCTGTAACCCCCAATTGGTCGCTACTTGTGGCATATCCATCATTCAAGTTATTCTGTTTTACATTTATATAAAAATTATGACTGGTTCTTAAATTTTTTTGAATATGCTCAAAACCCAATTGTAATTCATTTACGGTGAAATGAATGGGTGCAATTTTATAAATGTTTCTTCTTATCGTTAGGTCTTGTGCTTGAACCAAGTTTGCAGTTAATCCTATAATTGCAAGAAGTGTTAGGTTTTTAATAAATTTTTTCATGTTTCTTGCAAATATACGCAAATAGGTATCTACTTTATACTAGCTTTTAAATTTGTACTCCCATGCATGGATTTATTTTAAAGGTTGGTGGCGGAACACCAACCAGAGGAGAACAACCTTTTGGCTGCTGAATTTTAGAGTTCTATTTTTTTAGCTTACTTTCATAAATCTGTATCCACTCTGCAACAGTCATTTTTTGCATAAGTTCACCAATAAGATCATAAGGTATGTCATCCAATTTTTTAAAGCGGATACAACTTTTTCCGATGTCTAATTTTTGATGGGTGTGCTTAGTGTATTCAGCCACAAACCAGTCTAATAATTGGGGATTAGCATAGATGCCCATGTGGTAAAAATTAATAGAATTTTTTTGCGAAGCTATTCCAGCAAATGGAAGTGGTTCACTTGGTTTGCAATGATAACCCGCAGGATAAAGTTTATGCGGTACCACATAGCCCAAGTCGCCATAACTAATGGCTGCCTCAAACCCTAGGGGTAGATTCTTCAGAATGATATCATGCAATTTGTTAAAAGGTTCTGCCCTGTCTGTGGGAAGGTTTGTTAGAATTTCATTGACTGTTTTGCCTACTGCTTGCATAATCTATTAAGTTTTTGGAGTTCAAAAGTTAAAAAAGTCAGTCAATTTTTTCTTTGCAAAATAGTCTACTCTATTATCCAAAATGGTGACGTAAAGTTTTTGATTTTCATTTAATAACTTTGTAATTTCCTTGTTTCCTTTATCAACACTACAAACCAATTCGTTATCCATAAATTCTTTTGCTTTCAGTTTTCCAACAACTGTTTTGGTTCCATTAAGAAAATAAAATACTTCAAATTTGCTGTCATCTGCAAGCCATCCTTTTTTAAAAGAAATTTGCATGTGCTCTCCATTTTTAACAATAACAGTTTCCGCAATTCCTTTTTTACTTTTTGTTTCTATGGTAGCTATAGATAGTTCTACAGGCAATGCATAATTTACAATGTCCGGAAAATAGGAAGCCACGGCAGCTCTACAGAAACTTATGGCAACAGCTGCACTTTGGTTTCTGTGATACGAGGAATAGTCCATAGGTGGTAAATATATAATTATTTCGTTTTTTACATCTAACATATCAAACATCATTGCAACGTATCCTTTATTACCTGTTTCAGTTTTTTGATCCCTATCAACAGTCATTACATATTTAGAAGCAACGCTAACTATATCTGCCACTAGAAAGTAATCAATGTTATGCGGGTTGTTTGCTTTTAAGGCTGATTTATTGTTTTGCAATACTTTAAAATCTCGCTTATTACTATCTGCTAATAAGGTATCGCTATCAAAAACGGTAAACCTAGTTAAGTCTGAAAATGCTTTTTTTAGTTTTTCTTTCATAAATGCTATATCCTGTTCTGACGCAGCTGAGTTGGATGAAAGCGTATAAATGGCAATATTTATATGAGGCACTGCATCAGATTGTGCAGCTATGATTGAATAGGATGAACACAATATGATCAATAAAAGTTTTTTGATAGTTTTCATTTAGCAAATAAAACAAAAATTATCAATATTGTATCTATAAATTTATTTTCTGAAAGTTGGTGTTCTGCAACCTAACGAAGTGCTTCGTTACTGACAGGCTCAATTCCAAAGCGCCTTTTGGCTGTGAGGTGGCGGAACAACAACCAGAGGAGAATCATCTAGCAGGGAATTTGTTTTTATATACAAAATTAAAATCTTAAAAAACTTTTTCATTTATTTACCTTTGCTAGATGCAAGGAGTTTCTAAATATTTAAGGCTAAATTGATTGATGAAAAAAATCTATGTTTTGCTTTGTCTATTGTTCTTTATTTACCCTCTCGTTAAGGGTGAAATAAAAGCTGACTGCATAGAAACTAAGATAGATGGAGACAATGATAAGTTAAAGGTTGGTTTCTCTGTTTCAAATACCAATTTATTTTTATTGAAAAAGAATGCCCCAAACACCAACAGGGCTTACGCTTTTGTTTTTAATTTTCATTTTGCCAAGGCAAAACACATATTTGAACCCAATTTTGGTTTTGGCAATTTAAAATTTGTTAAATATTACAACAACTATGGCACGGATTATAAAGATGTACATGTTACTACCTCATCTATTTTAGGATTAAAATATAACAGGCTATTGTTGACCAAAAATAATTTTGCTGTATTTGGAGTGGCAGTACTCAATTTTCATTACTTTGATTCAGAAAAACAGTCGTATCGCAAGAATAGTATTGATCAATGGGAGGACATTAAATATCATGGCGTCTCAAAAGGCTCTGGCATTATACCTGTAGCGGAATTAGGGCTTAGATTTCAGTATAACTTTAAAAATCAATTTGCCCATATTGGATTAAGCAAATTTCCTGTAGTATTCATTTATCCCATCAATGTAAATTTGTTTACTTTTGGAGTTGGGACAATTTTTAAGCATAAAGTAGATTAATTTATTTTGGCAGCGAGGTGAAGAACACTACGCAAGGAGGAGTTTGTGTTCCGCCACTAACAATGGCAGAATAATGGTTAACAAAAAATCGAAAAAAAATAATCTATTTAAGTTAATTTTGAACAATTGAAAACACCACCATTGATAACTAGGCCTATCTTTAAAATGCTATTGGCATTCATCTGTTTTCATCTGCTATACATAAATTTAGCCTATACTCAATCAGTTGTCAATATTGTAGGAGTTAAAACACAAGTTTCAGGTAAAATTAATAAACTTGATTTAAAGAATTTAACCGTAAATGTTGCCATAAATCGAATAGGTTTTGATCAAGAAAACATTGAACTTACTGCGGATAGCAATGGGGATTTTCATGCTGATTTTTATTTAGAGGTGGCAACTGATGTTTGGATAGTTTATAAAACCAATTTTTTAGCGATTGTTAAACCAGGGGATAGCTTATTTGTGGAGTTTAATGGGAATGCCAAGGAAAGACCCACGCTTTTAAAAACAATTAAGTTTTCAGGACAAAGTGCACTATTAAATACGGAAATTGCTCAATTTCAAAAGCGTTACTTTGGTGAGCGGGGTACAAACCATTTTAAAAAACGTGAAAAAATATACAAAAATTATAGTCCTGAAGAGTTTTTAATTTATTTGCAAAAGGTTAAGGATAATCAAGCTAAATTATTTGCAAATTATGTTGCTGAATATCAGCCAAGCGATGAGGCAAAAATGTGGGCACAAAACACTATGGCTGGTTGGTGGCGGAACACCAACCAGAGGAGAATCAACTACCAAAACCTAATATGAATAAGTTATTTCTAATAATGTTTGTGTACATTTTTCTATTTCCTTTTTGGTCGTATGCTGAAGATACTGCAACTAAAAAAACAGTCAATATATATTATGCAACTGACAAGTTTTCTCAATGCGCAGGAAAAAAAATGCATTACTATATTATTGATATCGATGGAGAAGAAAAAGAATTTGTTAAATTATCAGATTCAACTTATGCCATTCCTGAAGTTTCGGATTCGCTTTATAACAGTTTGCGCTCTGATACTGTGATAACAGTTGCACTTAAATATAAAGGTAAATTCTATGTTACACAGATTTTCAATATTTTTGCAATGTATGATGAAATTGAAATTAGCTATATGATATGGCCATTTAAGTTTTCTTTTCGAAAAAGGAAATTATTAGTATCTAGCACTATTGGGTGCATAAGTAATGGATCTCCAACTTTCGACTGTAAGAGTTATAAAAATCAATATGAAAGGTATGTATCATATAAGAAATTTTTGTGCCAATAAAGTTAATCATGCCATTATTTGGATGGGCAAAATTTTAAGTGGTTATATAGAGTTGAAAACAGCATTTTCAATTATACAAATTTAAGATTTTTTCAGAAGATATGAAAGATTGTTGATTTGGTTGGTTTCAAACATTGTGGCTGGTTGGTGGCGGAACACCAACCAGAGGAGAAAATTTATTTCTGCAATCGCTAAGAATTTTAATAACTTTCCTCAAAATAAATTCTGGCGGCTGACTTAATTGTGAAATGATTTGTTCTATTTCATAGCTTTCCTTAATATTTTGTAATGGATAATA